>WNGL01005168.1_pt1 | contig 30650 bp, 23 predicted proteins | sample 5400591 | NCBI WGS metagenome assembly WNGL01 (sample SAMN13153377, study PRJNA577476) | soil metagenome | isolation source: 80 cm soil or saprolite under Garry oak tree replicate 1 | place: USA:California | collected 2016-06-15 | reverse complement strand
CCGCGAGTGCGCGGAAAGTTACCCTGGTGTTTGACTCCCGGATCGGTAACCCATACAAGTTGGCCGCGGTTCGGATCACGGGCATCTATTTTGTAGATGGTGCCCCAGCCGTCGGACGTGTACATGAAACCGTTGTCGATGAGCGGATTCAATTCATTTTCGGGACCGTTCTGTCCGACGTCCTGCAGGCCGCCCAGCGCCAACGCCCATACCATCCGGAGGTTCTTAACGTTCTCCCGGTTGATCTGAGAGAGCTTCGAATATCGTGTCGCGCCGAAATCGCCATTCATCATCAACCAGTTTTGTGGCTCATTCTGCGCGTTGAGTAACCGGTCCTTGTTGACCGTCATGTTGTATTGCGCCGTCAGCGTCGCAGCAGCGAGTGCCAGCGCCAACACACCCAGAGTCGCGAGTTTTAAAGGTTTCCCCACAAAATGTCGCATGATGATCTCCTTTTTGGTATCGCCGTCACGTTACACGAATAGCCCGCCGCGCAGCCACAATTTTTTGTCCAGGATCGGAGGAGCTGTTGGAGGGGGCCGCCGGTGGCGGGTAAGCTGCTCGTAGGCGTAGGCAAATCGGATCAACGGCCCTTCGCTCCAGGGCCGTCCCAAAAACTGAAAGCCCATCGGCAGATTTTCTCCGACGAAACCCATCGGCACAACGACAACCGGCCACTGTGTCGCTGAACCGATAAACGTGAGCTGGCCTTGCGGCGTCTGGCCGCGGTCACCGTTGATTTTCGGTGGAAATGTCCAGACCGGAAACACTAGGGCGTCGACACGAGCGACGTCCATCGCAGCGCTGAACGCCTCGCGATACATCTGTTCGTCCTTGCGGCCTTGGACGGTCGCTGGATCTTCATCGGGTGTCTTGGTAACCGCCGCAACCTCAGCGACGCGTGCAGCATGTAACGCATGCACACCCTTACCGGCAGGCGCATCCCGCAACTCCGCGACCGTCTTCACCGGGAAATGGGGTCCTTCGTAAGCGAAAAATCTTTCCCAATCGGCTTTGTACTGCGCCGCAGTCTGCGGCGGACGCGGAAATTTCTCGAAGCCGGGCACATTGAACTCATCGACGATTTCCGCGCCTGCCCCGCGAAGATCCGCGATGGCTGTTTCAAACAGCTCAATCACGCGCGGGTCGGCTCCGTCTTGAAGTTTGAAGACCTGGCGCAAGACACCAATGCGAGCATCTTTCAATCCGGCCCTGTCCAGAAACGCGGTGTACGTTGGAGGGATTCGGGCTTCTGCGCCTGCCGTGCGCGGATCGGCCGGATCGTCTCCCGCCATCACGTCCAGAAGCCGCGCCGCGTCTTCAACGGTGCGAGTCATCGGGCCCGGGGTGTCCCGCTGGCTGTCGAGTGGGGCCATTCCGGTGCGGCTCACCAGTCCGACCGTCGGACGGATGCCGACGAGATTATTAATCGATGAAGGCGCGCGCACGCTTCCACCGGTATCGGTCCCGAGACCGACTGTTCCGAAGTTTGCCGCCACAGCAACGCCTGTACCGCCGCTCGACCCTCCGCTCGCATACGCCGTGTTGTAGGGGTTGCGCGTGAAACCGGGCAAAACCGAATTGATCGTGTCGGCCAGACCAATCGCGAGTTCCGAAAGTGATGATTTCGCGAGAATGATCGCGCCCGCTGTGCGCAGGCGCCGCACAATGAAAGCATCCCTTGCGGGAATGAAATCTTTGAATAGCGCCACACCTGAGCTTGTGGGCATGTCGTTCGTATCGATGTTGTCCTTGACGATGATTGGGATGCCGTGGAGCCGGCCGGTGAGTTTTCCCTTGGATTTGAGCGCGGCATCAAGGTTTGCGGCATCAGCAACTGCGTTGGGATTGACCGTGATCAACGCATTGAGATACGGCCCGCGCTTGTCGTAGGCGGCGATCCGCTCGAGATAGGCCTCCGTCACTTCGCGCGCCGTCGTTTTGCCCTCGAGATATGCGGCGTGAAGTTGAGCGATGGTGATTTCTTCGATTGGAAACATACAGATTGAGTTCAGGTAACTGTAGCGGCGCTGTGAAAAAATTGCCTGCACAACTTGTCAAATGTCGAATGTCTGTTGTGCGATGTCTAATGTAGTTGTAAAAGCACCAAATGACCTACTGACCAAAACACCAAATCCTTAATGGGAACGAGTTAGTCATCAGGTCATTTCCTCAGTGGGTCGTTTGACAAGTTCATTGGACATCGCACAACAGACATTCGACATTTGACAAGTTCTGGACTCCGTTCATTTTTTCACAGCTGTCTCCTATGACCACCGCTACAGTGGGACCCTACTTCTCTCCCAGCAGCACTCGTCCTTCGTTAATCGCCGGCACTGTCGAGCGGATGATATTCCAGCCTTCTTTGACTCGTCTCGCGATGTCATTGCCCGTATTCGCCGATATCGCACACGCGACCTTGTGTGTTTTGCAGGCGGCCAAGACCTTCTGCAATCCCGCCTCGACCTCAGCCGAACCCGGACGAACACCCATTGAGCGTGTCAGATCGCTGGCCTGACCGACGAAAAGCGCGCCCACGCCCGGTGTGGACGCGATGGCATCGAGGTTCTGCAGGCCTTCGACCGATTCGATCATGAGGATCGCCAGCAGGTCGCCTTCGGGATTCAGCGGCCACAGGTCCGCGTGACGGTCATATTCCTGGCCGCTGATCCCCCAGATCCAGGTGGCATTCGCGGGACCGGAACCGCGGATGCCGTTAGGCTCGTAATATGGTGAGCCTTTCAGTTGCGGGTAGCGCATGCTCTTGACGGCAATGAGTGCCTGCTCTCTTGTATCGACTCCGTTGAAGATGACTCCATGCAGTCCGATGTCCAGCGCCTGTTTGACAACCCACTGCGATTGATCCGCCTCCGGCGGAAAACGCGCGAACAAGGCGACGTTCGGCTGCAGGTTGCCCTTCTTGAGCACCATCGCCTTGTCTGTCATTCCCATCAGGAATAGATGAAGCGTGGGAAAATCCAGAGGGTTGTGCTCCATGTCGGCGTACACAAAATCGACTGGCGCGCGCGCCACCTCACGCGCGTACACGAGCGATAGATCGCCGGTATTGAGGCCATAGACGGTTTTTCCTTCCGCCAGTTTCGCTATCACCGGGTTGATGTGCAGCGGCTTTTGTTGCGCTACGAGCAAGGCCGGCGTGATGAGAAATGCCGCCCAAACTATGAGGGAGCATCGTATCGGCTTGGTCATTTCATTCTCTCCTTACGATCGCAGACGGGGCAGAAACTTCACCCCGTTGTCACGCTAAATGGGCAGAAGCTCTTCTGCAATGAACGCTTCCGATGCTGGAAATTTTCTGCCGTTCGCAGAACGTTACCTTAGCACTTCAGAAGTGATGTGGATAGATTTCTCGGTGTTTATTCATCGCCTGCATCGAGGGTAAACCCCCGGCTTGGACGACCAACGCTTGCGACATTCAAGCCGTCGTCACGATTGCGGCAACCGTGGCAACCACTTTAATTCGCAAAGTTGAACACTGGACGGCTGTCAGCCGGATACCGGCGAGTATGCGCCTGGGGCAGGACTTGCCCCTAGGGACAGAAAACCTTTCCAAAAGCGAAGACCACCGGGAGTCCGGTGGTCTTCTCCTATCGACGAAGTGTGTTTCCTACTTCAATGGATGGTAACTTGTCCTGGATTGTGGCTACCCTGGTTGCCTGGCTGGCCTTCATAACCATGCTGTCCGGGAGGAATCGATGGTGCAACCTTCGGTTCAAGTTCTTCGATGTGAATGTCGAGTTCTTGATGCTTCTTCTCTTCCATTGTTTTTAACCTCCTTAGTTCTGCATTCTTCCGCAGGCGAAAATCTTTCACTGAACAGTCTGGCCGCCGCCGCGACGGGGCGTAAATCAGTCAAATGGACTACTCCCAACGGGTTAGCCCTCCGGGTTAGTTCCATCCTGCTCATGAGGACGCGGCTTTCATTGTGAAAAACAACTCAACCCATGAGTTCCAGTGACGACGAATATGGGGAAAGCCTTCCTTGGCTTGAGCGAATTCTTTTACCTAACTTGGCTATGGAAACCAAACAGGATAGAATCACATGACAAAGCGCAACCTTAGGTACGATGGAGGTTGCGCTTGTCTCTCGCCCGAAATTCATCACTGTACTTAGGCCATAAAAGTGGGTGCGCCAGGGGTGCAAAATTCCAAAAATTACCTGGCCTTTGCATGGCGTTTGCAAAGGCGCGTTGACGTAAGTTGCTGAAAGCCGCGGCTGGCGCGGGTCTTAGAAAATGGTTCCGAGATTTCTCGGTTTTGTATAGACTTCTCTCCGCAAAATCATTTTTAGCTTCGAGAGCGGAACCCCGTGCGGACGCGGTTATCAGTTGTTGTTCAGGTGGACGCAAGTTGCAAGCGCTCATTCACCCTTCTGCAATTTTATGGGAGGTGTTTTATGAGAAGTCTGAGGAGTGGCTATGTTTTCCCGGCGCTGGTGGCGATCGGCGCAATCCTGATGCTGCCTGTTAGCGGGCACGCTCAGGAATCCACAGTGAGCGGGACGGTAACGGATCCGAGCGGCGCTGTCATACCGGGCGTGACGGTGACGGCGACGCATACCGAATCCGGAAACAAATTTGAAGCGGTTACCGATGAGCGCGGCGGTTATCGGCTGCTGGTGCGCGTCGGCAATTATCGAATCACGGCGGGGTTGCCCGGGTTCGGGACGGTGAATCGGAATATCCAGGTGCTCGTGGGGCAAGCGGCCGTCGTGAATATCGAGATGATGCCTTCGACCATTGCAGAAACGGTGAACGTCACCGGCGAAGTACCTCTTGTCGACACGGAAACCTCCAAGGTGAGTTCCAACATCGATCCGCGGCAGATGCAGGATCTGCCGCTCAACGGCCGCAACTGGATGGACCTGAGCCTGCTCGCGCCGGGCGCCCGCCGGAATGAGGCGAACGGGCTCGTGCAAAACCGGCAAGGCTATTCGCTGACAAAGGTCGATGGCCAGGAGGTGAGCACCTCTTACCATTCTGCTGTAGACAGCGAGCAGCCCACGTACAGTCGCGATGCGATCGCCGAATTCGAGGTGATCGCGAACAGGTTTGATGCCAGTCAGGGGCGCACGGCAGGCATGCTGGTGAATGCGGTTACCAAGTCGGGCACGAATGTCTTCGCCGGCACATTCGCCGGCTATTTTCGCGACGACAGGTTCAACGCCGCGGATTTTGTTGCCAAGCGTGTCCTGCCTTATTCGGATCAGCAGTTGAGCGGAACCTTTGGGGGTCCGATCGTCAAGGATCGCGTGCACTTCTTCGGCAGTTATGAATACGAGCGCCAGCCGACGACCTACACATACAACAGTCCGTACTCGGCTTTCAATATCGACGTGCACTTTCCGGCCCGGGTACACAAGCTTCTGGGGCGATTGGATTATCAATTTTCCCCCGCCACACGTTTGTCGGTGCGCGCCTCTGGATACAACAATTTGTACTATGCCCTCGTCGGCGGGGGCGGCGGCACTTCGGCCACGACCCACCCGTCGAACGGCGGCACGCGGAAGCGGGTTGCGCCCCAATATTTCGCGACTCTGACTCAGGTTATCAGCAACCGCACCGTGAATCAGATCCGGGGAGGTTTCACGAACTACGAGCGGCAGGATCAACCTGCCGTGCAATGGAAGGGCGGCGTCTTTCCGTATCATCCGGTACTGGATGGCGGATCGGTGCAAATTCAATTTCGCGGCTATACGATCGGAGGCAGCCCAATCAACATCCTGCAGGATACGCAGTCCATCCGCGACGACCTCACCATCTCGCTCGGGCGGCACGACCTGAAATTGGGCGGCGAGTACATGCGGTACCACAACGCGTTTCGTTGGTGTTTGCGGTGTGACGGCCAGATCTATGCCGATGCTGGGCCTCCGCCGGCGAATCTGGAGTCACTCTTCCCCGTCTGGAACGACGCCTCGACCTGGAATCTGGCGCCGCTCGCCTCCATCACTCGTTTTGTTTTCCATTCGACCTCCGACACGGAACACCGGTACAACGTCGTCCGGCACCTCTTTGCGGGGTGGTTGCAGGATGATTGGAAAGCGAGCAGAAGACTAACATTGAATCTCGGAGCCCGGTACGACTTCGATACCAATGCGCATTCGGAGAAACTCCGCTTTTTGCCGTGGTTGCCCGGCGATCTGCCCCATGAGAAGGACAACCTGGCTCCGCGGTTAGGCATGAACTTCCGGCTCAACGACCGCACGGTCTTGCGCGGCGGGTATGGACTATTTTTCGCTTTCTCGCCCAACGATGGAGTTCAGCAAACCATCGGCTATCTCCACCGCTTTGAGGGCCAGTACTCCAATGACGGCCGGGCCGATTTCACGACGCTCCGGGATGGGTATTGGGGTTGGTTCAATGGATCCAAGCCGAGCTTCCAGGACTCGCTCCAACACGCATGCGATGTCAAGCTTGTAGCCGGCTGTTCGTATCGTTCGCTCACGCAGGAAATCGACTATCCTGGCCGCAAGACTTCTTACAGCCACCAGGTGTCGGTTGGAATTCAGCGGCAATTTGCGAACGATATCTCATTCGAGACCAATTACGTTTTCACCGGCGGCCGGCGCGAGGAAAGCGCTTCTAACGTGAACTTGACCTACAACCCGGCGACAGGAGCGAATTATCCGTTTGGTGAGGTCAACCGGCGAGCGTTCCCCCAGTGGGGCAACGTGAACTTCGAACTCCTGGAGGGTTGGTCGAACTACCATGCCATGGACTTTACGCTCACCAAGCGGTTCAGTCGCCGCTGGCAGGCCATGGCCACTTACACTGTTGCGCAGTTCAAGGATGCCGAGCCACCTCGCGACCAGTGGTATATCGGCAGCGACGGTGTCGTGGCACGCCGGCCGATTGGTTTCCGCCTGGCGCCGGATCTCGGCGGCGAATATTCGTTGGCTGGCGCGTACAACGGAGGAGGCGCCAACTCGAGTGGGAGCCAGCGCCACCGGGCCGTCACGAATGGGATTTGGGATTTCGGCCATGGATTCCAGTTGAGCGGAATCTATTTCTTCGGTTCCGGCGAACGTTTCCGGACGCGCTCGAGTTCCGATGTACGCGATGAAGGAAGCACGCTCAGTTCTCTCTGGTGGCGCTACCGCCGTGACGGCACGATCATCCCGCGCCAGGGTCTGGTCGGCTCTCCGATCCATCGCGTGGATATGCGCCTACAGAAGCGGATCGCGATTAGTGACCGTGTCCAACTCTTCGGCATCTTCGAGGTGTTCAACGTGTTCAATCACGCCAATTACGGCCAATATACAACCGTCGAAGGCACCCCGGATTACGGCAAACCTTCGTTCAGCGACAATCTCGCTTACCAGCCACGCATGCTCCAACTGGGTTTCCGGACCACGTTCTAGAGGGGCGATGAGCGGCACACACCCGAATTCTTTTTATAGGAGGTGGCTATGAGGAGTTTGAGGAGTGGTTACGTTTTCACAGCGCTGGTTGTGATCGGCGCAATCCTGATGCTGCCCATTTGCGGACATGCGCAGGAATCCACAGTGAGCGGTACGTTAACGGATCCAACCGGCGCAGTCCTACCGGGCGTGACGGTGACGGCGACGCATACGGAAACCGGTAACAAATTTGAAGCGGTCACCGATGAGCGCGGCAGTTATCGGCTTCTGGTGCGCGTGGGTAATTATCGAATAACGGCGGGGCTGCCTGGGTTCGGGACAGTGAATCGGAATATCGAGGTGCTTGTCGGGCAAACGGTTGTCGTGAATATCGAAATGATGCCCTCGACGGTCGCAGAAACGGTAAACGTTGTCGGTGAAGTGCCTTTGGTCGATACCGAGACGACGAAGGTCGGCGCCAACATCGACCCGAGACAGATGCAGGAACTGCCGCTCAACGGCCGAAACTGGATGGACTTGACGCTGCTTGCGCCGGGTGCCCGGCGGAACGAGGCGGTCGGGCTCGTGCAGAACCGGCAGGGATACGGGGTGACGAACGTCGATGGGCAGGATGTGACGATCAACTACCACTCCTCACCCGACAGTGAACAGTCAGGCTTCAACAAGGACGCGATCGGCGAGTTCGAAGTCATCGCGAACCGATTTGACGCCAGCCAGGGGCGTTCTGCCGGCATGGTCGTGAATGCCGTCACCAAGGCGGGAACGAATGTCTACGCCGGCACGTTTGGCGGCTATTTCCGCAGCGACAAGTTCAACGCCGCGGATTTTGTCGCCAATCGCGTCTTGCCTTATTCGAATCAGCAACTGAGCGCAACCTTTGGCGGACCGATCAAAAAGGACAAGGCACACTTCTTTGGCAGCTATGGATACGCGCGGGAGCCGCACACTTACACCTATAACAGCCCATACCCGTCCTTCAATGTCGATGTGAACTTCCCGAGCCGCGCGCACACGGTATTGGGGCGAATCGACTATCAATTCACGTCTGCAACGCGTCTGTCGGTGCGCGGCTCGGGATTCAACAATTTGTTCTATGCCGGCGGCGGCAACTCGGCCACGAGTCACCCGTCGACGGGCGGAACCCGGGGACGCGTGGCCACACAATACTTCGCAAATTTAACGCACGTCCTTAGCAACCGGACGGTGAACCAGTTAAAAGGCGGGTTTACCAATTACGAGCGGCAGGACCAGCCGGCAGTCCGATGGAAGGGCCAGGATTTTCCATATCACCCGGTGCTGCACGGAGGTTCCGTCGTTGTCACGTTGCGCGGGTACACGATCGGAGCCAGCCCGCTGAATATCCTGCAGGACACGCAGTCCGTTCGGGATGACCTCACGACCTCGCTCGGACGGCATGACCTGAAAATGGGCGGCGAATATTTGCGATACCACAACGAGTTTCGATGGTGTTTGCGGTGTGATGGCGTGATACAGGCCGATAACGTTGCGCCCCCGGCCAATCTGGAGTCGCTGTTCCCGGTTTGGAACGACGCATCCACATGGAACCTGGCGCCGCTGGCCTCCATTACCCGGTGGGTCTACCATAGCTTATCGGATACAGAGCATCGATATGAGATCGTCCGGCATCTCTTTGCGGGCTGGCTGCAGGATGACTGGAAAGTTCGGCAGAAGCTGACACTCAACCTGGGCATACGGTACGACTTCGATACCAACACGAATTCGGCGACGGTCCGTTTCCTGCCATGGCTGCCGGGTAATCTGCCACGCGAGAAGACGAACTTCGCGCCACGGCTCGGAATTAATTTGGGTCTAAACGACCGAACCGTTATACGCGGCGGATATGGCCTGTTCTATGCTTTCGCTCCCAATGACGGAGTCCAGCAAACCGAGGGCTATCTGCACCGTTTTGAAAACCAGATTTTCTATGACGGGCGCTCGAACTTTACGACTCTCCGAGACGGGTATTGGGGTTGGTTCGACGGTCCCAAGCCGAGCTTCCAGGACTCGCTCCAACGCGCGTGCGATGTCAACTTCGTCGCCGGCTGCGTGTATCGTTCGCTCACTCAGGAAATCAACTATCCCGGACGCAAGACTTCTTATAGCCACCAGGCCTCCGCCGGCCTTCAGCACCAATTGGGGATGGACATGTCCGTGGAAGTCAATTACACCTTCACTGGAGGACGGCGCGAAGAAAGCGCGCAGCAGGTCAATCTGACGTACAACCCCGCGACCGGCGCCAACTATCGGTTCAGTGATATCAGCCTGAGGGCCTTCCCTCAGTGGGGCGCCGTGAACTTTGAGCTCCTTGAAGGTTGGTCGAACTACCACGGCGTGGACCTGACCTTCACGAAGCGGTTTAGTCACCGCTGGCAGTTGGCGGTGGCTTCCAGCAAGGCGGAGACCAGCGCCAGCGGGCTGTTCTCAACGGCATTTGGGACATCGGTCGCGGAGTCCAACTCAGCGGGCTCTATTTCTACGGTTCCGGCGAGCGTTACAGGGTCACCTACGGCTCCGACCTTCGCGACGAAGCAGGCGGAAGCCCGGTCACATTGCAGCGCCTTCGAAGGGACGGTTCGATCATACCGCGCAACAGCCTTGTGGGGCTGCCGTTACATCGCGTGGACATGCGGCTACAGAAGCGGATCGCGATCAGTGACCGTGTACAACTGTTCGGCATGTTCGAGGTATTCAATCTGTTCAATCACGCGAACTACGGCGCCTACACCACCAACGAAAACAATCCGAGCTATGGCCAGCCGTCGTTCAGCGACAATAACGCGTACCAGCCACGCATGCTCCAGTTAGGTTTCCGCACGACGTTCTAACGCCGCGTTTCGTGTGAAAAGTGAGGCGGGTCTTCAGCCCGCCTCACGCCCGAACCTGTGCCGGGCCCTGTGGTATTCTTGCGCCGTGAATATCGAGCGGACCATCCAATTCATTCTGGAATCGCAAGCCAAAGCGGAAATGCGCATGGACAGATGGGAAGAGCGCGCGGATCGATCCGACGCACGCGTCGCTGCGATGGAGAAGAGGCTGGACCGGCGGATGGATGCGATCACGAAGCTCCTCCAGCAGGGCATGCGCATACTCGTCAAAAACCAAACCGAAATTGCGGAGATCAGAAAAGGCCAGAGGCGCACGGATAACAAACTGGCGGAACTAGCCGAAGCGCAGAAAGAAACGCAGCGCACCTTGCGGTCTTTTATAGCGAGCTTGCGCACTGGCCGGAACGGGCGATAGTCCTCACGGAAGCGCGAAAACGAGAATGTTGCTGGCGTTGCTGGGGTGAAGCTCGGGAGCGAGGCGGTTGAGACCCGTGCTGACGAGCGAGTTGCCGGTGCTCACCGCGACGTATTGCTTGCCGCCAACAGCGTAGGTGATCGGATATCCAGTCACAGGAGAGCCGAGATTGATCTCCCATAGGACCGCGCCGGAATTCTGATCGAAGGCGCGGAAGTGTCCGTTGGTGTCGCCGCCGAAGACTAAGCCTCCGCCTGTGGCGACCAGCGACATGTAGCCTGCGCGCTGCTCGTATTTCCATACGGTCTTCCCGGTCTCGACGGAAATCGCCTGAACGGTGCCGATCTTATCGGTACCGGGAGCGATTTGATTATTGTTCTGGATGGCATAAAACGTCGTCGGAGTATTTTCGGTTGCCGTCACCATCGCACAGGCATTCTGCAGCGCGTAATACATCGTGTTGGTCAGCGGACTGTAGGCACCGGCTTGAAAATTCTTTCCGCCGTTCACCGTCGGACAAATGAAGCGCCGGTCGCCAACCGCGCTGAACAGCGTCTCCGGATTGGTTCGCACCCGGCCGGTTGCGCCGTCGATGCCGGCAACAACGTTTTGCATGACAGTCGGTTTGGCCCACAGAAACTCGCCGGTTTGCCGGTCGAGCGTATAAACGATTCCGGTTTTTCCGGGAATACCGGTCACGACCTTGCGACGCTCGCCGGCCCGGATTCGCGGATTGATCCAGCTGACGTCGGCGGCGCTTGGCGCCACGACGGTGTCGACGAGCAAGCGCTCGAATGGATGATCGAAATCCCAATGATCCACGAGGTGTTGGTAGTACCAGACCATCTTGCCGGTGTCGGCATTCAGCGCGAGCGTCGAGTTGTGATAGAGGTACGTGAACTCATTTCCAGCAAGCATGAACTTTGGGGCTGGAGAGGTTACCGATGTTCCGACGTAGAGCAGATTGAGCTCGGGATCGTAGCTCGGCACCATCCAGGTTCCCACGTGGGACCTCTTCTCATACGGCAGGCCGCCCCAGGTCTCATCGCCGGGTTCGCCCGGCATTGGAATCGTGCGCGTGCGCCATAGCTCTTTGCCTGTCTTCGCCTCGTGAGCCACGATCACACACGCGAGCGCGCCTTTCTTCGGCTCGCAGCCGCGGCCCGAAAAGATTTTTCCTTTCGCGATGATCGGTCCCGATGTCTCCTGCGCGGGGCTTTCTTTCATATCGAGGATGCGAGTCTCCCAGGCGAGCTTGCCGGACCTGGCATCCAGCGCGTACACCTGATCGTCAGCGCTCGTGTCGATGATATTGTTCCCGTAGATTGCAATATTCCGGTTGATACTCGGCGCGATGGGCAAAATCTTCGCGACGTCCTCCGACCACTGTCGTTTGTATTCCCAGATCAAGTCGCCTGTCGCCGCGTTGATCGCCTGGATCAGGTCGCTGGGATTCGGCAGATACATCACGCCACGATACACGAGGGGGGCGGCTTCCTGGATTCCCGGTCCCATACCGCGGGTCCACACCATTCGCAGATTGCGAGCGTTCGTGGCATTGATTTGGTCCAGCGGACTGTAGCCCCAACTGTTCAGCGTGCGGCGCCACATCAGCCAGTCGGCCGGATCCGGATTCTCGAGCATCACGTCGGTGACCGGAACGAAGCTCCCAGCCGATTGCCGTGCGATCGAGTAAATGGCCGTAGCCAGCAAGATTAGAAAAGCGGCGAGAAATGTAATTCGTTTCATGAGTGCTTAGGATACAGCACAACAAGCGATGTGGGAGAATCCGCAGAGGAGGAAGAGCAGCATGCCCGCAATGCACGAAGTCGATTACAAAATTTTTGGCGACGACATGCAGTTCGTCGAAGTGGAGTTGGATCCGGGTGAGGCCGCTGTGGCCGAAGCCGGCGGGATGTTTTACATGGAAGACGGCATCAGCATGGAGACGGTATTCGGCGATGGCTCCGCCGAGCAGAGGAGCTTCGTCGATGCGCTAATCGGGGCTGGAAAACGGCTTCTCATTGGTGAGTCGCTGTTCATGACCATCTTTATGAATACGAGCCACGGCAAGAAGCGAGTCTCGTTTGCCGCGCCGTATCCGGGAAAGATCGTGCCGATCAGGCTCTCCGATGTTGGCGGCGAGTTGATCACTCAAAAAGATTCGTTCCTCGCCGCGGCGAAAGGCGTGAGCATCGGGATTGCTTTTCAGAAGCGCATCGGCGTCGGCTTCTTTGGCGGTGAAGGCTTCATCATGGAACGCCTCGACGGCGACGGCTGGGCATTCGTGCACGCCGGCGGCATGCTGATCGAACGGACGCTCGCGCCAGGCGAGGTGCTTCGGGTCGATACAGGATGCCTCGTCGCGCTTCAGCCCTCCGTCAATTACGATATTGAATACGTCGGCCGAATCAAATCCGCATTATTTGGCGGCGAAGGAGTCTTCTTCGCCACGCTTCGCGGGCCCGGCCGCATCTGGCTTCAGTCGTTGCCGCTGAGCCGTATGGCGCGCCGCATCGTTGCCGCCGCTCCGCAAACCGGCCGGGGAGGACGCGAAGAGGGTTCGGTCCTCGGCACGATAGGGGACATCTTGAGCGGAGATCGGTAGCTGGTGCTCTCCAAGGGTAGGGGCGGTCATAGGAACTGTGAAAAAATTGCCTGCACAACGTGTCAAATGTCGAATGTCTGTTGTGCGATGTCTAATGCAGTTGTCAAAGCACCAGATGACCTACTGACCAGAACACCAAATCCTTAATGGAAACGAGTTAGTCATCAGGTCGTTTCCTCAGTTGGTCGTTTTACAAGTTCATCGGACATCGCACAACAGAAATTCGACATTTGACAGTTTTGGCTGTCCTCAATTTCTCACACCATCGACCGCCGCTACAGGTACTCGACCGCAGCCTACCGGCTGGTGCTCGACGGAATCAGCACGTTGCTGGCGGCAGCTTCCGCGATGAGCCGGTCGGCATCAGCTTGAAGCAGGAAGCCTGCTGCGACCGCTTTGGCCGCTGCCGTGCGCACTGCGGCTACATAGCCGTCGTGATTCTTATACCGCTCCTCCAGCGATAGACGGGGATCGCCCGCGGCCTCACGCTCCGCCCGAGTCCTGGCAAATGGGATCATGCCGCCGGCGTAATTGCAGAGCTTCCCTTGATGGAATCCCTCCGACACAATGTTCCAGCCGAGATACGTGCCGAGCGGCGCGCCCAGGAGGACGACCGGGACCCCGCCCGTCTCATTGCCATCGGCGTCCACGCGCGGCACTTTCATTTTGATCGCGCGTTTCACTGTGGGTGGTACCTTCGTTCGCACACCCGAGCCGTCTGTGTAATTGAACTCAGGCCCCCAGTCGTAATCTAGAACAGGATTCACAAGGCCGGTAGGAGCGGTTTTCGGCACACCCGGGATGCTTGGGAAACCGACCGCTTCTTTCACCGGATCGACCAGATTACCGTTGGCCAATGTTGGATACGAGCTTGACGGCATCGGAACGTCTTTCATGACCCAGTTTCGAAAATGGAAGCGGAGCGCAGTGACCGTCTCGGTATGAGGAACCGGATTGGCTGAAAACATCCCAGCGCCGAAATTCGGGCCGGGGCACATCGGTGGGTTGGGCGGGTTCACGGAGAAGCCGCCCTGGCCGCCGCCGTGCTGAGTACTCGGGATGTAGTATCGGCGCACATTGCTGGGGAGCGGGATATCCTTATCGGCGGATGTTCCGACGAACGACGGACTGAGCGTCAGTCCCCACATCTCCGCCGCGCCAAAGTGCTCGACGATCTTCGGGCATGAGTTGCTGGAACTGCAGCGGTCGAGAATGCCTTTAGAAGGCAATCCGCGAACCGGATCCGGCCAGTCGCCCCACCACTGCGGTCCTTCTGTTCCCGCTTCATAAAGTTTTCCCGCGCCGTCAGGCAGCGCGAACCGAGTATTCAGCGTTACACGCTTACCGGCAATGATCGGCCATGCGCCATCGTAGACTTTGCGGTTGTTCTCGTCTTGCGTGAAGCCAAGGTGAATCATGGCGCGAAGGTAGTTGCCCGACTGCGACTGGCCACGGCTGATGACCCAGGTCACCTGTCCGCCCACCGGGTTCGGCGCGCCTTCGCCGTCGTGTTGCTCATATTTAAAGAAAGAAGCAACATCCCTGAAGGCCGCGAAGCCGATGCCGAGCACATACGCATCTTGAGACGTGAATACGACCTGATACAACAGCTTTGGATCGAACCCTCCCTTGACGCAGATCTGGTTTGGATCCGGGGTGCCCGGAAATGGATTCGTGGCGCTGCATTTCGCCCACGCCCAATCGGTGGAGGGAATCGTTGGCCCTTCAGTAATTTTGCCATCCATCGTCTCCGCACGATGCGTGGTGAGTTTCGCTTTCGAGGTATCCAGGGTCATCGGCTTATAGGGTATGGGGTTGGCATTGATGATTAACGGACGCGAATCAGGACCGCTTGCATTGACGACCACTCGTTATCGTCCGCTGGGACAGTCCGGCCGGAATTGTCGCCTTGCCATCCGCTGCTCAAACCAATGTCACCATCGTTGCGCGAAGCCGGCGGAATGGTGATTCTGCCACCCCGGTTGGGCACGTCCTGCCACATTAAATGGCTGCTCTTCGACAGATCGATCGGCTTGACGAGAAAGAAGCTCGCAATGTACTCGACCCTGCCGTTCGCATTGCGCGGCGCTAATTTGATGTCGGTGATGATCGCGTTGCGCGGATCGTTCGGATCGAGCTCACCAAAGGCGCGGCCCGCCAGAGTCTCATACTGGCCGGCTGGTCCGAAAGATTGGCCGTTGAACGCCGGTGAGACTTTCTTGTCGATCACAATTTTCTTAACGTGAGCATCGGCTGGTGAAGCCCACGACGAGACCAACGAAACAATTAGAGCGAACACAGGAATTCGCACGTTAGGTAGGGACATGATCTCCTCCTTCTCGAGTACGTGAGGGCATTATATAACGCATTCCCCTGCGCGCAGAGGAGGGGAATACGCTCACTTCGGGTTATAATTCGCAGCGAATTCTATGGACATCACAACAGGACGGAGACTTAAATCTATAGCGCTAACACTGGCGGTGACGGCGATCGGGTTCGGCCAGAATGCCGCGAACTCGCGGACCGCAAACCTCACGCCGGCTTCGCTTCCTTACATCGATGCGCACACCCACATTTATCAGCTCGATCCGGAAGGCGCGGTCACGCTGATCTTGAGCGCGATGGAGCGGCTGAATGGCGCAAAGGCCTTTATCCAGACCGAGCCGTACGGGCCCGACAATCCGGCGCGCTGGGACGCGGAGATGATCCTGCCCGCCGTAAAGAAGCACCCGGACAAGCTCTTCGTGTTGGGCGGCGGCGGGACGCTCAATCCGATGATTCTGGAAGCTTATCGCACGGGCAACGCAGGGCCTGAAGCACGGAAAAAATTTCGCCAGCGCGCGGAAGCGCTGCTTGAACAAGGAGTGGTCGGCTTCGGTGAGCTGTCGATCGAACATCTTTCTTTGCCGCAGTCCCCGGTAAAGGATTACGAATACGCGCCTGCCGATAGCCCCATGATGCTGCTGTTGGCCGATATTGCGGCCGAGCACAATGTTCCCATCGACCTGCATATGGAAGCTCTGCCGGAAACCATTCCGACGCCCAAGGAGTACGGGCCGCCCAATCCGCCGGAGCTTCACGGGAACATCGCAGCATTCGAAAGGCTGCTTGCGCACAACCGGCGCGCCAAGATCATCTGGGCGCACGCAGGCTCGGACAATATCGGATATCGTACTCCCGAGCTTTCGCGCCGGTTGCTTCAGGCGCATCCCAATCTGTACATGGAAATCAAGTTCGATCCGGGTTTCCCAGGCAAGGATCCGCCAATTGTCGACGGCAAGCTCAAGCCCGACTGGCTCAAGCTCTATTCCGATTTTCCCGATCGCTTCATCATCGGCAGTGATCAGCATTTCGACCCGCCCGCGACCGCACCTTTGGCGCGCGCGCAGCAGAATGCGCTTCTGTTGAATCAGCTTCCGCCTGACGTAAGGAAAAAGATCGCGATGGAGAACGCGCTTCGAATCTACGGCCGCTGATCGAAAGCGACCAACGGAGGACGAAACATGAAAACGAACCATCTCATTAGAACCGGTATCCTGACGCTCGCGATCGGAGCCGGCATCATTTATGTGACTGCGGCCCAGGGGCAATCGGGTGCGCCGCGATACGAGGCCGACGTTTCCTGGCCGAAGCCGCTGCCCGATCGCTGGGTGCTCGGAGGCTTAGGCGGTGTCTGTGTCGATGCTCAGGACCACGTGTTCATCCTCAATCGGCAGGATGTCATCGAAGGCGACTTGAACGGCGGCAAACTGGCTCCGCCGATCATCGAGTTCGATCCCGCAGGTAATGTCGTCAACTCCTGGGGCGATCCGAAGCTTCTCGACCCGCGGCTGCATTCGTGCCGCGTGGATAAGGACAACAACATCTGGATCGGGAGTGCGCCCTCGGGGATGATCCAGAAATATTCGCATGACGGCAGCAAAATGCTGCTTCAAATCGGCAAGAAGGGCACGGTCGATTCCTCCGACGGCACGATCAAAGGAAAACCTCTCAATTCCGAGGCCGCGATTTTCTTTATGCCCTCGAGCATTTTCGTCGATCCGCAAAATGGCGACGTTTACGTTTCCGACGGCGAAGGGCGCGACAGCAACCGCCGTGTCGCCGTCATGGATCGTACCGGCAAGTTCCTGCGCCAGTGGCTGCCCGAAGGCATGGCCACTGTGCACTGCATGTCGATCGCGAATGACGGACAGGTCTATGTCTGCAACCGCGAGGGCTCGCGAATCCAGATCTACGACAAGATGGGCAACTTCAAAAAGAACATCGAAGTCCCGTGGACGCCGGTCACGCCGCCGAAAGACGGCAAACTCACCCAGAACGGCGGTTCGGCCGTGGCGCTCGATTTTTCGCACGATCCCAATCAGCGGTTGATTTTCATGATCAATCAGAACAACGCGCAGGTTGAAATCATCGACCGCCAATCGGGCAAGATCCTATCGAGCTTCGGCCGGCCGGGAAGCTTCCCGGGCCAATTCAACCAGGCGCATGGGATCGCTGCGGATTCCAAGGACAATGTCTATATCGCCGAGAACCGCGGCAGACGGGTTCACAAGTTCAGAGTCGTGAATCCGTAAAAGGGGAACGGCCACAAAAAGGCACAAAAAACGCAAAAGCTCGAACGCCAAGTAGAAGCCATTTTTGTGTTTTTTGTGCCTTTTTTGTGGCCCTTTCCTTTTTATTTCAGGGAAGCGCGAACCTGTTCCAGCTTAGACCGAAACGCGGGGAGGTCCGGACGCAAGCGAACTGCCTGTTCGTAACTCGCAATGGCATCCTGGACGTCTCCCTTTTCCAAAAGTCCTTCCGCTTTGTTGAAATGAGCAATTGCCGAGTCGGGCTTGATTGCGATTGCGCGGTCTGCCGCGGCGATTGCCTTCGCCGGTTCCCTCTGTCTCAAATACAGGACGGATAAATTCACGAAGGCCTCGGCCTGTTGCGGCGCCATTTCGGTGAGCCTGAGCAGTGTTTTTTCGGCCTCGTCCAACTGTCCACCGTCGAGTTCGAGAGCGGCTATATTGGAATATGTCGCGGGAACCTGAGGGTTCAACGATAGCGTAACCTTGTATTCGCGGATAGCGTCATTCGGTCGACTATCCAGCTGATAGGCGAGAGCCAAATTGAAGTGCGCCCTCGCCTTGCCGGGCGACTTCCGGACCACGTCTTCCCACAATGTGATGTTATTTGCGAAAGCCCGATTCCGCTGAACGGTCATGGCTGCAAAGATAACGACGATAATCGAGAGCACTGCGATACGGAGACTCCGGAAATTCTTGCCGGCCCATCGGAACAGCGCGGCCGACAGGAGCGCGATGCCGAGACCGGCTATATATACGCGATGCTCGAGCACGACGTCGGCGAGTGGGATCAACGCATATGCCGTTAGAGGCGATAACAAGATTGCCGCCAATCCGGCCGGAGGCAATGATTCCGTCTTAGCAGGTCTGAGAATGAACCAGCTGAGAGCGGCGAGAACGAGAATCGACATCACGAACTCCGGACTGTACCAATGGGCGACGGCAACCGTCTGTGGATCGGCATTCAGAGCCGATGGATACAGGAAACGAGGGAAATAGTAGCGGACGATCGACGTGAGATAAGTTCGAATGTAGATGGGGAACGGCAAGACGGATTCGAATTCCGTATTGATGGGAACAGTGTTGCCGGCCAGGCTATTGAAGAGATCTTGAAAGTGTTTCCACATCGCCGCTGCAACAATTACGGACACTCCCGCCAGGGTTACTACGTACTTCAAGCCTCTCTTCCGGGTCTTTAGCAACAGCAAGGCCGCGACAAAAACGGGAAGCGTCATCGCCTCCTGCTTGGACTGCCATGCGAGCAAACCGGAAGCAAGCGTCAATCCTGCATATACGGCGCAGAGACAAGGCCTGCGCTTCATCCCCGCATCCAACGATTTCAAAAAAAACAGAACCGCAAGAAAGTAAAACACGGCGCACAACACAGAGGATCTGCCGGCAATGTAGCTCACTGCACTCGATAACAAGGGGTGCACACTGAATATCGCAGCTCCGGCGAATGCCGCCCAAGCGGAGTCGCGCTCTGTTTCATCAAGGACTCGAACCACCTCTCGAATAATGAAATAAACAAGCACGACATTGATGATGTGCAAGAGGAGATTGACGGCGTGATAGCTGTAGGGATTCAGCCCGGACCAATAATAGTTGAGACCGTACGTGAAGAAGAGCAGGGGGCGCCAGCCCAGACCGACACCTGCCGCGTCTGAAAGCGTGTGGATCTTCAGAAGGTTGGGATTTTCGGTGAGGACTTGATCATCGAAAACAAAATCATTTCCGAGGCTGTTCCAATAGACGAAAACAGTAAGGAGAATCAGCGACCCGAGCATCAGAATGGGGGGTGCGGTAAACGACGGTTGTGAATCCGTGCCTTGTCGCCGTTTCTTTTTGGTCACAGCATTATTCGTGCAAAGTAGCCTGTCCTACCGCGGTGAGTGCGGAGGATTCATTCCGTCGCTGGCGGGAGCCAGGCCATGTCTTCCAAGCGTGATCTCAGCTCCACTTAAAAAGGCGCGCACATCCGCCGCCGACTCATCGGCCACCTCCTCCTGCGGAACGTGGCCGGTATTGGCGTACACGACTAGCTTCGAGCCCGCAATCGCGGCATGGAATGCATACGCGGCCTCCACGGGGATAGTGCGATCGTCTTCGCCCCACAAGATCAGGGTAGGCGTCTTGATGTTTGGAATGTCATCCCTGATTCGGTTATCCCGAATCCTACCACGGGTAATCGTCGCCTCACGTGTCCCGTCCATCCGAATGAAGTCCCAATATCTGTCGATCATCTCGTCGGTGATGATGTCCTTGTGGACTATCGCACTGTTGAGACCATCAATTACAAGCGAGCGCGGAGTGATGTGGAGAAGCAACCGGTTCGCGACGGGTAAGCCCATCAATCGATAGGCCAGCGGCGTTGGCTCGACCTGCTTCGTGGGAAGTCCACCGGAATCGACGAGGACGAGGTGCGTCACACGTTCTGGATGCTTGATCGTGAAAAGAACGGATGCGCGCCCGCCCATGGAGTTACCACCAATTGCGAATCTATGCAGGCCGAGTATGTCGGCGACCTCGTCGATGAACTTCACCATGCCCTCCTGGGTATAGTCGCGGTTGGGCACGGCTCCGGTCAGCCCGTGCCCCGGCAGGTCGACCGTGATGACGCGGAATTTATCACTAAGCCGTTTTGCCCAAGGCTCCCAGGTATAGAGCGAGGCATTGGAACCGTGAATGAGGACGAGCGCAAGCGCGTCGCGCGGGCCACGGTCCCTGACATGGGCACGCGTTCCGTTCGGCAACATCACGAACTGAGATGGCGCGCCGGCGTACCTCGCTTCGAGGATTGGGCGCGGGATATCGGGCTGGCTTAAATACCAAAATACGCCCGGCAGGAGGAGAAGAAAGCCTCCGCCGATGAGGAACTTTCCCATGGCGCTACATCATATCGGTCCATCCCGGCATCGTCTAGCGAGCGGCTGATCTTTCGAAGTATGTCTTTCCGCTGGAAGCCCTTTGGATGCGCAGAATAGTGCTTTCTTTTCGCCAAAAGATCCTTGGATTTGCGAAATCTAAAGATCCCTCTTAAGAGAAAGAAGTCACCTTGGGGCAGATCTAAGGATGTTTTTGTTTAAAAGCTCTTGAGATGTCCGGATCGTGCTTTGTCTTCGCCGAAAGACCCGTAGACGGCTAAATCTAACGATCTTCCTGGGCCGCCTCGATGATGAAAACATGGTTCGTCTCAATCGAGCCATCGTCGTCTTCCTTGGCCTGGCTGGCCCAAGTCTCGAAACCTGATTCGGCTGAGGCGGGCTTAATTTTGAGGCGAACCGCATAACTCCGAACAAATTCCATTGACGGCCTGGCCTGACGGTTGTTTAATGGCACCAACCAAAAAATAACCAGTAGGTGATTGGTCCGCATTAACCACGGCAACGTCGGAGGCGACCATGAATCGAGTTTTCGCCAGTTTTTCGCTCGCGGTTTTTTTCGGAACGCTGGCAGCGCCGACCTTTGCTCAGCAAGGGACAGCAGACATCGGTGGACGTGTCACGGATGAACAGGGTGGTGTGCTGCCTGGCGTCATGATCGTTCTGACCAATGAGGACACTGGTGTGTTTCGCGACGTCACCAGTGGCGAAGATGGCAGCTACTTCGTGTCGGCTCTGACCCCCGGCCGTTACAGGCTCGCGGCAAAGCTAGCAAGCTTCAAGAACTTTGAGCGGCGCGGGCTGCTCCTGGAGGTTGGCAAGACACTGACGATCAACTTCATCCTTGCCGTCGGCACATTGGCCGAGAGCGTTACAGTGACCGACGTGTCGCCGCTCATCGATGTGACGAGCACGGAAGTGGGCGGGAACATTGGAACAACCGACCTGACCGAGCTTCCCGCGCCGAACCGCAGCGTCTTTGCGATGGTGGCTCTCCTGCCGGGCGTCCAATTCTTACCATCGAACCAATTTGGCAACGACGCATTTATCGCCAGCGGGCAGGCGGCTCAGGGCAACAACGTGACCCTCGACGGCGGCTACAACTCCGATGACGCGCTCGGCAGCAGCGTTGGCGGCCAGACGCGGACGGCGCTCGAATCCGTCCAGGAATTCCAGGTCCTGACAAACCAATACGACGCGGAGTTCGGGCGAGCGACCGGCGCGGTGGTCAACGCCGTCACCAAACAGGGTACGAATCAGTTCAGGGGCGTCGTGTTCGGGTACTTCACCAACTCGTCTCTCACGGCGCAGGACTACTTCGCCAGGTTGAACAATCAGGACAAACCCAAGAGCTCGCTCAAACAATGGGGAGGCACGTTCGGCGGACCGATCGTGCGAAACAAATTCCACTTCTTTGGCAGCCTGGAACGGATCACCGAGAGCCCGAACCGGGCCTTCAACTTTCCCGCACGCCCGGAGTTGAACTTCTCGACGGTTGAGCATCGTGAGGCCTGGAACGGATTGGTTCGCGTCGATCATCAGATCAACGCGAACAATACCTGGGCGTTCCGGTATTTGGGCGAAAGCTCGCCGCAGATCCCGATCATTCAGCCTCGGACGACACCGACACAGGGGGGGACAATGCGTAAGCCCGCGGGAGCAGCAGCATTTACTGATGAGACAGACCTGGACCAGACCATGGTTGGAACCTACACGACGGTTCTCGGCAACTCGCGCGTCAACACGATCCGCGCGTCCGCTACGCTGGAGCACTGGTATCACGGGAGCATTTGCGTGCGAGGTCAAGGTAGCGAAGACGTGTTTGATCAATCCAAATGCCCGCCCACGCTCTACCAGTTGACCTTCTTCACTCAGCAAAGCCCGGAGGCGGCAGGCCCATGGGATCGCAACTACCAGATCCAGGACGTCTACTCGTGGTTCGTACCGGACATGAAAGGAGGCCACGAGTTCAAGGTTGGAACGACGTACCACTACACGATTCTGCGTAGAACTATACAGACCCACATGAACGGTGGCTTCTTCTTCAATACGGATCTGCCATTCGATCCTGGGAATCCGCGGACTTATCCGGAACGATTCACTTTGCGCGTGGGTGGTCCGTTCCGCCTCAATATGCACTCACACACGATCGAGGGGTTCGCTCAAGACAAGTGGCGGATCAGTCCACACGCCACGGTTAGCCTCGGGGTGCGATACGATCTCGAGGTAACGCCGGTCGACGAGACCGACAACCCGCTGTTCAAGGATCCACGGGCTTACCCGGTCGACAAAAATAATTTTTCGCCTCGGTTGGGGTTCTCATACGGAATCGACTCGGCCGGCAAATCGGTGATCCGCGGCGGCTACGGCCTCTTTTACGGCAGGACGCTTCTGGGCACGATTGAATCTTTCTTCTCTAGCGGCAAATTCAGCCGGTCGTTCGAAGTTTTATTCCCACAGGACACTGCCGACCCTGGGCCATCGCGGGGACAGTTCCCGACGGATCCGACGCTCGTGAACGGGCCTATGATCAACCGCGGGTACATCGATGCTCTGTATGCCGCGGGGACACGGCTCCGCAACACCGGCGAGGTGATGTTCGATTCGCCTAATCGCAGGCAGCCCTACACGCACCAGGTGACTATCGGGTACCAGCGGCAGTTGCTCCCGACGATGTCGGTCTCCGCCGATTACGTCCGGATGACAGGGCGCGACATGTTTCTTCAGAGCAATCTGAACCCGATGATCCGCGCGAATACGTCGCGCACAGGCCCGATCACGCGCATAGATGCATTCGGCGTTCTGGGCGAGCCTTATATCAGCAAAGTCTGGGTGGTTGAGAACACAGGGAAGAGCCAATATGACGCGCTGAATTTTCAGGTCGAAGAGAGATTCTTCAGGTATTGGTCGGGGCGGGCATCCTACTCCTTGTCGTCCTCACGAGGCACTACCTCGCTGCAGGCCGACAAAAACCAACTGCAGGTCGGGACGAACCTGAACCTCGACAAGCTCTGGGGACCCGTGGCTGTCGACCGGCGCCACATTCTCGCTCTCAGCGGCCGCCTGGAGATTCCGAAGACCCACGGCGTCAACTTGAGCGCCACGATGCGGTACATGAGCGGCGCGCCTTTCACGATTCTCGACACGAACACCGACGTGGACCGGAATGGCGAGTTGTTCGACCCTCTGCCGGCGGGCATCTACAGCGGAACCGCGCCGGGCTCGCTGCAGAACGTTAAATACAATGGCGGCGTCAACGGCGCGTACGGTCCGAATTTCTTCCAAACGGATCTACGGATCACCTATCGTCAACGGCTCGGTGAGCAGCGTACCCTGGACTTCACCGCCGACCTGTACAACTTGACTAACTACGCCAACTTCAACAATCCGAGCGGCGATCGGCGTCTCAGCGACTCATTTCTCACGCCTCTGAACCTCCGCGGCGGCAGTGGATTTCCGCGCCAGGCGCAGTTCGGAGTACGGTTTGCATTCTGAGCGCTTTCCCTGCTATGTGGAGTTCAGTCAAGCCGTGTCTCAGGGTTTTGCAAGGTCTCACACGCCTCACACGCGAAACATGGACTTTCGGGCGGGCTGTCGCATAGACTCTTCCCAATTCCAGGAGGACACCATGAGATCGATCAGAAGACTGCTCGTACTGTTGGCCATTGCCGGTTCATTCTGTCTGGGGTGGTTGGCGCATACCCAACCGGACGTCGTCGCCGCTCAAGGGCGCAAACCGATCATGATGACGCGCATCTACACGGGGCCGGATGGCCTGAGTCACGCCGAAGAGATTGATATGAAACTCAACCCCAACGCGACCGAGATGATCAAGGCGACTGGCGTGGAGTTCAGCCGCAGAGCCCCGGGCAGCACAAACGAGTGGCACACCGGTCCAAGACGCCAGTTTGTGATCACCCTCAGCGGCCAAGGAGAACTCGAGGTTGCCGGAGGCAAGAAGGTCCCAGCCGGACCAGGCCACATCAATTTGATCGAAGATACGACCGGTAAAGGTCACATCACGCGAAACCTGGGTTCGGAAGATCGCATCGCGATCACGATCCCTCTAGTCGACCAGACGGCTGGCGACCCGACGCGCCGATAAACATATGAAGACCAAACTTGCGCTGATCCTTTTGATCTTTTTTGCGCTACACAGCGCCGGCGCCTCGCAGGCGCCCGTTGCCGATCGGGCGGCCGGTTCCGGAACCTTGAGGCAGCTCACCCCCGGGCACTACGTGTACTCGATCAACAGAGAGGGCAGAATTTTCAGCAGCGGTGTCGTTGTGACAAACGAAGGCGTGCTGGTCTTCGATGCCCTGGAATCGGAAGCGATCGCGCGCGGGGAGCGGGAAGCGATTGCCAGCACTATTAAACAGCCCATTCGCTATCTCGTTTCCTCTCCATTCCATGATCCCTTCAGCAAGGGAAATCTCGCCTACGCCGATGTCTTCAAGATCGGGCACGAAAATTACCGTGCCGGTCTCTTCGACCAGATGCAACGCGGCCGCGCGCCCGCCGAGGAGCAGCGCGCGAGAATGCCGAACGCGACGTTTCGCGATCGCATGAGTTTGTACCTGGGCGGCAAGGAGATCCAGATTCTACATTTCGGCTCCGCACACACGAAGGGAGACAGCATCCTTTTTGTCCCGCAGGACCGGATTGCCTATATGAGCGAGGTTTTCTTTAACGAAGAATTTCCGAATATGGCGGGAGGCTACGGTGTCTCCTGGATTCGAGTGCTGGATGCGGTGAAGGCTCTGGACGCCGATATCTTCGTGCCAGGCCATGGCCCCATTCCGGAAGATCCCAAGCAAACTCGAGCAGCGCTCGACCGCGCGCGGCAGATCCTTGTGGATGCACGAGACGGAATCCAGAATGAGATTGAACGGGGCGCGACCGAAGATCAGGCGGTCGCGGCCGTCAAACTCCAGCAGTACGAGAAGCTGCCATCTTTCGCCGGGCAACGGGAAGTCGTTCTACGGCGAATCTATAAAGAACTGAAGGGTACGCTCCCATGACATCGTTTGTTCTTGTCCACGGAGCATGGCACGGAAGTTGGTGCTGGAAGCGCGTCCGCCGACTGTTGCAGGCTCAAGGCCATGACGTGTTTACACCGACGCTGACGGGCGTGGGCGAGCGTTCACACCTTCTATCTCGCGATGTGAATCTGGAGACGCACATTCTGGACGTTGTGAACTTGATCCGGTGGGAAGAGCTCTCCGATATTGTGCTCTGCGGAGGATCCTTCTCGAGTCGGCCGCTTCTGCCAAATCTGTGGCGCCCAGTGGCTAGATAATGGTCTTTGCCCGCCTCTTTTCCGTGGCAATGACTGCAATGCCACTGATGATAACGGCTCCGCCGACGAATGATTGAACAGTGAGTCGTTCGTTGAGGAATATATAAGCGAGGACGACCGCAAATAAAGGAATAGCGCACAGCAGAATGGAGAGAACGCTGACCTCGATCAACTCTTGAGCACGGCCATAGATCCAATACACGGCATTGGTTCCGAAGATGGTGAGAATAGCGAACATCACAACCGGCAGGACGCCTCCCCGAACACCCCACGCCTCCCTGCGCAGCATTGCAGGCAACATCACCAGAGTGGCCACTGAGAAGATCGGCGTCAGCCGTTGAAATAAGCCGCCGCCGATCTGCGCTCGACGCTGCGCGACTGCAAATACGGACCACGCAATGCCGGCAAGCATGACCAAAACATTGCCCAGCATGCGGCTGCTCCCGGTCAGATCCGACAATCTCAAACCATCGGCCGTTACAATCAGGACGCCCGCAAGCGTCACGCCGCCGCCCAGCACGCGCCGCGAGCTAAGACGTTCACCCAGGATGTAAACTGCAAGAACAATCGTCGAGATCAATTCGATGTTGACAACCAGGCCCGCCACATTGGCCGCCGTCCGCTCCACGCCATAGTTGTACAAGAGAAAATCGGCGCCCAGACCTGCTCCGGCGAGCCAGATCCAGGGATCCGCCAGAAACCAGGGCGTGCGCCGGCCAGCCGCAAGCCAAAACAGCACCGTCGCCACCGCCAGCCGAACGAACCCGATGAATTCCGGAGTAAATCCTTCCAGTGCGGCCTTCGTCGCAACCGGTGTCAGTCCCCATAGGGCGGCGGCGACGAGCGCCAGGAAAACGCCTTTGCGCATCCCGCGAATTATGCGAAAACGTGGCCTTCCTTGGAATATGATTCGACTGGGGAGGGGCCAATGCCGACAAGGTTCTCTATCGTCTTGGGGATCACGAGCGTATTGCTCGCTTTGGCGATGTATTCACAACCTGTGCTGGGGCAAACTGCCGCTACGGGGCAGGCGCTCGCGCCGGGCACATCCAACCGGACGTTGTTGCGTGGCAAGGAACCGCCGGTTCACTACGCGTTCTCGATTCCGGCGAACTATTCACCGTCCAAACCGGTTCCACTCATTCTGGCCTTACATTTTGGGGTCGGGGGTGGAGATGCGGCCGGAGCCGGAAGAAGCGTACTTAGCATTCTCGTTCGTCCAGCCTTGGAGGAGCTTGGGGCCATCATCGTTGCCCCCGATTCCTTGCGAGGTGACTGGAGCACTCCGGAAAACGAACGCGCGGTGAAGGAGTTGCTCGATGACGTCCGCGGCAGCTACAGCATCGACCCGAAAAAGATTGTCGTTACCGGCTTCAGCATGGGTGGCGCCGGTGCCTGGCACATTGCGGAGAAGTATCCGGATTATTTCAGCGCGGTGATTCCCGTGTCTGGCCGTCCGCCGGCATCTGTCGCGGAGTGGCGCCTCCCGGTACTGGCTATTCATTCCCGCAATGACCAAGTCGTTCCATTCGGCCCAACCGAGGCACACATCGCGGAGCTTCAGAAAGCCGGTAAGCGTGCAGAGTTGATCGCGCTGTCCGGTATCACGCACTACGAGACCTATCGCTTTGTGAGTGGACTCCGTCAAGCGGTGCCTTGGCTCAGAGAAATCTGGAAACAGGAACACAACTAAATCGGATCACACTAATTCGATTTCGCCATTTTGCGATGCTGAATGCGTTAATAAACTGGTTGCTGAGCGCTCTCAGCCTGATGATCGTCGCTCACGTCGTTCGAGGCTTCGATGTCACCGGCTTCGGCGCGGCCTTGATCGCCGCTCTTGTGATCGGACTGGTGAATGCCACCATCGGTCTGTTTTTGAAAATCGTGACACTTCCGCTTACGCTTTTGAGCCTTGGCCTATTCTGGTTTGTGATTAATGCGCTTATGCTGAAACTGGCCTCGGCTCTTGTCCCCGGCTTCAGCATCCAGGGCTTTTCCCCGGCATTCTTTGGCGCGATCGTCCTCAGTCTCGTCAATCTTTTTCTGAAAATACTCGCCAGCGGGCTGAAGAAGGAGATATGACGCTGATGGATTGGAACTAACAGGTTGCTGAAAAACTCGAATGCATTCGGCACCTATAAGCATTTCACCGACTCACTTTCTTTTCTGGTGATTTTAGTGGCGCTCATTTCAGATACTGGAGTGGTTGCCATGCGCAAATGTCCAACTCAGACTGGTGAAATAAATCACGTTGACGGCGTTTATCATTCTCAATGTCACAATGCCGAACGCACGATTTTGGAGGAACAGACATTTCCCCGTTGCGGTTACTGCGACTCCGACACAGCCTGGATTTTCATGCGGCCGGCGGAGTCCGCAAAGCCGCCGTTGAAAACACCCACAGCCCTTCCGGCCAGGCGCCAATCGAAAGCGTGAATTACGGCACTTCTGGTTAATACGCCATCGCGTAGCAGTCACGGCGCGGATCGGCGCCGGCGATGCGATTCCCGCTTGCCGGATCGATGAGCACGGCGGTCGCGCAGCTGGATATACTCTGCGCGCGTACTCTGCTGGCGTTGTGGCCGCGGGCCTGCAGTTCCTTGAAGACCTCATCGGAGATGGGAGCTTCGACGTTCAAGCGATTGAATCCCGCGTTGTGCGGCCAGAAGGAACCAAAGAAGTGTAGCGTCTGCACCCGGGGCCACTCGAATGCTTCGTGCAGGTTGGGGTACCAGTCGTTCCAGAACTCGACAACGTTCAGGAACGCCTGAAGGATCGTTTGATCCTGATTGTCTCCTCCGGGCGTACCGATCGCCATAAACGGCTGGCCATCCCGCAGCACGATGCTGGGTGTGAGCGTGTATCGCGGGCGGGAGCGCGGTCGCAGTTGCGCAGCCCGTGTTGGATCCAGCCAAAACTGTTCGCCGCGCACGCTCATGCCGATGCCGGTGTTGCCGAGGATGACAGCGCCGCCGATCCAGCCCCCGCTCGGCGTGGCATCGAAGATGTTGCCCTCTTTGTCAATGACGGAAATGTGAGTCGTATCCTTGATCGTGCCTCGAATGGGTTCCGCGTCGGGCGCGGGACCGCCCGACTTTGTTCCATCGGCGATATTGGCGGCCCAATACTTCCACTCCTTCACCTTCGAATCAAACGCCATCGGATTGCCGGCAATGAAACCGCGCGAGGCATGCTTCGGATCGATGAGGGCCGCGCGCTGCTTCGCGTAGGCTTTCGACAGCAGACCTTCACCTGGGGTCTGAACAAAAGCCGGATCTCCGTAATAGCTATCGCGGTCGGCGTAGCCCAGCTTCAGCGCCTCGATGATCGTGTGGATGTATTCGGCGCTATTGCGCTTCATTGACTTGAGGTCGAAATTCTCCAGAATATTGAGCGTCTCGAGGAGCACCGGACCCTGGCTCCCAAAGGAATGCTTGTAGACCTGATAACCGCGATAATTCGTCGTGGCGGGCTCTTCAATCTTGGCGAAGAATTCCGCAAAGTCATCCAGCTCGAATGGCGCTTGATGCTGCTTCAAAAACGCCACCATCTCCCGCGCAATGTCACCTTTATAGAAGCGGTCGCGCGCGGCGACGACTCCGGCTGCGCGGCCTTTGGATGCTGCGGCGCGTTCAGCTTCGACCATGAGTGTCAACGTATGCGCGAGAGTGGGCAGCTTGATCGTTTCACCGGGTTTATACATCGAGCCGTCGGGCTTCAGCCAATAGCGCTGATTGCCGGGCCATTTCTTGAAAAAATCGAGATTGCCTTCAATGGATGCCGCCGTGCGCGGCCTGAGCGGGAAGCCGTCGCGCGCATACTCGATGGCTCGAGCGGACACCTGCTCGAAGCTCATCGTGCCCCATTTTTCGAGCACGGTCAGCGCGGCGTGAATCGCTCCCGGGATTACGGCGGGATCGAGACCTTCGCCATCGAGGTCCTTATGGCGTGCGGTATACCAATCGATGGTCGCGCCTTTGGGCGCCCAGCCCTGCCCGACAACGGACGTTACTTTACGTTCGCTGCGTGGATAAACGAGCACGAGGCCTTCGCCGCCGAGGCTGTAGAGATCCTGCTCAACGACACCGCCGACGAGCATCGCGGCAACACCTGCGTCGAACGCGCTGCCGCCCTTCAACAGAATCTCAAAGGCCGCTGCCGTTGTAAGCGGATGGCCCGCCGATGCTCCGCCATTGCGTCCGCCCACAAGCGGGCGCTGGGTCGGGCGGTCTGAAGCGTCTCGAGCACGCACGACATTACCTTTCTGCGCTGCGACGTTGGGAGTTTCGGTCAAGCATAGTACCGATACTGCAAGTGTAGCTGTTAAAGCAAGCAATCCGAGGTTTGGCCGCATAATTGTCTCCCCCGCGCGATTATACTCTTGTGAGGATCTCGACTGTAGAAGCGGCGGTCTATTACTTAAGGCTGCGCGCTGTCGCGCTTGCGCTTCGCGGACCGCCGCTGCAGTTCAATCCTCCAGCACGATCACTTCATCATACGGCGGGTTTCGATACAACCTCTCCACAATCGCGGCACGCCGTTCGATTACTGCGCGCTGGTTGATGTAACCCTTGTCGGTGATCTCGCCGGCATCGATGGAGGGTGGCTCGGTTAAAAGGATCGCGCGGGTAGCATAGGTCGAACT
>WNGL01003297.1_pt1 | contig 30650 bp, 25 predicted proteins | sample 5400591 | NCBI WGS metagenome assembly WNGL01 (sample SAMN13153377, study PRJNA577476) | soil metagenome | isolation source: 80 cm soil or saprolite under Garry oak tree replicate 1 | place: USA:California | collected 2016-06-15 | reverse complement strand
CCCTGTACGAGTCCCGAACCATAGTCCTCCATCTGAATCCTGATGGATGGCCCAGACTTTTTCATTTCGCAACGCTTCTGTAGCCGCGTCACTTTCAAATTTGCCATCGCGTAACCGCGAGACGCCGCGATCGGTTCCGATCCAGACACTCCCGTCGCGATCTTCCAGCAACGAGCGCGTGCTGAAGTAGCACAACCCATCGCGCATTTGATAGTTCCTGAAACCCTGGGCGGCCCAGCGGCTCACCCCCTCGTCGGTTCCGATCCACACACTCCCGTCTTTACTCTGGAGAAAGGCGCGGATGAAATTGTTCACCAGCCCCGACTCGGTGGTGTAATGAAGCAGCCGGTCGTTGACCCGCCGATAGACGCCGCGTCCTTCGGTCCCAATCCAGAGCGCGCCATCGCGGTCGCGGAACACGTTGCGAATTCTGACCCCCTCAATGCCAGGAACCTTATAAGCCGCAGCTTTGCCATTCTGGAAACGAAAGAAGTTTGCGGCAGCGATCCACACCCCTTCGCGATCCTCGTACACGGTTTCCGCGTCGGAGTCGGACGCGTCCGGCAACGTCACGGTTCGCACGGGAGTGTTGCTCAATCGCAACATCCCAGCCTGGGTTCCTACCCAGATGTTTCTCTCAAAATCCTCAAACAGATTCAGAACCGTATTGCTCGGCAGTCTTGCAGGGGCAGTCACGCTCGAAAATCGACCCGCGTAGTGGGCAAAGAGTCCATGACCGATGGTGCCAATCCACAGCGTCCCGTCTGAGGTCTGGCGCAAGAGGCGGACTGTGCCTCGAATCTCGTTCATGCGCTCGAAGCGCGCCGAGCGTCCCGGAAGCAACCGGTGCAAGCCCGAAACGGTTCCAACCCAAAGGCTGTGATCTTCTGTCTCAACTAAGGATTTGACACGGTTCTCGCTAGCTTTGCCCTCGAGTTGGAATTCCTGGACCTCATTTGCTTGCAGCCGTAGCAGTTTCGATCCGCCCACCCAGAGACGTCCCTGGCTATCCTCATAAATGGCGTGCACCGCCAGGACTGGCAGACCACCGGAATTATCTACTCGCTCAACTCGGTCGCCGGTGAGCCGAAACAGGCCATTGTCGGTCCCTACCCAAATCTGCCCGCCGTGGTCCTCGTGCACCGCGCGTACGAAGCTGTTGGTCAATCCTTCTGCCATAGAAAACGCGTGAAAGACACCATCGCGATAACGAATCAGCCCGCCGCCCTCGCTCCCGATCCACAAAGAGTTGTCACGCGATACCGTCAGGCAGAAAATATTGTTGTCGGTGAAGACCGGAGTGTTTTCGCGGTTATAAAGTATGAAGCTGGCGCCATCGAAGCGAAGCAGGCCTCCGGTGGTTCCGATCCAAAGATAGCGGTCCTTTGTTTGGGCGAATGCTTGGACCACCTGCTCCGGCAGACCATCCTGCATTCCCCAAACGCGTTTAGCGTACGCAGGCGGTGCCGGTTCCGAGGCCGATTCCCTGGCTGGTTCCCTGGCCAAGAGAGCAGGTATCGAGAACAACAGCCACAAGGTAGTAGCCGCGCTGGTCATCAATAAGCGCAAGTAGTCTGGCTGCCTCATGGCAGAATCTTGCAGGCAAGTAAACCGGACCAACAAGGGTCCGCCGAGCCGGAAGAAAATCTATCATACTTCTTCTTGCGAACATCGCCGGTTTCTCGCTAACAGCTAGTCGTGGAACCCAACTTAAGTCGGATGCAATCCGGATTGGTGCCTCGTAAGATACCAAGGCACTCTCGGGTAAGGCAGGAGAAAACATGATTCGAGCCATGGTACGGCGCACGGGAATTGTTGCGCTTCTGATTTTTCCGTTTTTTGCTGCAATTCCACCGGGTAAGCCCCCTGTCGTGGCCCTTACCATTTCGGGCGAGCGCCGTATCAGCTTGGATGAAGGCTGGCGGTTCTACAAGGGCGATGCCAAAGGAGCCGAAAATACTGAATTTGATGACTCGCAATGGGGCGCGGTTCGATTACCCCACGACTGGGCCATCGAAGGGCCTTTCGATCCAAAGCTAAATCCTCACACCGGCGCGCTACCTATTTCCGGCACAGGATGGTATCGCAAATCCTTTCTTCTTCCAGAATCTGCGAGAGCCCGTTTCTTCACGGTTGTCTTCGACGGAGCAATGTCCAACGCCACAGCTTGGCTGAATGGACAGGAGTTGGGCCGACGTCCTTATGGCTATGCCAGCTTTGCATTCGATTTGACGCCCCATCTTCACTTCGGCAGTGAGGCAAATGTGCTTTCGGTTCGCCTGGCACCCGAGGAGCACTCTTCGCGCTGGTATCCCGGAGCAGGCATTTACAGGAATGTGTGGCTGGACGTGACCGGGCCGGTGCATGTCGCGGAATGGGGGACCTACATCACCACGCCGGATGTTTCTGATGAGAAAGCAACCGTAACGGTGAAGACTGAGGTTCGAAACCGTACCAACAAAGCTGCTCAAGTCGTGTTGCGAGCTTCGGTCTTAGACGAGTCCGGAATGCCGGTAACAAAGGCAAATAGTGAGGTCACTGCAATATCGGCTACCGGCAGCCGGACCATCAACACGAATCTCAGCCTGTCCCGGCCGCAACGATGGGACATGGAGCATCCTTATTTGTACATGCTTGTCACTGAAGTCCTGGACAAGAATCGCGTCGTGGACAGGTACACCACTCCATTCGGAATTCGCACTGTCGCATTCGACAGAGAGAAAGGCTTCCTGCTGAATGGCAAGCGCCGCAAGCTGCACGGGGTCTGCCTGCATCATGATCTGGGTGCGCTCGGCGCTGCCGTCAATCGCCGCGCCACCGAGCGCCAGTTGGAGATCATGAAAGCAGCAGGAGTGAACGCGGTCCGCACCAGCCACAACCCGCCTTCACCCGAACTGCTGGAATTCTGCGATCGTCTGGGCATGGTGGTAATGGACGAAGCCTTCGACATGTGGCGAATTCCGAAAGTGCCAAACGGCTATAGCAAGTATTACGACGAATGGTCAGCGCGGGACGTGCGCGACATGATACGGCGTGACCGCAATCACCCGAGCATCATCATGTGGAGTATTGGCAACGAAATCCCCGAACAAAAAACCGCAGATGGCTGGAAGGAAGCCAAGCGCCTGACAGGCTTCTTCCATGAAGAGGACCCGACGCGTCCCACAACTTCGGCGTTTAACGAATGGGATGACGCCATTCGCAATCATATGGCCGACCAAGTAGATGTCCCTGGATTCAACTACAAGCCAATGCGCTACGAACAGATCATGCAGGAACATCCGGGCTGGGTCATCTTCGGATCGGAAACATCATCATGCGTGAGCTCGCGCGGCGTTTACCATTTGCCGATCGAGAAATACGAAAAAGACCCGTCACGCCAGCTCAGCAGCTATGACATTATTGCGCCGCCGTGGGCCTATTGCCCCGATGTCGAGTTCACCTATCAGGACAAGTTTCCTAACGTGCTCGGCGAATTCGTGTGGACTGGATTTGACTACATCGGCGAACCCACTCCGTATTTCGATTGGCAAGGGAATAACGATCACGACTGGCCGGCGCGTAGCTCTTACTTCGGAATGGTTGATCTCGCTGGATTCCCCAAGGACCGCTACTACCTTTATCAGAGCCAGTGGACCAGCAAACCCATGGTGCACATTCTGCCCCACTGGAACTGGCAGGGGCACGAAGGCCAAAACATTCCGGTCATGGCCTACACCAATGCGGAAGCAGTTGAGCTGTTCCTCAACGGAAAATCGCTGGGAAAGAAGGAACGCTTTTCTGAGCCGGTTGATATACCTGTGGGTCCAAATGTAAGTCCTGACAAAAACTTCTATACCAAATATCGTTTGCTGTGGCAGGTACCGTATGAGCCCGGCACTCTGAAAGCCATTGCTTATTCCGGCGGCAAAGAAGTAGCAGCGGAGGAAACTCACACAGCTGGCGCTCCCGCCAAAATTGTTCTCACTCCCGATCGTAATGTGATTCACGCAGATGGCGACGATCTTTCCTTTGTCACCGTACGAATCGAGGATAAGGATGGGAATTTATGTCCATCTGCGGACAACCTCGTCCACTTCGGCGTAACCGGCGCCGGAGAAATCCAAGCGGTGGATAATGGTAATGCTGCCACCGTCGAGCCGTTTCATGCTGACCATCGAACCGCGTTTAGTGGCTTGGCGCTGCTGATCGTCCGCTCCCAAAACCGGTCGGGCAAGATCCAAGTAGTTGCGACCAGCGATGGTCTCTCCCAGAGTGAAGTCGAGATTCGCACAACGCCAATTGCCAGTCACAACGAAACAGAACTGGCACACCTCAAATGAACCTGCGCCGGGGCCAACCGTTATTGGTTTTCGTGGCGGTGATCGCCGCAACGTGCCTCGCATGCGGACAGGACTATGCCATCGGTGCCGATGTCTCTTTTCTGGGGCAGGCTGAAAAGCAAGGCGTGGTCTTCAAAGACAACGGCGTGTCCCGGCCCGGTTTGCAGATACTGAGAGACCACGGCTACAACTGGATCCGCCTGCGTTTGTTCCACACCCCTGCGCAACTGCCGAATAATCTCGAATACACCATCGCGCGGGCAAAAGATGCAAAAAAGCTTGGCTTCAAGTTTCTCCTCGACTATCACTACGCAGACGATTGGGCCGACCCGGGTAAGCAGCCGATTCCCAAAGCATGGCAGGGGAAATCTCATCAGGAATTGGTGCAGGCAGTCTTCGAATACACGCGGGACACTATCGTTGCATTCCGCGACGCAGGCGTCCTGCCAGACATGGTGCAGATCGGCAACGAAATCATCAATGGCATGCTCTGGCCCGATGGAAAACTTCCGGCGAATTGGGACAACTTTGCCCAACTAGTGTATGCAGGCATCAACGGCGTTGACGCCGGACGGGGCAACTACCCCCGCCCCAAAATCATGATCCACATAGACCGTGGCGCCGATCTTAAGCGCACGAAGGAATTTTTCGACAAGCTAAATTCCTATGACGTCCCTTACGACATCATCGGGCAGTCATATTACCCGTGGTGGCACGGCAGCCTGAACGATCTGCGGCAAAATCTGGAATTCATGGCCTGTGAGTATCAAAAGGACATCATTGTCGTCGAGGCCGCTTACAACTGGCAGCCCGGAAATTACGTTAACAGACCAGCGCCTTTCCCGGAGTCACCCGATGGACAGCGCGAATTCCTGGACGAACTGAACCGTGTCGTGATGCAGACGCCGAACGGTCGCGGTAAGGGTGTCTTCTGGTGGGAGCCGGCGGTCACCGGACCGCTAACGATCCGCGGCTTTTTTGACGATCATCACAATGCACTGCCGGTGGTGACTGTTTTCGACCGATTTACCCGAAAATAGCGTCCAGTTTCCAGTTTTCGGGAAACGCCTACAACAAAATGTAGGAACGGTATCCAATTTCAGCCCCTACTCACGCTTCAATGTAGGAACGGTATCCAATTTCAGCCGCTACTCACGCTTCACGGAATACGATGTAACCATTTTGTCGCCTTCCTACTTTCGTCGGATTCGCGCAAACGATCTTCCAGCATAAAATCAGCGCGCCGTAGTTCTGAATCATTTTCTTCGTGGGCTTCTCCCAGATTCGAGTTTTTTGAAACTACGCGGTCCAGGTCGTTGGACCTGGGGTGGGTTGAGATCAGGAGGGTGCGCAATGACAACAGACGGTCTGAGCAAGTGTGGCCGTATTGGTTTGATGCTGATCGTAACTCTCATCAGCAGTTTTGCCGTGGGGCAAAACGCCAACACCGGAGAAATCAAAGGAACGGTGACGGACAATTCGGGGGCCGTCGTGCCCGGAGTGAAGGTCACAATCACCAACGTGCAAACCGGAGTGAGCACGGTCGTGACGACAAACGCGGCCGGAATTTACGATGCGCCTTCGGTTCCGATCGGCGAGTACAAGATCACATTTGCCAAAGAGGGGTTTCGCGATCTTGTCCGTCAAGGCGTTGCGCTGCAGCTTCAAACCATCGCCATTGACGCTACCTTGCAGGTGGGGACCGCGACCGAACAGGTGATCGTGACCGAAGCAGTTCCTTTGTTGCAGACGGAGACCTCGGACCAGCAGGTCAACTTCGACACCAAGCAGGTCTTGGACGCTCCCATCGTCGGTGGAGTCTGGTTTAGCGAACTCACGAAGGTCCTTCCCGGTATCAGCGGCGGAGGTCCAGGATTAGGGAACAACGGCAACAAGGCAGGCTCCGGCGGAGATGGCGTTGCGGTGAATGGCACCCAGGCGTTCTCTGCAAATTTCCAGATCGAAGGGACCGGCGTAACTGATCTCCGAGATGGCAACGTGAGTAACAATTATCCGCCTGTTGATGCGATCGAAGCGGTCACCGTCAATACCGCGAACGCGGGTCCGCAGAGTGGAAACGGACTCCTGTTCCTAAATGTGAATCTGAAAAGCGGCACGAATCGCTGGCACGGATCACTGTTTGAGTTTATTCAGAACGATTTTTTCGAATCAAGAAACTTCTTCAATTCGCCGCTCTCCGGCCCCGGATTTGCTGGGCCGAGTTGCACGCGGGACAATAATGACGCTTCCAAGTGTAAGAAAGGTGCGGTCCGGTGGAACGAGTACGGCGGAAGTATCGGCGGACCGATTGTGAAGAACAAACTCTTCTTTTACTTCACTTATCAGCGCAATCCGGTGCAATCCGGGGGACTCTTCACCACCACAGTTCCCACCGATGCGATGCGTAACGGTGACTTCTCGGCATTGAGCTTCCCAACGCTCTACGACAGTAATAGTTGCACGCCAGCGCCATGCGCTCGCGCTCCGCTGAACGGCGGAACGAACATGGTGCTCTCTACCCAAGTTGATTCGGTTGCCAGCGCTATCCTCGGCTACATTCCGCACGCAACGAATCAAAACTTACTGACCAGTAATTTTGCCGCCATCGTTTCTACTCCCAGTTCAGGACAGTGGTATGTCGGAAAGATTGACTACCAGATCACAGCGAACCACCGTCTCTCGGGAGCAATCTTGGAATATCCGACGGTCCTGACGTTCAATCCGGACGCGTTGTGCGGCTTAGGCTTCGATTGCACAACCTCCACCCCGAACAATCGCAACCAATCTGCTCGCGTTACAGAAACGTGGACCATCAATCCGACGATGGTCAACGAATTTCGTCTCGGAGCCATGCGCGAACACGATCAATACGCACCGCACACCTGGCACAAAGGTTTTCTAACCAAGTTGGGCATCGAGCCGCAATACGGCTCGAACGCTCCGGTTGACGTATTTCCCAACGTCACCGTCAACGCGAGTTCCATAGGAGTGACTGCCAGATCATTCATCGGGGGTGGCGTGCATGCCAACCTGGTGGAAGACATGTACAACGCCTCAGATGTCGTGACTCTCATTCGCGGGAGGCACACGGTCAAGTTGGGCGGCGAACTGGACAGGCAATTTCAGCATGACACGACTTGGGGCGACTCTTCCTCTGGCGACTTCACATTCACAGGTGTCGGAAGCAATAGCGGAACCACGATTGATCCGCGCGTTCCGGCCACGTGCGGCAACACCAACAATCAGCCCTGCACCGGCCCGGGCATCCCGTTCGCTGATTTCCTGCTGGGCGATGTCGGGACCTGGAACATCTTCAACGGCGAACCGACTAACATCGCATCGTGGATTACAAGCGCCTTTGTGAATGACGACTTCAAACTCAGTCCTCGCCTCACCCTGAATTTGGGCGTGCGCTATCAGCACCAAACCGGCTGGGCTGTGGCCGATAACAGGTTTGGAAACTTTGATCCCAATCTTGTCAATCCGGCGTCCTTCCTGCCGCCAAACAGCCTGGGTGCGATCCATTACGGTGGTGTCAATGGGCACAACACGATTGAGCCCAGTATCAACGCCTGGTCGCCCAGAATAGGTGTTGCCTGGGCACCATGGAGCAAATGGGCTTTCCGCGGGAGCTACGGCATTTTCCAGAGTCCGCGCGGCCCTGAGCTCTATGCTCATGACAATTTCCCAGCCACTCTGGCCTTAGGATTCACACCGCACGGATTCATTGGCGACGGAACCAACATTGCATTCCCATTGCAAACTGGTCCGCCACCGGGCTCAGTTACCGTCCCCACCGTCTCCACACTGACTCCGGACCAGTTCAATTTCAGTCAAATCGCGTACTACGCTCCAAAACTTCCACTGCAATATGTCCAGCAGTTTCTGCTGAGTATCCAGCGCGAACTACCGGCAGGTCACGTGCTCGATGTGAGCTATGTGCACACTAAGGGCACGCATTTGAACTTCGCAACCGACATGAACCAAGTGCCGGAAGGTCAGTTGGCGAATCCTGCGAACACCGGGGATTTCAGCCCGTTGCGTCCGTATCCGTGGTTCAGGAGCATTCTTGCTCACGATTTCACGGGATGGTCTAACTACGATGCGCTGCAACTTCGAATTGTGAAGCGCTTCACCCACGGCCTGTACTATCAGTTCAACTACGCCTGGTCCAAGCTCCTCGATACAGGTACGGGAGACGGCCACGACCAGAACTTAGACGTTTGGCAGAGGGCCAGAAATCCTCGTGCAAATTACGCCACATCTCTGATCGATGCGCCCCACAATTTCAATGGCTCGATAAGCTACGAAATTCCGGTTGGCGCCGGTCGAATGTATCCCGTCCATGGCATCTTGGACGAGGTCGTCGGAGGTTGGCGGATTTCAAGCGTCATTCAAGCACATTCCGGGGTTCCGTTTACTCCCACGGTGCCGGGAAACGATCCGGCTCTATCCGGCTCACCCAATTGTTTCTGCGGCTACTCGTTGCTCCCCAATCGAATTGGCAGCGGCAAGTTGTCTAACCCAACTATCAGCCAGTGGTGGGATACGGCTGCATTCACGAATCCCACGACTGGAGGACGCGCGTTCGGCGATTCTGGCAGGAACATCTTGCGCGGGCCAAAATTTGTGGAGGTGGATCTAGGCCTTGGCAAGTCCTTTCGAATCCGAGAGAGTATGGGCCTAGAAATCCGGGCCGACAGCTACAACGCTTTCAATCATCCGCAGTTTGGTCAGCCCGACACGAGCATATCTGGGCTCGCCAACATCACTTCGGCTAACAATGGCGGGCCGGGACGGATTATTCAAATGGGAGCGCGTTTTTACTTCTGATCGAAGTTTCCCACGAAGCTGGGCTCGGAATCGTCACCTAGGAAGGCGGATGCCGGGCTCAGCATTTTTTCCAGGCCGGCGCCTGAGGCTGCGCGCAGTTTTGAGCCTTTTAGCTAACATCCTTAGAACCTTGGGTACGAATCACTGCGTACAATGAGACGGCCATCTTTCGGAGTTGTACCGATATGAACCGTCGTAGCCTTCATTTTCCTCTGGTCACGGTGCTCTGCTTTGTTCTTTTATCTGCCGCACAGCAACCGCCTTCCAAACTCTCTCAGGCGCACGCCCACCTGCAACGCGCCGAGGCCGCACTGCGATCGAATGACTTGGACACCGCAACCCGCGAATTTCGGGCGGTTCTTGCATCCGATCCGCGGAATGTCGAGGCGAATGCCAACCTTGGTGTGATTGCGTTTGGGAAAGGCGAGTTCCGCGTTGCATCCGAGAACTTTCGCAAAGCTCTGGCAGTGCAGCCGTCTCTGACCAAGGCTGCCGCCCTGCTGGGAATCTGTGAGAAGCGTCTGGGAGGTCCTTCCGCGCAGAAGCTTCTCGAGAAATCGTTCGCCAAACTCTCTGACTCGCAGCTCCGCACGCAGGTTGGCCTGGAACTCGCCGAGCTATACGAACACAACGGCGACTTGGAGCACACAGCGTCAGTAATGGGCGTGCTGGTCGGACTGAACCCGGAGAGTCCCGACATCCTTTATTACGCGCAGCGAAGCTACTCGGAACTCGCCGACGATACTCTAAACAAGCTCGCCATCGTTGCCCCAGGGTCTGCACGGATGCAACAAGTCATTGCTGAGCGCCTGGTCAATGCTGGCGATCTCAAAAGAGCTGCCGAACACTACCGCAAAGCTTTGGAACTCGATCCTCGCCTCCCCGGAGTTCGCTATGAATTGAGCGAGGCGATCCTGGAATCCGCGCCCGCCGACTCGACCGCCCAAACCCAGGCTGAGCAAGAATTAGAAAAAGTGCGGCAGACCGAAAGCAACAGCTCGAAGCTCGAGTCTGAGCTGGGCCGGATAGCCGAACTCCGTTCCGATGCGGACCAAGCTGCCGCCCACTACCAGCAAGCATTTGCTATGGATTCGACCGACGTCCGGGCCGCCCTGGGGTTGGGGAGAGGCCTCATGACCAAGCAAAAGCCGGAGGAGGCCATCAAGTATCTGCGCCGGGCATTGCAGGTTGATCCTCTGAACACCGAGGCGCATTACCGACTTGCGTTGGCGTGCAAGAGACTTGACCACGCGGAGGAGTCCGAAAAAGAAATGAAGCTGTACCAGGAAATCCGGCGCACCAAAGATCAGGTCAAGGAGCTTTACCGGCAGATGAATCGAGCACCGCGGCCGGAGGACGATCAGGGCTCAGATTTGCCGAAATAATTTAGCAATCGGGTAGGAGGTAAACCGATGAATCGCCGAGATTTTGCTCGTAGCGTAGCCGGAACTCTCCTCGCACCGTCCGCCCTGGCGCATGGTTCGGCCGCCACTGAAAGGCCAAGTACACCGGTCAATGGCGATTTCACAGCCGCGCCGTTCCAATTGTCGGTGATGCTGTGGACAGTTTTTCGCGATCTGCCATTTGAGCGCCGCCTGGAGAAAGTCGCGGAAGCGGGTTACAGAAACGTCGAACTGGTGGGGGAGTATGCCACCTGGAAGGATGCGGATTTCGAGCCCGCCAACGCAAAGCGGAAGGAACTTGGAATGGCGTTCGACTGCACGGCGGGGCTGAAACACGGGCTATGCAATCCTGCCGATCGCGAAGCTCTGCTTACGGAGCTGCGCAGCACGCTCCCCATTATGGAGAGAATCGAATGTCCTGCCATCATTTTGTTGTCAGGCAATGTTGTACCAGGAATGCCTATGGAAGCCCAACACCAGAGCTGCATTGACGGGCTAGAGGCAGCCGCTGCTCTGGTCGAAGGTAAGAAGATCAAAGGCGAGTCAGTCCGAGTGTTGCTGGAAAACATCGATCAAGAAGAAAATCCAAAATATTTTCTTACCTCGGTGGCGAGGGGATTTGAAATTGTGAAGGCGGTAAACCATCCTCAGGTGCAGTTCCTCTACGATTTTTTTCACGAGCAGATCGCTGAGGGCAATCTCACGACCGCGTCGTCGCAATGGAATTCATGCCTTCCGGTGACCCTGTCGCCCAGTTGCGCGCTGCGGGCGCATTGGCGTCGGCCTGAGCTGCCTACTTTCCGATGCAGAATCTGCTAAAGATCAGATTCAAGATGTCATCGGTAGTAGTCGCGCCGGTGATTTCGTCTAGGGGACGGAGGGCGCTGTAAAGATCGAGGAGAAGCATTTCGTGCGGGACACGGTTCCCGACCGCAGTTTGCGCGGCGTCTAGCGCCGTCAAAGAATCACGTACCAGGGATTGGTGGCGGGCGTTGGTGAGGAACCCTGACTCGGAGTGCGATCCGGCGTCTCCGACCACATGATTAAGGATGGCAGCACGAAGGTTGGCGATCCCGTCTCCGGTGAGGGCGGAGGTGCTGAGTGTCACACCGGCTGAGGCTTGCTCCTGTGCCGTCCCTAACGGACTCAGGGTCTCTGTTTCGCCTACCCAGGACTGCCGTCCTGGGCTAACGAATTTCGCCCCTCCGGGGCTGGTGGCAGGAACGGCCGACTGGATCGGGGACCCGCGAAGGTCCGATTTATTTTCTACTACAATTGCTGCTCGATCTTTCACCAGTCCCATCAACCGCTCATCGTCAGTCGTCGCCGGCTGCGAGGCGTCGAGTACGACTAGAACCAAGTCCGCATCAGCCAGTGCTTCCATTGATTTTTGGACACCGATACTCTCGGCTTCGTCGAGCGCGTGGCGTATGCCTGCTGTATCCACCAACTTGACCGGGATTCCCTCGATTGAAACGGTTTCAGTGACAAGGTCGCGGGTTGTGCCCGGCGTTGCTGTAACGATGGCACGTTCGCGTTCCACCAGGCGATTGAACAAACTTGATTTGCCGACGTTGGGCCGCCCCACGATCGCCAGCGTCAAACCCTCGTGCACAAGTTTCCCGTAGGCGAACGAACTTGCGAGTCCGTCGAGAGGCACGCGGACTGCGGAAATGTGCTCGACAATGTGCGCGGCGGGTAGCACCGACACATCGTCTTCCGCGAAATCAATTCCTGCTTCGAGCAGCGCGATCAGCTCGATGAGACTTTGTTTGATCGGTTGCAGCCGGCGGGACAGCGCGCCTTCGAGTTGTTGCGCCGCGACCTTGGCCTGGTACAAAGTTTGCGATTCAATCAAGTCTCTGACGGCTTCTGCCTGAGTGAGGTCAATGCGTCCGTTGAGAAAGGCGCGCATTGTGAATTCGCCCGGTTCGGCCAGACGCGCGCCGCGGGCGAGAGCAAGCTCGACGATGTGGCGCAGAACGACCGGGGAACCATGTGCAGAAATTTCCACGATATCGTCGGTGGTGTACGAGTGCGGCTTGGCGAAGTAGGTGACCACGACTTCGTCGATGCGTTGCATTTGTGATGTCGAACCATGTGACGCGAACATTCCTGTCCGCGAAAGACCGACGACGTGTCCTTGTCGGACAGGAATGTCCGACCCACACGGTTCGATGAGCTCCCCGAAAATCGCGCCACCTGGTTCCAAGTCGTTCTTGAGACGTAACATCGGCAGCGCTATGGAACGTGCCTCCGGCCCGGCTAGACGCACTACTCCGATTCCTCCTCGGCCCGGAGGTGTAGCAATTGCAACGATAGTGTCATCCAGATTCAACGAAATTATTGTATGCGAGTGATCGCTGACACTTGGTGTGGTGAAAACTCGCTCACCTAAGTACAATCAAGCCTTTGCTTATGGCGGACGTCCGTCGTGGTCTGATCATAGTGAACACCGGTCCAGGCAAAGGAAAGACGACCGCGGCCATGGGGACGGCTTTGCGCGCGGTGGGGCAAGGCATGCGCGTGCTCATGCTGCAATTCCTGAAGGGCTCGTGGCATTACGGCGAGCTCGATGCCGTAAAGGCGTTCGGGGACAAGTTCGTCATGAAACAAATGGGCCGCGGATTTGTGAAGGTCGGCGCGGAGAAACCCGATCCCGAAGATGTTCGCATGGTGGAAGAAGCCTGGGCTGAGGGTGAACGCGCGATCCAGTCAGGAGAATGGGACTTGGTGATTCTCGACGAGATCAATTACGCGATCACCTACGGTATGCTCGATCCGGTAAAGGTAGTCGAATCGTTGAAACAGAAGCCAGAAATGGTGCATGTGATCTTGACGGGGCGCAATGCGCATCCGACAATTGTCGAGCTTGCTGACACGGTTACGGAAATGCGCCAGGTGAAGCACGCCTATGAGAAAGGTGTGATGGCGCAGAGAGGAATCGAGTATTGAAGTCGTCGTTGTTCGTTGGCCGTTCGTCGTTGGCCAACGACCAATGACCAACGACGAACGACCACCATGGCTTGGTTCAAGCGACAATCCGGTGAGTTGGACTCTTCAGGCGAGAAGAAGATGCGCACTGAAGGGCTGTGGGTGAAGTGTGAGAGCTGCCGGCAGATCATTTGGAAGAAGGATCTGGAAGAGAACCTGAATGTCTGTCCGAAATGTGGCAAGCATTTCCGCATTGATGCCCGCGCGCGGCTGGCACAGCTATTCGACGATAGCGAGTATGAGACCTTCAGCGACAATCTGGCTTCGACCGATCCTTTGAAATTTGTGGATCTCAAGCCGTATTCGGAGCGGCTGAAGCGCGCGCAATCGGAGACTGGATTGACCGACGCCGTCATCAACGCACGCGGAAAACTAAACGGTCGGCCAGTAATCATCAGCGCGATGGAGTACGGCTTCATCGGCGGCAGCATGGGTTCGGTGGTCGGCGAAATGATCACGCGCGCGATTGAAGAGGCGCTGCAGCTCAACCAACCTCTCATTATTATTTCAGCCTCCGGTGGAGCCCGCATGATGGAAGGTGTGCTCAGCCTGATGCAGTTGGCAAAGATCGCGGCTGCCCTCGCCAAACTCGACGAAGCACGCGTGCCCTACGTTTCAGTCCTCACCGATCCCACTACCGGCGGCGTAACCGCGTCTTTCGCAATGTTGGGCGATTTGAACATCGCTGAACCCGGCGCTCTGATTGGGTTCGCCGGGCCGCGCGTGATTGAACAGACCATCCGCCAGAAACTCCCTCCCGGATTCCAGCGCAGTGAATTCCTGCTTGAGCACGGAATGCTCGATGCCGTGGTCCATCGCAAGGAGATGAAGGCGTACATCTCGCGGGCATTGGAATTTATGACGCCAAATGTGGGATCGGCCGCCAGTTAGAAATCGTCGTTGGTGGTTCGTCATTGGTCGTTGGCCAACCGTTTTTGATGTCGTCCCAATGGTGCTCCACTAATTCCGCAAACCGCGGGGCCGTTGGGAGGCGAAGCGCCCCGCGAGCTGGTAACCTAGCCTGTATCATTCATAAGGAAGATGTGTTTTGGGTGGAGCAGGGCTTCCAGCCCTGCATTTCGAGGCAATCAAAACCTGGCTTTAGCCGCTGAGGTACATTTTTGGGCGGCAGGTACCCCAGGGTCTGGAAGCCCGCATGTTTCTTCTGCTGCAACGCAGGCCTGCAAGGCCTGCTCCACCCGTTCGTGAATTGTCCTGGCCATTGTGTTTGAACGACCGGCCGACGAAACTTTTTGTGTCTCCTTCCTACCAGACCGCCGTTCAACGCATGTTCGCGCTCGGCCACGAGCTGTCGCAAACGCCTTCGCACAAGTTTGACCTGGCGCACATGCGCGTGCTGCTGACGGCGCTTGAATATCCGGAGCGGCGCTTTCCCAGTGTCCTGATCGCGGGAACGAACGGGAAAGGTTCGACTGCGGCGACCCTAGCATCCATCCTGCAAGCTTCGGGATTGCGCACTGGACTGTACACCTCGCCGCACCTGATGCGGATCAACGAACGCATTCAGATCAACGGCGAAGCGATCCCCGATGACAAATTTGCGCTGCTGCATGACATGGTTGAGCGGACCGCCGAGCGACTAGTCGAAGACGGCGACTTGCCCTGGCATCCTAGTTTTTTTGAGATGCTGACCGCTATTGCCTTCGAACATTTCGCGACCAGCAAAGTTGAAATAGCGGTTCTAGAAGTTGGGATGGGCGGGCGGCTGGACGCGACCAATGTAGTCGAGCCGAGAGTCAGTGTCATCACCGACGTGGCTCTCGATCATCAGAAATTTCTGGGCAACACGATTACAGAAATTGCTCGAGAGAAAGTCGGGATCATTCGTCCGGGCGGGGTGGTGGTCACGTTGCCACAGACTCCTGAGGCCAACGATGTGATTGGAAATGCAATTCTTGAGCTGGGCGCGACAGCAGTCAATGCTGTGCCTTATGTGCCGCCACTCAGCCCTGCAAGTCCCCGATATTCGGGAGCAAACACGGAAGATGAATCGTCCTCTGCCTTAGATGAGGGACCATCCACCGCTTTAGCCGCGGAGCGGCGCAAGAATACAGCCCACGGCGGAAGCCGTGGGTTAGGGCAGAGCGATGGCCCAGCCCCAAAGGGGCGAAAGACGCTCGTCGCGGGTTATCCATTGGAAGTAATGGGACAACGAATTCTCGTCGAGACCTCACTCGTTGGACGTCATCAACTGAGAAACATTGCGCTGGCAATCGCTTCGGCCGAAGAATTGGCCAAGCAGGGCTGTCCGCTTACTGCCAAGTCAATCGAGAACGGCATTCGTGGAACCCGCTGGCCGGGAAGGTTCCAAGTCATTCCCGCCAGCGACGAAGCGTCTGAATTCGTGTTGGATGTAGCTCACAATCCCGCTGGCGCCTGGGCGCTTCGTTCGGGGCTCTCTTCTTATTATGAGGATCGGCGAATCATCTTCGTCTTTGGCGCCATGCGGGACAAAGCAATTGCGGAAATGTGCGAGATCCTCTTCCCATTATCCGAGTCGGTCGTTGCCACCTGTGCCGAAAACCCACGTTCAGCGACGCCGGAAGAAGTCCGGAATGCCGCAGCTCGCACTCACACAGAAATCGACATTCGGCCGGACATTCCTTCAGCTCTCGCGCGGGCGCGGGAGTTGGCGCGAGAAGATGGAATCGTTGTAGTGACAGGCTCCATCTATGTAGTTGGCGAGGCTATGCGCGTTCTGGGAGTTTCTGTGGATGGAAAATAGCGGCGTGACCGAAGAGCGTCCCCCGGAAACGACACCTGCCGTATCGCCACAGTCGCCCAGGAAACACGGCATACTGAGCCGGCTACGTTCTTACTTCGTCTTCGATCCACTGATCTGGTTGTACACGGTTCTTTTCGGGATCGCTTCCATTCCGTTCGGGTTCCTCGACAAACAGAAGGCTGGCAGCATTCTGCACGCGTTTGCCAGCGCCTGGGCCAAGCTGATCATGAAAACGATCGCCTCTCCGGTCCGGATCACTGGCTTGGAGAAGATCGACTCGTCAAAGACGCATGTCTATGCGGTGAACCATGCCTCGGCGATGGATATCCCGGTGTTGTATGCGTGCCTGCCGTTTCAGTTCCGTATCGTTCATAAAAAAGAGTTGCTGTCGTATCCCATTGTGGGCTGGCATTTGAAGCGCTCCGGCCAAGTCTGTGTGGACCAGCAGCACCCAGCTCGCTCAGTCGCGAGCATTCGTTCCGCGCTCAAGACTTTGAAAGCAGGAATGCCGCTGGTGATTTTCCCCGAAGGCGGCCGCAGTGCAGATGGCCGCATCCAGCCATTTCTTCCCGGAGCTTTTTTTCTGGCGATCAAGGCGCAAGTGGATATTGTCCCGGTGGCGCTGGTGGGGACCTACGAATTGCTGCCGATGGATACGTATCACATCAAACCGCGCCCGCTGGAGATGAGAGTAGGCAAACCGATTGCGACGGCGGGGCTAACGCTGCGGGAGATGGAAGAGTTGTCGGGGAGGGTGCAGCAGGCGATGGAGGAAATGTATTACGGGGATATTTCTCGTGACTAAAATCGCTCAATAGATTGAGTGAACCAGAAATTCACCTTTATGGTCGTCTGTACCTCTACGGGTTCACCGTTCAGAATGTATGGTTTGTATTCCCATTGCCCTTACTGCGTCTATCGCGGATTTGGTGAGTGTCGGATCACCGCTGACTACATGAAGATACTGCATCTTCCCCTCTTTGCCGATGATCGCCTCCAATAGAACGGCCCCCTGGATTCGGGCAGTCTTAGCCAACTCAGGATATTTTGGCTCAACTTTGTGCAGAACCATTTTCTGAGCTAGCTTCGGTGAAACCCTCACAGTTGTCACCATTGCGCTGGCATCGGTGCCGTTCTTACCGGTTCCGCCGCTCACAGTCGCTGAAGGCTCGTCTGCTGTTTCGCGGAAAACGAAACTAAATGGGATATTCATCGACGCCTTCACTGGCTTACCGTTTCTTATGAATGGCTTGAACTTCCATTGCTTCAGAGCGTTAACCGCAGCGGCAGCGAGGAGTGGATCACCGTTCACAACTTCGGTACTTTCCACGTCTCCGGTCTCGGATGTCGTAATTCTGATTACAACCTGTCCTTGCAGCGGGTCTTTTTCATCGATGATCGGGTACACCGGTCGTGCCCTTTGTATCAGCACGAGAGATCTGGAGTCCGGCGGCACAGCCGATGACGCGGAGGCAGGCTCCTGTGAATTGGCATTCGGCGGGTACGAACTGGCTGGCGCATCGGTGCACTGTTTTGTGCAAACAGCGCCGAAGCCAATGCAACGAGGGCCACCACGCAGCTCATACGAAACATGAGCGCCATTCTACCGCGCCTGCACGGATGCAGCACTATCCAGATGGCGATCGGGAATGGGGAACTGTATAGGTAGGACACGGTGGAAGGACCAAGGCTCAATCTTCCAGCCCTCCACAATCTCTCGCGCTAGTTTGAAGGTCCCCACTCCCCTCGTGCATAATCCTCCCCGGAGCTAACATGAAGATGATTCTGTTGGTGTTTGTCTGCTTTACTCTTTCCATGGCACTTCAAGCGCAAACTTCCCATCCACCCACGGTCGCGGAAGCGGAAGAATTCATGAAGAACACGGAGGCGCGGCTGGCCGAGCTGGACGTGAAGGTCAATCAGGCGCAGTGGGTCCACGAAAATTTCATTACCGATGACACTGAGGCTCTCGCCGCCGATGCCAATGACCAGAAAACCGCGCTCACAAGCGAGCTGGTGGAACAGGCAAAGCGCTTTGATGGGATCAAGATACCTGCCGATCTCTCGCGAAAATTTCTGTTGCTGAAGCTCTCGCTTACCGCGCCCGGCCCCAAAGATCCGGCGCTCCGCAAAGAGATGTCCGAAACTGCGGCTTGGCTCGAGTCCGAATATGGCAAAGGCAAGTATTGCGACTCGGCGGGTCAGTGCCTCGACATTACAGCGATCGAAAAGATCATGGGAGAGAGCCGCGATCCCAACCAGCTCAAAGAGTTGTGGACCGGGTGGCATGCGGTCGGCGCTCCCATGCGCAAGCGGTATGCGCGTTTTGTCGAGCTTTCTAACCAGGGCTCACGCGATCTGGGATTCAAGGATACGGGCGTGCTGTGGCGCGCTGGATACGACATGCCGCCTGAACAGTTCAGCGCGGAGTTGGACCGCTTGTGGGAACAAGTGAAACCCCTCTATCTTTCGCTGCACACTTTTGTCCGGGCGCGGCTCTCGCAAAAGTATGGACCGCAGGTGGTCTCTCCGAATGGGCCTATTCCCGCGCACTTGCTGGGCAATCCGTGGGCGCAAGCTTGGGGCAACATCTTCCCCATTCTCGGATTACCCGAAAACAGCCGCGGCTACGATTTGACCGAACTACTCAAAGCGAAGAACCTCGACGCGCAGGGAATGGTAAAGTTTGGCGAGAACTTCTATAAATCTCTCGGGTTCGAGCCGCTGCCGAAAACTTTTTGGAAGCGGTCATTATTCACGAAGCCCGCCGACCGTGACGTAGTCTGCCACGCCAGCGCCTGGGACCTGGACAATAAAGACGATGTGCGGATCAAGATGTGCATTCAGATTCGCGACGAAGATTTTGTCACCATCCATCACGAGCTTGGGCACAATTTTTATCAGCGCGCATACAAGGACCAGCCCTTCTTATTCAAGAATGGCGCGAATGACGGCTTTCACGAAGCCATCGGCGACACCATTGCCCTGGCAATCACGCCTGAGTATCTGCAAAAAATCGGACTGCTCGCCAAGATTCCTCCCGCTGAAGCCGACATTCCTCTGCTGCTGAAGCAAGCGCTGGACAAAGTTGCGTTTCTGCCATTCGGATTGGTGATTGATCAGTGGCGCTGGAAAGTTTTCTCCGGCGAGATCAAGCCTGAACGTTACAACCAAGGTTGGTGGGATTTGCGGCTGAAGTATCAAGGCGTGACGCCGCCGGTCGAACGCAGCGAAACGGATTTTGATCCCGGGGCGAAGTATCACGTGCCAGCAAATGTTCCCTATATGCGGTACTTCCTCGCCGACATTTACGAATTCCAGTTCTATCGCGCATTGTGCCGCGAAGCCGGATACAAAGGTCCGCTGAACCGCTGCACCTTCTTTGGATCCAAAGAAGCCGGCGCAAAGTTCAACAAGATGCTCGAAATGGGCGTGAGCAAACCCTGGCCTGAGGCGATGGAAGTCTTAACTGGACAGCGTGAAGGTGATGCCAACGCCATCCTGGAATATTTCGCGCCACTCAAGAAATGGCTGGATGAGCAGAATAAGGGGATGAGGGCGGGCTGGTAGTGTTTCAATCATCTTGACGTGTAGCCCCGGACGCCCTCGTCCGGGATGGGCAGGTGAGCGCATCCTTCGACTTCGCTCAGGCCCGGCTTCGCCCCTACATGATCGTTCCTAGTACCCGCGCGTGTACTTTCCTTTCGCCCAATTTGCACCCATGATTAGCCTATCGTTCTCCCTGGACCGGCCAGCAGCCCGTCAAATCCGGTTCACGAGAGCAGTGAGAAGGTCCGCTGTGAACCACGACACGGTCCCCGAGAGGCGTCACTCGCTTCGCCAGAAGGTCAATACGCCCGCGTTCGCCAGCTTTGATGGTGTCACTGGCGGAATGATCCTCGACCTGAGCGAAGAGGGCATGGCCATGCAAGCGCTCGCTCCCCTGGAAGCTCACAGCCGAATCCCCCTACACCTGAGCCTCGGCGAACCGGCAGTTTATCTCGAGACAACCGGCTACGTGGCATGGGCAGACGCGCTCGGCCGGGCCGGTGTGCGTTTTGCCGATCTCCCTGACGAAGCCCGGGCGCGATTACGCGACTGGCTAACCGCGAATGCTGCAACTCCTAGCTGGAAGGCGCCGCGCTGGGTGGTGAGAGAGTCAGCCTTTGGCCGTGTATCTGCCTCGAGTTCGGGTAAGCCGTCAGGTCTCGCGTTGAGCCTGGAGCCGGAACTGACCACTCTCGAAAGCGGACTGCCGGCAGTTTCGACAACTGTGCAATACGAGTTCAAATCTCTAGGCACAGACCTAAACGTAGCGCTGACCCTGATCGCCAGCCGCGCCTGTTCGATCACTCGCGGCACCGGAGCAGCAGTTGCCTTGATGGGTGAGAAGGGCATGAGCTGTCGCGCCATCGCGGGCGAAACTGTTCCGGAAATCGGCACGCAGGTTGACCTGAGCGCGGGATTCACGGGCGAGTGCATTCGGCTCGGTCGTCCGATTCGCTGCGACGACTCCGAGTTCGACATCCGGGTAGACGCCACCGCCTGCCAGCAAATGGGCATCCGCGCCATCCTCGCCGCGCCAGTGCTGTACGAGCGCGACACGGTTGGATTAGTCGAAGTGTTTTCCACGCAGGCGTTTGCCTTTGACGATGGCGACCTGGCGGTCGTAGAGCGGCTGGCGCAAACGGTTGTTCTAACCCTCAGCCGATCTGAGGTTTTGCAGCAGGAATAAGCCATCCTCCTTCTTTTCCCCATCTACCTGCATCTCACAAAAATGTGAATACGTCCGTAACTTTTCGCCCTTTCGACCTCATGTACCAGTCAGAAAGATGAACCGCGGAGCGAGCTGGTGAAAGCACTGGAACGTGAACCGGATGATCGGTTGCTGATCGAGGCGGCACAACGCCATCCAGCACAGTTTGCGGAACTCTACGAACAGAACTTTGGACGTGTCTATGCGTTGTTTGCCCGGCGCGTTTCTACTCGCGAACAAGCGCAGGACCTGACGGCCGAAGTATTCCACCAGGCACTGGCTTCTCTGCAGAGTTTCACGTGGCAAGGGGCGCCGTTCATCTCCTGGCTATATGGGATTGCGGCAAACGTGCTCTCCGCACATTGGCAGAAGCTGGGCAGAGATCCAGAGCAACTCGCAGAGGAGTGGGACCAGGGAGGCGCCGATGAGATCGAGCGAAGGGCCATGCTCGCCGAGTTGGTTGAAAGACTGCCCGCGGACCAAGGAATGGTGATTCAGCAACGATTTGTGCAGCAGAAGAGTATCCGCGAAATCGCGCTGAAACTTGGCCGGAGCGAGGGAGCGGTGAAGCAGCTTCAACTGCGCGCGCTTGAGAACTTGCGCAACGAAATAGGGAGGCAGAGATGAACCGGCAATCGTTGGCAGATGCTTTCGATCAGCAGCTTGAGGCACTGATGACCGGCAAGAGTATCGCCCCCCGCTCTGAATGGGATTCGCTGGTTGCCATCGCCGCCGACTTGCGCACCTTGCCGGACCCAGATTTCAAGAACCATCTCAAAGTTGACTTGATGGAAGATGCTACGAAACCGCTGGAAACAGGCGCCGGTTATGAGCACGTCGATGGCGTGGCAGCGATCTCAACGATCCTGCCGAGCCTAGGCAGCAAGGGGCTTCATCTGTTGCCCACTGACCATCGCAGCTTCCTGGTTTCGTTCATTTCGCACGCTGCTCTAGTCGTGCTGATTGCGTCTGGAATTTGGGTGGGTCATGGCACAATGACCAAGCCAAGAAACTCGCAGATTTCAGAACTGACGTATGCTCCCGGCACGGGAGGCGGTGGGGGAGGCGACAACAGTGCGCTGCCGGCGACCAAAGGCACGCCTCCGCCATTTGATCAGCAGCAGTTGACTCCTCCGGCGATTGTTGTGCCCAATCCTGACCCGAAATTGCCGCTTCCGCCCACCGTAGTCGGGCCGCCAGATGTGAAATTGCCGCAGTCGAACCAAATAGGAGATCTGGTGTCGTCCAACGTGGTCCTGCCGTCCAATGGAACCGGAAGTGGGAGTGGCGTGGGAAGCAATAATAGCGGTGGAGTCGGCAGTGGCACTGGAATCGGCGTAGGTCCTGGAGCGGATACCGGCTACGGCGGCGGGAACTCGCATGTCGGCATGGGTGTAAGGGCGCCTCGCGTGATTTACGATCCCGATCCCGAGTTCTCCGACGAAGCCAGAAGGGCCAAGTACCAGGGCACCGTCACTCTTTCGGCGGTCGTGGACCAACAGGGGCGCGCCAAGGACCTTTACGTGGTTCGCTCACTCGGTATGGGCTTGGATGAGAAGGCGATTGAGGCGGTGCAGAAGTGGAAGTTCGCCCCGGGAATAAAAGATGGGTATCCGGTGGCGGTGAGAGTGAATGTGGAAGTGAATTTTAGATTGTATTGAATTGGGAAGGCGCGATTTACGGTGAGATTGTATTGAATATCGGGGTGGGGCACGACTTCCAGTCAAGTTGTATTGACATCGGGAGGGCACGACTTCCAGTCGTGCCGATAGGATCAGTCATGTCTTCGGCTTTAGCCACTAAGGTTTCTCATCCGCACACGAACCTCAGCGGCTGGAAGCCGCGTCCCTGGGGAATGCGCATTTGACACGACTGGAAGTCGTGCCCTCCCGATCTCTCTGATCCATTGTCGGGATCACTACGGCGATGTGCGACCACAAACCGGAGACGACGCTCACCGAAAGCTGGCGCTCCTAAACGTCTGCCGGAAATCTTGGCCATCCATTTTGATGATCCTGCACATTTCGTGGAGACGGGAGCGCATGCGCTCTCCGATCCGGTCGCCAAGAGTTTCGGAACGGGCGGCGCGTTGGGCGCGGGAAAACTCCGAGGCGGGGTTTGCACCCGCATCTTTCGCCGGATCGTCGGGATAATTGGTTGTGATAATCGTTGTGCGGTTCTCGTTGTAGCGGCTGTTCAGGATCAGGCTGACCGTATCCCAAACCCATTCAGTCGGCTTCACTGCGCCCAACTCGTCGAGCACTAGGACTTCGGCTTCAAATACCGGGCGAAGCACATCCAGCTCAGTAGCCTTGACCGAGTCGTTATAGGAATTCTGGATCTGCTTCAAGAGCTCGCGGTAGTCATAAAAGAGACACGGAATCCCTTTACTGACGATCAGCTCTTTGATGATTCCTACCGCAAGGTGCGTCTTGCCCACGCCGATGCTGCCGATCAGCAGCAGGCCGGTGCTGTCGAGCGGGTACTCTTCAACGAACTTGCAGGCAGCCATACGAGGCTTTGCCAGGTGGCTGTGGGGGCCGTCAAATTCATAATTTGAAAGCTCGCAATGCTCGTAGCGTTTGGGAATCCGTGCAGAGACGAGCAAGCTCTCTGCGCGGGCCTTGAGCCTGCAGTCGCAACGCACAACACGGCGGTCTTTGTTAGGAATCTCCGGGCCGGCAATCTCCGGACCGGCAAACTTCCACCCTGTTCCACCACACACTGGACAAACTTCAGCCGCAATCTTCATGACCTACTCTCTAATTGAATGTGCACTCTGCGAAAGTTTTCCGCAAGTGTTGAGGACGGAAGCACTGTGTACATCCTGTGGAGTTGTAGGACGGTCTGTGGACAACGGAGGAAAAGGGTTGCGCGCAGACTGATCGTCCCAAGATCGCCTGTTTTTTCTCTGTGGCCTCGGCGGTTAAAGTCTTTAAAGCTTTTAACCGCAAAGGGCGCAGAGGTTCGCAAAGGGCGCAAAGAAAAGCCCTGAGGCGTCCCTTCGGGCTACAATCGCCGCCTCTACGGCGTGAAGTACTCAAATCCGGCACCTGGCGCGGATTTTCACAGTTGACAATCCTGGAATGCAGGAGCTAAATAGCTTTCGGCAGATTTCCAACTCAACGAATGCAATTTTGTAGAGACGCAGCTAGCTGCGTCTGCTCTGGCTTGCGTCGCGGAGAAGAAGGAGACCTCCCCAGGAGATACGATGAACAAAGCAGATCTAATTGACCGGATTGCTTCCGGCGCCGGCATCAGCAAAACCCAAGCCGCAAGCGCCATTGACACTAGCGTAGATAGCATCACCAGTGCGTTGAAAAAGGGAGACCGGGTTGCCCTGATCGGGTTCGGAACGTTTTCCGTTTCGCAACGGAAGGCGCGCAATGGACGCAATCCGCAGACCGGGGCGACGATCAAAATCGCTGCCCGCCGGGTGGCGAAGTTTTCCGCCGGAGCCGAGCTGAAGAAGGCCGTAAACCGCGGGAAGTAGGTCCTGTTTCGAAACGTTTTTAGAAAATAGCGGCAGGGGGTCGGCCCTGCCGTTTTCTTTTGCTCCTCGGCCGCTGACAACAATTCAAACAGGCTGAGCAAATCCCTGGTACATGTAAGTCATTGGGCGTGGTCCCAGCATGTAGCCGGTTGACAGTTCAGTTATGTGAAACCCTGCTGCAGCGATGAGTTCGTCCATCTTCCGATTCAGAGTGCAACCTCCCGCGATATGCTTCCAGATCGGTGTTATCCGATCCTGCCAAAGCGCTACGCCGGGATCGGGAGCGCGACCGTGCTCAAGGAAGAGAAGACGTCCGTCTGGCCTTAGTACACGCCTGATCTCCATTAGTGCGCGGGAGGTGTTCGGGATGGAGCACAAAGTCCAGGTTAAGACGACTGTGTCCATGCTCCCGGTGGAAATGGGCAGCGGATCTTCGGCGGATTGCAAGAGAAATTCGACAGCAAACGGCGCGCCCGAAGCCCGCTTGCGGGCCATTCGCTGAAGTTCAAGAGAAGGATCCACACCGCGAAGACGCTGAACTTCCCGCGAGTAGAAAGGCAAGTTCAGCCCTGACCCGACGCCCACCTCCAGCACCTCGCCCCGCGCGTGAGGAATCCACTGCGCGCGAAGGCGAGTCTGCTCCTTGTTCCGCATTGCAAGATCGAGCAGGTGCGGCAGGATGTGTTTTGAGTAGAACCCCACAAATCATCCCCGGTCCTTACTGCACGGTTGGGTTTGTCGGACTGAACACCCCGGTTGGGCTATCTTTCCAGATCCAGGCGTGGACCATCCACTGCGTTTCAGGAGTGAACTTCCCGCCCCGGGCCTTGCACTGCTCGTCGCTGAGTCCGTTTGAAGTGCTGCGATCGGGAAGCACGCAAATATTTTCATGACGATGCCAGTTCGCCAATGACTTCGGAAATGGCGGGCTCTTGGGCTGCCCGTCCGCATCCACTTCCGCTGTCAGCAGATAGCTCACTCCAACCAGAGCATATCCGCCGGGCGCGGTTGAGTTTTTCTCGTAGAGCAAAATGTTGGGACGTTCCACATCGAAGCCACCCCGGTGCGGGCCCACGTAATGGATGCCCATTCCCGGAACGTCTGGGCCGTAGGACTTGTAGCCATCAGCCTCGGCTGCGCGCACATCTTGATACTTCGCAGTGGCTTGGCGAGCGGTTTCCAGCATGCCCGCGGTTTTTGTGAGTTCTTCATAGGTCACCGGAACGCTAGTGCCGTGGTGCTCATGTCCCATAGACGTTTCCATGTGATGGTCGGACATATTTTCCATTGGCTGCTGGGCTAGAGCTAAAGTGCTCAGGCAGGAGCACACCAAAGACGATTGAATAAGCATGCAAATGGTCTTTCGAAAGTTCATACCTCTTCTCCTTTGGGCTGGTTATTTCGAAATTTTCTGTAAACGATGTATCCAGTTCAGCTCTGCCTGGACCTGGCCTTGCAGGAACTGCACGGATTCACGGCTGTAAGTGTCGAGTTCAAAGCGTTCTTTGATCCCCTCGAGGTGTTCGCTGGTCTTTTGCAGGTGCACCGTGCGGCCTGACAGCACCCGCTCACGCGCCCCAGGATCGACCGCTCCGAACAGGCCTACACGGGTCAGGAAGCCTTCTGGTGATCTTGCGTCTGCCTCGGTGTACTCACTGAGCTTCTGAATGAGCGTCTTTCGTCCCAGTGTGGTGAGCGCGTATTGGTGGCGCTTTTGTCCTCGCTCACCTGGAACCGTCTTCTTGGTCACCCACCCTTCTTGCGTAAACCGGCGCAACAGGGGATAGATCAGGTTGTTGTGCAGCGTGCTCTGACCGAGAATCCAACCGGCTTCCCTCTTGAGTTGGTAGCCGTGCTTGGGCCCAGGCAGCAGAGTCGCCAGGACTATTAGGTCAGTCATGACTGTGTCAATATTGATCTAATGGGGAAGAGTTGTCAACAGGAATTTTTCTCGACTTGGGAGCGCACTGTGGCAGTTAGCAGTAGCAGTTAGCAGTAGCAGTTAGCAGTTAGCAGTTAGCAGTCAGCACTTGGTAAATGCCGGCTTCAGCAAAAACCAGCTTTGGCCAAATGCTAAGTGCCAAGTGCGGTCTCCGGTTTGCTGAATCCCGCGGCCATCCTTTAGAATCAAATAGTTCAGTCAAGAATTTGGAGAACCAATGAAGGCAGCCATTCATCCTGCATACAACGAAGTGCGCGTGCATTGCGCGTGCGGCAGCACGTTTACGACCCGGTCAACTCATCGGGGCGACATCAACGTAGAAATTTGTTCGAGTTGCCACCCTTTCTTCACCGGCAAGCAAAAGTTGATGGACACCGCCGGGCGCGTCGAGCGTTTCCGCCGCAAGTACGCCAAGGCAAGTCCGGAGAAGAAGTAAGAACCTGGTGGGCGAGGGCAGCCCTCCCCCCACGCGAACCCGCCGATAGGCCCTTGCTCAAGCGAGGGCCTTTTTCTTTTAGAATTTGTTCGTGACCGAAATTGGCAAGATGCTGATCTTCCTAGGCCTGGTGATTGTGGTGGCCGGCCTGGTTGTGCTGTTGCTCGGCCGCACCAATCTCCCTATCGGGCGCCTGCCCGGAGACATCCTTTACCGCGGGAAGCACACTACGTTCTATTTTCCGCTGGCGACTTCGATTCTGCTCAGCGTTGTATTGTCGCTGGTGTTGTATGTTGTCGGACGAATCAGGCGGTAAAACGAGGCTAACCCTAGCCGCGACGCGGCGGAAGAATACAGCCCAGGGCGCAAGCCCTTGGTAAAACACGGAAATGATCCAGCCCGGAACTGGCGAAGAAGGGTTGCGGCACAGTCTCTGCGAGGCCGTCCAATAACCGTGCTGTAAATCTGAGGATTCTGTCGTCCCCGCCGGGACTCTGATCGTGCCCACACCCACCCAGGACTTACGTCCTGGGCTAACTTATGTCGCTCCTCCGGAGCTTATGGGCTTGCACGCTCCTACCGTCTTCGCCGGAATTCGGGCTGCGGGGCTGACCCGTAGTCCTTGGGATACAACACCACTGACCGGCGCAGGCCTTCTCCATCACTCTCGGTGCGAAGGTCTTGCTCATCACGCAATGCGAGGTGCACGATGCGGCGCTCGCGGGAGGACATGGGCGCGAACTGATAGGGCGCGCCGGATTGGCGAACTCTGTCGGCGGCAACACGCGCAGCCAGGCGCAATTCTTCGAGCCGGGCCTTTCTATGACCCATGCAATCGAAGTTGATCTTTTCGTGTTCGTTCCCGGGCAGGTGCAGCATTTCCATCGCCAGCAATTCCATGGAGCGCAACAATTCCGCCCCGCGCTCCAAAAGCAAAGAAGAATCGGGGCCGGCAAACTCGACGAGGATTTCCGGGCGTTCCCAGTCTCGATCCTCCGAAAGGGGAGGATCCACCATGATGCGGTATTTCAGCTTGAGCCCGGCATACCGGACGACTCCACCGAGAAATATGTTGAGCTGGTTTGCAGATTCAATTTTGTTCATAAGAAAAGAAGCTCTTAGCCGTCAGCTATCAGCTGTCAGGAAAATCTCCTTGCCAGGACCCCAGAACCCATTCTCGGCCAGCTTATTCGTGGTCAGATATCGCACCGGCGCAAGAACTCTTGTCAATAATGACGCCCGCGCTCAAAGGTTGTACTGACAGCTGATGGCTGATAGCTACCTATCCTTTCTTCCTCGCCCGCTTCGCGGCGATCTCCTTCATTTCCCGGCCCAGTTTGGTGCGATTCATAATTGCCTGCTGCAAGATCATGATCAAATTGCTCTCCGCATAATACAAGTTTAGGCCGGCGGCCAAATTGTAGAAGATGAAACCCATCATCGCCGGCATCATGATATTCATCATTTTCTGCTGAGACGGGTCCATGCCGGCTTGTGGCGTCATTTTCTGCATGGCGAACATGCTGATGACCATGATCGCCGGCAACAATAAATACGGATCGCGCGCAGACAAGTCGTGGATCCATAGCCAATGTGCCTGGCGCAGATCAATCGCCGTCGAGAGCATGCGGTAGTAGGCGTAGAGGAACGGCATTTGAAACAGCAAGGGCAAACATCCACCGACCGGGTTCACGCCTTCGCGTTTATAAAGCTCGCCGATTTCCTTCTGCATGTCCTGTTTACGCGGGTCACGCATGCTGTACTTTTTGTATTTCTCTTGGATCGCCTTCATTTGCGGCTGGACTCGCTGCATCTTGAGCCCTGACTTTATCTGATAAATCCGCAGCGGCAATAGGACAAGCGTAATGATGCACGTCTGGATAACTATGGCCCAGCCCCAGTTATGAACGTAGCTGTTCAGCCAGCGCAGACCGACGAATCGCCACGCGAACAGTGGACGTGCGATTAGGCCGAACCATCCAAAGTTCAGCACCGCGCGAAGGTCTTTGTGGTCCCCGACAATGGATAAAACCGGAACTGACTCGAGCACCTCGAGGGATTTGGGACCTACGAACAATCGAGCACTCGATTCACCGGGATGCCCCACGGCGATGCCGATCACATCCGCAGGCTTGGTTTCGTTCGGTTTGCTGGGATCGGGAGCAAGGTCGATCGCGCCATGCAGCGTTACTACGTTCAGGTTCTCGATGTTTTCGGGAATGAAGATCGCGCCGAAGTAGGAGGTACTCGCGCCCACCCAGTTAAACGTTCCGTGCAGAGTGTTGCCGCTGGAGATCTTCTTGGCGGCAATATGCTCGGTGTTGTCATTGATCTGATATTCAAATTGGCCGGTGGCATACGCGGAAAGATTTGTTTGATCTCCGAACCCGGCGGGCCACGATGGAAAGGCGTATTGCGGCGCTGCGTTTAGGAAAACAGAGGTTTTAATGTCTATAACGTAACTGTGGTCGAAGTGAAATTCTTTGCGTACGACAAGCCCCGCCTCGGAATATTCGAAAACCAAGCTCGTCGGAGCGCTTAGGTTCCCCGTTTCAGACGCCACGTAGAGAACCGAATTAAGTTTGTTGCGGAGCGCTTCGTCGTACGTCCACAGTGAGAGGGGATAACCGTATTTCGCAGAGGCCGCGGCATTCACCAGATCCAGCGGACGGCCATCATCATCAAAATACTTCTTCAGAATCCAGGACTTGGCCTGCCCACCGCGGTTGGTCAATGTAATCCGGTAAAGATCGTTCTCGATGACCGTTTCCGATTCGGACTCAGCCTCTTTAGCTGAGGCTGGCCGCTTCGTCGTCGGTGCGCTCGGGATTGAAGCCGCGGCCGATGGGGCCACCGCTTGGGCAGATGGGTTCTGCAGGGACTGGTTTTGCGCGGGTTGAGCTGGCTGACTCGGATGTGCGCTGCTTGGAGGCGACTGCGGCATGTATTTCCGCATAAGCAGCTGAGATCCAAAGATAACCACTGCCATCAGCAAGAAGACGAGCAGGAAGCGCTGCTCCATGCCGGGCTCGGATTGCGGGTTTTTGTATTCGGCCATTCGAAGTTAGTGGCTGACGCGGGAAGGGCCGCCCTCCGCCGTCTGGTATGTAGGCCCTGAGGCCCTCGTCCGAGCCGGCGAACCTGGCCATACGTGGGCGTCTCGGTCTGCGTGTTTGGGCACCGGGTCATATCCGCCCCGCACAAATGGATGGCAGCGAAGCAGGCGCCATATGGCCATTGCGCATCCCTTGAACGCTCCATGGCGTTCGATGGCTTCCGCCGCATACTCCGAACACGTCGGCACATAGCGGCACGACGGCGGAAGCATGGGCGAGAGTGCCCATTTATATCCGCGAAGTAGAGCCAAAAGAAGCGTCTTAGGAAACCCAGTCATAAAAATCTAGCTGCGATACTCACTTATACGGATTTCGAGGCCTTTTCGATCACTTGAAACGCCTTGGCCACTTCGTCTTGGAGCTCACCAAATTCCGCGGCGAGCAACGACCGTTTGGGATTAATAACTACATCCGCCGTGACCTCGGGCCGAAAGCCATTGAGGCGGACAGCTTCGCGAAGCCGGCGTCTCATGCGATTGCGTTGAACCGACCCTCCCAGAACTTTTCCCACCGTGAAGCCGACGCGAAGACCTTCGGGGCCGTCTTCCCGTCGCAGATAAAAAACTGTCATGTGGGCCGCGAAATGCCGCCGACCCTTTTTGTAAACCT
>WNGL01002920.1_pt1 | contig 30661 bp, 26 predicted proteins | sample 5400591 | NCBI WGS metagenome assembly WNGL01 (sample SAMN13153377, study PRJNA577476) | soil metagenome | isolation source: 80 cm soil or saprolite under Garry oak tree replicate 1 | place: USA:California | collected 2016-06-15 | reverse complement strand
ACCGACAGCACCGTCGCCGGGTCCAGCGCCAGCCGGGCATCATCGGGCGGCACCCAGCGGTCCAGCAGCCCCGCCAGGCCGATCCGGCGGGCGAAGTGCGCGACCAGCGGCAGGGCGCCCAGCCGCTGGCTGGCCAGCGTGAACGGCGCGGGGCCGGGAGTGCTCACCGCCACCTCCTTGACACTAACGAACCGATGCCTGAAAGTAGATCTACTACAGGCCAGCGGGCGCAAGCCGGCACGCCGGACCACAGGAGGCCTAGTTGACCCGCCAGACCAGCGACACCCTGCAAGCCCTGCGCGCCGGCCGCCGCGAGCTGGCCGCCGCGATCGCTGCCATCGGGTTCACCGCCACCGGCACCGTGCTGGAGGTCCGCACCGTCTGCGGCAGTCCCGGCTGCGCCTGCCACGCAGACCCGGACAAGCGGCACGGGCCCTACTGGCAGCACACCCGCAAGGTCAGGAACAAGACCGTCACCCGGCGGCTCACCCCAGCCCAGGCCGCCCTCTACCAAGAATGGACCAGCAACGAGCGGGCGCTACGCGACCTGCTCGCCCAGATGCAACAGCTCAGCGACCAGGCTCGCGAACTGCTCCTCGCCGACGCGCCCAGGACACCGAAGCCCAGCGGCTAATCCGCGAGATAACCGGAACCAGAAGCGCGGAACGTGAGGCTTGAGGTACTGGTTCCCGTAGAAGTTCGGGTCGTTGATCACGTTGATCTTAACGCCTGCGGCCTGGGCCTGGTTCGCGAAGACCGTCGCCGTCTCCACCATGCCGGCCGCGCCGTTGCTCGTGTGCAGGTCGACGCTCAGGCTCGCGTGGCCGGCCGCCTTGAGCAGCGACTTGGCCTGGGCGATGTCCTGCTGCCGCTGCGGGAGCGCGTGGGCGTAGCCCGGGTCGAAGGGGGCGTAGAGGTCGTTGCCGATGAACCCGTATCCGGAGGCGACCTGCTCGAGCATCCCCTGCCGGTCGACGATCAGCCGCATCGCCTGGCGGACCCGGGCATCGTTGAACGGGGGCATGTCGATCGCCATGCATATCGGCAGCCAGCCGCCGGTCTTGGAGACCAGTGCCGCCATGCCGCGGGCCTGCACCACCTTCACCTGGGAGGGCGGCAGGTCGGTCATCGCGTCGATCTGCCCGCCGAGCAGCCCGTTCACCTGCGCGGTCGAGTCGCTGAAGTCGATGATCGTCACCGTGTCGAAGTACGGCTCGCCGCTGCGCCAGTAGTTCGGGTTGCGCTCGTGGACGCTCTGCTGGCCGGGCGTGAACGACTCGAGCTTGTAGGCGCCGGTGCCTATCTGCGGGTGCGGGTACCCCTGGTACCCGGTCGGCACGACGTTGAAGGTATAGCTGCCGAGGGTTTGCGGGACCGTCGAGTCCGGGGTCTTCAGCGGGAGCCGCACCGTGTACTGGTCCAGCTTCCTCATCCCCGCGATGTCCATGGTGGCGGTGGCGGCGTACCCGGTGAGGCCGTACGCCTTGGTCCCGATGCGCTGGAACGAGTAGATGACGTCGTCGGCCGTCATCGTCTTGCCGTTCTGGAACTCGATGCCCCGGCGCAGCCTGATGGTGTACTGCGTCGGGTTGTCCTGGGTGACGTTCTCGGCGAGGCCGTTGCTGGTGAGCTGGTAGTTCTCGTCGAAGAGCAGCAGCGTCTCGAAGGCGCTCATCAGCCGGGCCTGATCGGGCTTGGTTATGATGTTCTGGCCGTCCATGATGTCCTTGGAGCCACCGCCGGTCACCCCCAGCCGGAAATTCCCACCGCGCTTGGGGCCCCCGCCCGCTCCGCCCGGGCTCGAGCTGATCCCGGAGGATGAGCCCTTGCCGCACGCCGCAGCCAGGCCACCGACCACCGCCAGACCTGCAGTACCTCTGACGAGTTGCCGTCGCGAGATATCTGTCATGTCATGACCCTTCTGTTTCGCCGACAGAGGTGCTGCGCCTCGGGCGCTGGTGGGCACTTGTCGATGGAGCTACGAACGATGTCCTCGTGGCATCGGGGCCGACGTCGGTGAGAGCCCACGGGCCAGAGCATGTGCTGGCAAGCCAGCGGGAAGAGGCCAGTGCGGAGGGTTCGTATCGTGCAGTTCACGAAGAATACCTTCGCGAGGCAGCGGGGATGCGTTGCGGTCTGCAAACCCAAGCTGCAGGATACGCAACGCTATCGTAGTAGCGTGCGCGTCCGTGGCCTGTCAACCCGTTCGATGAAATCCGTGCCGTCACGTGGCGCGGCGAGACGGACGGAAGGCCGTGCGCAGACCCCGACACGCTGCTTGAACGGCAACGCCGCCGGGAGATGGCTCGCGGTTCGCGGCGAAAGTTCACTGACCCTTCTACGCCGGCGGACGGCGCAAGCCTTCATGGCACATGCGGTCCCCGAGGACACCGCTGAGTCAGACGCCCTCCGCTGCGGCGGCGAGGAACCCGGCGGCGGGGCAGCGGTCAGGTGCCTGATTTCTGGCCGCCGGCTTCCCGCGGCAGCGGCTCGTGATCGCGAAGGCGGTAGAACGGGGCGTTCTCTGGCGGCAGCGGCGTATTGCCGAGGATGAGGTCGGCGGCCTTCTCGGCCATCATCATTACCGGCGCGTAGATGTTGCCGTTCGTGACGTACGGCATGGCGGAAGCATCGGTGACGCGCAGTCCCTGCAATCCATGAACGCGCACGCTGGCCGGGTCGAGGACGGACAGCGGGCCGGTGCCCATCTTGGCGGTGCAGGACGGGTGCAGGGCGGTTTCGGCGTCGCGGGCCACCCAGTCGAGTATCTCCTCATCGGTGCGGACGCCTGGCCCAGGGGAGATCTCGCCGCCGCTGAACTCCTCCAGCGCGGGCTGGCCGAGGATCGTGCGGGCGACGTGGATAGCCTCCACCCACTCGCGGCGGTCCTCCGCGGTGGACAGGTAGTTGAACCGGAGCGCCGGGTGCGCGTTCGGGCTGACCGAACGGATCTTCACGGTACCCCGGGCGCCGGAGTACATAGGGCCGACGTGCACCTGGTAGCCATGCCCGCTGGCGGGAGCCGTCCCGTCGTAGCGGATGGCAAGCGGCAGGAAGTGAAACATGAGGTTCGGGTAGTCCACGCCGGGGTCGCCGCGCACGAAACCACCGCCCTCGAAATGGTTGGTCGCACCTGGCCCGGAGCGCAGGAACAGCCACTGCGCCCCGATCAGCGGCCGCTTCCACTTCGCCAGCGCGGGCTGCATGGACACCGGCTTCAAACAGGCGTGCTGCACGTAGACCTCCAGATGGTCCTGGAGGTTCTCCCCGACACCGGGCAGGTCGGCCACCACCGTGATGCCCAGCGCCGCCAGCTCGCGGCCGTCACCCACCCCGGATAGCTGTAGCAACTGCGGAGTGTTGATCGCACCGCAGCACACGATGACCTCCCCGCCATAAGCCTCCCGCACTGGCCCGTTCCCCCGGCGCCAGGCCACCCCTACCGCACGGGTGCCGCGAAACAGAATCTGGGTGGCGAACGCGCGGGTGGTCACGCACAGGTTCGGGCGGTGCATCACCGGGTGCAGGTAGGCCCGCGCGGCGGACAGGCGGCGGCCGCGGTGGACGTTGCGGTCGAAAGCGGCGAAGCCCTCCTGCCGGTAGCCGTTGACGTCGTCGGTGCGCGGGTACCCAGCCTGCTCCGCGGCGGCGAAGAACGCCGCGAACAGGGGGTTTGTGGCTGGGCCGCGCTCCAGCACCAGTGGCCCGGCGTGCCCGTGGAACACTTCGTCCCCGGCCAGGCAGTTCTCCGTCCGCTTGAAGTATGGCAGGCAGTGCGGGTAGTCCCAGGCCGCCATCCCCGCATCAGCGGCCCAGCGCTGGTAATCTAGCGGGTTGCCGCGCTGGAAGATCATGCCGTTGATGCTGCTGGACCCGCCGAGGACCTTGCCGCGGGCGTGATAGATCCGCCGCTGGTGCAGATGGGCCTCTGGCTCCGAACGGTACCCCCAGTCATAGCAGGAATTTCCGATCGGGAATGTCAGCGCGGCCGGCATATGGATGAACACATCCCACCGGTAGTCCGGCCGGCCGGCCTCCAGGACCAGGACCGTCGTTGATGGATCGGCGGACAGCCGACTGGCCAGCGCGCTACCCGCGGAACCGCCGCCGACGATGATGAAGTCGTACCCTGCCGTCCTCATGGCCATCCTTCCGGTAGCACTGCAGGCCCCTGCCCGTCCCCGATTCTTATGTACATTTGTACACAAGGGACAGGGGTGCTGTCCATCTCCCCGCGGCCGCCCCTGTCCCTGTACATAACGGTGAGCCCGCGGTGGCCGGATCCGTGACACTGGTATTGCGGCGGCACCCGGTCCAGGAAGGCTCCATTGTGGCGGTAAACGAAGGCAGCGACAGGCGCGGGCGCGGGCCTGCCGACCCGGCACGAGCGGCGCGGATCGCCGAAGCCGCCTGCGCAGTGGTGGCGCAGCGCGGTGTGGGAGGTGTGACCCACCGCGCGGTGGCCGCCGCAGCAGGCGTGCCGCTGGGCTCGACCACCTACCACTTCGCGACCTTGGACGACCTCCTGGCCGTCGCGCTGGCCAGTGCCGCCGAGCAGAACATTGCGCGGCTGCGCCGGTGGGAGAGGAGCCTGACGGCGGGCACCGGTCTCGCCGCGGCGCTCGCTGACCTCGTGCTGCGAGAGGTGGCCACCAACCGTGCCCAGACAGTGGTCGAGTACGAACTCTACGTCGCCGCACTCCACCGGCCGCGGCTGCGGCAGGCCAGCACGGCCTGGGACAACGCCATGGTGGAGATATTCGCCTCCCGCACCGATCTGGTGACAGGGCGGCTGCTGGCGGCCACGTTCTGCCGCCTTGTGCTGCAAGCGCTGCTAGCCGAGCACCCACCCACCCGGCAGGACGTCGAGGCCATTTTCCGCCGCGCGCTCTAGGGTGCACCACCCCGCCGCCTGCCGACGCTAACCAGGCCGCCCCGGTGCTGACCGCCTACCTGCGCGAAACAGAACAGGAACTTCACCGCCTGGCCGGCAGGTCCCTGCCCCAGACCGTCCGCGACAGAGTCCTGGCCGCCATCGGTCCGCAAGCCATAGTCGCCTGTACTCCGAGCAGACGTGGAAGCCAGCCCTCGCCGCCACCGGGGTCATCCCGACGCCGGAGCGGGACCGGCGGGGGCGTGTCCGCTACGCCACGACCCGCAAAGAGGGCCCGCACCAGCTGCGGCACTACTACGCCTCGATCATGCAAGGGCGCGGAGTTGCACCGGATGCATCATTCCCCCGAAAGCGTGAGGACGGAGCCTTAAGGGATCCGGAACGTGCTCGCCGACGGCCGTGGGCAGCCTTGGCGAGAAACCGCAGGTCAGCATGGTCGTGTGAGGAAGAGTTGCGGCAGACGCCACGATGAGGCATCAGCTTCTGTTACGTCACGTGACCGCTTGAGGCACCTGGCGCAACGGAAAAGACGCATCAACGAGGACGAGAACTCCCATCTCGCCGCTGCTCAACTTGAGGTACTCGACATGGTTGGTAAACCGCTCCCTACCGGTTTGGCCGACGGGCTGAGCATCACCGAGCTGGCCGAGTACCTCGGTCACCACGACCCGGCGTTCACCTTGCGTGTCTATGGCCACATGCAGCAGAGCCGGGACGAGCGTGCCCGCTCGATCATCGACCGCCGCATGAACCGGCCCCGCAAGGTGTCGGGCGGTCACCTGCACCTGGTCAAGCCCGACGAGCGGCCGCCCGGCGCCTGATCCTGGCCCGAGCCTCACTCGCTCTGCCACTGCTTGCGGCATGCCGCGCGCTCGCCCGGCCATGATCACCTCGCCCGACCATGATCACCGAAATTTGACCGAAAGAGGTCCTTTTCAAGATCGCCCCAGAAGGCATCTGGCCAGGATAACGCGCTGAATCTGGTTGGTCCCTTCGTAGATCTCGTAGATCTGGGTGATCTTGGCGTCCCGCATCATCCGCTCGACCGGGTAGTCCTTCACGTACCCGTAGCCACCGAGCAACTGGACCGCGTCGGTGGTGACATCCATGGCCACATCGGAGGCGAAGCATTTGCATGCCGAGGAGAAGAGCGTGAGATCGGGGACGCGCTCACCCGCCATGGCCCGCTCCGACTTGGCCGCCGCCGCGTAGGTGAGCTGCCGGGCCGCCTCGACCTTCATCGCGGCGTCGGCCAGCATGAACTGCACGCCCTGGAACTCGGCGACGGGCTTGCCGAACTGGCGGCGTTCCTTCACATACCCGGTGGCGTAGTCCAGCGCGCCCTGGGCGATGCCCAGTGCTTGCGCGGCAATGGTGATCCGGGTGTGGTCCAGGGTCGCGAGCGCGATCCGGAACCCGGCGCCTTCGTCGCCGATGAGCCGGTCCGCCGGGATCACACAGTTGTCAAAGTACAGCTCCCTGGTGGGTGAGCCCTTGATGCCGAGCTTGCGCTCGGGGGCACCGAACGAGAACCCTGGGTCGCTCTTCTCCACCACGAACGCGGAGATGCCCCGCGCACCGGCAGCGGGATCGGTGACGGCCATCACCGTGTAATACTCCGAGACCCCGGCGTTGGTGATCCATCGCTTGGTGCCATTGAGCACGAAGGTGTCGCCGTCCCGGGCCGCCCGCGCCTTCATGTTCGCCGCATCGGAACCAGCCTCGGGTTCGGAAAGTGCGTACGAGAACATGGCCTCGCCACGGGCGAGCGGCGGCAGGTAGCGCTGCTTGAGTTGTTCCGAGCCGGCCAGCAGCAGCGGCACTGTGCCGAGCTTGTTGACAGCCGGGATCAGCGACGAGGAGGCGCACGCCCGCGCCACCTCTTCGATGACGATCGCGGTCGCGATCGCGTCGGCGCCCGCACCGCCGTAGGCCTCCGGAATGTGCACCGCGGTGAGCTCGGCTTTGGCCAGCGCCTCGTGCACGTCCCAGGGGAACTCCCCCGATTCATCTATCTCGGCCGCCCGCGGCACGATCTTGTCCTCCGCGAGATCCCGCACCGCGGCGCGCAGCGCCTCATGCTCGTCGGACAGGGCGAAGGCGGGAAAGTCAAGGCTCATACATCGATGGTAAGAGCCACCGCACCCGTTGAGCCCCGGCAAGGTTTGGGAATCAGGTCACACCTGCCTTCTCCCCCCCGGCGAAGCAGCCGGCGCGGCGGGCCCCGCTCACGATGACGCCGTACATCGCCTCCAAAGGCCAGAGTGGTCACCAGATGAGCGGGACGAGGCGCTTGTGGTGGGAGGCGTAGCGGCGGTAGCGGTCGTCGAGCACCTTGAGCAGCGCATTCTCCTCGATGTGGATGCGCCAGACGATGACGGCCAGCGGCAGCAGCGTCATGGCTGCCAAGCCGACCCAGTTCGCGGACATCGCGCCGATCCCGCTGTAGATCAGCAGCCCCCCGGCATAGGCGGGGTGGCGCAGTATCCGGTACGGGCCGTTGGCAATCACGGGCTGGTCAGGGCTGACCACGATGGCGAAGGTGAAGTACCGGCCCAGCGACTTGAACGACCAGCCCCGCAGCGCGAGCCCCGCCACGAAGATCACCATGCCGGCGGCGAAGGCGGCGGCCCCGGGCCGGATCGTGGCGGCCGGGATGATCGGCGGGGCGAGGTAGAGCGAGACGTTCGCGGCGATCCCGCAGGCCACAGCGGCGGGCCACCAGCCAGCTGCGCTCGTCTTCGTGGCCCCTTCCCGCCCTTCCTGCGATTCCTGCACCCGCAGAAACTCGACGAACTCCACCAGCAACCAGCCCATCACAACGATCAGCAGCAGCACACCGGCGGAATGGGTTTGAAAGTACGGTTTCATCATTCCTCCGCCATGCTGCGCACGCGACACCGCCAGCACGATCCCGGCCACGGCCACGATCGCCGCAGTTCCGAGAGCAGCAGGGCACCCCGGCTGGCCAGCGCACGCCACCGCTCGACGGCCGCCCCGGCGAACAGGTTGAGCCCGGCCCGCAGTGGCGTGGTCTCGCCGGCGCTGATGAGTTCGTCGGCCAGGCTGGCGAGTTCGGAGCCATACCGCTCCCGCCAGGCCCGCGGATACAGCCTCAGCAGCCGGCGCACCAGACGGCGGTTCATGGCAATGCCGCCGCGATCCGCCGCAGCCCGACCTCGACGATGCGGGCCGCCTTCGTCAGCCGCTCGCGCAGATGCTCACGGCCTGCCGTGGTGATCTGGTATGGACGCCGACGGTCCTCCGCAGGCAGCGCCTCCACCAGGCCGGCCTTCTCCAGCTTGGCCAGCGCGCCGTAGAGGGTGCCCGCGCCGAGCTTCACTCCGGCGAAGCCCTCTATGTCTTTGATCAGCGCATATCCGTGTTTCGGCGAGTCCGCCAGGCTGGTCAGGATCAAGATGCTGCGGTCCGATGACCCGCGGATCGAGTCTCTGGTCATGCGCTCGCCTCCCCGATATCTCCAATAAAAGTATATCGGAGAGTGTACTAGCGCAAGGTGCGGGCGTTCGCTCCGGGCCCGGCTGTGCGCTCGGCTGGCTCCGGCATGGGCATGGCGTGGTGCAGTTGCGGGGCCGCTGGCCGTTTGGCGTCCTTGTCTTGAGCCGCGGCGGATCGGGGCTGACAGGCGCCGCCATGCAATCTGCGGTTTATGTGGCGCGGTGGAAGCGCGACTCCCACGCAGGCGATGGTGCCGCCGCGCGACCCGCGGCGGGCGCGCCGTAACCGCGCAGTTCCGTAGCGAGATCCAGGCTGTCGTCATCGCTGCGCCAGCCACGGCTGGGGCCACGATTCCCAATGGGCCACCGACTTCCGCCGGGACTACTGGGACAACGGCGAACTGCATTACAACGTTGACGGTTACAAGCACCAGCCATACGCGGCAGACAACGCCCGCGACCTGCTTCGCCACCGGTGCAGCATCCGCGAAGACCTCGGCTACAGCCAGGCACCCTGGAGTTTCACCTTCGCAGAAGGACGGCCGTAGCGCCCAGCGCCAGCCCCCAGCCACGATGAGCTTCACGATCTGCCACGCACATCGCGGCGCTCCCCCAGGTTCCGGCATCAGGGCTAGCCCCGATGCGCACGGTCCTCGCCCATGTCACCATCACAGCGTTGTGGGTCAAAACGTGGTTAAGGAGCAAAGTAATGCGCAAAGCACTGATTCCCGTGTCGTCGCTTTTGCTGGGTGCCGTTATTGGGGCAATGGTGTTTCAGGGCCAGGCCGCCCGCGCCGCCTCCAGCATTCTGAGCGTGTTCGTGACCAACAGTCCCACCCACCCGGTGCCCGTGCAGGAGCAGAACCTCGACTCAAACGGCAACATCAAGGTTCACGAGCAGGGCACGGCCAACGTGAACGTCACGAACACGACGGTGCCGGTGCATGAGCAGGGCACAGCTCAGGTCAACGTGGCGAACATGCCGGGATCCCAGCCGTTCATGAAGAACGAGACCATCGTTCTCGACTCCGGCCAGGTATTCGTGAGCAAGTGCGACTCCGTCCCCGCGACTAAGACGTTTGCGATGGAATACGTCGACCTCCGGACCAACGGGATCGCCAGCGGTGAGGTTGTGTCGGTAACCCTCGATGCCTCGACCGGCGGTGCCTTCGTTGCGCATCCGCTCCCGCTCCAGGTCACCGCAGGTGATGTGCCGATGTTCGCCTCTCCGGTCAAGCTGTACGCCGACCCAGGATCCGGCTTCTGCATCAGCATCCACCGGGAAGCCAGCGGCGACACCGCCGAAACGATCCGGGCCGATTACTCGGTTTCCGGGTACCTCATCAACTCCTGACGGCAGGGCAACCTGGACGCCACCTCAACAAGCCGCCCTTTTAGCGCCCCGGGCGCCGGTGTTTAACAAGTGGTGCGCGGTGCACGCCTTCGGCATCATGTCAGCGTGATCGCCTCACTGATCGTGTTGACGGGGCCACCGGGTGCTGGCAAGACAACGGTCGCCCGACTGGTCGCTGACGCGTTCCACCCGTCCGTTCACCTGCGTGCGGACGAGTTCTGGAGGTTCATCCAAACCGGCTACACCGAGCCCTGGCGGGCCGAAGCACATGCCCAGAACGCTGTAGTGATCGATGCCCTGGCAAGCGCAGCCGTTACCTACGCGGTGGGCGGTTACCACCGACATCGCGACCATCACCCCGTGCGCGCAGCGCGGCGCCCTTTGCCTGGGCCTGTTCGCGGAGTTGCTGCTGGAACTGCGACATCCGGGCGCGCAGCGTGTCGTCGCTGGCGGCGAGGATGCGGACCGCCAGCAGGCCGGCGTTGCGGGCGCCGCCTACGGCGACCGTCGCGACCGGGACCCCGGCGGGCATCGACACGATGGACAGCAGCGAGTCGAGGCCGTCCAGGTGCTTGAGCGGTACCGGAACACCGATCACGGGCAGCGGTGTCACGGAGGCGAGCATGCCGGGCAGGTGAGCGGCGCCGCCCGCACCCGCGATGATCACCCGCACGCCGCGCCCGGCGGCGCTGGACCCATAGTCGATCATCTCGTGCGGCATGCGGTGTGCGGAAACCACGTCGGCTTCGTACGGGACGCCGAACTCCGCCAGCGCGCGGGCCGCCTCCGACATCACCGGCCAGTCGGAATCGCTGCCCATCACCACCGCGACCAGCGGCCCGCGGCCCGCTACGGGGGATGCAGCACCCTCCATGTCCCTCACTCCTTCCCCGAACCCAGGTACGTGGCCGCCCGGGCGGCCCGCGCACGCAGGTCCCCCACCTCGTTCCCGGGCACCGTGACGTGACCAATCTTGCGCCCCGGCCGGGCCGCCTTGCCGTAGAGGTGCACCTTCACGCCGGGGTCGGCGGCCATCACATGGGCGTACCGCCCGTACACATCCTCATCACCGCTGCCGAAAACATTGGCCATCACCACGCACGGCGCGACCGCGCGAGGATCGCCCAGCGGCAGGTCGAGCACGGCCCGCAGGTGCTGCTCGAACTGCGACGTGGCCGCCCCCTCGATGGTCCAGTGCCCGCTGTTGTGCGGGCGCATCGCCAGCTCGTTCACCAGCAGGCCACCGGGTGTGTCGAACAACTCCACCGCGAGCAGCCCGGTTACGCCGAGCGACGCCGCGAGTTGCAGCGCGATCCGCTGCGCCTGCTTGGCCCGGCCGGCATCCAGCCCGGGCGCGGGCGCCAGCACCTCGTGGCAGACACCATCCCGCTGGACCGTCTGCACCACCGGGTACGCGGCGGCCTGGCCGTGCGGGGACCGTGCGACCAGCGCGGCGAGCTCGCGCGAGAAGGCAATGTGTTCCTCGGCGATCACCGCCACGCCGTGCGCGAGCACCCCGGCGGCCATGGCTGGCGTGCCGCACACCCACACCCCGCGGCCGTCGTAGCCACCGCGGACGGCCTTCAGCACCACCGGCCACCCCACCTCGGCCGCGAAGCTTTCCGTCTCCGCCCCTTCAGAGACCGGCACATAACGCGGGCATCTCACACCGAGCGCACCAAGCCGCTCCCGCATCGCGAGCTTGTCCTGCGTGAACCGCAGCGAGGCGGCACCCGGGTGGACGGCAGCTGGGGAACGCTCCAGGGCGGCCAGGTGCTGGCCGGGAACGTGCTCGTGGTCGAAGGTGATCACATCGCACTGCCCCGCGAACGCACGCAGGTCAGGCAGCGAGGTGTAGTCGCCGACCACGGTGCCGGCGCAGACCTGGGCGGCGCTGTCACCAGCGGAGTCTGCGAGCACCCGGAACCCGATGCCCAGGCTGATGGCCGCCTGGCAGGTCATGCGCGCGAGCTGCCCGGCCCCGACCATCCCCACCACCGGGGCCGGCGGCCGCCTGTCAGGCTCATCGGTCACCCGCGTAGCTTATTGAGGAACAGGCGCCGGGGCAGCGCGGCATCATGCCAGGTGCAACCCCACCGGGGAGCAATCGACCCGTTATCCCGTGTACACGTCCACCCCGGGAGCAATTCATCTTTTCGCATCACTGGCACCAAATCTAACACTGAGGTAACAACTGCGGCCGCTGCCGCGATCTATCATCAGCGCGACGTGGCCGGTAAACCTGCCGTGGCCCGGCCGACGCGACGGCACGGACCCTGCCGGCCCGGCCAGCCCTGGGCCCCAAGGAGCAAGCTGATGACAGCATCCGACCAGAACACCCCGACGCTCACCACCGCAGCACCCCCCGGTACCGAGGTACGCGAAGGCACCTACGGTGACCGGGTCATGGCCGTCGAGCCAGGCGGAGCGGAATTCATCCCGCTCGACGAACGGCACGGGCGGCCCCTGCAGCTCTTCTGGACCTGGACATCCCCCAACCTGGAGTTCGCCACCGTCTTCGTTGGCGTCCTCGCGGTGGCCTTGTTCGGCCTGAACTTCTGGCTGGCCGTGCTGGCCATCCTGATCGGGTCGGCCGCTGGCGCCGTCGCCCAGGGCGCGCTGTCCGCACGCGGGCCCTCCTACGGGGTGCCGCAGATGGTGCTGTCCCGGCTGGGCTTCGGCTACTGGGGCAACGTCCTGCCCGCAGGCCTGAACTCCGTCACCGCGGGCATCGGCTGGTTCGCCGTCAACAGCGTGAGCGGCACGTTCGCGCTGAACACGCTCACCCACCTGCCCAAGATCCTCTGCCTGATCGTCATCGTCGCCGTGCAGATCGCGATCGCGTTCTTCGGCTACAACCTCGTGCACACCTTTGAGCGCTACGCATTTCCGGTGCTCGCGGTCATCTTCGTGGCCGCCACCGCGTTCATCCTGGCGAAGTCGCACCCCGGTTTCCACGCCAGCGCCCCGCCGTTCGTCGGCGGCAAGCTCGGTGGGTTCCTGCTCACCACCGGGGCGGTGTTCGGCTACGCGGCCGGCTGGAATCCCTACGCCGCCGACTACACCCGCTACTTCTCTCCCAAGACCAGCAAAACGGCTATCGCGTTCTGGTCCGGTTTCGGGCTGTTCCTGTCCTGCGTGGTACTGGAGATCGCAGGTGCCGCGTCGGTCACCGCAGCCGGAGCGGGCGCGTCGCTCACCGACCCAACGGGCTCGTTCACCGGTCACCTGCCGACCGTGCTCGCCGATCTCACCCTGCTGGCGATCGCCCTCGGCGCCATCGCCGCGAACGTGCTCAACATCTACTCCGGCGCGATGTCGTTCGTCGCCATGGGCATCAAGCTGCCACTGGCACTGCGCCGGGCCATTGTCGCGCTCGTGTTCGGCGTGATCGGCTTCGTCGTCGCGATCACCGGCCTGCACGACGCCGGCGCCAAGTACACCGACTTCCTGCTGATCATCGCCTACTGGATCGCGCCGTGGCTGGCCGTGGTCTTCTGCGACCAGTTCCTGCGGCGCGGCCGCGACATCCTGGACAGCGAAGCCCTGATCTTCAACCGCCGCTACCACAACTGGGCCGGCCCGGTCGCGATGGCAACCGGGATGATCCTGTCGATCTGGCTGTTCTCCAACCAGACCAAGTACGTGGGTATCGTCCCGTCGCACGTCCCGTCCGTGGGTGATCTCACCTTCGAGACCGGCTTCCTGATCACCGCCGTGGTCTACCTGGCCTGGCACGCGCTTGCCCGGACGGCGAGCCCGAGCGTGGGAGAGCCGGGCAAGGCCTAAGCGGGACCGCTCACCACGGGCACGTCCTCCTTGCCGTTCCTATCGCGCGGCAAGAACACCCCGAACACGGCCGGCTGTGGCCGCACCAGCACGACCGTGCCGCCATCCGCCGCGGCAATGCTGCGCGCCAGGGCCAGCCCGAGCCCGGTGCCGCCCGGCGTGCCGCTGACGTTCCGATCGAAGATCCTGGGCACCAGGCCGGGGGGAACACCCTCACCTTCGTCCCTCACCTCGATCAGCACCGATTTGGCGGTTTGCGAGATCCGGATCGTCACCGTCCCGCCGCCGTGCACGAGGGCGTTGTCCAGCAATGTGGCGATCACCTGTGACAGCGCACCAGCGCTTGCGCAGGCGGTCAGATTCCTCTCCCCCACCACCTCAAGCTTGCGATGCACCCGGCGAAACGCGGGATCCCACTCGACCACCTGCTGAGCGACCGCGTCGTCGATGAAAACCCGGTCAGGTGAGCGCCCTACCGGCCTGCGGCTCCGCCCGAGCAGTTCGCTGACCACCTTCGCCAGCCGTTCGGTCTGGTGCAGCGCTGCCGCACCTTCCTCCCGCACCACCTCCGGCTGGCCCGCGGCGGCGACCATCTCTTCCAGCCGCATGGACAGCGCCGTGAGCGGGCTTCTGAGCTGGTGCGAGGCATCCGACGCGAATTCGCGTTCGGCCGCCAGGAGCTCGCTGATCCGCTGCGCCGAGCCGTCCAGACCTTCGGCCACCCGGTCGAGTTCGGCGACGCCGTACCGGTTGCCGAGTGGCCGGGCGTCTCCAGAGCCGAGCCGGTCGGCGGCGTGGGCAAGCTCCTGAAGTGGCCGTGTCAGCCGTTTGGCCTGAATCATGGCAAGCGCCACCGCTACCACCACTGCCAGCAGGGCGAGCGCACCGATCAGGCCCAAGCCCTCGGTCACCCCTGCCCTTACCACCTTCTTGTCCGTCTCCACGGTGACGTGGAAATCTCCCGCAACGGCGTGGGCGACGATCGCGGAGTCACGGGGCTCCGGCTTCCCGAAAGTCACCGGCCGGGCGCCCTCGCGGCTGATGCTCACGTAGCGGTCGGGCAGTGACCGCGCAGCCTCGGTGGCGTCTTCGATGTCGGCCGGCAGCCCGGAGCGCACCCGGTTCTGCAGCGTCCTGGCCACGGTCGTCGCGTCCCGCTGCACCTGCTCCTGCCCGGCTGTGACCTGGAGCCGGCTCATCACGAACGCCAACGGCAAGCCGAACAGCACAACCGCGGTCACCGCGACGGCGAGCGTGGAGATAAGCAGGCGGCGGCGCATGTCAGCCGGTCCGGGAGGGCTGCCCCGCCATCAGTCGTCCCTTTCGAAGCGGAACCCGACCCCGCGCACAGTGGTGATGAAGCTGGGCTGCTGCGCATCGTCGCCCAGCTTGCGCCTGAGCCAGGAAATGTGCATGTCAAGGGTCTTGGTGGAGCCCCACCACCTGTCACCCCACACCACATGCATGATCTGGTCCCGGGTGACAACTTTCCCAGCCTCGTTCACCAGCATGCGCAGCAGGTCGAACTCCTTGGTGGTGAGGTCGAGTTCGGTGTCTCCGGCCCACGCCCGGCGGGCCTCGGAGTCCACCCGCACCCCCCGGGCCGCGGTGTTGTCGGTGCTGCCGCGGCGCAGCAGGGCACGAACGCGGGCGAGGAACTCCGCGAGCCGGAACGGCTTGGTGACATAGTCGTCCGCCCCCGCGTCCAGGCCGATGACGGTGTCCACCTCATCGGCACGGGCAGTGAGGATCAGCACCGGCACGGTGTGACCCTCCGAACGCAGCCGGCGGCAGACCTCGAGCCCGTCCAGCCGCGGCAGCCCGAGGTCGAGGACGAGCAGGTCGACCCCGCCCGCAAGGGCAGCCTCCAGTGTGCCGGCACCGTCCGCCGAGACACTGACGAGGTACCCCTCGCGGCGCAGCGCACGCGCGAGCGGATCGGAAATGGAGACATCATCCTCGGCAAGCAAGACGCTGGTCATGCACAGATGGTATTCCGCACCAGGACATGCTCAGGGTCCCGTGGCGCTCACGGGCCGGTCAGCGCCCGCGCGGCTCAGACCGGGGTGACACCGTGCCGCCGCCGGGAGAAGGAGCGGTCCTTGCCGGCCGCGGCGGCAAACCGGCGGATCAGCTCGCCCCGCAGGTCGCCGGGATCCACCACGTCGTCGGTGACCAGTTCGCTGGCCAGCCGGAGCACGTCGATGTCGCGGTCGTATTCCTCGCGCAGCCGGCGTGTCTCGTCCTCCCGGGTGGCTGGGTCATCGATGCTTGCCAGCTTGTTGTAATACACGGCGTTGACGGCCGCGTCGGCCCCCATGACGGCGATCTTCGCGGTAGGCAGGGCAATCGTCGCGTCCGGCTCGAAGCCGGGGCCCGCCATCGCGTACAGCCCGGCCCCGTACGCCTTGCGCACGACCACGCAGATCTTCGGCACGGTCGCCTCAGAAACCGCGCTGATCATCTTGGCGCCGTGGCGGATAATGCCCTGTTTCTCCACCGCCGTCCCGACCATGAACCCGGGCACGTCGGCCAGGAACAGCAACGGCACGTTGAACGCGTCACACAACTGGATGAAGCGCGTTCCCTTGTCGGCGGAATCGACGAAGAGCACGCCGCCCTTGAACATGGGGTTGCTGGCCACCAACCCGATCACCTGGCCGGCCAGCCGGGCGAACCCGATCGTCAGTTCCCGCGCCCACAGTTCGTGGATCTCGAAGAACGACCCGGAATCCACCAGCCCGCGGACGTAGCGGCGCATGTCAAACGCCTGGCGTTCGCTGGCGGGAACCATCGCCGCCAGGTCGATGTCCTCCGGCTCACCCGCGGCTCCGGCCGGGGGCTGCTGCTGCCAGTTCCCGGGCAGGTAGGACAGGAAGCGGCGGACCACCGCCAGCGCGCCCGGTTCGGAACTGGCCAGGTGGTGGCCGCACCCGGAGATGGTGCAGTGCATCCTGGCGCCGCCCATCTCCTCCAGCGTCGTCTTCTCCCTGACCACCATCTCCACCATCCGCGGGCTGCCCAGGTACATCGAGGCGTTGCCGTCCACCATGGCCACGTAGTCGCAAAACGCGGGGATGTAGGCGCCCCCCGCGGCCGACGGCCCGAACAGCGCGCACACCTGGGGGATGGACCCGGACGCGCGCACCTGGGTGTGGAAGATCTTCCCGGCTCCCCGGCGCCCGGGGAACATCTCGACCTGGTCGGTGATCCGCGCCCCGGCGGAGTCCACCAGGTAGACCATGGGAATGCCGTTCGCGTAGGCCTTCTCGATGATCCGGATGATCTTCTCCACGGTGCGGGCACCCCACGAGCCGGCCTTGACCGTGGAGTCGTTGGCCATCAGCGCCACCGGCCTGCCGTCGACGGTGGCGGTCCCCGTGACCACCCCATCCGCGGGCAGCCCATCGGCGAGCGCGTTGGCGTACCGGCCGTCCTCGGTCAAGCTGCCCTCATCCACCAGCGCCTTGATCCGCTCGCGGGCGAACAGCTTGCCGGCCGCCGCCGCGCTCTCGTGGTACTTGCGTGCGCCGCCCCGCTCGATGCCAGCGCGCACCTCCGCCAGGTCAGAGTGCTCAGCCACGAGCGCGACTGTACCCCGGGGCGTCCAGCATGAGGACGCTGGGCGCACGACCAGACGCCGGGGGCGCGGCGCGCGGTGGGCAGGCAGCCGCCGTTATGCCGGAATTGTTCTTGTCCGGGGACCCGCGCGGAGCACTTGCGACGGGAGGGTACGCCCGACCATGCGTTCCGCCTCGGCGGCGGCGTCGATCATCGCCTCCAGGTTCACGCCGGTCGCGATGCCCATGTCAGTGACCATGTGGATCAGTTCCTCGGTGGCGATGTTGCCGGTGGCGCCGGGCGCGTACGGGCAGCCACCGAGGCCGCCGACGGAGGCGTCGAAGTCGTCCACCCCCAGTTCCAGGGCGGCCAGCACGTTCGCAAGCCCGGTGCCGCGGGTGTTGTGGAAGTGCACGTTCAGCGGGGTCCCCGGGTGGCGCGACCGGAACGCGCCCACCAGGTCCTGCACCCGGCGGGGCGTGGCCATGCCGGTGGTGTCGCCGAACGACACCGAATCCGCACCGTCGGCGACCGCGCGCTCCGCGACCTGCAAGACCCGCTCCACCGGAACGTCTCCCTCGTACGGGCAGCCCCACGCCGTGGAGATGATCACCTGGCAGGTCGCGCCGCGCTCGTGCGCCTCGGCGATGATGACCGCGATCTCTTCGAGCGACTTCCCGGTGCCACGGTTCACGTTCTTGCGGTTGTGGGTGTCCGACGCCGACACCACCACCTCGACCTCGCTGAACCCCGCGTCCAGCGCGCGCCGCGCCCCGCGCTGGTTCGGCGCCAGCGCGGAATAGCGCACGCCGCTCACCCGCTCGACCCCCGCCCAGACCTCGTCCGCGTCCGCCATCTGCGGGATCGCGTCTGCCCGGACGAAGGACACCGCCTCGATCCGGCCCACCCCGGTCCGGCCCAGCCGGTCGATCAGCGCGATCTTCGCGGCGGTCGGCACCGGGTCCTCGTTTTGCAGCCCGTCTCTTGGCCCCACTTCGCGCAGCGAGATGCGGGCCGGCAGGTCACTCACGGCCGCCTCCTTACTCTCCGGGCCCTACTCCCCCCGGCACTTCCCGGGCCCTACTCCCCCGGCCACTGAGGGGGCCTCTTCTCATTAAACGCCGCGATCCCCTCCCGCCGGTCGGCCGAGGTTGCCGCGGCCCGCCAGGCCGCGTCCTCCACCTCAAGCGCCGCCGCCAGGCCAATCCCCCCACCGTGGCGGATCGCTTTTTTTGCACACCTAACGGCCACTGGCGACCCACCCGCGATCCTCGCCGCGAGTTCGGTCGCGTGCTGCCCGGCCGTCCCGGCCGGAACGAGCCGGTCGGCCAGCCCGATTCGCTCCGCTTCCGCGGCACCGACATGGCGGCCCGTGAAGATCAGGTCGGCGGCCCGGCCCGGTCCCAGCCGGCGCTGCGCGAGCTGGGTGCCACCACCGCCGGGAACCAGGCCCACCGTGGTTTCCGGCAACCCGAACACCGCGGTCTCGTCGGCCGCGATCAGGTCGCAGCACAGCGCGAGCTCGCAGCCGCCGCCCAGCGCGTACCCGTGCACGGCGGCGACCACCGGCTGCGGGAGGCCCAGCACGCCGCCGAACGCGGCCCGGAACACCGGGCGCTGGCGCAGCAGGTCGGCGTCGGACATGGCGTTGCGTTCCTTCAGGTCGGCACCGACGCAGAAGGCGCGCTCCCCGGCCGCCGACAGCACGACCGCGTGGACCTTTCTGTCGTTGGCCAGCTCGGTACACAGCTGCGCGAGGCGGGCGGCCATTGCGGTGCTGATCGCGTTGAGCGCGCTGGGGCGGTCGAGCACGATCTCGGCCACTCCCGCATTCCCGGCTTCCTGCCTGCGGAGGGTCACGCCGTCCATAGCGTTGCTAGCGGTCGTCTCGGGCCAGCCGGGCCTGCTCGTCTTCGACCAGCTGGAACAGGGTCGCCTGTACCTTCTCTACGCGCGGGATCTCGGTCAGCACCAGCTGGCCGTGCTCGCCCGCGGACTCGACCACAAGCTTGCCGCAGCCCAGCAGCCGGTCGATGATCCCGTGCGAGAACGACACGTCGCTGATCCGCAGCAGCGGGAAGTCGCGGCCGGTGCGGGACAGAATGCCGGAACGCAGCCGCAGCCTGCGCGTGGTGAGCTGGTAGGTCGTGGTCCGCCACCGCAGCAGTGGCACCAGCGTCCAGATCAGGGCGACGATCACGGCCACCAGCCCGACCCCCCCACGGGCGGCGGTGGCCAGCCGGCCCGCCGGGATCATGATGAGCACCACCGACGCCACGACAGCCACGGCCGCGAGGATCAGGGCGGGCCACAGCACCGTTTTCCAGTGGGGGTGGAGCGTCAGGACGGTCTGCTCGCCATCCGAGAGGTCGTTTGCGTCGGTCATGTGCCCCATGGTGTCACGCTCGCACCCGGGGCCTGCTCACCGCACGTGGACGACGTCGCCCGCGCTCACCTGCACAAGCCCCGTCGCCGTCTGGACTTCCAGCCGCCCTGCGTGGTCAACGCCGACCGCCGTGCCTGCCAGTGCCTGCCCGCCCGGCAGGCTCACCGTGACCTCCCGGCCGAGCGTGGCACACCAGCGAAGGTATTCCGCGCGCAGCCCGCACGCGTCCGCGTCACCCGGGCGTGGCTGGTCCCGCCAGGCCGTGTACCAGCGGGCCAGTTCGGTGAGCACGGCCACCAGCAGCCGGTCCCGCCGTGGCGGCACCCCTGTGCCCGGCGGGGCCGCGAGCAGCAGCGACGTGGCCGTGGGACTGGGCAGGTCCTCGGCACGCTGGCAGACATTGATCCCCAGACCGACCACGATCGCGTCTCCCCAGCTTTCCGCGAGCACACCGGCCAGCTTGGCGGGGCCGGCAAGCAGGTCGTTAGGCCATTTCAGCCGCACGTCCACGGCCGCCACCGCCCGGACCGCCGATGCCGCGGCCAGCCCGGCAAGCAACGGCACCCAGCCCAGCGCGCTGGGCGGGACGCCGCGCGGCCGCAGCAGCACCGAGAACGTCAGCGCGGTCCCGGACGGGCTGACCCACTGCCGGCCCATGCGGCCCCGCCCGGCCGTCTGCACATCGGCCACCAGCACGGCACCCTCGGCCATCCCGGAGCGGGCGCCAGCCAGCAGGTCAGAGTTGGTGGAGCCGGTTGCGGCGACAACCCGCAGATCGCGCCACAGCCCGTTCGGGCGTACCAGCTCCCGCGCCAGGTCAGCGGCGTTCAGCGACGGCATCGGGCTCCCATCATCACGTTCGGCTTTCTGTGTTTTCACACAGAGTCACCAGTCAGTTCGTTAGCGTTATGACGCTACGCCAGCCGAGGGGCCTGGTGTTCTCAGGGCTAGCATGACGTGCGCTGTCAGAGCCAGCCCTCAATGCGAGCAGCCAGTGCTCCCCGGCTCAAAAATGTGTCGGGGGAGCGAGTGGCCGGGTTCCAGAGAGTGGCCGCGTTTCAGCGCGCGGCCGGGTTTGCCGTCAGGGAAGTTCGTGCACCGGGCAGGTGGCCAGCGCTGGCTGGCCCCGCGCGCCGTATCCGGGATCACCGGCTGATCAGCGCGGCCGTCGCGGTGTCGGTGGCTCTGCGGGCCCTCGCCGCGCTGGCGTTTCGCCCCGCGCTGTTCACCCCGGATTCCTTCAGCTACATGGCGGAAAGCGGTCACCCGGTGCCCGGTCAGTGGCATCCGGCCGGCTACCCGTTGCTGCTGGCGGCGCTGCGGCCGTTCCACAGCCTGCTGCTGGTCACCACGGTGCAGCACCTGATGGGCGTCGCCACCGCTGTCATTGTTTATGCCGTACTTCGGCGCCGCTGCCTGCCGGAGTGGGGTGCGGTGCTGGCGGCCTGCCCAATCTTGTTCGATCCGCGCCAGATCGCCCTGGAGTCGTTCATCCTGCCGGACACGGTGTACGCCCTCTTGCTGACAGTGGCTGTCGCCGTGCTGCTTACCGGCCGCGGGCCGATGACGCGCCGGTGTGCGCTGGCGGGGCTGCTGCTCGCCGCGGCGGCGGTGACGCGCGGTAACGGGGCGCCGGAGATGGTGGCGGTGCTGGCCGTTTTGGTCTTCCAGCGGGTGGGCTGGAGGGCGGTGACCGCGGCATTGCTCGCGTTCGCCATCCCGGTGCTCGGCTACATGGGTGTGTTCGCTGCCCGTCATGGTGACTTCGCCCTCACCAACAGCGACGGGATGTTCCTGTGGTCGCGTACGACGTCGTTTGCGAACTGCGCGGTGATCAAGCCGCCCGCGAACCTGCAGCCGCTGTGCCCGGGCCAGCAGCCAGACCCGCCTGCTGCCGCCCCGTCCTGGTCGCTGCCGAGCCTGCTGGGTGCGAGAAGTCCCGCCTCCTACCTGTGGGCTGATGGTGTGTGGTGGCGGCATGATGCGCACCCTGGGTTCAACGCCGTCAACAACTCACTGGCGATGAGGTTCGCGCTGACCGCGATCCGCGCCCAGCCCGTGAGTTACCTGCGCGCGGTCGGCAGCGGCGTGCTGCTCACCTTCCTTGCCAGCGACCGGTCGCTTAGCGTGCGTTCGCTGCATTTCACGGCGGTGCCTGATGTGGCTGGCCTGAATGGCAATCAGGTGCGGCACCTGCGCGCGTACGCTCATGTCAGCCGCAACAGCCATCCGGTGCAGCCGTATGCGTACTTCCTTTACCTGTACCAGGAGCCGGTGTTCTTCCCTGGCATCGTTTTCCTGCTGGTGGTGGCGGCAGGGCTGGCCGGGGTGGTCAGGTGGTGGCGCCACGGCGGCGGGCCGGCGGCACTGCCATGGGCGGTTGCCGCTGTCGGCATCGTGATTCCGATCGCGGTCCATGAGAGCCATTACCGGTACACGATCAGCGTTGTGCCGCTGGCTTGCCTAGCGGCCGGGCTGGCGTTCGTGCGGCACTCCGCTCCGTCCGCCGAGGTGGCGGTACCCGCCGCCCCGGCCTGGGAACTGGTCGACGCTGCTACCGAACCAGCGGGTGACACTGGCCTCGCGGCCGCCGCCGGACTCGCGGCCGCAGCGGCGCCCGCACACACCTCGGCGCCCGCACCGCGTCCCACCGGCCATGTGAGCCGTCCCGGCACAGACCAGCCCTGATCGTCTCGGTCCTGAGCCGGCCAGCGTCCGCGCCATGGCAGGATGTGATGCTGTGAACCGAGTCGCCGACGCGTGGTCCGCCCTGGGACGCCACCGCACGTTCACGGCAGTGTTCAGCCTTGGCCTCGCACTCCGGGTCGTCACCATGCTGGGGTTCCGGCCCGCCATTTGGTTCGGCGGGGACTCCGCCTCCTACCTCTCCGCCTCTCTGCGGCTGATCCCCGGCACGTCCCGGCTGTCCGGCTACGGCCTGATGCTGGCCCTGTTGCGGCCTTTCCACAGCTTTTACGTTGTCACCGCCGTCCAGCACCTGATGGGCCTGGCGATGGGAGTGATGATCTACGCGCTCCTCCGCCGGTACGGCCTGCCAGCTTGGGGCGCCACGCTCGCGGCGCTGCCGGTGTTGCTGAGCGCGTACCAACTGGAACTCGAGCACGAGATCCTGCCGAGCGCCGCGTTTTGCTTCTTTGTCACGCTCGCCGTCGTGCTCAGCCTCTGGTGGCGGGACGAACGGCCGGTGTGGGCGACGGTGTCCGCCGCGGTGGTGCTTTCGGTCAGCTTCACCTTCTGGCCCGTCGGGCTACCCATACTGGTGCTGTTCCTGCTGTATCTGGCGGTACGGCGGGCCGGCTGGCGGGCGCTTGCAGCCGGCACGGCCGCCGCGGCGGTTCCACTGGCTGGGTACATGCTGTGGTTCAACCAGACGTACCATCACCTGACGTTCTCCTACAGCAACGGCATCTACCTGTGGTCGCGCACGATGACCTTCGCCGACTGCGCCGTCATCAAGCCGCCGCCCAGCGAGCGTGGGCTGTGCCCGAACCAGCCGGTTGCACAGCGGCCCGCCGCTTCCACCTTCATCTGGGAGGGTGACTCGCCACTGAACAACGTCCATGGCAAGAAGTTCTCGGCGCCCACCAATGCGCTGGCCATGGGCTTCGCGCGGCGGGCGATCCTCGCGCAGCCGGGCGCTTATGCCAGGGCCGTACTGCACGACACCGCCCTCTCCTTCGCCTGGAACATCCCCAGCCACCCCAGCGTGATGATGACGCACCGCTATGAGTTCGGCTATGCGACCCACCCATGGATCGCACCGGGCGCCAGGCTCCCGCACGGCCAGACCGTAGCCGCCGACCAGATCGCCTACGGCGGCGAAACGGGTACCCGTGCGGTGGAGCCGTTCGCCGGGTGGATGCGCGGCTACCAGCGTTTTGCCTACCTGCGCGGCACGCTCGTCGGCGTGCTGCTGCTCATCGGCCTCGGGGGCGTCATTGCTTCCTGGCGCCGCGGCGGGTTCCGGCGGCGGGCCGGCTGGGGTGGGCCCGCCCTGTTCCCGTGGCTGGCATCGGTGGCACTGTTGCTGGTGCCGGTGATGACCGCCGACTTCTCCGAGCGGTACGCGCTGCTCGCCGTCCCCACCACCTGCCTGGCAGCAGCCCTCGCGTTCGCCCGCACGCCCACGGCGAGCAAGCCGGCACCGGCCGGGGAGGCGACCCCAGCAGTAGCGCCCGCTCCCACCACACCCACAGAAGGCACCGCATCCGCACCCGCACCCGAACCCGCACCCGAACCCGCACCCGAACCCGCGCCGACACCGGCACGGGCACGGGCACCCGCCCCTAGCTCCCTTCCCGGTCACTCCCGCTCGTGATCATGGGTCTGGTGGGGTGGGGTTCCCAGTGACCCAATGGTCATTTTGACGGATCACGAGTGGGTGGTGCCGCCACGCCGGCACCGGGCGTGATCATGGGAAAGTGGGTGCCAGGACCCCCATTTTCCATGATCACAAAGCTGGTCCCAATCGAAACACGGCTGTGTCCTTAGGTTGTCCGGATCCCTCCAACCATGACAGCTAAAGGAGCCTCGCTAACTGCGGGCACGGGCCACCCGGACGGCGGCGAGCACCCCACCTGCCACCGCACCACCTGCGAGCACGACGCAGGTCACGGCGAGGGCGTGCGCGGACAGCAGGCGGAACGGGGCCGCGGCGTGAAGCGGCAGGTTCCCCGCGAGGTTGAGGTAGAGAGTCCCGTACGTCGCGACCCCGACGACCAGCGCCAACTGCACCGCGGCTGGCAAAACAGCAGCCTGTGACCAGGTCATCCCGGAGGTGCAGCAGATCCTGGACTCCCTGGTGCCCCTTCCCGCCAGCGTGCTCAACGACCGGTTCGACCTGCTGGCTGGAACGCCGCGTATGCCGCGGTGTGGCCGCGGATGGTCGCGGCCGACCTGCCGGAGCGCAACATGCTCTGGCAGTGCTTCACGACGCCGGATTGCTGCAATCCCTACATCAACCGCCATGACCAGCTGTCCACGCTGGTCGCCCAGCTGCGCGGCGCTTACGGCAGGCACGTGGGCGAGCCGGCCTGGACCGGGTTCGTCCGCCGGCTGCAGGCGGTCAGCCCGGATTTCGCGCGGCTCTGGGACGAGCAGGAGGTGGCCAATCAGGCGACCTATCTCAAGATCTTCCGGCACCCGGACCATGAGCGGCTGGTGCTGACCACCACCAGCCTGGGCGTGCTGTCGGTCCCCGGCACCCGGGTGGTCGTGTACACGCCCGCTGACGAGATCACCACGAAGGCGATCAGCCAGTTGCTGGCCGGTGTCGGCACCGGCCGCCACTTTCCATGCTGGGAAGCCCACCAGCGGCGCCACGCCGACCTGGCCGCCAGCTGAGTCGCGCTGTCAGCCGGTGTTCTGCAGTCCCGCCGCGATCCCGTTGACGGAAAGAAGCAACAGCCGCTCCAGCTGCTGCCGTTTGGCCGCCAATGCGGGAGCGGAGCCGGCCTGGCCCGGCGACGCTCCCGCATCAGCCGGCTCTGGGCCCGCGCGCAGCCCAGCCAGCGCCCGCAGTTGCAGGTACGAGAGCGCGTCCACGTACGGGTCGCGCAGGGTCACCGCCCGCGACAGCACAGGGCGGCTTGCCAGCAGCCGTTCGTGGCCGGTCACCTGGAGCAGCAACCCCCGGGTCAGGTCATACTCCGCCAGCACCAGCGCGGTCAGGTCATCGCGCCCGCCCAGCGCGAGGTGGCGGGCTGCCATCCGGCGGTCGGTCTTGGCCAGGCTCATCTCCGCGTTGTCGAACAGCACGGTCAGCAGCGGCCAGCCCTGGTAGGCGCGCCGCACCTCCGCCAGCCCTCCGGCCGCACCCACGACCGCCGCCAGCCCGCTGCCGAGCCCGTACCACCCGGGCAGGTTCAGCCTGGTCTGCGCCCATGCGAACACCCACGGGATCGCGCGCAAGTCGTCAAGGCTGGCAGGCCCGGGCGCGCCCCCCACCCCCCGGCGCGCGGGACGGGACCCGATCCGCATCCGGCCAAGCTCCTCCAGCGGGCTGATCGTGCCCAGCCACTCGGCGAACCAGTCACTGTCGACCAGTTCCTGGTAAGCGCGCAGCGCCGCCACCCCGATCCGGTCCGCGACCGGCCGGAACTCACGCGCGGCGGCGCGCGCACGGCCCGGCGCACCTGGCGCGGAGGCAAGCAGCACAGCGGAGGTGACCTGTTCCAGGTGACGCCGCGCGATCACGGGGTGCCCGTACCGGGCGAAGATGACCTCCCCCTGCTCGGTGACCTTGAGCCGGCCGCCGACCGACCCCGGCGATTGGGCGAGCACCGCCCGGCCCGCCGGGCCGCCGCCCCGCCCGAGCGCCCCGCCCCGGCCGTGAAACAGCGTCAGCCGCACATCGTGTTCGGCAGCCCACGAGACCAGCCGTTCCTGCGCGTCATGGAGCGCCAGGGTGGCGCTGACCGGGCCCAGTTCCTTGGCTGAGTCGGAGTAACCCAGCATGACTTCGAGCTGGCGGCCGCTGGCTGACATCCGCTCCGCCACCGGCGCCAGGCCGAGCATCTCGTCCAGCACCCGGGTGGCGTTGCGCAGGTCCTGCCCGCTTTCGAACAGCGGGATCACGTCAAGCGCCAGCGGCGGGCCGCTGCGCACCGCGTGGGCGGCAAGCCGGTACACGGCGGCGATGTCCCCGGCCGACCGCGTGAAGCTCACGACGTACCGCCGGCACGCGTCCACGCCAAACCTGCCCTGGATCCACCCAACCGCCCGGAAGGTCGCGAGCACCTCCTGCGTCATCTCCGAAACCGGCCCACCGGCCTCGACCTCGCACAACGCGCGCGCGTGGACGGCGCTGTGCTGCCGGATCTCCAGCCCGGCCGCGTGGAAACCGAACGTCTCCCCCTGCCAGATCAGATTTTGAATTTCGCCAAACGCCTGGCGGCCCGCACCCGCCGCCGCCAGCGAATCCTGGACCAGCCGAATGTCCCGGAGGAACTCCGAACAGCCGCTGTACGCGAGATCGGCCTGCCGGATCCGGGTGGCCCGGAGCCGTTCAGCGGCGTAAAGCAGGTACGTGCGGTACGGCTCCTGCGGCGAGCGCCCACTGAGGCTGGCCAGCAGTTCCGGGTGGGCGGTCTCGGCCGCTTCCATGGCGAGGGCGAACGCATGCCCTGGCGGGGCCGCGTCGGCGTGGATGGTGAGCGCCCGCCCGATCCTCGTCGTGGCGTTTTCCAGCGCGCGCAACGCATGATCGGCGTGAATGGCCGCGGCTTCCCTGGTCACCTGCGCGGTCACCAGGTTGTTCCCATCCCGGTCGGCCCCTACCCAGCTGCCGTACCGCAGGAATGCGGGGGCAATGGGTGCGGGATCCACCCGCTCCAACTGGGCCGGTGCCGGCTGGGCGCGCGGCGCCGTACGCGCCGGACGCACAGCCGGCTCACGCACAGCGGCCGGGCCGGCCAGACCGCGGCATGCCTGATCAAGCGCCCGGTACACCTCGGGGGCGAGAGTGAACAGCGTCTCGTCGAACACCGCCATCACCGAGCGGACCTCATCGATCGGCCCCATCGGCTTGACCCGCAGCGGCGCGGTGAGCCAGAGCAGCTGGATCTCCTCCCGCAGCCGCCGCAGGACGCCTGCCTGGTCGGCCGCGGCTTGAGGGCTGTCGAGCGCCTCGATCAGCCCGGCGATGCGCCGCAGCCCGGTGGCCACCGCCCGGCGGCGCGCCTCCGTGGGGTGAGCCGTGAGCACGGGATGAACCCGCAGCCCGGCGAGCAGTGAATCGAGCCGCTCCCCGCCAGTCGCCGGGCCTGCCTCCCCGCCAGTCGCCCGGCCAGTCTCCCCGCCAGTCTCCCCGCCCGTCTCCCCGCCAAGCTGCGCGACTGCGGCGGCCAGCGACTCCCGCCGCAGCGAACCGCCACCCGAACGCGCGCCCCCGCCCAGGTCCGAAACACCCCCGGCGGCACGCCCGCCCGCGCCCAGGTCCGAAACACCCGAACGCCCGCCCGCGCCCGGGTCCGAAACACCCCCGGCGGCACGCCCGCCAGCCTCGGCTGATCCCCCGCCGTGGCCAGCCCCGCGGACCTCAGCGGGCACCCCGCCCCCGTTCTCGCTCTCGCCGCGCAGCACCCGCACCCGCTGCCGTTCTTCCGCGAGGTTCGTCAGGTGGAAGTAAACGGTGAACGCCTTGGCCACCAGTTCGGCCCGCGGCAGCGGCCAGCCAGCCACCATGGCAGCGATCTCGTCACCCACGGGGTCGGTCCCGCGGCCGGCCGCGCCGCTCTCGTCCGCCGGACCACTCTCATCCGCCCTCGGCGGGCTCTCGCGGGCGGCGATGACCGCGCGGCGCAGTCGTTCCACGTCATCGAGCAGGTCCTGGCCGCCCGACTCGCGGATGACCTCGCCGAGCAGATCGCCGAGTAGCCGCACATCCCGCCGCATCAGCGCAGGCAGTTGCTGCCGGTCCGCCTCCCTGGTCATCGCAGCCAGCCTAACCACCTGCTCCGCCGCCGCACCGCCCGCTGCCCATCACTGGCGTCCTCCGCTCACCGCCCGCTGGCCCGGCATCGACCGGCGGCGGAGACGGGGCTGACCACGGCGACCGTTACCCTGAGGCGCATGACCAGCGAAGCGCCTCCCCAGCCTGACGTCGTGCCCGATCCCCACACCACGGCGGGCAAACTCGCCGACTTGCAGCGGCACCGGGACGAGGCGATACACGCCGGCTCAGAGCGGGCGGTGGAGAAGCAGCGCGCCAAGGGCAAGATGACCGCGCGGGAGCGCATCGACCGGCTGCTCGACCCGGGCTCCTTCACTGAGCTTGACGAGTTCGCCCGCCACCGGGCGACCAGCTTCGGCGTGGCGGCGAACCGCCCGTACGGGGATGGCGTGGTCACCGGGTTTGGCACGGTGGACGGCCGGCCGGTGTGCGTGTACAGCCAGGACTTCACCGTGTTCGGCGGGTCGCTCGGCGAGGTGTACGGCGAGAAGATCGTCAAGCTGATGGATCACGCGCTCAAGACCGGGTGCCCGCTGATCGGCATCAACGACGGCGGCGGCGCCCGGATCCAGGAAGGAGTGGTGGCGCTCGGCCTGTTCGGCGAGATCTTCTACCGCAACGTCATCGCGTCCGGCGTGATCCCGCAGATCTCCCTGATCATGGGACCGTGCGCGGGCGGCGCGGTGTACTCCCCGGCGATCACCGATTTCACGCTGATGGTGGACAAGACCTCGCACATGTTCATCACCGGCCCGGATGTGATCAAGACGGTGACCGGGGAGTCGGTCTCCTTCGAAGACCTCGGCGGCGCCCACGCGCACAACGCCAAGTCCGGGGTCGCCCACTACCAGGCAAAAGATGAGGATGACTGCCTGGAGTTCGCCCGTGAGCTGTTGTCCTATCTGCCGTCCAACAATCTTGACGACCCGCCCACGGTTGCCTGGCCCGTGCCCGGCCCCGGCAACGGCCCCGACCCTGCCCTGGAGATCACAGACACCGATTGTGAGCTCGACACGCTGATCCCGGACTCGCCGAACCAGCCGTACGACGCCCACGTCATCGTCAGCCATGTGCTGGATGACGGCGAGTTCCTGGAGATCCACGCCGGGTTCGCGCTCAACATCCTGGTGGGCTTCGGCCGGGTTGAGGGCGCCACCGTGGGGGTGGTCGCCAACCAGCCGGTGCACCTGGCCGGCTGTCTCGACATCGACGCCTCCGAGAAGGCCGCGCGGTTCGTCCGGACCTGCGACGCCTTCCACATCCCGGTGCTGACGTTCGTGGATGTGCCGGGCTTCCTGCCCGGCACCGGCCAGGAATGGGGCGGGATCATCCGCCGGGGGGCAAAGCTGATCTTTGCGTATGCTGAGGCTACGGTTCCGAAAGTGACAGTGATTGCGCGGAAGGCCTACGGGGGCGCCTATGACGTGATGGGTTCCAAGCACCTGGGCGGCGACATCAATCTTGCCTGGCCCACCGCACAGATCGCCGTCATGGGCGCGCAGGGCGCGGTGAATATCCTCTACCGGCGCGAACTGGCCGGTGCCGAGGACCCGGACGCGTTGCGGGCGCAGCGGATCACCGAATACGAAGACACCCTCGCGAACCCTTACATTGCTTCCGAACGCGGATACGTAGACGCCGTGATCCGTCCAGCTGAGACCCGGACTCAAATAATCCGCGCGCTCCGCGCGCTGCGCACCAAACGGCAGACACTACCCCCCAAGAAGCATGGGAACATCCCCCTGTAACCGGCTGGTGGCTTAGGGTCGTGCATACGATGACTGAGATCCCCGCTCCGCTTCCTACCCTTGCCCGTTACGCGGTCATGGTGGACGTGGGGTACATCTACGCCGCCGCCGGCGAGCTTTTGTTCAGCACTGCTGCCCGCCGCGAGTTCCGGGTCGACGCGGACAAGCTCATCCAGGCTCTCACCCGCCACGCCGACGGCCTGGTCCGCGGCGAATTGCTGCGGGTGTACTGGTACGACGCCGCCCGGGACCGGGTGCCGACCATTGACCAGCGCGTGATCGCCCAGATGGCGTGGGTCAAGCTGCGGCTGGGCAACCTGAACGCCCGTGGCCAGCAAAAGGGTGTGGACGCGCAGATCCGTGCCGACATGGAGGCGCTCGCGCGCCACCGGGCCATTACCGACGCTGTGCTGATCGCCGGTGATGAGGACATGGTGCCCGCCGTGGAAGCGGCGCAGGCGTTCGGCGTCCGGGTACACCTGTGGGGGGTCGAGCCGCCGTTCGGCACCAACCAGGCCGAACGGCTGGTCTGGGAGGCTGACACCGTCGATGTGCTGGACCGGGCATTTCTGGAACCCTATTTCACCAGGCAGCCCGAGGCCCCGCCGGACCAGGCCCCGTCCGCCCCGCTGGTGTCGCCCGCGGTGCCCTCACCCGCGCAGCTGTTCGGTGAGCGCCCCGTGCATATGCACCGCCCGGCTCCACGGCCGGTCCCGCCCCCCTCGGCGGCTCCCGGGCCGCGGCTGGGCCCGGACCGGGAGCGAGTGGAGGAAACCGGCGAGCACGTCGCGCACAAGTGGATCCTCACCCGGGGGGCGGACAACATCCGAGACCTGCTGCCCGGGCCGATCCTCCCGCCGGTCATCGACAAGGAACTGCTGGTCGAGGCGGAGAAGGAACTTGGCTTGTCGCTGCGGCCATACCAAGAGGCGCGGGAGTGGCTGCGGGACGCGTTCTGGGAGCGCATCCGCCGCGAGTTCGGCATAGGCAGCGGCCGG
>WNGL01004509.1_pt1 | contig 30664 bp, 26 predicted proteins | sample 5400591 | NCBI WGS metagenome assembly WNGL01 (sample SAMN13153377, study PRJNA577476) | soil metagenome | isolation source: 80 cm soil or saprolite under Garry oak tree replicate 1 | place: USA:California | collected 2016-06-15 | reverse complement strand
CGGCCGGTCGTGACGCCCCCCGGCGAGGCGAAGCCGAACTGGGACGTCTTTCAGCTCCTCGCCGGCGCGATGGGGCTCGACGACCCCTTCTTCCGGCTCAGCGCCGAGGACCTCGTCGAGCGGCTCCTCGCGCCGCCCTCGCCCATGCGAGCGGGGATCGACCGCGCCGCCCTCGACGCGGGGCACCCCGTGGCGCTACGGCTGCCGCCGAACGCGAAGCGCCGGTTCCTGACGCCGTCGGGGAAGATCGAGATCCAGAACCCACGCCTTGCGCAGCCGCTCCCGGTGGTGCTGCCGGCGCATGAGGAGCGGTCGCCGCTGCCTTTCCGGCTCATGACCGCCCCGTCGGTGTGGGGGCTCAACTCGTCCTTCCTGCAGGAGCGGCCGGACCTCCAGGCGAAGGCAGGTCCGATGGCGCTCCGGATGAGCCCCGCCGACGCCGCAGCGCGAGGGCTCTCCCAGGGCGACGAGGTCGAGGCCTGGAACGAGCGCGGGACGGTGGTCTTCGGCCTTGAAGTATCGGACGACGTGCCGCCCGGCGTGGTGGTCGCGCCGGGCGTGCGGCGCCTGGAGGACGCGCGCGGCGGCCGCACCGTCAACGCGCTCACCTCGCAGCGGCTCACCGACCAGGGCGGGGGCAGCACGTTCTACGACACCGCCGTCGACGTCCGGCGCGCTGCGCCGAGCCGCTCTCCCCGCTGAAAAGCCGTGCGGCAGAATCGGCGCTCGCGCGGGGTGACAATTCGCCGCAGATGGTGTAGGAGAACGTCCGCTCGGCGCGGCCAACCGCGCGCGCCGAAAGCGTTTCTTCCCCCACCCACCAGCCGAGGAGAAGGCCGTGATCGACGCTTACCGGAAGCACGAGGCGGAGCGAAAGGCGATGGGCATTCCCCCGAAGCCGCTCGATCCGGAGCAGACGCGCGAGCTCTGCACCCTGCTCGAGGCCCCGCCGCCCGGCCAGGAGAAGTTCCTGCTCGAGCTCCTCACGAATCGCGTCTCGCCCGGCGTGGACCCGGCCGCCGAGGTCAAGGCGGGCTTCCTGGCCAGCATCGTGCGCGGCACGCGGAGCTCGCCGCTCATCTCGAAGAAGGAGGCGGTGCGCCTCCTCGGCACGATGATGGGCGGCTACAACGTCGAGGCGCTCGTCGAGGCGCTGTCGGTCCCCGCGTTGGCGGACGAGGCCGCGCACGCCCTCAGCTTCACGACCCAGGTCTACGACGCCTTCGACCAGGTGGTCGCGCTCGCGAAGACGAACGCCGCGGCGAAGAAGGTGCTCGACGCGTGGGCGAACGGCGAGTGGTTCACCGCGCGCGCCGGCGTCCCGGCGCAGGTCAAGGCGAAGGTCTTCAAGGTCGAGGGCGAGATCAACACCGACGACTTCTCGCCAGCCGGCGACGCCTCCACCCGCCCCGACATCCCGCTCCACGCCCTCGCCATGGGCAAGTCGCGCTTCCCGGCCGGTCTGAAGACGATGGCCGAGTTCCGCGCCCAGGGCTTCCAGGTCGCCTTCGTCGGCGACGTGGTCGGCACCGGCTCCTCCCGCAAGAGCGCCTGCAACAGCGTGCTGTGGGCCATCGGCGAGGACATCCCGTTCGTGCCCAACAAGCGGCGCAACGGCGTCATCGTCGGCGGCGTCATCGCGCCCATCTTCTTCAACACGGCGCAGGACTCGGGCGCGCTGCCCATCAAGACCGACGTCACGAAGCTCAAGACCGGCGACGTGGTCGTCATCGACACCGGCAAGGGCGAGGTCCGGACCGAGGCGGGCGAGGTGCTCTCCACCTTCACGCTCGCGCCCAACACGCTCGCGGACGAGTACCGCGCCGGGGGCCGCATCCCGCTCATCATCGGCCGCGCCCTCACCGAGCGCGCCCGGAAGGCGCTGGGCCTGCCCCCGACCGACCTGTTCACGCAGGCCGTGAACCCGCAGGCGAAGCCGGGCCAGGGCTACTCGCTCGCGCAGAAGATGGTCGGCAAGGCGTGCGGGGTCGTGGGCGTGCTCCCCGGCACCGCCTGCGAGCCGAAGATGACGACGGTGGGCTCGCAGGACACGACCGGCCCGATGACCGCCGACGAGCTGAAGGAGCTCGCCTGCCTCAAGTTCGCCGCGCCGCTGCTCATGCAGTCGTTCTGCCACACCGCCGCCTACCCCAAGGCGGCCGACGTGAAGATGCACAAGACGCTGCCCCGCTTCGTGCAGGAGCGCGGGGGCGTGGCGCTGAAGCCGGGCGACGGCGTCATCCACTCCTGGCTCAACCGCCTGCTCCTCCCGGATACGGTCGGCACCGGCGGCGACAGCCACACCCGCTTCCCCATCGGCATCAGCTTCCCGGCCGGCTCGGGCCTGGTCGCCTTCGCCGGCGCGGCCGGCTTCATGCCGCTCGACATGCCGGAGAGCGTGCTCGTCCGGTTCAAGGGCAAGCTGAAGGCCGGGATCACGCTGCGTGACGTGGTGAACGCCATCCCGTACTGGGCCATCCAGCAAGGGCTCCTCACCGTCCCGAAGAAGAACAAGAAGAACGTCTTCAACGGCCGCATCCTCGAGATGGAGGGACTGCCCGACCTCACCGTGGAGCAGGCCTTCGAGCTGACCGACGCGGCCGCCGAGCGCAGCGCGGCCGCGGCGTGCGTGGATCTCTCCGTCGAGAGCGTCGCCACCTACCTGCGCTCGAACGCGGCGCTCATGAAGAAGATGATCGCCGACGGCTACCAGGACGCGGCCACCCTGCAGAAGCGGGTGGACGCCGTCGAGGCGTGGCTGGCGAAGCCCTCGCTGCTCCGCGCCGACAAGAACGCCGAGTACGCGGCGGTGATCGAGATCGACCTGGCCGAGCTCCAGGAGCCCATCCTCGCCTGTCCGAACGACCCGGACGACGTGAAGAAGCTGACCGAGGTGGCGAACACGAAGATCGACGACGTCTTCCTCGGGTCCTGCATGACGAACATCGGCCACTTCCGGGCCGCCGGCGAGATCTGGAAGGGACAGAAGTTCAACCCGGCGGTCCGCACCTGGATCTGCCCGCCCACGCGCATGGACCAGCAGCAGCTCAAGGACGAGGCCTACTTCTCGACCTACACCGCCATCGGCGCGCGCATCGAGATCGCCGGCTGCTCGCTCTGCATGGGCAACCAGGCGCGCGTGCCGGACAAGGTGAATGTCTTCTCCACCTCGACGCGCAACTTCGACGACCGGATGGGCAACGGCGCCCGGGTCTTCCTCGGCTCGGCCGAGCTCGGCGCGGTGGCGGCGAACCTGGGGCGGCTCCCCACGCCGGCCGAGTACTTCGCCGCCTACCAGGAGAAGATCGCGCCGCGGGTCGGGCAGGTTTACCGCTACCTCCAGTTCGACGAGCTGGCCGAGTACCAGCCGGCCAAGGGCCGAACGGTCGCCTAACGCTTCGCCCGGCGCCGCCCAGCCGCCCGGCGGGGCCGGAGCCGGGGCAGCGCCGGCGGCTGCGGTCGCGGGCGAGACGCGGCGACGCCGGCGTCCGGCCGCGCCCGCCCCGCCGCGAGCCGCAGCGGGATCTCACCCGCCCAGCACGGCGCCGCCCGATCGGCCTCCAGGTCGACGGGCGGGCCGCGGCGCAGCTTGGCCGAGGCCTCCGCCAGCGGGAGCGCGACGACCGTGGTCGCGTCGAGTTCGCCGTCGCTCGGCGGGCGGACCTGGCGGCTGCGCCCGGGGACGACGTGCTCCAGGATCGCCTTCAGCGCGGCGCGCTTCTCGGCCCGGTCCGCCACCTCCGTGGCCGCCCCGAAGACCACCACCGAGCGGTAGTTGAGCGAGTGGCGGAAGGCCGAGCGCGCCAGCACGAGGCCGTCGAGCAGCGTGACCGCGACGCAGACCGGGGCCCCGGCGGCGAGCGCGGAGAGGAGCCGGCCGGCGCGGGCGCCGTGCAGCACGAGGCGGTCGCCGACCCGTGCGTAGTTCATCGGGACGACGCAGGGCGCTCCGGCCACGGAGAAGCCGACGTGGCAGACGAGCCCCTCGTCGAGGATCGCGTCGATGACGGCGCGGTCGTACGAGCCGCGATCCGGCCGCTGCCGTACCGTCGTCCGTGGGGTGGGCCGCACCGTGTCCATGTCCGCGCACTCCGCGGCGCGCTCAGCGCGCCTGGGAGATCTCCTGCAGCGCCGACTCGAGGATGTCGAAGCCGCGATCGAGCTGCTCGTCGGTGATGACGAGCGGCATGAGGGTCCGGATGACGTTCCCGAAGTTGCCGCAGGCGATGAGGACGAGCCCCTTCTCGTAGCAGCGCTTGACGAGCTTCTTCGTCTCGTCGGTGGCGGGCGTCTTCTTCTCGCGGTCGCGCACGAGCTCCATCGCGAGCATCGGGCCCTTCCCGCGCACGTCTCCGATGAGCTCGAAGCGCCGCTGCAGGTTGTCGAGCCGGCGCCGGAGCTCGGCGCCGAGCTGCTCGGCCCGGGCGAGCAGCCCGTCCTCCACGAGCACCTCGAGGACGGCCAGCGCCGCGCGGCAGGCGACGGGGTTCCCGCCGAAGGTGCCGCCCAGCCCGCCGACGTGCGGCCCGTCCATCAGCTCGGCCCGACCGGTCACCGCGCTCAGCGGCAGGCCGCCGGCGAGGCTCTTGGCGGTGGTGACGACGTCGGGCGCGATCCCCCAGTGCTCGATGGCGAAGAGCTTGCCGGTGCGCCCCATCGCCGTCTGCACCTCGTCGATGACGAGCACGATCCCGTACTTGCTGCAGATCGCCTGGAGCTTGGCGAAGTACTCCGGCGGTGGCGTCACGAAGCCGCCCTCGCCCTGCACCGGCTCGGCGATGACGGCCGCTGTCTGCTCCGGCGCCACATTGCCGATGAAGAACTCCTCCAGGTAGTCGGCGCAGGCGACGCCGCACGACGGGTAGCGCAGGCCGAACGGGCACCGGTAGCAGTAGGCGTTCGGCATCCGGTACACCTCGGGCGCGAACGGGCCGAACCCGAGCTTGTACGGCTTCACCTTGCTGGTGAGCGTCATCGTCAGCAGGGTCCGCCCGTGGAACGCGCCATCGAGCGCGATCACCGCCGGCCGGCCGGTGGCGTGGCGCGCGATCTTGATCGCGTTCTCGACCGCCTCCGCGCCGCTGTTGGCGAACATCGTCTTCTTGTGGAAGTCGCCGGGCGAGAGGTCGTTCAGCCGCGCCGCGAGGTCGACGTACGGCTCGTACATCGCGACGTGGAAGCAGGTGTGCGTGAACTTCGCGGCCTGATCCTGGATGGCGGCCACCACCTTGGGATGGGAGTGGCCGACGTTCATGACCCCGATGCCGCCCGCGAAGTCGATGAGCTCCCGGCCGTCGACGTCGATCATCACGGCGCCGCGCGCCTCCTTGATGAAGGCGGGAGTGGCGTGGGACGCGCCCTTCGGAACGTGGCGATCCCGGAGCGCCTGGTACTCGGCCTGTCTCGACATGAGCGCGTCTCCTCGACGGTGGGTCGAGCGAGCCGAGAAAGCAGCGATCGTACCAACGCAGCAGGAGCGTCGTGGATGCGCGAATCCTGGCTCGGCGCGAGTGACGCGCCCGCCCGGGGGGCCCCGGAAAGGGCGAAGAAGCGTCGCCCCGTTCATGCACCTTTGCCTAATCGATGCAATTCTGCATGATCGCCTGATGGCCTCCCAGGATCCCCCCCGCTACCAGGAGCTGACGCGCGTCCACGACGCCATCATCGACTCGCTCGCCGACGGGCTGTGGATCTGCGACGGGGAAGCCAACGTGCTCCGCATCAACCAGGCCTCGGAGCGGCTCAACGCCATCGAGGCGGTGCAGGTGGTGGGCCGGAACATGAAGGACCTGATCGCGGCGGGCGTGTTCGATCGCTCCGCCACGCTCGAGGTGATCAGGACGCGCGCCCCGGTGAACATGCTCCAGAGCCGGAAGGGGCGGAAGCTGGTCCTCACCGGTACCCCGGTCTTCGACGACGCGGGGGCGCTCATCCGGGTGGTGGTCTACGAGCGCGACGTCACGGAGCTGGACGCGCTCCAGCGGGAGCTGGAGCAGCAGGAGGCCATCAAGGACCGCTTCCGCAACCAGATGCTCGAGATGCAGCTCGAGGAGATCGAGTCGCGGCGCGTCATCGCCAAGAGCCCGTGCATGCAGAAGGCGCTCCGCCAGGCGATCAAGGTCAGTGCCGTGGACTCGACCGTCCTCATCCTGGGCGAGTCGGGCGTGGGCAAGGGCGTCTTCGCCGACCTCATTCACAAGTACTCCAGCCGCTCCGAGAAGCCGCTCGTGAAGATCAACTGCGGCGCCATCCCCGAGTCGCTCGTCGAGGCGGAGCTGTTCGGCTACGACAAGGGCGCCTTCACCGGCGCCCAGGCCAAGGGCAAGCCGGGGTACTTCGAGCTCGCGGACGGGGGGATCCTGTTCCTGGACGAGATCGCCGAGCTGCCCCTCTCCTCGCAGGTGAAGCTCTTGCGGTTCCTCGAGGACGGCCGTGTCATGCGGGTGGGCGGCACCCAGAGCCGGAAGCTCGATGTCCGCATCGTCGCCGCCACCCACCGCGACCTGCACGCGATGGTCGACCAGGGCGCCTTCCGGCTCGACCTCTACTACCGGCTCAGCGTCATCCCGCTGCACGTGCCGTCGCTGCGCGAGCGCACCGAGTGCATCCTCCCGCTGCTGAGGCACTACCTGGAGCTGCTCGGAGAGCGGCTCGGCGTGCGCCGGCGGTTCTCTCGCGCCGCGACCGAGGCGCTGCTCGCCTATCCGTGGCCGGGCAACGTCCGGGAGCTGATGAACCTCTGCGAGCGGCTCGTCGTCATGTCCGACGCCGAGCTCATCGACTTCTCCGACCTGCCGGGCGACGTGGTCGACCGCGCCGGGAAGGCGGGGACCGTGCCGGGGAGGTGGCACGAGGAGTTCACGCTGCCCCAGGCCGTGGAGAGCACCGAGCGGGCGATGCTGCTCGCGGCGCGTGAGCGGCACGGCAACCAGACCGCCATGGCCCGGGCACTCGGAGTGGACCAGTCCACCGTCGCCCGGAAGATGAAGAAGTACGGGATATCTTGAGCGGATAAGTCGACGAGGCGCGGCCGCGGCATCATGCCGCGGTGCATAGCCGGCGCGCACGGACCCGCCGCCGCCCGGACCCTTCGTCCAGGTGTGCGCGCGCCCTTCGGCGGCGCTACCCCCTCGTCTGGCGGCCGCAAACCGCCACGCCCCTCGCGCCACGCCCGGGGCAGGCGGGGGTGCGCTCCCGTGGCACACCTCTCGCTATACGATCCGGCACAGCCAGCTGTCGTCGGAACGGAAGCTCCCCCAGATTTCTCCCCCAAGTAAGGAGGAAGCGGATGAGACGTGCACTGTGTTGGGCGACTCTCGTGGCACTCACCCTGGCCACCCCCGCCACCGCGCAGGACGCGCGGGACTTCTTCAAGGTGGGCGTGGTGGCCGAGCTGTCCGGCGACCTCGCCACGGGCGGCAACGTCACGAAGCGCGGCTACGACCTGTGGGCCCAGGCCGTGAACGAGGCCGGCGGCATCGCCGTCGGCGCGAAGAAGTACTCTGTGAAGCTCTTCTACGCGGACGCTCAGTCGAACCCATCCCAGGGAGCCGCGGCGGCGGAGCGCCTCATCACCCAGGAGCACGTGGACTTCATCCTCGGGCCGTACGCCTCTGGCGTGACCATCGCCGTGGCGCCCGTCGTCGAGAAGTACAAGGTGCCGATGATCACGGGCTCCGCCGAGTCGCCCATGATCTGGCGGCAGAAGTTCCTCTACACGTTCGGTACCGTCCCGCCGGTCAACTTCACCGGCGCGGCGGCCATCCAGACCCTGGCCGGCCTCTCTCCGGCCCCGAAGACGGCGGTCATCTTCGGCTCGAACGACACCTTCTCCAAGGCCACCGCCGAGGCGTTCGAAGGCGCCGCCAAGAAGGCGGGCATCAAGGTCCTCAAGTTCAACATCGTCCCGGCGGGCCAGGACCTCACGCCGCTCATGTCGGCCGTGAAGGGGATGCGGCCCGACCTGGTCGCCTTCGGCGGCCACGACGAGGAGCTCATCAAGCTCGTGAAGGGCATGCACCAGATCGACTTCACGCCCAGCGCGCTCCTCATGCACTACGGCGTGACCGAGCCGGCGTTCGTGGAGGCCCTCAAGGGCGACGCGAACCAGGTGTTCGGGGGCGCCGTCTGGACCGCGACCACGCGGACCAAGAGCCAGGTCCTCTGGAAGGACGCGCCGACCTACGAGGCGGCGTCGCAGAAGGCGTTCCGGGTCGGCGCCGACTACACGCAGGCGGGCTGCTCCGCGGCCGGGATCGCCTTCCAGGTGGCCCTGCAGCAGGTCGGCGCGGCGCCGCCCCTCTCGGAGGCGAAGCGGGCGGAGCTGATCAAGGCGCTGGAGGCGGTCGACGTGGAGACCTTCTACGGCAAGGTGAAGTTCGCCACCGACGGCGAGTTCTACCACTCCAACGTCGGCCTCGCGCCGCTCACGGTGCAGATCCAGGGCGGCAAGGTCGCGGTGGTCGGGCCGAAGAAGGACGCCGACGCGCCGGCGCAGTACCCGATGACGCCCTGGGCCAAGCGGTAGCCCGGGAGGGTGGGGGCCGGGGCGTCGCCGCAATTGCCCCGGTCCTCGCCGATGACTCGCCGGCCGGAGGTGACGAGCCATGGAGCTTTTGCCGCAAGCCCTCGTCGACGGCATCATGCTGGGGGCGATCTACATCATCATCGCGGTCGCGTTCTCCCTGGTGTACGGCGTCATGCACGTCATCGACTTCGCGGTCGGTGAATGGATCATGCTCGGTGCGTTCGCCGGGTTCCATCTCAACCAGCGCACCCACGTCGATCCCTTCCTCCTCCTCCCCGTCGTCTTCGTCGTCTTCGCGGCGCTGGGCTACCTGATCCAGCCGCTCATCCAGCGGGTGCTCTCCGGCCACAAGGGGAACCCGCTGCTGATGGGGCTCGTCTTCACCTTCGGGCTCTCCCTCATGTTCCGCGGGCTGGCCCAGACCTTCTTCGGCTTCTACAGCCACTCGACGCCCTCGCGCTTCTCCACCGGGTCGTTCTTCTTCGAGAAGGGCGGCTTCTTCCTGACCGTGTCGTCGGTGCGCCTGGCCGGCCTCGCCTACGCCGCCGTGATCACCGGCGGGCTGCAATGGCTGCTCAAGTACACCGACTTCGGGCTCGGCGTTCGGGCGCTGGCGCAGCACAAGGACGCGGCTGGTCTGATGGGCGTGAACGACAGGCGGACCAGCGCCTACGTCTACGCCGTCTATGTCGGCATCAGCGCGATGACGGGCGTGCTCATCGGGACCATCCTCTCCGTGTCGGCGAAGATGGGCCCCGAGTACACGATCTTCGCCTTCTTCGTGGTGGTGCTGGCCGGGATGGGCTACCTGGCGGGCGTGCCGGCGGCGGCGTTCCTGCTCGGCATCATCCAATCCATCTTCCTCGTCTACCTCGACCCCGGCTACACGCTGCTGGCCGTCTTCGCGGTCCTGTACCTCATCCTGCTCGTGTCCCCCACCGGCCTCTTCCGGAAGGGGGTGTGACGTGAGGGACCGGCGCCTGCTCGGCTCGATCGTCGTCTTCGCCGTCCTCCTGCTCGTCCCGCTTTTCGTCCACGACACGTTCTTCCTGCGGGTGGCGAGCGAGGCGATCATGTGGATCGGGCTCGCCGTCGCCTTCGACGTGCTGGCGGGCTACACCGGCTACCTCAACTTCGGCCACAGCGCCTTCTTCGGCATCGGCGCCTACACCACCGCCATCCTGATGATGCGGGCGAGCTGGCCCTTCCCGCTCGCCGTCGTCGCGGGGGGCGTCGTGGCCGCGGCCGGCGCCGTGCTGGCGGGCCTCCCCACGCTCCGGCTGCGCGGCGCCTACTTCGCCATCGCCACCTGGGCCCTCGCCCGCGCCATCCAGCAGGCCGCCCTGATGATGACGGTCACCGGCGGCCCGGACGGCATGCGGCTCACCGCCTACCTCCAGCCGCGCTTCTTCTACTGGGTGCTGCTGGGGGTGGTGGGCGCCACCTTCTTCCTCCTGTGGTTCCTGCTGGAGCGGGCGCCCTTCGGCCTGAAGCTGAAGGCGATCCGCGAGGACGAGCAGGGGGCCAAGGCGCTCGGCCTCAACCCCACCCACCTCAAGGTGCAGGCCTTCGTCCTCTCCGCCGTCCCGACCGCGGTCCTGGGCGGCGTGTTCGCCTACTGGGTCACCTTCATCGACCCGGACTCGACGCTGGGCGATCTGGTGAGCGACCAAGCGCTCGTGATGGTGGTGTTCGGCGGGATGGGGACGCTCATCGGTCCGGTGGTGGGCGCGGTCCTCATCTTCGCCTTCAAGACCGTCTTCTGGACGTACCTCGCCGACTACGAGGTGCTGTACATCATCATCCTCGGCGCGGTCATCGCGCTCTCGGTGGTGTTCCTCCCCAACGGCGTGCTCGGGAAGCTCCGGCGCCGGGGCGCGGTCCGGCGGCCGGGAACTGGCGCTCCGGCGCCGGCCGCTGCGACGGCGCCCCCCGCCGCCGAGGCCGGCACGGCGGCGGCCAGGAAAGGAGCGACCTGACGCCATGGCGGAGCCGATCCTGAAGGTGGAGAACGTCACGAAGGCGTTCGGCGGGCTGGTGGCCGTGTGCGACGTCTCGTTCCAGGTCCAGCCGGGCGAGATCGTGGGCCTCATCGGCCCGAACGGCGCCGGCAAGACCACGCTCTTCAACGTCGTGAGCGGCTACTACGCGCCGACGCGCGGGAAGGTCTTCTTCCGGGGCGAGGACGTGAGCGGGAAGCCCCCCTATGCGCTCGCGCCCCGCGGCATCGGCCGGACCTTCCAGGTGGTGAAGCCGTTCGCCGGCCTCTCCGTCCTGGAGAACGTCGTCATCGCGTCGTTCCTGAAGCACCCGCGGCGGGCCCACGCCGAGGCACACGCCTGGAGCGTGCTCGAGCTCACCGGCCTGGCCGACCGCGCCGACGCGCCCGCGGCGAGCCTGACACTGGCCGGGCGCAAGCGGCTCGAGATCGGCAAGGCCCTGGCGCTCGAGCCGGTGTTCCTGCTCCTCGACGAGGTGGTCGCCGGCCTCAACCCCACCGAGGTCGATCGCACCATCGAGCTCATCCTGCAGCTGCGCGCGCGCGGGATGACGATCCTCATCGTCGAGCACATCATGCGCGTCATCATGCGCATCAGCGACCGCCTGGTGGTGCTCAACTTCGGCGAGAAGATCGCCGATGGCCCGCCGGCGGAGGTCGCGCGCACCCCGGCGGTCATCGAGGCCTACCTCGGGGAGTCGGCGGCATGAACGCGCTCGAGGTGAACGGGGTGTCCGCGGGCTACGGCCTGACCCAGGTGCTGTGGGACATCTCCTTCTCGGTGCGGAAGGGGCAGCTCGTGGCACTCATCGGCGCGAACGGCGCCGGGAAGACCACCGCCCTCAAGACGATCTGCGGGCTGGTGCGCCCCACGGCCGGCTCGATCCGCTACCAGGGCGCGGTGGTGAGCGGCAAGAGGGTCCACCAGGTGGTCGGCCTCGGGATCACGCTCGTGCCCGAGGGGCGGCAGCTCTTCCCGAAGATGACCGTCGAGGAGAACCTGCGGGCGGGCGCGTACCTCGCGCGCGCCAAGCCGCGCAAGGCGCGCAACCTCGAGCGCGTCTACCAGCTCTTCCCGCGCCTGAAGGAGCGGCGGACGCAGGTGGCCGAGACGATGTCCGGCGGTGAGCAGCAGATGCTCGCCATCGGCCGCGCGCTGATGCAAGACCCCGAGCTCATCATGTTCGACGAGCCGAGCCTGGGGCTCTCGCCGCTCCTCGTCGAGGAGATCTTCCGCATCATCAGGATGCTGCACGAGCAGGGCCTCACCATCTTCCTCGTCGAGCAGAACGTGCGGCAGACGATGAAGGTGGCCGACTACTGCTACGTGCTCGAGAACGGCCGGATCGTCCAGGAGGGCACCGGCCCGCAGCTGGAAGCGGACCCGCTGGTGCGCGCCGCGTACCTGGGGTTCTGATCACGAGTTCGACCGCGCGCGCACGCGCACGCGAGAGAGAGAAGGGGCGCCGAGATGGCCGCGACCGTTCCGCTGGCGACGATCCCGTTGAGGGATGAGTTCCTGCTGCACCAGAAGTGCTACGTGAACGGCGCCTGGACCGACGCCGACGACGGCAAGACGATCGCGGTCACGAACCCGGCCACCGGCGAACAGCTCGGCACCGTGCCGCGGATGGGCGCCGCCGAGGCCCGGCGCGCGGTGGAGGCCGCGCAAGCGGCGTTCCCGATCTGGCGGAAGAGGACGGCCAAGGAGCGGGCGGCCGTGCTGCGCCGATGGTTCGAGCTCATCACGGCGAACCAGGAGGACCTGGCGGCGCTCATGACCGCCGAGCAAGGCAAGCCGCTCCTCGAGTCGCGCGGCGAGATCGCCTACGCGGCGTCGTTCCTCGAGTGGTTCGCCGAGGAGGCGAAGCGCGTCTACGGCGACACCATCCCGCCGCACGCGGCCGACATGCGCATCGTGGTGCTGAAGGAGCCCATCGGCGTCGTCGCCGCCATCACGCCGTGGAACTTCCCGTCGGCGATGATCACCCGCAAGGCCGGGCCGGCGCTGGCGGCCGGCTGCACGGTCGTGCTGAAGCCCGCCACCGCCACGCCCTACTCGGCGCTGGCCCTGGCGGAGCTGGGCGAGCGCGCCGGGCTCCCCCCGGGCGTCTTCAACGTGATCACGGGCGCGTCCGGCCCCATCGGCAAGGAGCTGACGACGAACCCGCTCGTGCGCAAGCTCACCTTCACCGGTTCGACCGAGGTGGGCAAGGCGCTCATGGAGCAGTGCGCCTCGACCGTGAAGAAGGTGTCGCTCGAGCTGGGCGGCAACGCGCCGTTCCTCGTCTTCGACGACGCCGACCTCGACGCGGCCGTCGTCGGAGCCCTCGCCTCCAAGTACCGCAACAGCGGCCAGACGTGCGTCTGCACCAACCGCTTCCTGGTGCAGGACGGCGTGTACGACGCGTTCGCGGCCAAGCTGGCGGAGGCGGTCGGGCGCCTCAAGGTGGGCGACGGCCTCAGGTCCGACACGCAGCAGGGCCCGCTCATCGACCAGGCGGCGGTGGCGAAGGTCGAGGAGCACCTTGCGGACGCCCTGGCCAAGGGCGCCCGGGTGCTGGTCGGCGGCAAGCGGCACGCCCTGGGCGGCACCTTCTTCCAGCCGACCGTCGTCACCGAGGCCACGCCCGCCATGACGGTGGCGCGGGAGGAGACCTTCGGCCCGGTCGCCCCGCTGTTCCGCTTTCGCACCGAGGAGCAGGCGATCCGGATGGCGAACGACACCGAGTTCGGTCTGGCCGCCTACTTCTACACGCGCGACCTGACCCGCGCCTGGCGCGTCTCCGAGGCGCTCGAGTACGGCATGGTCGGGCTGAACACCGGCCTCATCTCGACCGAGGTGGCGCCCTTCGGCGGCGTGAAGGAGTCCGGCATCGGCCGGGAGGGCTCGAAATACGGGATCGAGGACTACCTCGAGGTGAAATACCTCTGCATGGGCGGTATCGGCTAAATCCGCGGCCTGAGCTGCCTGCCGCTCCCCGGGGGGCCGGAAAAAGGCTCCGGCCCCCTCCTACACCTCGCTCGCGCCACACCCTTGCAGGCCGACCACCGCGCGCCTAGCGTGCCGCGCATGCCGCGCGTCGCCGAGATCGAGATCGTCGAGGACCGCACCGCCCAGTCGCGCTGCGACGAGGGGTTCCTGCGCCTCAAGCGCTACCGTGCCCGCAACCGGCGGGAGGACGGGTCGCGCTCCGCGGAGTACCCCATCGACGTCATCGACCGCCCCACGCTCGACGCGGTGGCGGTCTGCCTGTGGGCCCGCGGGCCGGCCGGGATCGAGGTCCTGACGCGCCGCGGCCTCAGGCCCGCGGCGTTCTTCCGGCGCGGGAAGAGCCCGGTCCTGCCCGAGGGGGAGTACCTGCGCCTGGAGGAGCTGGTGGCGGGGGTGCTGGAGCCGGGCGAGGTGGGGGCCGACGCGCTGCGGCGCCGCGCGGCCGACGAGGTGCGCGAGGAGGTAGGCCTCGAGCTCGCCCCCGAGCGGTTCGAGCCCCTGGGCGGCCCGTTCTTCATGCTGCCGGGCATCGCCTCCGAGAAGATCCACCTCGTCGCGGCCGAGATCACGCGCGGAGATGGGCCCGGCACCTGGCCCGCTCCGGAGACGGGCGATGGCTCGCCCCTCGAGGAGGGGGCCGAGCTCCGCTGGCGTGGTCTCGCCGAGGCGATCCAGGCCTGCGAGCGCGGGGAGATCGAGGACGCCAAGACCGAGCTCGCGCTGCGGCGGCTGGCGTCCCGCTTAGCTGCCCGTGAATCGGGTTCGCGTTGACTTGGGGCCGCCGCGACATAAAACCAGCCCATGGCCGAAGCGACCACGGCGACCCGCTCCGATGCAGCCCCCCGCGCGGAGGGCGTAGCCGGCGGCAAGCAGGAGCTCCTCGACCTCTACCGCCGCATGCTGCTCGTGCGACGCTTCGAGGAGGCGGCGGGGCGCGTCTACACCGAGGGCAAGATCGGCGGGTTCTGCCACCTCTACATCGGCCAGGAGGCGGTGGGGATCGGCGTCTACACGGGGCTCGATCCGAGGCGCGACTACCTCGTGAACGCCTATCGGGATCACGGACACGCGCTCGCCTGGGGCAGCTCGCCCGACGCCGTCATGGCGGAGCTGTTCGGGAAGGCGAACGGCCTCGCGCACGGCAAGGGCGGCTCGATGCACATGTTCGACGCCGCCCGGCACAACTTCGGCGGGTACGGCATCGTCGGTGGGCAGATCCCGCTCGCGGTCGGGGTCGGGTTCGCGCAGCGCTACCAGAAGAAGGATGGGGTGGTGGTGTGCCTCTTCGGCGAGGCGGCCGTGAACAACGGGGCCTTCTGGGAGTCGCTCAACATGTCCGCCGTCTGGAAGCTCCCCGTCATCTTCATCTGCGAGAACAACCGCTACGGCATGGGCACCTCCATCGAGCGCAGCTCGGCCGTCACCGACGTCTGGCGGCGCGCCTGCGCCCACGACATCCGGGGCGAGCTCGTCGACGGGATGGACGTGCTGGCGATGCGCGACGCGGTCGCCCGCGCCGCCGCCGAGTGCCGCGGCGAGGGCGGGAAGCCGGTCCTGCTGGAGGCGCGCACCTACCGCTACCGCGGCCACTCGATGGCGGATCCGGCGACCTACCGGACGCGCGACGAGGTCGAGCAGCAGAAGAAGCGCGATCCACTGAACGTGCTCCTCGAGCACGCGCGGGCGCGCAAGCTCGAGATCGACCAGGCCGAGCTGGAGACGCTCGAGGGCGAGATCGGCAAGGTGGTCGAGCAGGCGCTGAAGGCTTCGGAGGAGGGCCCGAACCCGGACCCCTCGGTCATCTGGACGGACGTCTACGCTTCGCCGGACGACCCGGCCCTCCACCGCGACATCTGAAGGGGCCGCGTCCTCCAGCCGTTTTGCTTGCGGCGACGGGCACCGGCACGCAAGAACCGCGCATGCCCATCCTCTCCTACCGCGAGGCCCTGAACCAGGCGATGCGCGAGGAGATGGCGCGCGACGACCGCGTGTTCCTCCTGGGCGAGGAGGTCGGGCAGTACAACGGCGCGTACAAGGTCTCGCAGGGCCTCCTGAAGGAGTTCGGGCCCTGGCGCGTCGTCGACAGCCCCATCGCGGAGCTCGGCTTCGCCGGCCTGGGGGTCGGGGCCGCCATCGCCGGCCTGCGGCCCATCATCGAGTTCATGACCTGGAACTTCGCGCTGCTCGCCTACGACCAGCTCGTGAACAACGCGGCCAAGATGCGGTCGATGTCCGGCGGCCAGCTCACCTGCCCGATCGTGTTCCGCGGCGCTCAGGGGGCGGCGCACCAGCTCGCCTCGCAGCACTCGCAGGTGTTCGAGAACATCTACGCGTACATCCCCGGGCTCAAGGTGGCGGTGCCGGCCACCCCCCGCGACGCGAAGGGACTCCTCAAGACCGCCATCCGCGACGAGGACCCGATCGTCTTCATGGAGTCCGAGGTGCTGTACGGATCGAAGGGCGAGGTGGAGGAGGGCGAGCTGCTCATCCCGTTCGGCCAGGCCGAGGTGGTCCGCCAGGGCGGAGACGTGACCATCGTCGCCTGGCAGAAGATGCGCTTCGTGGCCACGAAGGCGGCCGAGGAGCTGGCGAAGGAAGGCATCGAGGCGACGGTGATCGACCCCCGCACGCTGCGGCCGTTCGACCTCGACGCCGTCCTCGGCTCGGTCGCCCGCACGCACCGCTGCGTCATCGTCGAGGAGGGCTGGCCGTGGATGGGCTCCGGCGCGCAGCTCGCCGACTCGATCCAGCGGCACGGCTTCGACGACCTCGACGCCCCGGTGCTGCGCGTCACCGGCCGTGACGTGCCCATGCCGTACGCGAAGCCGCTCGAGCATACCGTCTTGCCGACGGCCGAGCGCGTCGTCGAGGCCTGCAAGAACGTGCTGTACCGGACCTGATCATGCCCAAACCCATCAACATGCCGAAGCTCTCGGACGAGATGACCGAGGGCAAGCTCGCGGAATGGCTCAAGCACGAGGGCGACGAGGTGAAGGCGGGCGCGTTCGAGTCGGGCGTGCTGCTCCGGATCCTGGTGCAGAAGGGTGACACGGCGCCGGTCGGAAAGCCCATCGCGTGGCTGGGCGCGCGGGGTGAGAAGGCGCCGGAGGGGGAGCCGAAGGGCGCGCCGGACGCGAGCAAGGAGACCGTCGCAGGGGGGGAGACGTCGAAGAAGTCGGACCAGCCGGCCGCGCCGCGGGCGGATGAACCTCCCTCCGCTCGTCCTGATCGTGGCGAACCAAAGCCGAAGGACGAGCGCGCGACCGCGAGCAGAGCAGCGCCCGCGGCCGCGACCGCGACCGCGATGAGGACCGCGCCCCCGACTTCGACCGCGACCAGGACGACCCCGCCTGCCCCCCGTGACGGCCGGATCATCGCCTCGCCCGCGGCGCGCAAGCTGGCGCGCGAGCGCGGACTCGATCTCGCGGTGCTGGGCGGCTCGGGCCCAGGCGGGCGGGTCGTCCTGGCCGACGTCGAGCGCGGACCGGCGGTGGCGCGCGGGCCTGCCGCGCCGCCGGCGAAGAAGAAGCGCGAGCTGCCGCCGAAGCGGCCGCTGCGCGACGAGAGCCTGCCGCTCTCGCCCATGCGCAAGGCGATCGCGCGGAACCGGCTCGCCGCACTTCTACCTCGAGATCTCGGCCGACATGCGCCGCGCCGTCGTCCTGCGCGAGCAGCTCAACGAGCTCGGGGAGGGAGAGGTCTCGCTGAACGACCTCATCATCAAGGCCGCGGCCGATGCGCTCACCCGGCACCCCGAGGTGAACGCCGCCTGGGGAGGCGAGAGCATCGTCCGCCACGGTGGGGTGCACGTCGGGATGGCGGTGGCGCTCGACGAGGGGCTCATCACGCCCGTCCTGAGGGGGGTCGACCAGCTCTCGGTCTTCGAGGTGGGCCGTCAGGCGAAGGAGCTCGCCGCGCGCGCTCGCCAGAAGCGGCTCAAGCCGGACGAGTACCAGGGAGGGACCTTCACCGTCTCGAACCTCGGCATGTTCGGCATCGACGCCTTCTACGCCATCATCAACCCCCCCGAGGCAGCCATCCTGTCCGTGGGCGTCTCGCAGAAGATGCCGTGGGTGGACGAGGCGACGGGAGAGCTCGTGGCGATGGAGCGCTGCCGCTTCGGGCTGTCCGGCGACCACCGCGTCATCGACGGCGCCACCGGGGCGAGATTCCTGCAGACGTTCAAGGCCGTCATCGAGAGCCCGGTGCGGCTGGTGGTGCCGTGAAGATACCGAAAGCCATTCCCTCGCCCCGCCGCCCATCGAAGTCCACCCGCGTCGAGCGCGACACGATGGGCGAGATGGTGGTCCCGATGAGCGCGCTCTACGGCGCGCAGACGGCGCGGGCGGTGGAGAACTTCCCCATCTCCGGGTTGCGCGCCCATCCAGCCTTCATCGACGCCACGGTGCGGGTGAAGCTCGCCGCCGCGCGGGTGAATGGCAGGCTGAAGCTGCTCCCGCCGAAGAAGGCGAAGGCGATCGAGCAGGCCGCGCGGGAGGTGCTCGACGGGAAGTGGCGCGATCAGTTCGTCATCGACGTCTACCAGGCCGGCGCCGGAACCTCGCACCACATGAACGTCAACGAGGTGCTGGCGAACCGCGCCTGTCTCATCCTGGGCGGCCGGCCCGGCGACAAGGCCGTCGTCGACCCGAACGACGATGTCAACCTGGGGCAGTCGACGAACGACGTGATCCCGACCGCCATGCGGCTCGCGGCGCTCGACCTGGCTCCGGTGGCCGTCGAGGCGCTGCAGGCACTGGCCGACACCTTCCAGCAGAAGGCCGAGGACTGGGACGGGATCGTGAAGGCGGGCCGGACCCACCTCATGGACGCGACGCCCATCCGGCTCGGCCAGGAGGTCTCCGGCTGGGCGGCGGCGCTGCGGTCCGCGGCGGTACGCGTCCTGAACGCGTTGCCGGAGATGGGCGCGCTCGGCATCGGGGGCACGGCGGTCGGCACGGGCCTCAACGCCGACCCGCGCTACGCCGCGCTCATGGTGGAGGAGCTCGGACGCCTCACCGGCGCACCGCTCGTCCTCGCCCCGAACGCCTTCTACGCGATGCAGTCCCTGGCGCCCTTCGCGGCGCTCTCCGGGACCCTTCGCGTGGCGGCGCTCGAGCTCCTCCGCATCGGCGGAGACGTGCGGCTCCTCGGCACCGGCCCGAACACCGGGCTCGGCGAGCTCAGGCTCCCGCCGGTGCAGCCCGGCTCGTCGATCATGCCGGGAAAGGTGAACCCCACCATGGCGGAGATGCTCGCCATGGTGAGCTATCAGGTGCTGGGGCTCGACGGAGCCATCGCGGCCGCGGTGGGCGGCGGCCAGCTCGAGCTGAACGTCATGATGCCACTCGTCGCCTTCGACCTGTGCCACGCGCTCACCATCCTCGCCAACGGCGTCCGGGCCTTCGACGAGCGCTGCGCCCAGGGCCTCGAGGCGGATGAGGCGCGCTGTCGCCACTACGCCGAACGGACGGTGAGCCTCGCCACCGCGCTCGCGCCCCGCATCGGCTATGCCGCGGCGGCCGAGATCGTCAAGGAGTCGGTCCGGAGCGGGCGCTCCATCGTGGATCTGGCGGAGGAGAAGGCCGGGCTGCGCGCGGGCGAGGCCCGCCGCCTGCTCGACCCGGCGAAGCTCACCCGCTCCGGACGCGCCTGATGGCGGACCACCTCGCCAGGTGAGCTCCGCTGGACGCTGGGCTCGCGCCGTCCGCGCGGGTAGGATGCCGCCCGTGAATGCCGGCCTCGCCCTGCTGCTCGCCGCCGCGAGCGTCGCCGCTTCGGCTTCGCCTGCCCCGGAGGCGCCGCGGGCGGCGGGTCGGAGGGCTGCCGGCGCGCGGGTCGCCTTCGGCCGTCCGGCGCTGCGCCCGGTCGGCAGCGTCACCGGGTCGCTCCGCTACAAGGACTGCCCGAGCGCGCCCGGCAACGCCACCGTCTCCGTCATCGGGCGCGACGCCTCGGCCAGGGCCGACGTCGAGGGGCGCTTCGCGCTCTCCCTCCCGCCCGGCACCTACTCGCTCGTGGTCGGCGGGCCGGGCCTCGTGCCGGACCAGCGCGTCGACGACGTGCCGGTGACGGCGGGCCAGACGCATGACCTCGGCACGGTGGAGGTGTGGCCCGAGGAGCGCCCCGCCGGCTGCGCCGTCGGTCACCCGCCGCCGCCCGCGCAGGCCATGGTCGCCACCGCGCCGGACACACCGGCGCTCGATCTCCCGGGCGCGAGCGTCGCGCCCACCGCCCCGGCGCCGGAGCAGGTGTGGGTGCGCGGCTCCGGAGGAGCTGCGGCAGGCCAGTTCGGGCTACAGGGCAACCCGGCCCGCGATGAGGAGGATGCGCTCGGGCCGCCCAGCTTCGCGGTCGGGCCACAGGGCAACCTGTGGGTCTTCGATGCCCTGAACGCACGCGTGCAGCGCTTCGACGCCCACGGCCACTACGTCTCGAGCTTCCCCGTGCGCCGCCACGCCGACGAGCCGCTCGTCGAGGCCGACATGGCGGTGGCGGACGACGGGCACGTCTTCCTCTTCACGGAGAGCGATCAGGCCTCGCTGACCGAGCACGACTCGAACGGGCGCATCCTGGTCGGCGGTGCGCTGCCGCCATCGTTCAAGGGCGTCGACCAGCTGTTCGCCGGGCGGCTGCGGCCGGTCTTCTTGATGCAGAACGGGCAGGCGGTCCGGGCCGAGCTGGGCTGGGGTGGGGTGCGCGCGGAGGGGCCGTTGCCGGGCGTGCCGGCCGGCGATCTGTTCGTGCAGGCGGCGCGGGTCGATCGCTGGCGGGCCGTGGTGAAGCTGTCGACTCGCGACGGCCGGGTGCGCCGGAGCGTGCAGCTCCACTCGCGTGTGCCGGTGACCGGGGTCCGGCTGGTGGGGATCGATCGGCGTGGAGAGATCGTGCTGGCGGTGGACCGCTCCGAGGCGGGCGACGAGGGGACGCCCCAGGGCGAGGTGCTGCTCCTCGCCATCGACCCCCACGGCCACCTGGCGGGCGGCGTCGCCGTCCCGCCGGGGGGCCGTCGCTACGAGTTCCGCGAGTTCGCGCTCGCGCCGGACGGCGCGGTGGTGCAGATGCAGTCCGACACGGCCGAGGTGCGCTTCGTGCGCTGGGTCCTGAAGCCCGTGCCGCAGGGCGGCATCGCGGGCGAGGGGCTCGTCCGCGGGCGCGTGGTCGATCCCGGTCGCTCCGTCGCCGGCGCGACGGTGCTCGTGGCACGCCTCCGCCTCTCGATCCCGGTGGGCCCCGACGGAACGTTCGAGGTGCGCCTGCCGGCCGGTACCTGGCTCATGTCGCTCCGCCGGGCCGCGGCACCCGGCCTCGAGCTGGCCGCCTCCGACCTGCGGGTGGCGGTCGCCGCCGGCGCGACCGTCGACGTCGGCACCGTGTCGCTCGCGCCGCGCCCCAGGCCCGCCGCCCCGGCGAGCCCCGGTCTTCCCGGCTCACCCGTTCCGGCGGGTCCGCCGGAGTCGTTCCCCCATTTCCCCAGCTCCTTCCTCGCGCCGCGCGGAGACGGAAGCGACGCCCGCACGACGGGCGAGCCGCCCGCGAGGTGACCTTGGCCGCGACGCTCCACTACTTCATGCTCCCCGCCGACGAGCTGGCGCTCTTGCGGATCCTCGAGCCGCAGGGGCTGACCGTCTACCCCGAGCTCATCCCGCCCGGCTACGTCGCGCCCGCCGCCGGCGCGGAGGTGGCGCCCTCGCTGTCGGACCCGGCCTACTACCTCGCCGCAGAACGGTACGGACCGGTGGTCGTCCACCCGGTGAAGCGCGGCCCCGACCGCGGCATGCTCGTCATCGAGGAGATCCCCTCGCCCGTGTTTCACTACGAGCGCTCGGTGCTCAACGACGCCGGCGAGCTCGTGGCGGGGCGGCTCTGGGCGGAGCTGGACGTCACGGACGACCCGAGCTCCAAGCAGGGCAAGCACCGCGCCCTGCGCGCCATCTTCGAGGACGTCCACGGCTGGCTCCGCAAGACCTTCCGGCGCAGCGAGCCGAAGGGCTGGTGGGTGGGGCCGGCGGCGGCGCGGGCCGTGAAGAGCGAGGGGCTCGTCCTGCGCGAGCCGGGGCACAAGGGGCGCCTCATCGGCGTCTGGCGCTAGCGCCGCCGGCATGTTGCAGGGCCGCGCGGGTCGGGGTACACGCGTTCCATGAGCGAAGCGCCGCGCGCGAAGAACTTCCTGACCGACATCGTCGAGGCCGACCTCGCCCAGGGAAAGAACGGCGGGCGCGTGGTGACCCGCTTCCCGCCGGAGCCCAACGGCTTCCTCCACATCGGCCACGCCAAGTCGATCCTGCTCAACTTCGGGCTCGCCCGGCAGTACGGCGGCCGGACGCACCTGCGCTTCGACGACACGAACCCCACCACCGAGGACACGAGCTACGTCGAGGCCATCCAGGGCGACGTGCGCTGGCTCGGCGGGGAGTGGGCCCACCTCTACTACGCGTCCGACTTCTTCGAGCGCATGTACGAGTGCGCCGAGCGGCTCATCCGCGAGGGCCACGCCTACGTCGACACGCAGTCGCAGGAGGCGATCCGGGAGCAGCGCGGTGCGTTCGAGCGCCCCGGCGTGAACAGCCCCTTCCGCGATCGCCCACCGGCGGAGAGCCTGGAGCTCTTCCGGCGCATGCGCGCCGGCGACCTCCCGGACGGCGCCTGCGTGCTGCGCGCCCGCATCGACATGGCGCACCCCAACGTGCTCATGCGCGATCCGCTGCTCTACCGGATCCGCCACGTCCCCCACCACCGCACCGGCGACCGCTGGTGCATCTACCCGATGTACGACTTCGCCCACCCGCTCGAGGACGCGTTCGAGGGCGTGACGCACTCCATCTGCACCCTCGAGTTCGAGTCGAACCGCGAGCTGTACGACTGGGTGCTGGACCACCTCGGGCCCTGGGATCCCCGGCCTCGCCAGTACGAGTTCGCGCGGCTCGCCGTCGGCTTCACGGTCATGTCGAAGCGGAAGCTGCTCCAGCTCGTGAACCAGCAGCGCGTGTCCGGCTGGGACGACCCCCGCATGCCCACCCTGGCCGGGATGCGGCGCCGCGGGGTCACGCCGGAGGCGCTGCGCGACTTCGCAGACCTCATCGGCGTGGCGAAGAACAACAGCTTGGTCGACATCGGCAAGCTCGAGTTCGCCATCCGCGCAGATCTCGAGGCGCGGGCGCCGCGGGCGATGGCGGTGCTGGCGCCGCTGCGGCTGGAGGTGACGAGCTGGCCGGCCGAGCGGGTGCAGGAGCTCGCGGTCCCGTGGTGGCCGGGGGAGCCCGCCCGCGGGACGCGGCCGGTGCCCTTCGGGCGGGAGCTCCTCATCGAGCGCGACGACTTCGCCGAGGAACCGCCCCCCGGCTGGAAGCGGCTCGCCCCCGGCCGCGAGGTGCGCCTCGCGGGCGGCTACGTCGTCCGCTGCGACGAGGTGGTGCGCGGGCCGGACGGCCAGGTGACGGCGCTCCGCTGCACGCACGACCCCGCCTCGCTGGGCGTGGCGGCACGCCGCGGCGGTGGTACGCTCCACTGGGTACACGCCACGCGGTCGCTCCCGGCCGAGGTGCGCCTGTACGACCGGCTCTTCGCGGTCGAGCAGCCCGACGCCGAGACGGACTTCCTCGCCGTGCTCAACCCCGACTCGCTGACGGTGGTGAAGGACGCGCGCGTCGAGCCGGCGCTCGCCGCCGCGGAGCCCGGCACCCGCTGGCAGTTCCTGCGCCAGGGCTACTTCTTCGTCGACCCGGTCGACGCCCGGCCCGGACAGCCCGTCTTCAACCGGACCATCACGCTCAAGGACGCCTGGTCGGCGCGGGGGACAGCGGTCCCCGAGGCGCGCAAGCCCAGGGCGCGCAAGGAGCAGCCGGTCGCCGCGCCCGGGGCTGCCGCGGCGGCTCCACGCAGGACGCGCGCCGCCGCACGCGCCGCCGCGCGCGCCGAGCAGCGCGCCTCGACCCCGGCGCTGGCGGAGCGCTACGCGCGCTACCGGGGCGAGCTCGGGCTCTCGGAGGAGGACGCCGATCTGCTCAGCGCCGATCTCGGCACCAGCGGGTGGTTCGAGGCGGCGCTGGCGGTGCACCCCGAAGCGGCGTCAGTCGCCCGCTGGCTCACGAACGACGTGCTGGGCCTCGCCCGCGAGCGCGCGCTCGACGAGCTCCCGCTCGGCGGTGCCGCGTTCGGCCGCTTCGTGGCGCTGGTCGATGGCGGCCGGCTCGCCCCCGCCGCCGCCAAGAGCCTCCTCGCCGACCTCGTCGAGCGGGGAGGGGACCCGGCCGCGCGGATGGCGGAGCTGGGGCTGGAGAAGATGGAGGACCTCCGCGCCGTCTGCGCCGCCGTGGAGCGCGCCCTGGCGGCGCGCGCGGCCGAGGTGGCGCGCTTCCGCGCCGGCGAGAAGAAGCTCTTCGGCTTCCTGCTCGGCGCGGCGATGAAGGAGACGCAGGGCTCGGCGGATCCGGCGCTCGTGCGCGAGCTCGTGAAGCAGCAGCTCGGGTGAGGCAGGGCTCCGGCAGGGACCGATCACCGCAAAGAAAAACCCCGCCAGCTGGACGAGGGCTGGCGGGGCAAGATGGTGACCCCTACGGGACTTGAACCCATGTCTTCGACGTGAGAGGCCGACGTCCTAACCACTAGACTAAGGGGCCACGAACCGGTGGCTCTTCTACTGGCGGCCGGCTCTGGAGTCAACGGCCGCGACTGCAAAGAATGGTTGGGGGACTAGGATTCGAACCTAGATAGCCAACTCCAGAGGCTGGCGTCCTGCCGTTAGACGATCCCCCATCGACCCGGCCTAGCGCCGGCCCTTCCGCTCCTTCGGCGAGACGAGCACGAAGACGCGCGTCTCACCTTTCAGCTCGTACACGTTCAACCCATCCCAGCCGCCCGGCTTCGCCTCCGGGTTCGCGATGTGGACTGCCTTGATGCCCGGCTGGTTCACGATCGCCGTCCGGCGGTACTTCGCCGGAGGATAGACCGCCTTGAAGAACTTGAGCGTCTCCTCGTAGGTCTTCTCGATCCGGTACCGATTCGGCTCGACCACCCTCGCTTCGTCGGGGAGGGCGGCGCCGGCCACTCGCTCGGCCTGCGCCGCCGCCGGCGTCAGGAGGCACATCGCGGCGAGCGCGGCCTTATAGCGAGCCGGAAAAGTCACGTCAAGCCCCCTGCTTACCTGCTGAGCGGCGGCGCGTCAACCGATGAGCCCCAGCGCGTCGTCGAGCCGCTTCAGGGTCTCCTCGCGACCCAGGATCTGGATGACGTCGTAGATGCCGGGCGACGCGGTCCCGCCGGTGAGCGCCACCCGCACCGGCTGCGCCACCTTGCCGGCCGCGAGGCCACGGGCGGCGGCGGCGTCCTGGAACAGCTTCTCCAGCGCGGCCGTCTCGAGGGCGGGCAACCCCGCCACCCCGGCGCGGATGGTGCTCAGGGTCGGCTTCGCGTCGGCGGTGAGGAACTTCTCCTTCGCCTTCGGGTCGAGCTGGATGGGCGCGTAGAAGTAGCGGAACTGCTGCACCATCTCGCCGAAGGTCTTGGCCCGCTCGCGGGCGACGTCGGCGACGTGGCGCAGCTTCTCGTCGTCCTCGGCCGGCAGCCCGGCCTGGCGGAAGAACGGCACCGCGCGCCGCGCCACCTCCTCGCGCGGGAGCTGCCGCATCCACTCGTGGTTCACCCAGAGCATCTTCTCCGGGTTGAACACGCCGGCGGTGGCGCCCACGTGCTCGAAGTCGAAGTACTTCACGAGGTCGTCGATCGTGAAGATCTCGTCGTCGCCGTGCGACCAGCCGAGCCGGACGAGGTAGTTCACCACGGCGCCCGGCAGGAAGCCCATGTCGCGGTAGGCGGTGACGCTCGTCGCGCCGTGGCGCTTCGAGAGCCGCGTCTTGTCGGCGCCCAGGATCATGGGGAGGTGCGCGAAGACCGGCACCGGCGCGCCCAGGCCCTCGTACATCAGGATCTGGCGGGCGGTGTTGTTCACGTGGTCGTCGCCTCGGGCGACGAGCGTGATCTTCATCTCGATGTCGTCGACGAGCGCGCCGAAGTTGTAGAGCGGCATGCCGTCGCCGCGCAGGATCACCTCGTCCTGCAGGGTGTCGTGCGGGGTGGTGATGGGCCCCTTCACGAGATCCTGGTAGGTGGTGGCGCCCGTCTCCGGCATGCGGAAGCGGATGACGTGCCGGCGCGACGGATCGTAGGGCTTGCCGCGGCAGGTGCCGGGATACTTGAACTGGCGCTTCTCCTTCTCGGCCTGCTTGCGGAGGACGTCGAGCTCCTCCTTGGAGCAGTAGCAGGCGTAGGCCTTCCCCTCGGCGATGAGCTGCTCTGCGTAGCGCCGGTAGACCGGGAGGCGCTGCGTCTGGAAGTAGGGGCCGTGCGGGCCGCCGATGTCGGGACCCTCGTCCCAGTCCATCCCCAGCCAGCGCAGGGCGTCGAAGATCGCCTCGACCGCCTGCTGGGTCGATCGCTCGCGGTCGGTGTCCTCGACGCGGAGGACGAAGGTGCCGCCGGTGCGGCGGGCCCAGAGCCAGTTGAAGAGCGCCGTCCGGGCGCCTCCGATGTGGAGGTAGCCGGTGGGGGAGGGCGCAAAGCGTACGCGGGGCTTGTCCGACATGGCGGGCGAAGCTAGCACAGAAGGGCGGCGTTGAATCCGCGCGAGCGGGCGGGCGTCCAGTGTAAAATGACGCCCATGACGCTCTCCAGGATCACTCTCGCCGCGGTGGCGCTCGGGGTCGCCGCGCCGGCGCTCGCCGCGCTGTCCGTACCCGCCACGGTCGAGGAGCTCGCGCGCGGCTCCGAGGCGGTGGTGCGCGGCCGCGTGGTGTCGCTGGCGTCCCACCCGAGCGCCGACGGCCGGCGCATCTCGACCTCGGTCGAGGTGGAGGCGACGAGCGTCTGGCGGGGCACCGCGCCCGCGCGGGTCACGGTGGTGGTCCCGGGCGGCACGGCCGGCCGCCTGGCGCAGCGGGTGGCGGGCGCGCCCCACTTCACCGTGGGCGAGGAGGTGGTCGTCTTCCTCGGCCGCATCGGCAAGGCGCAGGCCTACCGGGTGACGGGGCTCGCCCAGGGGAAGTTCGCGGTCGAGGCACAGCAGGCGACGCCGGACCTGTCGCAGACGTCGTTCGTGGGCCGGAAGGCCATGCAGGCGGGCGAGCGGCGGGTCGAGGCGATGCCGGTGGATGAGCTGGAGCGCCGGGTAAGGGCCGTCCAGTGAGCCGGCTCCGCGGCCTGGCCGCGCTGTGCACGCTCCTCGTGGCCGCTCCGGCGTTCGCGTTCGTGCGGAGCACGACCGCGACCCCTGGCACCGGGAAGCCGCTCTTCTGGAGGAACCCGCAGGTCACGTTCAACGTGAACACGTCGTTCTTCAAATCGATCGCGGGATGCGGTGGGTCGAAGGATCCGGCCATGGCGCTGGTGCGGGCGAGCATCCCCACCTGGAACCAGGCCAAGCACCCGGGAGACAGCGCCGTCTGTACGAGCTTCCAGTTCGTGGACGGGGGCGATACGACGGCGACGGCCCTCGGATTCGACCAGACTGCCGGCGCGAAGAACGAGAACCTGGTGATCTTCCGGAGCGGGCTCTGCTCGGAGTTCGCCGCCAGCGATCCCACCCACTGCAGCGGTACCGATCTCGCCGCTTGTGTCGCCCAGAACAACTGCTGGGAGCACGACGGCAGCACCGGGCCCGGGGGGACGATCGCGCTCACGACCGTGACCTTCGACCCCAACACGGGCGAGATCTTCGACGCCGACATGGAGTTGCACGACTGGAACGGTAACCCGACCGCGCCGACTGGCTGGTACTTCACCTGCCCCGGGCCGCCTGCGCAGGCCTGCACCGGCACGACCAGCAGTCCCCAGCTCTACAGCGAGAGCGGCTGCGTCTTCATGGACATCGGGAACACCACGACCCACGAGGCCGGCCACATGCTCGGGCTCGACCACGTGTGCGTGCAAAACGTCACGGGTCCGACGGCGGCCTGCCCGGACCCTACCGCCACCATGGCGCCGACAGCGGCCGTGGGCGACACCGACAAGCGCGTGCTCAAAGCCGACGACATCAACGGCGTGTGCACCATCTACCCGGTGAAGAGCGGAGGTGGTGGCTGCGGCACCGCCGGCGGGAGCGGCCTCGCGCTCGTCGCGCTCCTCGGGCTCTTCCTGGCGGCCTTCCGCTGGCGGCGACGGCCCGGGGCGGGCGGCCCCCGGTAGGGCTCTGAGCGGCGAGACGGGCGGCGGCGGGCCGTGCCCACCACTCACCGCGGTTTGGGATGAACCGCTGCGCCAGGGGTGCCCCGCGCCTTCGAGGCGAAGCGGTCCATCCACGCCTCGCCGAAAACCTGCCGCGCGGCGAGCTGATTGTGCGCGTCGCAGAGCACCCGAAGGTTGCTCACCGTGGAGGTCCCGCCCCGCGCGAGCGGCACGATGTGGTCGAACTCCAGGCGCGTCGTGGACCCGCAAACGCCTCCCGACGCAAGCGGCCACCGGCAGCACCCACCATCGCGGGTCCAGACGGCCCGCTTCACGTCTGCCGGGATGTGCCGCGGGCTAGCGGAGGGGCGCGCCGGGCACGGCCGGGGCTTCTTCACGATCCCCTTCTTCTTGTCGTTCGCCGCGAGGAGGAGGTCGAGGGCAGCTTCCAGGACCGTCTCTGTGTCGGCTCCGGGATGGCTGTGGGACAGCGCATCGCGAGCTGCCGCCAGCTTGTCGAGGAAGCGCTTGGACACGGTGGTGTGGAACCGGCGCAGGTCGCCGGTGAGCGGTTCGACCTCGTCGGGCCTGGCGGCGGGGAGAGGCGCAGGCGGCCTCGGGCTGGAGGGGGCCTCACCGCGTAGTTCATCCGGTTGAACCAGTGTACCGGGCGTCGCGTGGCAGGCCGCCACCTCGAGCCGAGTCACAGCCTTGGCCGGTGCCGCTAGCGCCGGGACCGTGACGACGTCCCGATGCGGCGCAGCCTCCGCGGGCCGCAGCTCTGCCGCGACCGCCTTGGCCTCCTGCTTCGATGTGTGGAAGAAGCGAGCCACAACCTCGCCCCGGTTCTCGGGGGTGATGACCTTCGCGAGCTCCACCACGCTCGTGATGCACAGTCGTCCGTCCCGGAGCGGCTCCACGACCTCCGGGTAGCGTTGAATGAGCTCGGCGGCGGTCTTCCGGTAGAAGGCCGCGCCCTTCGAGAGCCCTAGCTCTCGGTGCAAGAAATAGAAGAGGCTCGTATGGCCCAACTCGACCCACCGCCGGTCCCGGTCGAAGTCGGCGAGGGCGACGAGGAAGTCGGCCAGCGCGCCGTGTTCGTGGCGGAGCAGCTCGGCGAGGTGCTTCGTGAGGTCTCGCGTGTCGTGCATGACGGTGAGTGTCGCACGCGTTTTTCGGCCTCCGCCAAACGCACGCAGCGGCTCGCTGGAGCGCGATCGAATGACGGGGCTCGCGAACGGGTTCACCACGCCTTCGTGCCCACCCGCCGGCTGTTGGCGCTGCGGGAGAGGGTGTCTAGCGTGGATCGCACTCTCGCAGCGTGATTTGAGCAGTAGGGTGTCAATGGGAGATTTACTCCCGGTTGGGTAGGGCGCCTCCAGCGGCGCGGCCTCGCCCGTGTCCGGCGACTGCCCCTCGACCGGTGCCCGTAAGCCGATCTTGCAGGAGCCGCCGCGAGGAGGTCGGTACCGCCTCGCGAGCGGCGCCAGCCTGCCTGCGCCAGCCGCCGGCGCTTCGGCGCCCGCCGGACAGCACACTCCACTTCACTGCTGTGACCGCTTCATCTTCAGTCAACCGTCCGCATGCGGGGCGACGCCGACCCCGGCCCCGGCCCTGACCTCGACCTCGACCTCGACCTCGACCGTGAGGTCGACCGCGACTGCGACCGCGACCGCGACCGCGACCGCGATCTAGACCCCGTAGACCACCGCCCCCGCGTAACCGACCACGCTCTCGCGGTCGCCGCTCACGTCGCCGCTGTTCGAGTAGCGGACGAGCTCCGCGCTCGTCGCTCCGAGCTCGCGAGCGGCGGCGAGCATGACGGTGGCGGGGATGACCCCGCACATGGAGATGTCCTCCCGCCGCACGGTCTCATGCAGGCCGCGGGGGTCGAGCGCGAGGAAGCGCGCCAGCGCGCGCTCGTCGAGGGCGCGCGCCACGTCGGCGGGGAGGTAGTGGCTCATGTCCGACGATGCGACGAGGAGCGCCGGGCGGTCGCGCACCGCCGCGGCGACGGCGCGGCCGAGCTCCTCGCATTCGTCCGCGGACAGCGGGCCGAGGCAGAGCGCCGCGATCGCCACGCCGGCGCGGCGCGCCTGCAGGAAGGGGAGCTGGACCTCCAGCGCGTGCTCGCGCAGGTGGGCGGTGCGGTCGGGCTCGACGAGCGGGCAGGCGCGCAGCGCGGCCGTGAGGTCCGCGTCGATGGGCACGCGCCCGAGCGGCGTGCGCCAGCCGCCGTCCGGCCAGAGCGCGACCCGGGCGCCGAGGCCAGTGTGATTGGGGCAGAGGACGATGGCCCGGGTCGGCACCTCCACCCGCGCCCAGGTCTCGCCCGCGACTTTCCCCGAGTAGAGGTAGCCAGCATGCGGCGAGAGCAAGCCCAGGGCCGGCCGCGGGCGGGCGGCCGGGCCGAGCAGCGCGGCCACCTCCACCCACAGCCGCTCCTCGCTGCCCGGGTAGAAGCGTCCAGCGACGGCCGGTTCACGGTCCACGATGGCTGAGCTATAACGGGAGCGGCATGAGCAAGCGAAAGACGGTCCTCATCGTCGACGACTCGAACGCGCTGGTCGACGCGCTCTCGGCCGCCTTCGGCGAGGCCGGCTACGCCGTCGGGACCGCCATGGACGGGGAGGAGGTCTTCCGCAAGATGGCCACCCTCGATCCGGACGCCGTCCTGCTCGACATCTACATGCCGAAGATCAACGGCGCCGACGTGTGCCGGCTCGTGAAGACGCACCCGCACTGGAAGAAGACCTTCCTCGTGCTCATGAGCGCGCGCATCTCCGATCGCGAGATCGACATGTACCGTCGCATCGGCGCGAACGAGATCATGCGCAAGCCCTTCGAGCCGGCGACCATCATCGAGACGGTCCGCAAGGCCATCGGCTCGCCCGATCCGACGCCCTGAACCGGGCGCCTGTTGCACGGTGGGTGTAGCAGGGCTTCGGTCCGACATGGGCCCCTGTACGTCGAGGACGCACGGCGC
>WNGL01001284.1_pt1 | contig 30669 bp, 19 predicted proteins | sample 5400591 | NCBI WGS metagenome assembly WNGL01 (sample SAMN13153377, study PRJNA577476) | soil metagenome | isolation source: 80 cm soil or saprolite under Garry oak tree replicate 1 | place: USA:California | collected 2016-06-15 | reverse complement strand
TCGAGCAGGCCAAGCACGTCGCCGGCGACAAGGTCGTGGGCCTGCACGGCGCGACCGTCATGCAGCAGGCGCTTCCGCTCGGCCTGGTCGATGAGATCCGCGTGCACGTGATCCCAGTCCTGCTCGGTGGCGGCACGCCCCTGTTCAGCACGCTGGACTCGGCGATCACCCTCGAACGCACCAACGTGCAGGTGACCCCTGCCGCGACGCATCTGGGATTCCGGGTGGTGCGGTAAGCCATGACGCACGACGACCTCGCCGCGCACGCGCGAGCTCTTCTCGACACAAACCGCTACCTGACTCTGGGCACGGTCGACCCCAACGGCCGGCCGTGGACCTCCCCGGTCTACTTCACCTCCGCGGACGAGCGGGCGTTCTACTGGACGTCCGCGACCGATGCCCAGCACTCCCGCAACCTCGCCGAACGACCGCAGGTCAGCATCGTCGTCTTCGACTCCACCGTCGCGCCGTACCACGGCCGCGCCGTGTACGCGGTCGCAGAGGCCCGCGAGCTGTCCGGTGACGACCTCGACCGCGGACTGGAGGTCCACCCCGGGCCAAGCCATCGGGGCGGCGGACCGATAACACGAGACGACGTCACCGGACCATCCCCGTACCGCCTCTACCGAGCGACCGCGTCAGACCTGTGGGTCCTGTGCCCGCGCGAGCCCAAGCAACCGTGCCCGCTGCACGGCCTCGCCCAGGACCACAGGACCCGCCTCGAGTAACACCGCAGCCAGCGGCGGCGTACCAACGCCCGAAAGGGCCAGCCTGTCGACACGGCCGCAACCGGATTGCCTTACCGGCCACCTGGACCGAGTCGCCGGCGCGCATATAGCGCGCCTCCAGTCCCGCCGACACGCGCGCGACGGCGCGCCAAGTCGCCGATCGCGAGCACCCTCAGGATCGTCCTCGCCCGAGTGCGGAGCGTCCCGAATGTGGACGTCCCGGCCTGGGGCGATGCACTGCAAGCTGGGCCGCTACCTGCACTCGGCAGATCCTTGTTACAGCCTGATGGTCGGTGTTAACCACCCGGCAATAACTGCCGTGTTCCGGGACGCCGCAACGCGATCACGTTGCCGCTCGGGCCCGAGCACGCCCGACCCGGACATGCGCACGCTATCCGTCTGACTGAGACTTATTGCGGGACGCCGTGAGGATCCAGCCACATGCGCGATATTCGCCCAGATCAGTTGCTCTGGCACGCCGGTGAGCGAGCGAGGGAGCGAGCGAGTCGAGGAACCGGACGACGCAACGCCAACCCACAATGGTCGCCCGACGGATCCAGCCTCGTATTCACCAACCGATCCGGCATAGACAACCCGAACGCCGACATCTGGACCATGCGGTTCGGCGGCACGACACGAACCCAGATCTCCACGTCCACGGACTTCGACTACCGACCCGCGTGGGGGTGTGCAGGCCGACGATCGTGAAGGCGCGGACAAACCATGAGCGACCGCGTCCGGCGTCGGTAACGCCGGACCGGCCCGGTGGTCGTTCGAGTTCGTGCTGCCGTGGTCCTGATCGGGTAGCGTCCCGGCCGTGCCTGTGTTCGAGCAGTTGGAGGGGCACGAGGAGGTCGTGTACTTCAACGACCCTTCGAGCGGACTTCGTGCGATCATCGCGATCCACTCCACGGCGCTCGGCCCGGCGCTCGGCGGCACTCGGTTCTACCCCTACCCGTCCGAGGACGCCGCGCTGCAGGACGCGCTGCGGCTCTCGCGGGGCATGACTTACAAGGCGGCCGCGGCCGGGCTGGACCTCGGCGGAGGCAAGGCCGTCATCATCGGCGATCCGAAGCGCTCGAAGTCCGAGGAGCTGTTGCGGGCATACGGTCGGTTCATCGAATCGCTCGGCGGCCGGTACATTACCGCCGAAGACGTGGGAACCAGCCGTGACGACGTCGACATCGTGCGGCGTGAGACGCGGTACGTAACCGGAGTGTCGTTGTCCATGGGCGGATCGGGCGACCCGTCGCCGATGACCGCGTACGGCGTGTACCTGTCGATGCTGGCCTGCGCCGAAGACGCGTGGCACCAGCACTCGCTGCAGGGCAGGCGGGTGGCTGTTCAGGGCGTGGGCAAGGTGGGCTACGCGCTGGTGAAGCTCCTCGTCGAAGACGGCGGGGCACACGTGACGGTCTCCGACATCGACGTCGACTCGGTGGCCCGCGCGGTACGCGACTTCGGCGTCGAGACGGCGCCCGCGGACCGGATCCATGCGGTGGAGTGCGACGTCTTCGCGCCGTGCGCCATGGGCGGGATCATCAACGACAAGACCATCCCTGAGCTGCGGTGCGCCGTGGTGGCGGGCTCGGCGAACAACCAGCTCGAACGGCCCGACCACGGCAAGGCACTGGCAGAACTGGGCATGCTGTACGCACCCGACTTCGTCGCCAACGCCGGTGGCCTGATCAACGTGGCGGACGAGCTGCGGGGATACCAACCCGAGCGCGCGAAAGCGTCCGTCGAGAGTGTGTACCGGACGCTCCGCGAGGTTTTCACGATCGCGCGGGCGGACCACATCAGCACAGCCGAAGCCGCCGACAGCTTCGCGGAGTCCCGCATCGACCGGATCGGCCGGATGCGGCTCTACTGGGTTCCCGGCGGCAAGGGCTGGGCCCCGAGCTGGGACCGGTAGGCAGCCGGCCTACGCCGGACGGCGGCTCGACACCAGCCCATCACGCAGCAATTCGGCCACCTCGACTGCGCGCCCACTGAGCGTGCGCACCGCGGATGGCTCGGGCTCCACGCCGAGCGAGTTGAGGGTGATCGCGAGCATCTCGTAGTGCCCGACGAGGAAGCAGAGCTCGATGAGCTCGGTGTCGCGCAACTCGGCCGCCAGCAGCGCCCAGGTGGCGTCGGTGATGACGCGGTCGCCGTGGAGTTCGTCCGCCGCTTCGAGCAGATGTCGTTGTCGCGAGGAAAGCGCGTCGCCCGCGCGCCAGTCGGGAATCGCGTCGACGACGGCCTCGGTCAGGCCGTGCGACCGAGCAAGGCCCGCATGCTGGACCCACTCGTACCAGCAGCCGCAGTTCCACGCAGTACGCAGGATCAACAGCTCGGCATCGCGCCGGGGCAGATCGCCACGCAGCAGCAGGACACCGCCGAGCGGCAACCAGCGCCGCAGTAGGCGGCGGTGGCGGGCCAGGGTCGTGAAGACGCGGTGCGGCTCGGTGTGCGTGGCCCGTCCGGCCAACGCCGCCACGACGGTGCCGAGCGGCGGCTGTACCGCAGGCGGTATCCGCACGGTGGGGTGCTGGGTGTCCATGGCCTGACCATCACATTGATTCCGACATCGCCGACAGTGCCGAAGGTCCGCCCGGCCCGAGAGTCCTTCGACTCTGGCGGCACGGTCTGGTCTCCAGCACGGTTGCTGTAGGGGAAATGAGGCGCAATGGTCAAGCACTGGCTAATGCTGGAGACCTCGCCGGATGCGGTTCGGTCGCCGTACCGTGCACGACTCGCGAGCGTGGGGCGGCACCTGCCGAGCACCCACCTCACGACCGAGGATCTGATGGCGTCCACGCGCCACCACACGCACATCGACCTGGAGCGGCTGACCGGAATCCACGAACGGCGCGTGTCGGTCGGTGAGGACGACTCCTACACCCTTGCCGTCGCCGCCGCGCAGGACTGCCTAAGCCGATCGGACCGACCTGCCTCGTCGCTGGACGTGGTGATCAACTGCAGCATCACGAAGTACCGCGACGGCCTTACGCAGTGGCTCGAGCCGACCATGAGCGGCGCCGTCGCCGAGGCAATCGGCGCGACCAACGCGATGACGTTCGACCTGTCCAACGCCTGCGCCGGGATGCTGTCGGGCGTCATGGTGCTCAACAACTGGATCCGCCAGGGCACCGTCGAGCGCGGCATGGTCGTCAGCGGCGAGTACATCTCGCAGCTCGGCCAGAACGCGGCGCACCACGTCCGCAACATCTTGAGCCGCGAGCTGGCTTCGCTAACGCTGGGTGACGCCGGAGCTGCGCTGGTGCTCGAGCGCGCGCCCGATGGTGTCAAGGGAATCAGCGTCGCCGGCTTCACGACGGTGGCCGATCACAGCCGACTGTGTCTCGCCTACGGCGCGGGCGACGAACCGGGCGCGCGGATGTTCACGCAGTCGCAGGCTATCCAGAAGACGGCGATTGCCGACACGCCGCTTCTCCTACACGAGGTGCTCGACTCGGTCGGCATCGCCTTCAGCGACATCGACTGGGTGATCACCCACCAGACCTCGGCCCGGGCCATCAAGAAGGGCATGGCCAAGATCACCGAAGCTATCGGCGACGCTCCCCGCCACGACGCGGTGATCAGCGTCGACCACTACGGCAATACCGCGTCGACCACCCATACGGTCGCGCTCATCGACGAGATCGAGGCCGGCCGGATCAAGCCCGGCGACACCCTGGCGCTGCTCGCCCTGGCGTCGGGCCTGGAGATCGGCATCATCCTGCTCATTGTCGACGAGGGGTTGCTGGCCAGCTATGGGCACAATCATTGATCACGCGACCGTCGCCCACGCCGGGTGGCGCTCCCGGCACAGCGCACTGCACATAGCTGTTGCCGCTGCGAAGGCCTGCCTCGACGAGGCCGGCTGCCCGCCGAACTACCTGGATCTGCTCGTCAACGCCGGGCTCTATCGTGACCGCAACCTCGGCGAACCCGCGCTCGCGGCGCTGATCCAGGAAGACGTCGGCGCCAACCCCGAGGATCCGTACCCCGACGCCCACGGGACGTTCTCGTTCGATGTCGCCAATGGCGTCTGCGGTCCCCTCACGGCCCTGCAGGTGGCGGACGGTTTCCTCCACTCCGGATCGATCCACCGTGCGCTCGTGGTTGCCAGCGACGCCGATCCGGCTCACGGCATGACTCGGGATTTCCCCTTCGCCAGTGCCGGTGGCGCGCTGCTCTGTAGCTGGACCGACGACGAAGCCGGCTTCGGACCGTTCTGCTGGGACAACTTCCCGGACGGCGGTGAGTCGTTCCACTCAACGGTGGGCTACCACGACGGACGGAACCGACTCGAGATCGTGGCCTCGGACCTCATGGACGAAACGTTCGCCGTAGCTGCCGCGAAGGTGGCCTTCGAATGCCTCGACCGCGCCTCGACCGATCTGGCTACCGTCGATCTCGTCCTTGCCGCGCCGGCGCGAGCCGGGTTCACCGCCGGCCTGGCGGCTGACCTCGGCGTTCCCGTTGAGCGCGTCGCCGTCGCTCGCAACGATCGCATCCACACCGCCGCCCTCATCGCCGCCCTCCACGACGCGACCGCCGCCGGCCGCCTGCGGGCAGGGAGCACCGTGCTTCTCCTCGCGGCTGGTGCCGGCGTGACCGCCGGAGCCGCTCTCTACCGCGTACCCGGTTAGAGGATCTCGGCCAGTGCCGCGAGGGTTTCGCGGCTCGTGTACTCAGGGCGCCATCCCAGTAGGTTCTTGGCGCGGCTGGTGTCCATGACGACCGAGCTGCGTGCGACGTGGATCCACTCGGCGGCAGCAGGCAGCATCGGCAGCCTGGCGACGACTCGCGACGCGGCAACAGCCGCCGCGCGCGGCACCCGAATCGACCGCGTGCCGGTCGCCTCGGCCACTTCGCGTAGCGACAACTCACCGTCTCCAGCCAGGTTGTACGCACCGGGTCCACCGGCACCCGCCGCCGCGAGCGCGATCGCGGCGGCAACGTCGTCATGGTGGACGAGTTGCATCGCGACACCGGGGTTCGGCATCAACGGCAGCATGCCCTCGATCAAGCTGGCCACCGGCCGCAGGACGGCAGGTAGCCGTTGGCGGAACTGGCGCCACGGCATCGAATCGGCCAGTGCGGTCGCCTTGGGCCCGGCGACGATGCACGGGCGCAGGACGTACACCTCCAACCCCGACCCGTCGGTTGTCGTCCGCAGTAGCGCCTCGCACTCCGCCTTCTGCTCGGAGTAGTAGTGCTCCTTCGAGCCGCGCGTGGGCACGTCCTCGGTCAACGGGACGGGGTTGTCCGAGTAGTACCCGTACGCCGCGACGGACGAGGTGTAGACGAGCCGCAGCGGACGACGTGCCGCTGCGGCGGCCTCGAACACGTTGCGGCTGCCTTGCAAGTTGACCCGCCGGCTCTGCGCACGCGAACCCATGATCAGGTACGCGAGGTGCACCACGACGTCGGCGTCGGCGACCAGTGCGTCGACCGAAGCGCGATCGAGGACGTCGCCCCGGCGGTACTCGGTCTTCGTCCATCCTTGCGACACCGGATCGAACGGACGCCGCGCCATCCCGACGATGCGGGTGACCGCCGGCTCCCGCACCAGCGCGTCGACCGCGGAGATCCCGATCTCACCGGTCGGCCCGGTAACGGCGACGGTGAGCCCGATGACGAACCTCCCTGAGACGCACGATGGGCCACAACTCTCGTGCATCCGACCCCAAGGCGTCCATCCGCGGTTCCATGGAGGACACGGCGGTGCCGATCATAGCCGGGATCGGTCCCGTTACGGACTAATGTGCGGGTCTTCGCGACTGTCACTCTGTCAGTCACCACCCAGTCCCTCGTGGGACGATTGGGGCGACTGGAGGTGACTGCAGATGACAGCAACCGTGGAGCACGGACCGGAGTGGTCCGTCGACGAGGTGTCGACCGAGGAGCTGGCGCGACGCAAGGGCGTGCGGCCGATCGCATCGGTCGACGAGCTGGCAGAGCCAGACACCTTCGAGTCGGACGCCGAGCTGGACGAGTTCCTCGCGGACTTGTACGCCTCTCGGCGGGCTGACCTGGGGTGAGCTTCGTAGTTCTCGACACAGACGTCGCGTCGCGCAGTCTGAAGCATGAGCTTGCCGATCCGATCGCCGCGCGGCTCGCCGGCGCCTCGATCGCCATCACATTCGTGACGCTGGGCGAGCTGACCAAGTGGACGCTCATTCGAAGCTGAGGACCCTAACGGCTTGCCGCGCTGGACCGTTTCCTCTCGCGAGTGGTCGTGCTGCCCTACAGCGAGAGGGTTGCCCGGCGTGGGGGTGAGTTGCAAGCGCACGCTCAGCTCCGCGGCCGACCACGCCCAGTGAACGACACATGGATCGCCGCCTGTTGTCTCGTTCGCGCACTTCGGTTGGCGTCGTTGAACGTCAAGGACTTCGCAGACTTCGCGGAGCACGAGGGACTCCAGCTCATCGGCTGATGGGCGTTTGTCTCGCCGCGAGGCCCCGGGCCATAGAGGTCGGAAGGCCCTAGTGCGGCGACCCGGCGAGGTCGAACCTTCGAGCATGTGGTGGCTGGCGCGCGGGGAAGAGCACCTGCCCGGCGACCACTCCTGGCTGTCTCAGGGCGAGGCGGACTACGTCGACGGCAAGCGCTTCACGAAACGCCGCACCGAGTTCCTCGTCGCGCGCTGGGCGGCCAAGCAGGCGCTGGGGCGCGTCCTGTCGACGCCCTTGACGATCGAGGGCCTGCGCCGCATCGAAGTGCGGCACGCCCCGTCCGGAGCGCCGGTGGCGTGCCTCGACGGCGAGCCGGTCGACCTGCAGATCTCCCTCACCGATCGAGCCGGCTGGGCGGTCTGCCTCGTCAGCACCGGGCCGGGCCGGCTGGGTTGCGACCTGGAACTCGTGGAGCCACGCAGCGACGCGTTCGTCCGCGACTACCTGACGGCGGCCGAGCGCCGCTACGTCGACGCGGCCGCGGACGTCACAGCCACGAACCTCGCCGCGAACCTCGTGTGGTCGGCCAAGGAGAGCGGGCTGAAGGTGCTCACGACGGGCCTGCGGCGCGACACCCGCTCGGTAGAGGTCACTGCTACGACAGCAGCCGACGCATGGGCGCAGTTGACGGTCCGCACCGTCGAGGGGCAAGAGTTCCCCGGATGGTGGCGCCGGTTCGGCGAGTTCATCCTCACGGTTGCGGCAGAGGAAGAGCTACCCACTCCTACGGCGCTCGAAGACCAACCACTGCTGGATCGGGCGCAGCCGACGCATAGCTGGCTGCGGCAACCCACCCGGTAGGAGCGCTTCGCGCCATCCCCCGCTCGACCGCGTCGATGACGTATGGCCGCAGGTCGGCGGCACGGATGATCTTGTCCACCGAGCCCACGGCAAGCGCCCGCTGGATGTTGTGGATGCCGTCGAACTCGGCCGCTACTTCGCCCAGCTTCTCCGCATGCACGATCGTGCGAGTCTCGTGCAGCGTGGTCCGCAGGCCGTCGACGTCGCCTGCTGCGAGTCGTTCCCGCAGGCTCGCGACGCGCGGATCCTGCTCGGTCCGGACGTTGACCTCCTTGACGAAGACCACGCCGGCTGCGGGCGCACCGCCGATGACTGATGCGTAGGAACCCTCCACTGCCGCGATCTCGATCTGCTCGTTGAGCTGCTTGGAGAACACGACGAACGCGCCGCCGTGGTAGCGCGAAACAACGACGAACACGATGGGTCCGCGGAAGTTGACCACCGCGCGGCCGATCTCGGCGCCGTATTCGAGCTGCCATGAGCGCATCGACTCCGGTGAGCCGTCGAAGCCGGACAGGTTGGCGAGAATGACGACCGGACGGTTGCCGCTCGCGGCGTTGATCGCTCTGGCGATCTTGCGCGACGACTGGGGGAACAACGTCCCGGACGTCCAACTCGGCGGTCCATCGGCAGGCAGGTGGTCGCGCCGGGAGAGCGTCCGCGATTCGATACCGAGCATGCACACGGGGATACCGCCCACATGCGCGTCCCACACCACCGCCGTCTCCGCTCCCCGCCAGCGAGACCATCGTTCTAACTGCTCCGAATCGGTGTCGGTGACGGCGCGCATGACCGAGCGGATGTCGAAGGGCTTCTTTCGTTCCGGGTTGCGCTCGGCGGAGAACACGTCGGCGACGGCGGTGAAATCGCTGCGCGCGACGGTCGTGTGCGGGGACTTGCGCACGTCCCGGTCGGCCGGATCGTCGGTGTGCCGCCGGCGCGGGAACCGCTCGCCCGGCACGACGTAGCTGTGCTCGTAGTGCTGCATCAACACGCGGCAGGCCTGCCGCAGCGTGGGCGCCCAGTACTGGCCCTGCCCGTTCGGGCCCATGATCCGTTCGAAGCCACCGATGCCGAAGTTGTCCTCGGCGGACACGCCGCCGGAGAAGTCGAGCGCCTGCTTTCCGGTGAGCACCATCGCGCTTTCCGGCGTCATCACGAGGATGCCCCTGGTGTGCATGAGCATCGTCGCTTCTGCGTTCCAGTACGGTTGCGCGCCGACGTTGATGCCGGACACGACGATGTTGACCTCGCCGCCGGCCTGCGTGAAGTCGATGAGCCGGCGCAGCACCGCGCCGATCCAGTCCATGTTCTCCGTGCCGCTGTCCATGGCGATGCGAGCACCTGACGACAGCGCGAACCACTCGACCGGCGCGTGCAGCCGCTCGGCGAGATCGAGAGCTGCCATGATTCGCCGGCATTCGGCCTCGGCCAGCGCGCCCAGCCGCCGGGTCGGGTCGCTGATGATCGCGACTCTCGTCATCCCCTCAGGGATCTTCGACGGATAGCTGGTGAGCAGCCCGACCACGAGGTTGGCCGAGTTGCCGCCGTAGGGACGATCCACCGGAACGAGAGCGCCCGTGCCGTCGAGATCGTGCTCGACGAATCGTCCCGGCGGGAAACTCGAGGCGACACCCGGCGCGGGCGTAAGCATCCGAACGATCTCGTACGGGTACGGCGTTGCGAACCGCGCGGCGCGCAACACCTTCTGCCGGTACTCGGTCAGCGGCCGGATCGGATCATGGGCCAGCGCTCGCTGCCGCATCCGGATCTCGCCGCCGTGGCCGGTGAACTCGAGGACCGCGTCCTTGAGGTCGTCACCGTCCGGGATGCGTACCCGCAGCACGATCTTCTGCAGGCCGGCCGCGGTGGCAAGGGCCTGGTACGGACGCACGACGTCGCGCCAATCCTGCCGCGGCAGCTCGAACGGCGGGCGGACGTAGAGCACCACCCGGTTCGACTGGGGGCGTTTTCTCGCCGGCACCTCGGACATCGCCTGGCGCATCGCCGCCACCGCCTGCAGCCCCATCCGCTCGAGCAACGGCAGGGCAACCACCCGACCCTCAGCGTCCCGCACCGGCGACAGGTCGCGCACCTCGGCGATCGCGAAGAGCCGCACGTCCACCGGGTTGTCGTGCGCGACGCCGCGGAACAGACAGACGTCCTCGACGGAGCGCAGCCGCTCCAAGCTGAAGTTGGACAGGCGCCACAGCTCCATCCGCTTGGCGATCATCGGGTGCAGGTTGCGGTAGAGGAGTTCTTCGGTGAACGCGCCATCCTGCTGGCGGAACGTGAAGTGGTGCGTCCGGTGGTGCTCGGCCTCAGCGCCTTCGCTCGTGACGGTGATGTCCAGTCGATGCAGCGGCCGGCCGAAGTCGCAATCGGCGAGCAGCCGCTGTACTTCGGCCGAGATCTCGTCAACCTCCGCATGGTCACCGGAGCGCCACACGACGAGATCCAGGACGACCAGCCTGCTGGTGTCGCCGGTGGCCAGCTCCGCGGCTATGGCGCGCGCAACGCCAGGTAGATCCGCGAGCGGCGCGTAGGTCGCCACCACATGAACGCACTTGTCATCGACCTCGTAGTCAGCCGCCGCCAAGGGTTGTCCGTCATGCTCCGCGAATCGCATGTCGTGCAGCTGCCTGATCCGGTAGAAGCGGCGCAGGTGCGCTTCGAGCACGACCTCGCGATAGCCGGCCGGTGCGTCGACCCAGCGATGCAGCAGCATCGCTCGCAACGGCTGGGGGCACCACACCAGCCGTTCGATCCGTTCGTCGCGGTCGGCTCGGTGCGGATCGGCTTGCAGGGCGTCGAACTGTTCGGCCATCTCCGCGTACACGACGCCCGATGCCCGCTCGAGCAACGGCTCGTCGAAGTAGTGGAACAGCACGTCGCGCGAGAGATCGGCCAGGTCGGGGTACCGCGCCTGGCTGGCAGCGGCCAACCGTCCGATCAGAGCACGCAGTTCAGGTTGCGCCGAGCGGGCGAGCAGCTCGGTGTGGCGCAGGCGACGTTCCAGCACGGCGGTCACGACCGGCACCATCTCGTCGGCGCGCTGGAAGGACCGCCACATCCACACGACGGCTTCCTCGAGTGCCGCAGTCCGGTCGAGGCTTTGCACGTCATAGCGGCCGAGCATGTTCAGCAGCTGGGCACGGAACGCGTCGGACAGCCCGGCACGGTCCGCGTCCAGCGATTGCAGATAGGACAGCACGTGCTCCTGTGCCGACGTGTCGAATCCGCCGATCGTGGGATCGGGTTGCGGCCGGTGCAGCGCGCTGACGTCCGCGAAGAGGTCCAGCAGTCGCTCCTCGGCCTGCAGCAGGTCGGCATCGTCGGGACGCGCTCGCAAGCACAGTCGGCGCTGCTCGGCCTTCACCTCGGCGACGGCCGCGGGGTCGAGGTCGAATCCCATGAGATACGCGTGCAGCGACTCATACGGGCGCTGCCGGCTGCGCTCCCTCTCGTCGGCGAGCGTGCCCAGTTCGGAGAAGTCCAGGCTGCCGCCTGCGACCGAAGCAGCGATCTGGGTCTCGCGGATGCGCACGAGGGCAGCCGTCCGCTCGACTTGAGTGTTGACCGAGACGAGGACGTCTGCGACCTCGCCCGCGAACGGCGCGGTCACAGTCGTTTCCATCTTCATGCTCTCCAGCACGACCAGCGGGTCACCGGTATCGACCCGGTCGCCGGGCTGCACGAGCACGGAGATGACGAACGCCGGCCAGCCGGCGCGCACGACACCGCCGTCGTCTCGCTGCACCCGGTGCGTCGTGTCATCGACATCGATCAGGAAGGACGATCGCTGCGTGGAGACCACGACGTGGTAGGTCCGGCCGGCGACCGTCAGCCGGCGCTCGTACGGTCCGAACCGCCGCACGCCCACCTCGATCGCCGCGTCACCGGACGCGATCAGATAGGCCTCGGCGCGGCTGCGGAAGACAGCGAGATTGTGGGCGCATCCGCGATACCGCAGCGTCGTGCGGTGCCCGGCTGATCCTGGATCGTCAGGACGCCCGCGCCGGGCGCCGGCGTGAAAGGCCGAGCGCGCTACTGCCTCGTCGGCGTCGTAGGCCTCGATGGCCGCCATCAGGATCGCGATCGGCTCGGCGGGCGACAGGTGCGCCCCGCTCGCCGTGAAGCGGTCCAGCCAGTGGTTGTCGACGTCGCCGGTGCGCAGCGCCTCGCTGTCGAGCAAGGAGAGCAGGAACGAGCGGTTCGTGGTGCCGCCCTCGATCACGACCACCGTGCGGGCCAGCGCCCAGCGCAGCCGGGCGAGCGCCTCGGCACGGTCGCGGCCCCACGCGACCACCTTCGCGATGAGCGAGTCGAACTCTGGTGCCACCTCGTCGCCTTCGGTCACGCCTGCGTCGACGCGGATGCTCGGCCCGGACGGTGGGCGCCACAGCACGATCCGGCCCGGTGCCGGCGCGAAGCCCTGTTCGGGGTCCTCGGCACACAACCTCGCCTCGACCGCGTGACCGATCGACGGGGGGCACCTGCCCTCGAGCCTGCCCCCACACGCGATGTGCAGTTGCAGCTTGACCAGATCGAGCCCCGACGTCTCCTCAGTGACGGGGTGCTCGACCTGCAGGCGGGTGTTCACCTCCATGAACTGGAACTGCCCGGTGTCGGGGTCGACGAGGAACTCCACGGTTCCCGCATTGCGGTAGCCCGCCGCTTCGGCGATGCGCACCGCGGCGGCACGAATCGCCTGCTCGCCCGCGTCGTCGAGAACGGTGGACCCGGACTCCTCGATCACCTTCTGGTTGCGCCGCTGCACCGAGCAGTCGCGTACGCCGACGGCCCAGGTACCGCCCTGACCGTCGGCGACGATCTGCACCTCGACGTGCCGGGCACTGGAGACGTACCGCTCGAGGAAGACGTCCGGATCACCGAACGCCAGCCCCGCTTCCGCCTGCGCTGCGGCCAGCGCGTCCGCGAGGTTCGCCGGCTCCCGGACAAGCCTGATGCCGCGCCCACCGCCCCCCGCTGCCGCCTTGAGCATCACGGGGTATCCGAGGCGTTCGGCGGGTTCGCTTGCTTCCGCCGCCGTCCGGGCGATGTCGCCGCTCCATGGCACGACCGGCACGCCGACCTTCTCGGCGAGCCTCTTCGCCGCGACCTTGTCGCCGAGCATCCGGATCGTCGCACTGTCCGGACCCACGAAGACGATGCCGGCTTCCTCGCACCGTCGCGCGAACGATGCGCGTTCCGCGACGAACCCCCAGCCGACCCAGACCGCGTCGACGTCGGCGGCAAGCAGCGCTGCCACCACACGTTCCTCGTCGAGGTAGGCCGACTTGCGAGCACCGTCCGCCGGGTCCACAAAGGTGGCGGTGCCCAGGCAGATCGCCTCGTCAGCCAGGCGCACGAACCACGCCTGCGCATCGGCGTCGGTGTACACGACGATCGCCGTGATCGGCGGGCCGCTCCCGTCGCGGTTCAGCTCACCGACCGCGCTGAGCGCCCGCATCGCGGGTTCGCCGCGGTTGAGGATCGCAAGGCGGCGGATCTGCATCACGTGGGAAGCAACTCCGCAACCAGGGCACCAAGACCCTGCCGGACGTCGGCCGAAACCGGCACCGGCAGCGGCGTGGTGCCGTAACCCTCGACGGTCAGGACGACGTCGCCGTTGGCGTCGCGAACCGAGCAGTCGAAGTGGCCGTCGACCTCGTTCGCGACCGCATACAGCGGACCGCTGACCTGGGCCGGATCGCGTAGCAGGCGCACCGCGTCGACGTGCCGGGGCAGCGCGAGCCGTCCGTGATGGGCGGCCTCCCACAGACCGGCCGTCTGGAAGCAGAGCTCGACCAGGCGGGGACCGACGAGCGTCGGCGCTCCCGTCGGAACGTGGCCGTCGGGTAGCCCGTCGACCAGCCGGGCGGCGTTGCCGCCGTCATAGCGCCAGGACGACGAGACCACCTGGTAGGCCGGGCCGTGGAAGTACAGGTCGTAGACGCGCTCGCTGGCGACCGTTTCGGTTGCCTCCGTGACGGCCTCGGCGTGCTCCGCCTCCGGGGCGTCCGCGGCGAGGCGCACCGTCCCGGTGAAGTGGGTGGTGCGTTGTGGCTCGTCCGAGCCGGCCAGCAGCCGCTCACCCTCAAGCGTGCAGGCAGCGACCAGGTCGCGGCCGTCGCGGCGGATTGTCGCGCGGATCGTCAGCGTCCGCGGCTCGTCCCGGTAGAACTTGACCGGCGCCAGGAACTCGACGTCCTCGACCGCGACCACGTGCCGGCTCGGCACGAGCAGCCTGGCAACCTCGGCGAACGCCTCGACGCCCATGACGCCGGGCAGCACGGCGGTGCCGTCGATCCGGTGGTCGTCAAGGAACGGTTGCTGCTTCGGGTCAAGCGTTGTGTGGACGACCAGACCGCTGTAGACGCCGGCCGCGTCGACCGTCCCCACCATGGGCCCGCTCTTCTCTGCCAGCGCGGCGCCCGCCTCGACGCCGCCGGTCTCGTCGGTCTCGTTGGCCAGGCGCCCGAGCGCACCGGCGACGAGCACCTCGCCCGGGTCCGCTCCGCTCGTGAGCTCGCGGCGGATCCAGCCGATGCCCGCCTCGGGGGCAAGGGTCTCGATTCCCGCCATCTCCATGACCTTCGGTATCGATCCGCGAGTCGCCATGCCGATGCCCGCCCAGGCGGTCCAGTCGAGCGCGAACGCGCGGGTGCCGGGATGGGTGCGGCGCAGGTTGCTCGTCAGCTTGCACAGCAGGTCGTTCGCAGCGCTGTAGTCGGTCTGGCCGACGTTGCCGAACCGGCCGGCGACCGAGCTGAACGCCACCGTCGCGCCGAGCGGCATGTCGCCCATCGCGTGGAGCACGTTGAACCAGCCGTCGCTCTTCACGTCGAAGACGAGGTCGTACTCGCGTCGCTCCTTGTCGCGCAGCGATCGGCTGATGTCCAGGCCTGCGGCGTGCAGCAGCACGTCGACGCGTCCACTCGTGTTGCGCACCTCGGCCATCACGCGGGCGACCGCGTCCGGGTCGGTGAGATCGACCTGGTGGTACCGGGCTGTTCCGCCGGCTTCGGTCACCGCTCGCACCGCCGCGTGCGCGGAGGCGAGCCGCTCGATCCTGGCGAGCTCCTTCTCGATCAGCACTGGCGTGGGACGCTTGCCGCCCTTCTTCAGGCGCGCCGCGAGTTCGGACTTCAGGCCGTCCTTGTCGGCGACGAAGCGTTGCAGGTCAGGGTCGTACGGGTCCGGCGCCGGCGTGAGGTCCAGCAGGTGGAACGTCCCGCCGGACGCGGCCGCGAGGTCGGCGGTGATTGCCGAGACGATGCTGCCGGCGGCGCCGGTGACCACGAAGACGCTCTCGGCATCGATTGGCTTGCCGGTTGCCGCACCGAACGGCGCGTCGGCGAGGCCGACGGTCCAGCGCAGCCCGTCGTCCGGGTAGCCGACCTCCACGCAGCCGGGGTCGCCCAACGTCTCCTCGACGAGGAGGTTCGCGACGCCCTCACGCCCTGCAGGCACGTCCACGATCTTGACGAGCGCGTCGGGCTGCTCGCGCCGGTAGGCTTTCGCGAAACCGCTCACCGCCCCGCCGAGGGGCGCGGTCGCGCCGGCCTCGTCGTAGCCGTGGTAGCCGCCGAGGCGGGTCGCCGCGACGAGGAACGGTTGGTCGTTGTAGACGCGTCGCATCGTGACGTAGAGATTCTTGACGCGCCGTGCCAGCGCCTCGTGCCAGGCCGCAAGGTCCATCGCCTCGATCGGGCCCTCGTCGTCGAGTGCGGCCAGCCAGTACACGCCGCTCGCTGGCCCGTTGGCCAGCCAGCCGTCGAGCGTGCGGGCGAGCTCCTTGGCATTGACACCGGCGTTCAGGACGAGTGCTGCGCATCCCCGCTCGGTCAGCCGCTCGACCAGGCCTGCGCCTACCCCGCCCTCGTCGAGCATCACGATGACCCGGCTCGTGCCGTCGAGCGCGACGCCGGTCTGCTTGCACAGATCCAGGCTCGGCCGCAGGACGGGCACCGGGACGCGCCGCGGGTAGCGGTCGGCGTCGGCGTGATCAATCGACACCACGGCATCGACGATCGACTCACCGACCGCGGCCGGCGCCGGCTCGGGTTCCGGCGCGACCGTGCCGTGCTCGGCGGCCACCTTGCCGGTGATCCAGCCGACCACATGGTTCAGCGTCGGGAAGTCACGCAGCTTCAGGTTCTCGTCACGCTCCACCTCGTACCGCTCCCGCACCGCCGCGAACACCTCAGCCTGCTTGACCGTGTCCACGCCCAGGTCGGCCTCCAGATCCAGATCAAGATCCAGCAACTCCGGCGGATAGCCCGTCATCTCCGACACGATCGACACCACGGCATCGACCATCGACTCACCGACCGCGGCCGGCGCCGGCTCCGGTTCCGGTTCCGGTGCGGGCTCAGGCGCCGGTACTGCCACCTCGACCACCGGGCGGGCGAGCTTGTCGACAACGCGCAGCCGGTGCTGGACGACCTCGAGCTCAGCGTCCGGCTGCGCGCTCACCTGGCGCAGCCAGCCCTGCCAGGTAACAGGATCTGCGATGCGGTAACGGAAACCCAGCTGGTCCGGCGAGCGGCGCACCCGATCTGGCATAGGCGTCCAGCGCAGCACCGCCATCGCGACCTGCGAGCCGAAGCCGGCTGCCAGGCGCAGCGCGTACTCCACCGGGTACGCGCCGCCGGTGGACAGATTCAGGTCGCCGAGCTCGGGATCGGGCTCCTTGAAGTTCGGCACCGGGGGAACGATGCCCGTCTCGAGCGCCTTGATCGCGACGATGTCCTCGATGCCCGCGCCCATCGCATGGCCGGTGAAGCCCTTCGTGTTGGTGATGACAACCTCGTCCGCGGCGGATCCGAACGCCGAACGCAACGCGCTGATCTCCGCGGCGGCGCTGCCACCGCGCGCCGGCGTATACGTCTCGTGCGAGACGAACATGGTCGACGGCGCCATGACCTGCCGGTCGATGCCACGGGACTCGACCTGGCGCAGCACCTGCTCCATCACCTGGCTCACGTGCGCGACGTCGAGGCGCGTGCCGTGGAACGCGCTGTTCGCGGTCACCGCGCCCAGCACCTCACAGATCGGCTGGATGCCGCGCTCGCGGGCAGCGGCTGCAGACTCGACGACGATGGCTGCCGCACCCATCCCGACGATCATCCCGTGGCGGCGACGGTCGAACGGAACCGCGGCGTCCTCGACGGCATCGTCGGTGGCGGCGGCCCCGCTTGCCAGGAAGCCACTGCCGATCCACGGAAGCAGCGCGTCGCCGGTGACGTCGTCGGCCGCGATCACCACGACGCGGCGCGCGCGGCCGGTGCGGATCCAATCCTCCGCGACGCACAGTGCCTGGGTCGTGCTGGCGCAGGCCGCGTTCACCTGGGTGTTCGGCCCGCGGGCGCCGATCACCTCGGCGAACTGCGAATGGCCCATGGACAGGCAGCGGAAGATGAACCGCCGATCGAACTCGAACGGCTCGGTGGCGAGTTGGTGCTCCAGTTCGGCGACTCGCCGGTCGACCTCGCCGGTCGCCGCGTCGTCGCCGGTCATCCGCGCACGCACCGCTTGCAGCGCGGCGAGCCCGTGGCGCCGTCCACGGTCCTGCGTGTAGCGCTCGATGTCGGTAGCGAACTCGCCGTATCCGGGGAACGCGGACGCGAACACGATGCCGGTGTCGTCGCGCAGCTCGTCCGGCAGGCCCCAGCGATCGGGCAGTTGGGTGCCGAGCGTCGTGGTGCGGTAACGCATGACGAGCGGGATGCCCGCGTCGCGCAGCGCGTCGAAACCCGCGCCGACCGCGAGACGCGTGGCCGAGTCCAGCGCCGCATCGCGCGCCTCGTCGACGCCGAACTCGCTGACGACGTCGAGCGGTGCGCAGCGTCCGGCCAGCTTGATGACGCCGGCCTCGTCGTCGATGGCGACGAAGCTCGGTTCGCCTGACTCGGGCTTGATCAGGCGGGTGATGTGCTTGTCGACGATCGCTTGGCGCATACGGTGCGGGATCGCGTCGATGAACTGCTGACCGGCGAGGATCCGGCCGATGTTCTCGTCGTCGAAGACGCGCTCGACGCCGGGCAGCCCCAGCGCCGCGCCGGTCACGACGACCGGCTCGTGCGTGGCCAACCCGTTGGCAGCGGCCGGTGCAGGAGCGGCGGCAGCGTCGCCGTCGTAGATCTGGCGACCCCGGTCCAGGAACTCTGCGAAGACCTTGCCGAGCTCGACGTACTTGTCCGTGTTCATGCTCGCCGTCGGTTCGGTGATCGTCGGTGCGGCCGGGGCGCTCATCGCCGGCGCCGGGGTGGCGCCATTGGCTCTGCGGGGTGCCGGGGATGCGCTCGCCGGCAGGCCCAGGCCCGCGGCGTACAGACCGCACAGCGCCTGGTTGAACGCCGTCGCGTCGCGCAGCTTGGGGTGGTTGGTGAACAGCGCGAGGACGTCGTCGCGCCCAGGGCCGAACACGTCTTCCACGAAGCCGTGTAGTGCCTTCTTCGGGCCGACCTCGACGAACACCCGGGCACCCGCGTCGTACAGCGTGCGCAGGCCCTTGACGAACTGCACCGGCGACGCGACCTGGCGCCCGAGGATGTCGACCATCGCCTCGGCGTCCACGCCCGTCGGGTAGAACTCCCCCGTCACATTGGCGACGATCGGCAGCGTCGGAGCGTGTACGTCGAGTCGGCGCAGCACGTCCTTCAGCGGCGCGCTGACCGGGGCGACGATCGACGTGTGGAAGGCGTGGCTGACCGGAATCCGCTGCGCCGTGAGACCGGCCGCCTGGAACGTCTCGATGACACGCTCGATCGCCTCGGTCGCTCCGCCGATCACGGCCTGGCTGTTGCTGTTGACGTTCGCGACGACGACGTAGCCTTCCGCCGCCGAGACGATCCGCTCTATCTCCTCCAGCGGGCCGAACACCGCGGCCATCGCCCCGTTGTCGTCGATGTCGAGGCTTGCCATCTCGTGGCCCCGGGCGCTGACCGCCTCGAGAGCCGCAGAGAAGTCCAGAGCGCCGGCTGCCACCAGCGCGCCGTACTCGCCGAGGCTGTGGCCCATGACCATGTCCGGCCGTACGCCGTGCGCGGCCAGCATCCGGGTCAGCGCGATGTCGCAGGTGAGCACGGCGGGCTGCGTGATCTCGGTCTGCAGGAGCTGGCGGTCGAGGCGGGCGACCGTCTCGGCGTCATCGCTGTCACTGAAGACGTACGACGACAACGGCTTGCCCAGGAGCGGCGTCATGATCCGGTCCGCCTCGGCGAACGTGTCAGCGACGATCGGCTCCGACTCGCGCAACGGCTTGAGCATGTTGACGTACTGCGAGCCCTGGCCGGTGTAGAGGAATGCGATCCTCGGCGCCGGGCCGCGTCCGAGGAAGACGCCTTGCGCTTTCAGCATTCGCCACATCGCTGCGTTGCCGGAGGCGAACGCCTTGAGCGCCTTCTCGGCCTTCGCCGCTAGCTCCGCCGCGTCGCCGTAGTCGATCGCCAGGCGGACGGCTGCGCCCAGCCGGGCCGGGTCGACGCCCGGCGAGCGCGGCACCTGACCGGCAATGGCGTCCTCATGTACGCACTCGAGCTGCGCGACGACGTCGTCGTCCGAACTGCCGCCGATGACGAGGGCCCCGCGGACGGGCGGCCGTTCGACGGACGCCTGCGGCACGTCGACACCGGCGAACGAGTGCCGTTCCTCGGAGCTGTGCCGCCCCGGGACGTGCTCCTCGAGCACCGCGTGGAAGTTCGTGCCACCGAAGCCGAATGCGCTGACCGCACCGAGCCGGACGCCGTCCGGAGGGGCCGGCCAGTCGCGCAGCTCGGTGTTGATGCGGAACGGCGAGCTCGCCCAGTCAACGTTCGGGTTCGGGTCGTTGAAGTTGAGGCTCGGCGCGAGGACTTTCTCGTGCAGGCTCATCACCATCTTGAACAGGCCTGCGGTACCGGCTGCCGCCTTCAGGTGGCCGATGTTCGACTTCACCGAACCCAGCGCGATGGATCCGTGCGCCGCGCCCGCAGGGCCGAACACGCTGGTCAGGCTCTCGAGCTCGGCGGCGTCGCCCACCCGGGTCGACGTGCCGTGCGCCTCGATGGCCGATGCCGTAGCCGGGTCGACGCCCGCCTGCTGCCACGCGTGCGCGATGGCCAGCCGCTGGCCGGCCGGGTTCGGCGCCGTGATGCCCTTTCCCTTGCCGTCGCTGGACCCGGCCATCCCGAGCAGGACGGCGTAGACGCGGTCGCCCGCGCGCTCGGCGTCCGCCAGGCGCTTCATGACGAAGATCGCGGCGCCCTCGCCCATGACGAAGCCGTCGGCGCCGGCGTCGAACGGTCGGGTTCCAGTCGCCGACAGCGCGCCGATCTTGCAGAACTTCACGAACGAGGTGACACCCATGTTGCGGTCGACGCCGCCGCTGATCGCCACGTCGTACTGCCGTGACGCGAGGCCCTGAGCGGCCGACCACATGCCCGCGAGCCCGGAGGCGCAGGCAGCGTCGGTGGTGAAGTTCGGGCCGCGGAAGTTGAACAGGTTGGCGATCCGGCCGGCGGTGACGTTCGCGAGCTCACCGGGCATGGTGTCCTCGTTGATCTCGACGAAGTTCGCGAGGTATCCCTTGCGGGTCTCCTCGACGATCGCCTGGCGCGCGGCTTCGGGCAGCGACGCGAAACTCGGCGCCGTCTCGAGCTCACGCAGCATCTCGGGCAGTTGGATGCGCATGTTCGTCGCGTAATGCTTCTCGCCGCCGATCGCGTTGCCGAGGATGACGGCGACCTGCTCGGGATCGACGTCCCAGTCCGGCCATCCGGCATCGAGCAGCGCGGCACGGGCGGCGGCGAGTGCCCACCGTTGCCCGTGATCCATCTGCTCGGCCACCTTGGGCGGCAGCGGCAGGCGCCAGCCCATCGGGTCCCACGGGTAGTCGCGGACCCAGCCGCCGATGCGCGAGTAGGTCTTGTCCGGGGCATGGCGGTCGGCGTCGTAGTACAGATCGGGATCCCACCGCTCCGGCGGGACGTCGCTGATGCTGTATCGGCCGGCCTTGATGTTCGCCCAGAACGTGGCGGCGTCGGGCGCATCCGGCATGATCGCGGCAACCCCGACGATGGCAATCGGCTCTAGCTGGTAGCTCGGCATATCGCCCTCCAGGGGCGGTTGATGAATCAGGCGGAACGGTCGTAAAGCGCGTCGGCGACCCGGTCCATGTCCGTGATCAGTCCGGTTTGCGCGGCGCGGATCTCGTCCAGCCGCAGTTGCTCCTCGAACGCGGTCAGCTCGGCGTCCGGCGCGGCCGCGCCGCGTACCCAGCGCGATCCGTGCTCGGCGACGGTCTGTGCGGCCTCGCGCGCGAACGCCCGGCTGATGGTGGCCAGGACGGGCGGAGCGAAGCGGGTGTCCGCCTTCGCCGGCAACGTGCCGTCGGCGGCCGCGGCTGCCCGCCGGGCGAGGCTGGCGGCGCACTCGGCCCAGGCGATCAGCTCGCCGAGCCGGAGCAGTACGTGCTGGTTACGGGTGAGCCTGCCGACCCGGCACGCTTCGAGGACGCCGGCCAGCGCCCAGGTGGCGAGTGCCGCGGCGTTCGCTCCGACGTCCGGGCGGCGCGCATGCAATGCGTCGAGCTCGCGAGCCCGCTCACGGTAGTACTCGCCGCGAGTCTTGAGATGCTGCTGCCAGCGGTCGCGGGCGATCGTCATCTCCATGATCTCCGACGTGCCCTCGTAGATCGTGGTGATCCGCACGTCGCGCTTGATCTTCTCGACGATGTAGTCGCGCGTGTAGCCGTAACCGCCGTGCGCCTGGATCGCGGCCTCGGCGGCGGTGTTGCCCGATTCGGTCGCGAAGTACTTGCCGATCGCGCCCTCGGTGTTCAGCGCGCCGTTCTCGCCCTCGCCGGCGTCGATCCGCGTCGTGGTCTCTTCGATCGAGGCGCGCGCCGCCTCCAGCCGCACCACGTGCGGCACGATCAGCTTGTGCGTGTAGCCCTGCTTCTCCGACAGTGGGGCGCCGGCCTGGATGCGCTCGGTGGAGTAGGCGATCGCTCGGTCGAGCGCCGACCAGCCGGCTCCGAGGCCGAAAGCGGCCACCATGAGGCGCGTGTAGCCGAAGACTTGCTGGGCCTGGACGAGCCCCTGACCTTCGACGCCGCCGACGAGGTTGTCCAACGGTACGAACACGTCGTCGAGGAAGAGCGCCGCGGTGTTCGACAGCCGGATGCCGTGCTTGTCCTCCGGCTTGTTCTTGGTAAACCCGTCGGCGTCGCGCTCCAGAACGAACCAGGTAGGACCGGCAGGCGCGAGCGCGAGGATCGTGTACGCGTCGGCGATGCCGCCGTTGCTGATCCATTGCTTGCGGCCGTTGATGCGGTACCCGACAAGCTTGTCGTTCTCGACGACCGGCACGGCAGTCGTGCGCAGCGCGCCCAGGTCGCTGCCGGCCTCGGGCTCGGTAGCGCCGTACGCGAAGAGGATGCCGCTCTCTGCGATTCGGGTCAGCCAGACCTTCTTCTGCTCCGGAGTGCCGCCGACGAACAGCGGATCGCTGCCCAGGAAGGTCGCGAGCACACTCGTCGCCAGCCCCACGTCCAGGCGTGCCATCTGCTCGCACACGCGGTACACGTCGAAGCTGCCGCCCCCCATCCCCCCGTACGCCTCCGGGATGAACAGCAGCTGAATCCCGAGCTGCTCGCCGCACATTGCTCGGACCAGATCCTCGGGGCAGATGTCCTCGTGGTCCAGCTCGAGCATTCGGCTGTCCGGCAGTTCGTGTCTGGCGAAGTCGTGCAGCGCGGCCAACATCATCGAAAGAGTCTCGGCGTCCAGGCCCGCCGCAGCATTGCTCACAGATAAGTCCGTGGTGGCCATATGACTACCCTCTCCCCGACCTTGCACTGACCCTCGTCCGTTACCGGCGAATACGCAGGGGTCCTTGGTCCTGAGGGCCCGGAGGCAAAGGGCCAACGTTCGTTCGCGGGCCGCCGCTCGTCCCGATATGGGGTGACGGGGATGGCTCAGTGCAGTGACTCGACGCGCCGCTTGAGGCCGTCGGTGCCTGCCCTGAGTGCTTTCTTCATGGCCTGCCGAACCAGCAGTCCCGGCAGCGGGACGGCCGTGCCGATGTGCAGCTCGCACTGCACGTGCGAGACGCCGGACCCCTCCGTGATCGAGTAACTGCCGCGCTGGCTCTTCTGCTGCAGCGTGGGATTGACCAGCGACCAACTGACGCCGAGTGCAGACCACTCGTAGTCCAGCACCTGCGTGTCCGTGAGTCCGACGGAGGAAATGCCCATGCTCGCGCGCTTGGGCCGGCCGTCCGGGAACTGGCTTTCGACCCTGGCCCATTTGTGCACCGCCGACCACTGTGCATACGCCGGCACGTCCGCGATCACCGCGAGGATCTCGGCGGGTGTCGCCTCGATGTCAATCGTCGCGCTGACGGTCGCCATGCCTCCACGCTAGGCCGCTGTCGGTCACCCTCACCTGGACCGTCGGACCCGTACACCGCCGCGGACGAACTGGCCGAGTCGCTGTGGCCGCGCGGGCGGCTCAGCTGGCCGCGGCGTGCGCCGCCTGGGCCGGCAGGGCATCGATGAATTCGCGAGTGAGCTGCGCGGTCAGCTCGGGGTGCTCGAACTGCGGCACGTGGCCGCAGTCATCGATGACGACGCAGCCGGCGCCGGGAAGTGCTTCGGCGACGAATCGGCGAAAGCCGACCGGGATCAGCGGGTCGCGGTCGCCCCACAGAAACAGCGCGGGCGGCTCGAGGGTCGGTAGCCGCTCCCAGAAGCCTCTCGTCCCGAACGGTTCGTCGAGGTAGACGTGGCGCAGCGCCGAGAACATGGCCAGGCGGTTGGCGCGCATGTTGAGGACGCGGATGAACTCGTCGATCGCAGCGACGTGCCAGGCGTCCGGCAGGCGGGTCGGGTCGGCGAACAGGCTGCGCAGGCACCGGGTGGCGATGCCGCGCGGGATGCGAACCGGCAGGAACGCGATCTCGTCGCGGACCAGCCGAACGAGTGGCACGAACTGGCGCAGCTTGCGGAACGCGCCGGCCGGGCACAGCAAGACCAGGCCACGCACCTCGTACGGCGAGCTGAGTGCCGCCTCCAACGCGGTACGCCCGCCGAGGCTGTTGCCCACGAGGACGGCCGGCTGATCGCACGTTTCGCGGAGGAAGGCGAGCAGCCAGTTGCCGAGGTATTCCGCGGCGTGGGCGGCACCCTTGGCCTGCGTACCGCCGTGGCCGGGCAGGTCCGGCGCGAGCACGTGAAAGTCGCGAGACAGCGCCGAGATCAGGGGCAGCATCGAGGCGTTCGTCGCGCCGAGGCCGTGCACCAGGACCACCGGGGCAGCGTCGACCGGCCCGGACTCGAGGACGAACGTCTCGATCCCGGCAGCCACGACGGACCGGGTGACGGTGCGGGTGTGGTCGGCCCGGTCGCCGGGGAACAGGCCGTCGAGTTGCAGGGCGAGGGCGACGTTGCCGCGCAGGGTGAGGTCACCGGCGAGGAATGCCTCGATACCACTGCGGGTGCCCGCAACGACGTCATTGAGGACGGTGAGCGGTGCGTGCACGGTTGTCGTGGGGTTGGCCGGTGCGCCGGGGGTGGCAACGGCGCGTCCGCGGTCGATCTTGACGGTCCAGTTCGCCATGCCGCCGGCGGTGAACAGCAGCGTCGCCGTCGTGTTGGCGAGCAGCGGCGAGTACGTGCCGAGCAGCCGATCGCGAAGCAGCGGAAGCAGGTCGATGTCCGACACACCCGCGTCCTTCCCGGCCGGTGCCGTCCCTCGCGCGGTGCGGGTGAGCGATAGCGCTGCACCGCACCATGCGGGCATGGCGCCCCAACCTCGTCTTTGTTCGGGAACCGGACGAATGCCTAAGGCTACCTGATAGCTACCCGCTAGTAACAGCGACGCCGCGTCACGCGAGCGGTTACCGCGCCTTCATCTAGTCGGATCGAACGGGTGCGGCCGGCTCGCTGGCGTCGAGGGAGCGGCGGGTTGATGTCGGCTGGCTTCGGATGCAGATCGTCATGCAGCCGAGCACGATCGCTGCGGTCGCCGGCACGGCCCAGGGAATGTGCTCGCCCAGGAGCAGGGCAGCCCAGACGACCGAGAGAAATGGCTGGGCGAGGTTGAGCTGCCCGATGCGGGGTGTTCCGCCGATGGCTAACCCGCGATACCAGGCGAGCGATGCGGCGAACATGCTGATCGAGCCCGCGTACGCGAGCCCGGCCCAGGCCGATGCCGGTGCCACGCCCGCCGGGTGGGTGATGAACCCGATGATCAGCAGCGGCGCTGCCGCTGGCAAGAGCAGGATCATCGCCGCGCACAGGGCCGGTACGGCGCCGATGAAGCGCGCGACGCGGGCGCCTTCCACGTAGCCGACGGCGCACGAGACGACCGCCGCGGCGAGCCATAGGTCTGCGGTGCGCACGGCGGCGCCGCCGCGGGTGAGGGCGAACGTGGCGACGGCGATGAGTCCGATCGTCGAGGCCAACCAGAACCACCGCGACTGACGCTCGCCACTTCGTGCCGTTGCCAGCACTGCCGTCGCGGCAGGTACCAGCGCGATGTCGATCGATGCATGACTCGCGGGGACGCGCTCGACGCCAAGGGCAAGGAACAGCGCGAATCCAACCGCGAGGCCGATGCCCATGGCCAGCAGGCCACAAGCGTGCCCACGCCCCGGCCAGTGCCACCGGCCCCGGTTGGTGAGCCAAAGGGTGATCAGACCGAGCATCGCCGCAATGACGATGCGGGCGAACGTGAGCGTCACCGGGCCGAATGCCGGTGCAGCGGCCCGGGTCGCCGGCGCGGTACCGCCGAACCCGACCACGCCGATGCAGCCGAACAACAACCCGTCGGTCGAACGGGCCCGCCCGCCACTGGCCGTCCGACCGTCGACGGCAGCGGGCGCCACGTTGGACGTCCGGCGGCTAGTCATGTTGCGCTGGCCGCACCTTGGGTCGGCGTGCTCACCGCCCCGGCTCGAGAGCGATGTCTGCGCACGTGCTCGCGGTTGCCGCATCGATTCATGGCGCACCAGCGGCGGGTGCCGGGCCGCGACATGTCGACGAACAGGAACGCGCAGTCGGCGGCCGCACACTGTCGAATACGCTCGCTCCACACGCCAGAGATCAGGTCGATGGCGTCTCGAGCGATCGTCGACAGCGCGGCCGTGAACGGCTCTCCGGTGCGCCACCCCAGTTCGCCGTTCAGTGCGAGACGAGGTATCAGACAGGGGTGGCTCGCGGCGGCGTTCACGACGGCGACCTCGCGGCGGGGTAACTGCCGGTCGTCCACGTGCGCAGTCATCACGCGATACACGGCTTCGCGCAGCACCCGCGTCTGCAGCAGATCGTCATCGGTCGGAGCGTCGGCTGCGCGGCCGAGGCGGGCTGCGAGCCGCCAGCGCCCGACATCGCGGGGGGATCCAAGTAGCTCGACCGGATCCAGGTTGCGCCACAGCAACGTCGAGCACAGATCCAGACTGGGCCGCCCGGCACGAAACCGGAACGCGTCGCCGTCTGCTGTCCTGGGCTGCGATGCGATCGACATTGCTCAAGCGTAATGCGTTTAACTGGTTACGACGAGACATTCATCTCGCTAACTCGGGCGGGCCGCTCAGCGGGGTCGACGGTCAGCCTGCGGCCTCGAGCAGCTCTTTCATGGACTCGGCGATGCCGTCCGCTAGCACCTCGATGTCGGGCACCGAGTTGTAATCGGCGGTAATGCCGAAGGTGAGCGCGTCGCGGTAGGAGAACATCGCCACGCCGATGCGAACCCGGTCGGCTATCGGTACGTACGGAAGGATCTCCTCGAGCTCGCAGCCCAGGCCGTACAGAGTCTCGCGCGGGCCCGGCACGTTCGTCGTCACGGTCGCGATCTGGTGCTGCGGCAGGCGGAGTCCGAGGCGGATACCCATCGCGACAGGCGGGAACAGCCCGTACTCCGCAGCCGTCGTGATGCTGTTGCCAGCCTCGGGCTCGCCGGCGGCCCGCAGTGCGCGAACCCGTTGCCGCACTGCGACGAGGCGATCGCACGGGTCATCGAGATCCACCGGCAGGTACGGAAGCATGAGCGTGACCCGGTTGTCGGCAATCGACTCGGCCCCCGGGTCGCGGGTCGACACGGGCACGAGTGAGCGAACAGTGTGTGCGGTCGGCTCCTCACCACGCGACAGCAGCAGGCGCCGGAAGCCGCCGGTCGCAACGGTCAATGCGACGTCGTTCACGGTCACGCCGAACTGGCGGCGCACCGTTCGGACGTCGGACAGCGAGACGGTCGTCCAGGCGTATCTGCGGCTGCCACCGAGCCGCCCGGTCAGCGACGAGCTGTCGACCGGACGGAGCGCGCCGGTGATCGCCAGCAGCCCCTTCGCGGTCTGGACGGTGAGCAGGGCGAGACGGCGCGGTGTCTCGAGTGCAACACCGATTGCGCGTACGGCAGCGGCCGGTATCCGTGCCGCATCCCATAACGCCTGAGCAGTGAACGACACCGTCGACTGCGGCGGCGCAGGCTGCCACTCGTCCGCCAAGTGCGGACGCGGCTCCGGGCTCGGGTCGAGGACGAGACGGTAGAGGTCGGTGCCCGAGACGCCGTCCGCCAAGCTGTGGTGCAGCTTCGACAACAGCCCCCATCGCCCGTCTGGCAGCGCCTCGCAGAACCAGTACTCCCAGAGTGGGCGGCTGCGGTCCATGCGCTGCGTCATCACGCGGCTCAGCAGTCGGCCGATCTCCGCGGGACCGCCCGGAGCCGGGAGCGCGGTATTGCGGACGTGCCAGCGCACGTCGAAATCCGGATCGTCGACCCACGCTGGAGCAGCCAGGCCGAACGGAGTGGTGCGAAGCTTTTGCCGGTATCGCGGAACCAGCGGGAGTCGTTCCTCGATTGCGCGCACGAATTCCTCGAAGGACGGCGCGGGCCCTGCGAATACGGCGAATGACCCGATGGCGAGCGACGCCTTGCTGTCTTCGCGCTCGGCTTCGAGGAATGCGTCAGACAGTGGCGTTAGACGATCCATCACGACCTCGCTCACCTACGCCCCGAGAGGGGTGACACCTCAGTGTGGGCGTCCGCGCCTTGGTCGCGCCCGGATCGAAAGCCACCAATGGACGGGACGTCGGACCTACCTGCACTTGGCGTCTGCTCGAGAGGGCAGCATCCGGGCCGTGTCGGCCGCGAGCTGCGGTCGATGGCTTGGTCAGCGTGTCCGGGCCATGTGTTCGGCGAGGTATTCGGCGGAGAATAGCCCTGATTTGAACGTGTGCATCCAGTGCAGGCCGAGGAAGTAGAGCCCGGGCCGCTGGGTGACGCCCCGTTGCTGGGCCGGCCGGCCACGCTCGTCGAACACCGGAACCTTTACCCAGTCGAAGTCGTAGCGGTAGCCGGTCGCCCAGATGCTCGTGTTGACGTCGCCCCTGGCGAGGTTGAGCGAGTCGACCTCGTTGATGGCGGCGGGAAGACGCGTCGGCTCGGCGGGCTGTTCATCGGCAAGGTCTTCCTGCACCCGGGTGAGGGCGAACTCACGGGCCGCCGACAGGAAGTCGGCGTATGCCTTGTCGGCCTCGTCGAGGATCTGGTTCGCATTGGCCTGGATCGCAAGCCTGTCGCCGGATGCGCCCACGACCCGGCCGACCACGCGCACGCCGTCGGCGGCGAGCTGCCGCACGTTCACGTCGTAGCCGCCGTTCGCCCCGGTGACGACGGTCGACGGTGGCCATTGGCGGCCGGGGAAGCTGTCGATCGGCTGGGCGAAGCGGCCCATCTTGTCCAGCCACCAGTAGACGTCCCTGCCCCGCAACCGTCTCGGGGCGCGCCGGTGCCGGCTGACCGACAGGTACACCCTGCGCCCGGCGTGCAGCAGTTCGTCGGCGATCTGGCATCCGGATGCGCCGCTGCCCACTACGAGCACCGCCCCGTCCGGCAGGTCGCCGGGGCATCGATAGCGCGTCGGGTCGGTCTGCAGCGCCGACGGCGAGACGTGCTGCGACGGCTGCGGGATCAGCGCACGCTGGAACGGACCGGTTGCGACGACGACGCGCCGCGCGTGCAGGGAACCGTCCGCCAAGGACACCACGAAGCCGGTGCCGTGACCGTCCTCGCCGAGGCTGACGACCTCGGTGTGCTCTCGCACCGGCGCCCGGGTGCTGACCGCGTAAGCCTCGATGATGCGAAGGATCTGACTGTAGTGGGCAAAGCCGTCGGGATCGGCGTTGGCGTAGGTGTAGCCGGGCAGCTGTAGCGACCAGTTCGGGAACTGAAAGCGCAGCGAGTCCCACCGTTCCGTGCGCCACCGTTCTCCGACGCGCCGCCGCTCCAGCACCACATGCTCGCGGCCACGCTGCCGCAGCACGGCGCTCATCGCCAAGCCGGCCTGGCCGGCCCCGACGATGACCGTGTCATGGTGCTCTCGCATCCGCGGCACCGGGCGGCGCTGCGGATCGTCACGCGGGTACGGCGGACCTTCGGTCTCCAACGGGCTGGCGACCCTTCAGCTTCGCAGGTAGCGGATGACGGCGAGGACGCGCCGGTTCTCCTCGCGCGAGTCGGCGATCTGGAGCTTGGTCATGATGCTGCCGACGTGTCCTTCGACGGTCTTCGCGGACAGGAACAGGCGGTCTCCGATGCCGTGGTTGGACCGGCCTTCGGCCATGAGGGCGAGCACTTCGCGTTCGCGGTCGGTGAGCCGGTCGAGGGGGTTGTCGAGCCGGGGTCGGCCGACCAGGGTGCGGATGACCTCAGGGTCTACGACCGATTCGCCGCGGGCAACTCGGGCGATTGCGTCGCAGAGGGCGGTCACGTCGTTGACCCGGTCCTTGAGGAGATAGCCGGCGCCGGTGGCGCTATGGCGCAGCAGCCGTTCGGCGTAAGCGGCCTCGAGGTACTGCGACAGCACGAGCACCGCGACCGTCGGATGGCGGGCGCGGATCGTCAGTGCTGCGGTGAGCCCTTCGTCGGTGAACGTCGGCGGCATCCGGATGTCGGTGACGACCACGTCGGGTGGTTGCGTGTCGACCGCGGCGAGCAGCGTGTCGGCGTCGCCGACGGCATGGGTGACCTCGATGTCGGCGTCGCCGAGCAAACGGGCCAGCCCTTCGCGGAGCAGCACCGAGTCCTCGGCCAGGATCACCCGCACGGCAGCCTCGCAACGACCGTCGTTCCGCGGCCGGTGGGGCTGGTCACGGTCATGCGTCCGCCGAGCGCGACCACACGGTCGCGCATGCCGAGCAGGCCCGACCCGCCGGGGGTGGCGGGGTTGGCGCCGCCGACACCGTCATCGCTGACGCGGACGCTCATTTCGTCGCCCGCGACGGTGACCTCGACGCGCACGACCGACGCTGCGGCGTGCCGGGCGGCGTTGGTCACCGCTTCAGAGACGAAGAAGTACGCGGTGGACTCGACGGTGTCGGGAAAGCGTTGGGATGGTGCGCTGATCTCGACCGGCAGCGGCGCCCGCTCAGCCAGCGCCTTCAGCGCGGACGCGAGGCCCTCCTGCGTCAGCAGCATGGGGTGGATCCCACGAGCCAGCTCGCGTAGTTCGGTGATCGCCTGCTGCAGATCGTCCGCCGCGTGGTCGAGGAACGCGCGCAGCCGCGGGTCGGCACCGTCGCCGGCGCGGGCGCGGGCCTGTCCCAGGGTCATCGACAGCGCGAGCAGCCGCTGCTGCGCCCCATCGTGCAGATCGCGCTCGATCCGCTGCCGCGCGTCCTGCCCGGCCTCGACCAGCCGGGC
>WNGL01004988.1_pt1 | contig 30671 bp, 38 predicted proteins | sample 5400591 | NCBI WGS metagenome assembly WNGL01 (sample SAMN13153377, study PRJNA577476) | soil metagenome | isolation source: 80 cm soil or saprolite under Garry oak tree replicate 1 | place: USA:California | collected 2016-06-15 | reverse complement strand
GCGTAGGCCTCGCGCACGAAGCGCACCGTGGTCAGCATGCCGCGCCAGTCGAGGCCCAGCTTGAACGAGGCGCGGATGTTCAGAAAGAGCGTGATGACGAACAGGATGGGCAGGAGGTAGTCCACGGCCGTCATTGGCTTCCCTGCCTGGGGCTCCCCTGCCCCGGGGCATCGGACGGCCCCGCGGGGCCGGGGGTCGGGGGCAGCTTGTAGACGCGATCGCCCGGCTTGACGAGGCCGAGCCGCTCGCGCGCCATCTGCTCGATGTATTCGGGATCGCTGCGGAGGCGATCCACCTCGGCGGTGAGGCGGCTCGTCTCCGCGCGCAGCACGGCCACCTCGCGCTCGAGACTGTCCACCTCCTGCATGAGGCGCCAGACGCGGGTGAGGCTCTGGCCGCCGAAGCCCGCGAGGGACAGCGCCAGGACCGCCAGGACGGCGGTGCGGAGCAGGCGGAGCGAGCGGAGGCTCACCGCTCGAGGTTCCCGAACGCGGCCCGCCCGGGCCACACGGCGGCGGAGCCCAGCTCCTCCTCGATGCGCAGGAGCTGATTGTATTTCGCCGTGCGCTCGCCCCGCGCCAGCGAGCCCGTCTTGATCTGGCCGGCGTTGACGGCGACGGCAAGGTCGGCGATGAAGGTATCTTCCGTCTCGCCGGAGCGATGGGAGATGACGGTGCCCCAGCCCGCGCGCTTGGCCAGCTCGATGGCCTCCAGCGTCTCCGTCAGCGTGCCGATCTGGTTGACCTTGACGAGGACGGCATTGGCCATGCCGCGGCGGATGCCCTCCTGCAGGATGGCGGGGTTGGTGACGAAGAGATCGTCGCCCACGAGCTGCACGCGCGCGCCCAGGCGCTTGGTCAGGGCCTGCCACCCCTCGCGGTCGTCCTCGCCCAGGCCGTCCTCGATGGAGCAGATCGGATAGCGACCGATGAGCGACTCGTACCAGGCGATCATCTCCTCGCTCGAGCGCTCCACGCGATCGGCCTTGAACTTGTAGCGCCCGCGCTCGCCAAACTCGCTGGCCGCGGGATCCATGGCGAGGAAGACGTCTTCGCCCGGCCGGTAGCCGGCGCGCTCGATGGCGCGCACCACGAAATCGAGCGCGGCCTCGTTGCCCGGCAGGACGGGCGCGAAGCCGCCCTCGTCGCCCACGCCCGTGGAGAGCCCCTTGTCCTTCAGGAGCTTCTTGAGCATGTGAAAGGTCTCGGCGCCCATGCGGAGCGCCTCGGCAAAGGAGCCCGCGCCCGCGGGGACGATCATGAATTCCTGGACGTCGAGGCCATTGTCGGCGTGCGCGCCGCCATTCAGCACGTTCATGAGGGGCACGGGCAGGATGCGCGCGCCGGGGCCGCCGAGGTACTGGTAGAGGGGCAGTCCACATTCATCGGCGGCGGCGCGCGCGACCGCGAGCGAGATGCCGAGCAGCGCGTTGGCGCCCAGGCCCGACTTGTTGGGCGTGCCGTCCAGCTCGAGCAGGGCCTGGTCGACCGCGCTCTGCTCCGTCGCCTCCAGACCCTCGATCTCCGGCGCGATGGTCTCGACCACGTTGTGCACGGCCTGGCGCACGCCCTTGCCGCCGTAGCGCGCGGCGTCCTCGTCGCGCAGCTCCACGGCTTCGCGCTTGCCCGTCGAGGCGCCCGAGGGGACCATGCCGCGACCGAAGGCGCCCGAGTCGAGCCACACGTCCACCTCGATGGTCGGGTTGCCGCGCGAGTCGAGGATCTCGCGGGCGTGGACCGTGCGGATCTCGGACACGCTCAGGCCTTCCGCTTCATGAACGCGTGCCTGCTTTCGTGTGCCCCCCTCACCCTGGCCCTCTCCCCCTCCGGGGGCGAGGGATTCGTCGTCATCCCTCTCCCCCAACGGGGGAGAGGGCAGGGTGAGGGGGCGTCCCAAGGGCGCATCAGGCCTTCCGCTCGACGATGAAGGTGCCCAGCGCCCGCAGCGGCTCGGCGCGGGGGCCGAACGACTGGAGCGCCGCGTGCGCTTCCCCCACGAGGGCCTTGGCGTGGATGCGCGACACCTCGAGGCCGTGCACGGCGGGGTAGGTCGCCTTCTGCTGCGCCTGGTCCTTGCCCGCCGTCTTGCCCAGCTCCTCGCTCGTCGCCGTCACGTCCAGGATGTCGTCCATGATCTGGAAGGCGAGGCCGAGATTGCCGCCGGCGAGACCCAGCGCCACGAGCTGGGAAGGGGTGGCGCCCGCCAGCATGGCCCCGGCGCGGATCGAGGCGCGGATCAGGGCCGCCGTCTTGTGCGTGTGGATGTAGTCCACGGTCTCGGCGCCAACCCGCTTGCCCTCGGACTCAATGTCGGCCACCTGCCCGCCGACCATGCCCGCGCTGCCCGCGGCGTCGGCGATCTCGATCAGGACGTTGCGGAGCGCGTGGGCATCGGAGCCGGCCGCGAAATTGTCGGCGAGCAGCCGGAACGCCAGGGTCAGCAGCGCGTCGCCGGCCAGGATGGCGATGGCCTCGCCGAAGACCTTGTGATTGGTGGGGACGCCGCGACGGAAGTCGTCGTTGTCCATGGCGGGGAGATCGTCGTGGATGAGGGAGTACGTGTGGATCATCTCGACGGCGCAGGCCGTCTGCATGACCTCGTCCATCCGGCCACCCATCGCTTCCGCGCCCGCGATCACGAAGACGGGACGGAGGCGCTTGCCGCCCGCGAAGACGCTGTAGCGCATGGCCTTGTGGAGCGTGGCCGGCGGATCCGACTCGGAGGGAAGATACCGGGCGAGGGCGGCATCCACGGCGCGGGCCCGCTCCGCCATGTAGCTCTGCACGTCCACGCTCATCCCTGCCCGTCCTTGTCCCACTCGAAGGGCTCGGTCCTGAGGAGACCGCCCTCGTCCTTGGTCAGGAGCTCGATGCGCTTCTCGGCCTCCTCGAGGTACTTGGAGCAGCGACGGGCGAGGGCCACGCCTTCCTCGAAGACCTTGAGCGAGTCCTCGAGAGGCAGCTCGCCCGTCTCGAGGCGGTCCACGATCTCCTCGAGACGCTGGAGGGCGTCCTCAAACTTGATGTCGCTCATCCCGTTCCCGGACCTCCGTGACGCGGGCGCCGAGGGCGCCCTGGTGCAGCAGGATCTCGAGCAGGTCGCCGGCTCGCGCCTGCGCGGCCGAGCGGACGAGCGCGCCCGAGGGCAGCCGCGTCACGCTATAGCCTCGCGAGAGGACGGCGAGGGGCGAGAGGCTCTCGAGGCGGCCCACCGAGGTGGCAAAGCGCGCGCGCGACGCCTGGACGCCGTGCGCGGCCCCGGAGACCAGCCGCCCGCGGAGCTGGCCGAGCAGCGCGACATCGGCGCTGATTCTCGCCGCCGGATTCCTCGCGCTCAGAGCCTGCGTGAGGAGCGCGAGGCGGTGGCGGATCTGTCGCTGGCCCGCGCGTAGCCCGAGGCGCAGCCTCCCCTGCAGGTCATCCAGGCGGCGGTAGAGATCTCGCAGCGCGCGGGCGGGATCCGTGAGGACCCGGCGCCGCGCGAGGAAGTGGAGGCGCTCGCGCTGGGCCGTCACATCCGCCGTCATCGCCTGCTTGAGCCGGGCGTAGAGGTCCACGAGGCGCTCGATCACCGCGAGCTTCTCGCGCACCACCAGCTCGGCGGCGCCGGAAGGCGTGGGCGCGCGCAGATCGGCCACGAAATCGGCGATGGTGAAGTCGGTCTCGTGACCGACGGCCGAGATCACGGGCACCCGGCAGGCCACGATGGCGCGGGCCACCGTCTCGTCGTTGAAGGCCCAGAGGTCCTCGATGGAGCCGCCCCCGCGCCCCACCACGATCACGTCCAGCTCCGTCATCTCCTGGAGGTTCACGAGGGCCTGGACGATCTCGGCGGGCGCGCCGTCGCCCTGCACGCGCACGGGCGCGATGAGGATGCGCAGGTCGCCGAAGCGGCGGCCGATGATGTTGAGCATGTCGCGGATGGCCGCGCCCGTGGGCGAGGTGACGATGCCCGAAGGCGAGCTGGAGCGCGCCCAGGCCCTGCGGCTCCATGAGCTCGACGACCAGCTGGTATTGACCACGGGCGGCGTACACGTCGAGGCCGCCGAAGGCGAGCACGTGCATGCCGTCCTCGGGCTCGAAGCGCACGCGACGCCCGCGCCCCCTGAAGAGCACGGCCGAGAGCTGCGCCCCCTCGTCCTTCAGCGTGAAGTACGCGTGCCCCGAGGACGGCACGCGCAGGTTCGAGATCTCGCCCTCCACCCAGACCGCGGGAAACATCCCCTCCAGCGTCCCCTTGATCCCCGCCGTCAGCTCCGAAACCGTGTAGACCCTCCGCTCCCCCCCGCTCATGCGCCCCTCTCTTTATCCCTCTCCCCTCTGGGGAGAGGGCAGGGTGAGGGGCGGTGATTCACACCTAGAGCGAGAACAATGCTCTGAAGAACCCCATCGATGTTCGTAAGGACCTCATTGTTCCAGAATCGCAGCACTCGGTAGCCTTGAGCTTCGAGCAGCTCGGTCCGCGTGGTATCAGAATTCTGCTGAAGCGCGTGCTGGCCACCGTCAAGCTCGACGATGAGCTTGGCTTCGGTGCAGCAGAAATCCGCGATGAAGGGGCCGACGGGATGCTGTCTCCGGAACTTGAACTCGGTCAGCCTCCTGTCACGGAGTCGCCACCACAGCTTCCTCTCTGCATCCGTTTGAGCTTGCCGAAGGTCTCGCGCGTACTTCCGGGGGCGCTCCCAAACCTGCCCCCTCACCCTGCCCTCTCCCCCGATGGGGGAGAGGGTTCCAACCAGTATCCCTCTCCCCTCTGGGGAGAGGGCAGGGTGAGGGGCCCTCATGAGGCTCATGCGGCACCGAGCTGGCGGGTGGCGGCGAGGAGGGTGTTCTTCATGAGCATGGCGATGGTCATGGGGCCGACGCCGCCGGGCACGGGGGTGATGGCGCGGGCGTGCTGGGAGGCTGATTCGAAATCGACGTCGCCCGCGAGCTTGCCGGTGTCGAGCCGGTTGACGCCGACGTCGATGACCACGGCGCCTTCCTTGATCATGTCGCCCGTGATCACGCGCGGCTTGCCCGCGGCCACGCAGAGGATGTCCGCGCGACGGCAGTGGGCCGCGAGATCCCGCGTGCGCGTGTGGCACATGGTCACCGTGGCGTTGCGCGCGAGGAGGAGCTGGGCCAGCGGCTTGCCGACCAGGCGCGAGCGGCCCACCATGACGGCCTCCGCGCCCTCGATGGGAATCCCGTAGTGATCGAGGATCTCGATGCACCCGGCGGGCGTGCACGGGACGGCGGTGGGCTTGCCGCCGAGCAGGTTGCCCAGGCTCATCGGGTGAAGGCCGTCGGCGTCCTTCTGGGGCGCGATGGCGGCCACGGCCTGGTCCTCGTCCATGCCCTTGGGCAGCGGGAGCTGGAGGAGGATGCCGTGGAGGGCAGGGTCGGCGTTGATCCGCCGGATCGTGTCGAGCAGCTCGGCCTGCGTGCACCCCTGCGGGAACAGGAAATCGCGCGAGGCGATGCCCACCTCGTCGGCCGCGCGCTTCTTGTTGCGAACGTAGATCTGGGAGGCAGGATCCTCGCCCACGAGGATGACGGCCAGGGTGGGCTCGACGCCGGTTTTCTGCTTGAGGGCCGCCACGCCGGCCTTGACCTCGGCCAGCACCTTGTCCGCGACCGGCCTGCCGTGGAGGATCTGCACCGCGCTCAGTCGGAAAGGGGCACGCGCAACCGCTCGATCGAGAGCCCTCGGCCCGTCTCGGCGTCGACCTTGATCAGGGCGCCGTGGAGCGCCACGGGGCCCTTGGCGGGCTCGAAACGATTCGGCATCTGCGAGATGAACCGGTCGAGGGCCAGATCCTTGTCCACGCCGATGACGGAGTCGGTGGGACCCGTCATGCCCAGATCGGTGATGTAGGCCGTGCCCTGCGGCAGCACGCGCTCGTCCGCCGTCTGGACGTGGCGGTGCGTGCCGACGACGGCGCTCACCCGCCCGTCGAGGTGCCAGCCCATGGCCTGCGACTCGCTGGTGGCCTCGGCATGCATGTCCACGATGATGACGGGCGTGTCCTTGCGGAGCTCGGGCAGGATCTCGTCGGCCTTCCGGAAAGGGCAGTCGATGGGCAGCATGAACACGCGACCCATGAGGTTGACCACGGCCACCTTGTGCGGGCCGGTCTTCACCGTGACGTAGCCGGCACCCGGCGTGCCTGCGGGGAAATTTGCCGGGCGCAGCAGAAGGTTATCCTTCGCGATGTGCTCGACGATCTCCTTCTTGTCCCAGATGTGGTTGCCGGAGGTCATGACGTCCACGCCCTGCTCGAGGAAAGCGCGCGCCATCTGGGGCGTGACCCCGAACCCCCCGGCCGAGTTCTCCACGTTGACGATGGCGAGATCGACCTCATGCTGTTTGCGCAGCTTGGGCAGCAGGACCTGGACAGCCCGCCGCCCGGGCTCACCAAAGACGTCGCCAACGCAGAGGATCGTGAGCGGCTTGGGCATCTATTTGGTTCTGGGGGGGAGCGGCGTCGCTCCTCCCCCAGACCCCCCCACCGCATTGATCATGTGCGGAATGTCGGGTGCTCCTCCCCCAGACCCCCCCACCGCACTGTTCGATCCCGTCGCGATCAAGGTCATCACTTCGCGACTTCGACGGCGCGCGTCTCGCGGATCACGATCACCTTGATGTGCCCGGGGTACTGCATCTCGGCCTCGATGCGCTTGGAGATGTCCTTGGCGAGCTGGTGCGCGTCGAGGTCGGTGATCTGCTCGGCCTTGGTCATGATGCGGAGCTCGCGGCCCGCCTGGATCGCGTAGCACATCTCCACGCCCTTGTAGGACATCGCGATCTCCTCGAGCTTGGCGAGACGCTTGATGTAGCTCTCCAGCACGTCGCGGCGGGCGCCCGGGCGGGCGGCCGAGATGCCGTCGGCGGCCTCGGTCAGCACAGCCTCGATGGTCTCGGGCTCCACGTTCTCGTGGCCGCAGAGCGCGGCATTGATGACCTGCGCCGACTCTCCCCACTTGGTCAGCACCTGCAGCGACAGCTCCGGGTGGCTGCCCTCCTGCTCGTGGGTCAGGGCCTTGCCGATGTCGTGGAGCAGTCCCATGCGCTTGGCGAGCTTGACGTCGGCCTTGATCTCCGCCGCCATCATGCCGGCCAGCCACGCCACTTCCTTGGAGTGCTGGAGGCAGTTCTGGCCGTAGGAGGTCCGGTACTTCATGCGGCCCACCAGCTTGACCAGCTCGGGGTGCAGGCCGTGCACGCCCACCTCGAAGCAGGCCTTGTCACCCTCCTCCTTGAGGTGCTCCTCCATGTCCTTCTTGACCTTCTCGACGACCTCCTCGATGCGCGCGGGGTGAATGCGGCCGTCGGCGATCAGCTTCTGCAGGGCCAGCCGCGCGATCTCCCGTCGGTAGGGGTCATAGGCCGAGATGAGGACGGCCTCCGGCGTGTCGTCGACGATCAGGTCCACGCCCGTGTGCAGCTCGAGGGCGCGGATGTTCCGCCCCTCGCGCCCGATGATGCGCCCCTTCATGTCGTCCGAGGGCAGGTCCACGATGGAGACGGCGGTCTCGACGGTGTAGTCGGGAGCCAGGCGCTGGCCAGGCGCTGGATGGTGGTGGCCAGCACTTCCTTGGCCTTGGCCTGCGCCGTCTCCCTGGCCTCCTCTTCGAGCTTCATGCCCAGGAGCTGGGCCTCGCGGCGAGACTCGACCTCGACCTGGGCCATGAGCTGTCGCTTGGCCTCCTCCGCCGTGAGCCCCGCGATGCCTTCGAGCTTGCGGCGCTGCTCTTCCAGGGCCGAGCTCAGGCGGGCTTCGGATGCCGAGACGACCTTGTCTCGCTCGCCCAGGGCGCGGTCGCGGGTCTGCAGCTCGCTCTCCCGCCGGTCGAGCTGGTCGAGCCGCCGGGCCAGCTGCTCCTCCTGCTGGAGCACGCGCCGCTCGACGTCCTGGATCTCCTTCTGCCGGGTGCGCGTCTCCTGCTCGAGCTCCCCGCGCATCTTGAGGGCCATTTCCTTGGCCTCGAGGTCAGCGGTGCGCACGCGCGACTCCGCCTCGCGCAGCTTGCTCTCTGCGTCAACGCGCGCCTGCTCCACCACGCGCTGCGCGTCACCGACGATTCGCTTGGCGCGAGTCTCGGCATCGCCCAGGGAGCGGGTGACGGAAAGCTTGTGGCTCATGTAGCCGACGAAGACGGCGAGGACGGCGACGAGGGGAAGGAGGACCAGGACGAGCTTGACGTCCATTGCTATCTCCAAACCGGGGAAACCCCGGACCGATCAGACTGTTCGGATACCACCCGAGCACCAAAAAATCGCTGAAAGTATAGGCGCTTCGGAGTGGAAAAGTCAACGAGGGAGGCGCCCCGCCTCTGCCGTGTGCCGACGGTGTTTCGAACCTGGCAAGCCAGGTGGGCGCCAAAATGGAGGGCTTCAGGCTTCCCCTCCTAGGAGGGGCATGCGCACCACCCTCGTGAGCGGCGTCCTCTTGTGTATCGAGGTTGAAACTTTCCCCCGACATCACAAACAGCGCAGGGCCCCTCCTGTCTACATCCGGCGGGGCCGGCAGTCAAGTTTAGGTCTGACGCGGTGCGATGGCCTCCAGCACGCTGATCATGGCCCCGATGCGCTTGGGCACCTCGCCCTCGTAGCCGGCCAGCTCCTCACGGGCGCGGAACAGCTCGTCGGCGATGTAGAGGGCGGACAGGGCCAGGGCCTTGACGGGGTCCTGCCCCCGCACCTGCCCCTCCACGCTCTTCGCGCGCTGCTCGACATAAGCGGCGAGGTCACGGACGTACTTGGGGTCCGCCTCGCTGCGGATCGTGTACTTCTGTCCGAGGATCTCGACCTCGACGCGGTGGGCCTCGCTCATAGCTGGAGTTTCTCCATTTCCTTGAGCATGGCGTTGACCTGCGACAGCACGTCCTTGCGCTCTTGCCGGAGCCGGGCAAGCTCCGCGCGGTCGCTCTCGCCGGCCCCGAGCCTGGCCTGGAGCTGCTCGCGCTCGCGTCGGAGCATGGCGATCGCCTCGGCGGCCCGGCGCACCGCCTTCTCCAGCTCTTCCAGCCGGTCGCTCAGCGGCTGCTCGGGCATCGATCTCCCCTCATGTCACGCTCCCCTCACCTCGGCCCGGAAGCGGCGGCCGATCTCCGTGATGATCCTGGCATGCAGCTCGTTGACCTCCCGGTCGGTCAGCGTCCGGTCCGGTGCCTGGTAGGTCAGGCTCCAGGCGAGGCTCCGCCGGCCTGCCCCGATCTGGTCGCCCTCGTAGACGTCGAAGAGCGTGACCTGGCGGAGCAGCGGCAGCTTCATCCCGCGAATGGCCGCCTCCACCTCGCCCGCCGTCACCTCGGCCGGGACCACGAGGGCGAGGTCGCGCTGGACGGCGGGGAAGCGCGGCAGCGGCTGGTACTGGACGGTCTCGCGAGGCAGCGCCAGGAGCGCGGTCAGAGAGAGCTCGGCGAGAAAGACCGGCACGGACAGGTCGAAGGCCTCCCGGACGGCCAGGGCAACCTCGCCGAACCGTCCGACCTCGCGGGCGCCCGACAGCAACGCCGCACCCCGTCCCTGCTCGAGGTAGCGCGGGCCCTGCCCCGCCTCGTACGGCGCCACCTCGACCGGCTTCGCCCCCGCCGCGTGGAGGGCGAGCTCCGCGGCCCCCTTGATGTCGTAGACGTCCACGCGCTCCCGCGAGGCATGCCAGACGCGCGGGGCGCGCTGCCCCGTCATGATCACGCCGAGCCACAGCTCTTCATGGGCGGGCCGGTCGCCGTCCTCCTCGCGATGAGGCGCAAAGGTGTGCCCGATCTCGAAGGCGCGCACGTCGGGAATCTGATGGCTGGCATTGAGCGCCACCACCTCGAGAAGGCCGGGGGCCAGGGCCGGGCGCAGGACGGACCGCTCGATGGAGATGGGATTCTGCAGGGTGATCAAGCTCTCCGGAGCATCCCAGCCCATGGCCTTGAGCCGTCCCGGGTCGACGAAGGCGTAGGTGATGGCCTGCGACAGACCGGCATCGGTCAGCGCCCGGGTGACGGCGCGGCTGAGCTGCAGCTCCGGCGGCTGGGAGACGGGCCGGAGCTGGCCGCCCCGGGGCAGCGTCGAGGGAATCTTGTCATAGCCCCAGACGCGAATGACTTCCTCGACCAGGTCGTCTTCCTGGACGATGTCGCGGCGAAAGCTCGGCACCACGGCCTGGAGCTCCTCGCCGGAGTCGTCGACCGCGAAGCCCAGGGTCTGGAGGATGCGGACGATCTCCTCCTGGGGCGGGCAGGCGCCGATGAGTCGCTCGATCCGGGCCCGACGCAGGGTGACGCGCGGGCGCGGCCGGGGGCTCGGATACGCGTCGATCACACCCTTGGCGACCGTGCCCCCGCCGAGATCGGCCATGAGCTGGGCCGCGCGATCGAGGGCCTCGCGCAGCCCCTCGATGTCCGCGCCGCGCTCGAAACGATAGGCGGCGTCGGTGTGGAGCCCCAGGGCGCGGGAGGTCCGGCGGACGGAGCCGGGATTGAAGTAGGCGGACTCGAGGAGGACCGTGGTCGTCGTCTGCGTCACTTCGGTGGCGCCCCCGCCCATGACGCCGCCCACGGCAACCGCCCGCTCGGGGTCACAGATCATGAGCATGTCGGAGGAGAGGGCACGGTCCTGGCCGTCGAGCGTGCGGAGCCGCTCGCCGGGGCGGGCGCGCCGGACCACGATCCTGTGCTCGGCGATGGTGTCGTAGTCGAAGGCGTGCAGGGGCTGGCCCATCTCCCAGAGGACGTAGTTGGTCACGTCCACGAGATTGTTGATGGGACGCAAGCCCACCGCGCGCAGGCGCTGGGCCAGCCACGGCGGCGAGGGCTTGACCGTGAGCCCGCCGATGACGCGCGCCGCGTATCGCGGACACAGATCGGGATCGAGGATCTCGACGGCGGCGAGCGAGGCGGCCTCCGTCTCCCCTTCCCGCACCGTGATCTGGGGAAAGCGAAACGGCGCGCGCGTCAGGGCCGCCACTTCCCGCGCGACGCCCACGATCGACAGCGCGTCGGGACGGTTCGGCGTGATCTCGATCTCGAGGATGGTGTCGTCGAGGCCGAGATAGTGGATGAGGGCGGCCCCGAGAGGGGCATCCGCGGCCAGCTCGAGAATGCCGTCCTCGTCGTCGCCGATGCCGAGCTCTTTCTCCGAGCAGAGCAGCCCTTCGGACACGGTCCCGCGGATCTTGGCGGCCTTGATGGCTCGGCCGCCAGGAAGCGTCGCTCCGGGCGGGGCGAAGGCCGTGCGAAGGCCGGGCGCGGCATTCGGGGCGCCGCAGATCACCGAGAACGTCTTGCCCGGCGTCGCGACCCGGCAGAGGCGGATATGGTGGCCGGCCGCGGTGACGCCGAGGTCGCGCTCGATGGCCTCGATCTCGCCCACGACCACGCCGGAGAGCCCTTCCACCAGGGGCGACAACGAGGCGACCTCGATGCCGGCATTGGTCAGCCGATCGGCGATCTGCGCCGGCGTCTGATCCGTCTCGACGAACTCGAGCAGCCAGCGATAGGAGATCTTCACGACGCGAACTGTCCCAGGAAGCGCAGGTCGTTCTCGAAGAAGAGCCGGATGTCGTCGATGCGGTACTTCAGCATGGCCACGCGCTCCACGCCCATGCCGAAGGCCCACCCCGTCACCTCCTCGGGATCATAGCCGACGTTGCGCAGCACGTTCGGGTGGACCATGCCCGAGCCCAGGATCTCGAGCCAGCCCGACTGCTTGCAGAGGCGGCAGCCGGAGCCACCACAGGCGAAGCAGCTCACGTCGGCCTCGGCGGAGGGCTCCGTGAACGGGAAGAACGACGGGCGGAAGCGAAGGCTCACGCCGGCGCCGAACATCTCGCGCGCGAAGTGCTCGAGGGTGCCCTTGAGATCGCCCAGGGAGATGTTCGTGTCCACGGCCAGGCCTTCCACCTGATGGAACATGGGCGAGTGCGTGATGTCCGCGTCACGTCGGTACGTCTTGCCCGGGAAGATGTAGCGCACGGGTGGCCGCTGCGCCTTCATCGTCCGGATCTGCACCGGCGAGGTGTGGGTGCGGAGCAGGGTGTCCGCGGAGAGATGGAAGGTATCCTGCATGTCGCGCGCGGGATGATCGTCGGGGAAATTGAGCGCGGCGAAGTTGTAGTAGTCCGTCTCGACCTCCGGGCCCTCGGCCACCGAGAAGCCGAGCCCCGCGAAGATCTCGATGATCTCGTCGAGGACCCGCACGAGCGGGTGCACTGCCCCGGGGAGGATCGCGCGACCCGTCAAGGTCAGGTCGGGGCGCTGGGCCTGCAAGGCCTGCCGGTGCTCCTCGGCCTTGAGGGCGACCAGGCGAACCTCGAGCTCGGCCTCGAGACGCTCCTTGGCCCGGTTGACCTCCTGGCCGAAGCGCGGGCGATCGGCCGCGGGCACCTTGCCGAGCCCGCGCAGGAGCGCCGTCAACTCGCCCGAGCGGCCGAGCACACGCACGCGCACCTGCTCGAGGGCAGACGTGGATCGGGCCCCGGCGATGTCCGCCAGGGCCCGATCGAGGATGTCCTGGACCCGCGGGTCCCCCGCCACGATTCTCAGCCCCGCTGGGCGGCGACTTTCTCGGCCAGCTTCGCGAAGGCCGGCGGATCGGAGACGGCGAGCTCGGCCAGGATCTTCCGGTCGAGCATGATGCCGGCCTTCTTGAGCCCGGCCATGAAGACGGAATACGAGAGCCCTACCTGCCGGCATGCCGCATTCACGCGGATGATCCAGAGGGCGCGCGCCCGGCGCTTCTTCTGCTTGCGCCCCCGGTAGGCAAAGGCGCCCGCCCGGAGCACGGTCTCCGCCGCTGTGCGGTAGAGCTTGCGGCGTCCGCCGAAATACCCCTTCGCCCGCTTGAGGACTTTCTTCCTGCGCTGGCGGGTCTTGGACCCGCCCTTTGCCCGTGGCATCTAGTTTCTCCTTTGGATCGCTGTGGGCTAGGGCCCGACCCCCTCACCCTGCCCTCTCCCCCACTGGGGGAGAGGGATTCAATTTACAGGTAGGGGACGAGCCGTCTCAGTCTCGGCTCATCGGCTTTCGTGACAAGGCGCGGCTTGCGGAGCTTGCGCTTCCGCTTGGGGCTCTTGGCCTCGAGGTTGTGGCGCTTCCATCCGCTCCGGCGCATGAGCTTGCCCGTGCCGGTGGTCCTGAGCCGCTTGGCCGCCGCCCGCTTCGTCTTCATCTTCGGCATGTTGGTGAGCCTTCTTTCCTTTGATCCCTCTCCCCCCTCAGGGGAGAGGGTAGGGTGAGGGGCCGTAGTCTGCCTACGTCTAGTGAGGCTTGGGCGACAGGATCATCGAGAGCATGCGCCCTTCCATCCGCGGATGGTTCTCGATGACCGCGACGTCCGACATGATCTCCGTCATCTTGTTCAGCATCTTCCAGCCGAGCTCGGTGTGGGCCATCTCGCGCCCCTTGAAGCGCACCGTCACCTTCGCCTTGTTGCCCTCCTCCAGGAAGCGCCGCACGTGCTTGGCCTTGAAGTCGAAGTCGTGCGTGTCGGTCTTCGGCCCGAGCTTCACTTCTTTCACCTGGATGATCGTCTGCTTCTTGCGCGCGTCCTTCTGCCGGCGCGCCTGCATGTACTTGTACTTGCCGAAATCCATGATCCGGCACACCGGGGGCACCGCCTCCGCCGCCACCTCCACGAGATCCATCTCCCGCTGCCGCGCCAGCTCCAGCGCCTGCGCGATGGGCAGGATCCCCAGCTGCTCGCCGTCCGCGCTGACCACGCGGACTTCCCGCACGCGAATGCCCTCGTTGATCCGGATGTCCTTGGACTGTATGGGCGTGGCTCCTAGCTGCGGGCGGCGCTCAGCCTGAGCGGCCCACGGTGAGGGTGGCGGACCGGCTGCCGATCTCGGCGACGATGTCGTGGAGAATCTGATCGACCGGCAGCACCGCGGACTGATCGCTCCCGCGCAGGCGAAGGCTCGCGGTGCCCTGCTGCGCCTCGCGCTCGCCCACCACCAGCGTGTACGGCACCTTGTGCACCTGGGCCTCGCGGATCCGATAGCCGAGCTTCTCGTTGCGGTCGTCGAGGTCCGCGCGGATTCCCGCCTCGCGCAGGCGCCCATGCACGCCCGTGCCGTACGCGGCGTGCTTCTCGCTCACGGGCAGCACGCGCGCCTGGACGGGGGCGAGCCACGTCGGGAAGGCGCCCGCGAAGTGCTCGGTGAGGATGGCGATGAACCGCTCGTAGGAGCCGAAGATGGCGCGGTGGATGACGACCGGCCGCTTGGGCTGTCCGTCCGAGTCGATGTACTCGCACTGCATCCGCTCGGGCAGCATGGTCAGATCGACCTGGACGGTGGCGAGCTGCCAGGGGCGCCCGAGGACGTCGCGGACGTCGATGTCGATCTTGGGACCGTAGAAGGTGCCGTCGCCCGGCTTGAGGTCGTAGGCGAGCCCGTTGGCCTTGAGGGCCTCGTGGAGCGCGCGCTCCGCCTGCTCCCACTGCGCGTCCGTCCCCAGACTCTGGACCGGCCGCGTGGCGAGCCGGAACGAGGGCTCGAGATTGAACGTCTTGTACCACTCGCCCACCAGGTGCAGGAGCGAGGTGATCTCGTCCTGGACCTGATCGGGCCGGAGATAGATGTGCGCGTCGTCCTGGGTGAACTGGCGGACACGCACCAGACCCGAGAGCGTGCCCGAGCGCTCGTTGCGGTGACAGCGGCCCATCTCCGAGTAGCGAATGGGCAGGTCGCGGTAGGAGCGGACCGTGCGACGGTACACGTAGGCGGACTCGGGGCAGTTCATGGGCTTGAGGCTGAACGTCTCGTTCTCGATCTCCAGCTTGAACATGTTGTCGCTGTAGAGCTCCCAGTGCCCCGACTGCTCCCAGAGCTTCTTGTTGACGAGCAGCGGCGTCGAGATCTCCTGGTAGCCCCGCGCGTCGAGACGCTCCCGCGCGAACTTCTCCAGCTCGCGGACGAGGATCATGCCGCCGGGCAGCCAGAAGGCCGCCCCCGGGGCCACGTCGTGGAACTCGAAGAGGTCGAGCTCACGTCCCAGCTTGCGGTGATCGCGCTTCTTGGCCTCCTCGAGCCGCCAGAGGTACTGGTCCAGATCCTTCTGGGTGAGCCAGGCGGTGCCGTAGATGCGCTGGAGCATCGGGTTCTTCTCGCTCCCTCGCCAGTAGGCGCCGGACGAGGACAGGAGCTTGAAGAACTTGATCGCGCCCGTGGAGGCGACGTGCGGCCCGCGGCAGAGGTCCACGAAGTCGCCCTGACGATAGAAGGAGACGGTGGGCGCGTCGATGCCGCGCAGGATCTCGACCTTGAAGGGCTCCTGGCGCTCCTCGAAGAAGCGGATGGCCTTGTCCCGCGGCATCTCCTCACGGACGAAGGGCTGGTCCTGCTTGGCGAGCTCGCGCATCGTCGTCTCGATGCGCTCGAGATCCTCGGGCGTGAAGGGCGTGGGCCTGGAGAAATCGTAGTAGAAGCCGTCCTCGATGGCGGGCCCGATGGCGACCTTGACCCCGGGGAAGAGCTGCGTCACGGCCTGGGCCATGAGATGGGCGGTCGAGTGACGCAGCGTGGGCAGTGGCTCCGGGGCGCAGTCGGCCTCCCCGGCCAGGCGCAGATGCCTGTCTTCTTCAGAATCGATCATGTCTTTATTCAGCACTCGCCTCGCCGCGCTCCTCGCCTGCGGCTCGTCGGCCGCGTCTCAGCTCGAAGGTCAAAAGATAAAAAAGCATCACGGGAATGGCGCCCAGTGATGCTTCGCACTCCCCCTCGCGCACCCTGCGTCCCGTTACCTTCGATGGCACCCCTCAACGAAATGGTGCAAAAAGAAAATGGTAGGCTCGGGCGGTATCGAACCGCCGACCTCTACCGTGTCAAGGTAGCGCTCTCCCCCTGAGCTACGAGCCTACACGAAAAAAGTACAAGTGAGACTACAGGATAGCTCTCTCGGCTGTCAAGCGCGCGACCCCCGATGAGGGGGCCTGCCGGAGAGCCTGACGCCCTCCCAGAGGAGCTCAACGGAGGTAGTTGTTGAGCAGGCTGGCGCCCACGATCTGGTAGCGGAAGATGCCGTTGATGGGAAGCCCGCCCTTGGAGATGGCGTCGGGCACGGGCGGGAAGGGAGACGCGAGCTGGACGGCGCGCAGGGCGTACTCGTCCAGGATGGGCACGCCGGAGGTCTTCCGCAGGAGAATGAACTGCAGCTCTCCGCTCTTGGCGATCCCGAACTCGATCAGGAGCTCGCCCTCGATGCCACGGTCGCCCGCCTCGCGCGGATAGATCCAGTTGCGCTTGATCTTCTCGCGGATCCTGTTGAAGTAGTCCTGGTACCTCGGCTCGGGCGTGTCGAGAGGGATGGCCTGACCCTCGATACCACCGCGCCCTCCCTGGAGCCCTCCGCCACCGCCGGGGGCGCGGAACATGCCGGGAGGCGGTGACACGGGCTGGGGCACGGACGCCACCCGTGGCTCGCTGCCCGGCGACGGGGGCGGCGTTTGCTGCTGTGGCTGAGGCTGGGGCTCGGGCTGGGCCCTGGCCGTCTGGGGCTGCGTCTGCGCGTTCCTGCCCTCGTAGGCGGGGTCCTCGCCCTTGGGCGTCGGAGCGGGCGGCTGGGGCGCCGACTTGGTGAGCTCGCGCGGCTCGGGCGCGCGCGGCGCCGGCTTGGGCGCCTCGGCGACCTTCGGAGCGGGCGGGACTGGACGGGCGGCCGGCGATGGCGGCTGCGCCTTGGCGGGAGGCGGAGTGAGCGGCCTCGGCTTCTCGGGCTCGGCCACGTCGGGGCCCACCGGCCGCGCCGGACTGCCGAGCGGAGCGGTCTCCTTGGGCTTGTCGGGCGCGATGTCCACGAAGAGCGGCTCGCCGCGCTTGGCGAGGACGGGATTGCTGAGCCCGCCCGAGAGGAGAAGGGCCAGGCCGGCGAGAACGTGGAGCAGCAGCGAGACAAGTACCGTGACTACCAGATACCGATTGGTCCGGTCCTCTGGCAGGAACTTCACACACCATGCCCATGCACGCCGCACTGCCTCGAGTACCAGCATCCCGCTGATTATAAGCCACTTCGCCTGCGTCGATGTTTTCCCAGGCGGCGGGGTGCGGAGTCTCCTCGGAGCTCGGCTTGACCCGAGCTTCGGCGCATACCACGATGGGCCACGGCGGGACAGTCCTGCGGCTCACAAGAAATCGAGGAGGCCCCAAAGATGGGCAAGGTCAGCGTCCGATATATCGTGTCCGACGTCGACGCGGCGATCCCCTTCTACACGGAGATGCTCGGCTTTCGTGTGGACATGCATCCGGCACCGGGCTTCGCCAGCCTCTCCAAGGGCGATCTGCACTTGCTGCTCAACCGACCCGGCGTGGGCGGCGCCGGACAGTCGATGTCCGACGGCCAAGCCCCCGCTCCCGGCGGATGGAACCGGATCCAGATCGAGGTCGACGACCTCGCCACCACCGTCGAGAAGCTCAAGGCCGCGGGATGCCGCTTCCGCAATGAGATCGTCATCGGCAACGGGGGAAAACAGATCCTCGTGGACGATCCATCCGGCAACCCGATCGAGCTGTTCCAGCCCGCCGGCTAACTAGAGACTGCGGCCCACCGCCTCGGCGACGGGGCGCAGCTCGCGCATGAGCTGGGCGAACTTCGACGGCTTGAGCGACTGGGGCCCGTCGGACAGCGCCTCCTCGGGCTTCGGATGCACCTCGATGATGAGCCCGTCGGCGCCGCAGGCGACGGCGCCCTTGGCCATGGGCGCCACCAGGTCCCAGTGGCCTGTCCCATGCGAGGGATCGACGACGACGGGCAGGTGGGACAGCTTCTTCAGCACGGGCACCGCGTTCAGATCGAGGGTGAAGCGCGTGCTCGTCTCGAAGGTGCGGATGCCGCGCTCGCAGAGAATCACGTCGGGATTGCCGGCGGCGAGAATGTACTCGGCGGAGAGCAGGAACTCCTGGATGCTCGTGGCCATCCCGCGCTTGAGAAGCACGGGTTTGCCCATCTCCCCCACCCGCCGCAGCAAGGTGAAGTTCTGGATGTTGCGCGCGCCGATCTGCAGGATGTCGGAGTACTCGGCCACCATCTCGGCGCTCTCCGTCTCGAGCACCTCGGTGACCACGGGCAGCCCCGTGCGCTTGCGCGCCTCCGCGAGGTACTTGAGCCCCTCCTCCTTCAGGCCCTGGAAGGCATAGGGCGAGGTGCGCGGCTTGAAGGCGCCCCCCCGCAGGATGCGCGCCCCCGACTCCTTGACGCGGTCGGCGACCTCGAGCACCTGGGCCTCTGACTCGACCGAGCAGGGGCCCGCCATGACCACGATGTCCTTGCCGCCGATGACCACGCCATTGACGCGCACCTCGGACGGCTCCCGCCGCACTTCCCTGCTCGCCAGCTTGAAGGGCTGCTGGACGGGCATGACCGACTCCACGATCTCGACGGCCTCCAGGAGGCGCAGGTCCGGGCGGCCGCGCTCCTCGCCCACCGCGGCCACGATGGTCTTGAACTCGCCGCGGATGACGTGGGGGGCATAGCCCATCTCGGTCACGCGCCGGCAGATGTCCTCGACGTCGCTGTCCCCGATGCCGCTCTTGAGCACGATGATCATAGCGATCTCCCCAGAACCTCGGCGAGGGGCCGGAGCTCGGACATGAGTTTGCCGAACTTGTCCGGCTTGAGCGACTGGGGCCCGTCGGACAGCGCCTCGGCCGGATTGTTGTGCACCTCGATGATGAGCCCGTCCGCCCCCGCGGCCAGCCCCGCCTTGGCCATGGCCGACACGTATTCCCAGTGCCCCGTGCCGTGCGAGGGATCGACGAGAACCGGGAGGTGCGAGAGCTTCTTGACCACGGGGATGGCGTTGAGGTCGAGGGTGAAGCGCGTGGAGGTCTCGAAGGTCCGGATCCCGCGCTCGCAGAGGATGACGTTGGGGTTGCCGCCCGCCAGCACGTACTCGGCGGAGAGGAGCCACTCCTGGATGGAGCTCGACATGCCGCGCTTGAGGAGCACGGGCTTGCCACACTCCGCCACGCGCTTGAGAAGCGAGAAGTTCTGGATGTTGCGCGCGCCGACCTGGAGGATGTCGGCGTGCTCGGCGACCACGTCGACCTTGTCGGGCTCCATGACCTCGGTGACCACGGGCAGCCCCGTGGCCTTGCTCGCCTCGTGCAGGAGCTTGAGCCCTTCCTCCTCGAGCCCCTGGAAGGCGTAGGGCGAGGTCCGCGGTTTGAAGGCCCCGCCGCGCAGGACGTGCGCCCCGCCGGCCTTGACGCCCTCGGCCACGGCCAGGAGCTGCGGGCGCGACTCGACGGAGCAGGGCCCGGCCATGACCACGAGCTGCTTGCCGCCGATGGGCACCCCGTGGATCCTGAACTGCGTCGATTCCGGGTGCGCCTCGCGGCTCGCCAGCTTGAAGGGCTGGAGAATCCGGACCACGTTCTCCACGCTCTCCAGGGCCTGCAGGGCCAGGAGCTGCTCCTTGGCGCGGTCGTCGCCCACCACGCCGATGATGGTGCGTTCCTCGCCGCGCGAGAGATGCGTCTTGAAGCCCAGGTCCCGCACCCGGCGTGAGACGTCCTCGATGTCCGCCTCGCTCGCTCCTGCCTTCAGCACGATGATCATGGCCGTCCCCCCTGACCGCTCCAGGTCAGAAAAGCAAAAACGCCACGGGTCGCTCGACCCGCGGCGTCTGTCTTCTCACATGGCCACGGGCGGGCGGCTCGTCCGCCCCGTGGCTCCTCGGTTCAGCTCATGGGAGCCAGTGGGCAGACGTGGGGAAAGTAAAAATACCGCCACCCACCCTGCGCGCTCCCCATCCCCACTGCGTTCACTGGCTTGATGCCTCCCATGAAGAAAGTGCCGCCGACTGTACGTGGTCCGGTCCTCGATGTCAAGTTCCCGGCCCCGGGGCCTCTCCCGAGCCGGGGGTCTCGTCATCGGCCTGGGTCCGCCCCTCCATCCAGGCCACGAGCCGGTGCCGGTAGTAGTAGAGGGGGATGGCCACGGCGGCGACCACGGCCGTGAGCACCGCGACCTCGAGATAGTGACCCGAGGCGGTCTTCGCGCCCTGAGCGGAGAGCACCAAGGTCCCGGGCACTCGCCCGAGCGACGACACGATGGCGAAGACCCAGAAGGGCATGGGCGAGAGACCGAAGAGATAGCAGACGATGTCCTTGGGCAGCCCCGGGATGAGGAAGATGATGAAGCAGACGATGGCGCCCTCGGCCTCCACGATGAAGCCGAGCTTCTGCCACGTCTCTTCCTTGACGAGGTTCTTGACGTAGTGGGCGCCCAGCCACCGCCCGAGGGTGAAGGACACGAGCGAGCCGATCGTGAGCCCGATGGTCGAGTACAGGAGCCCGAGCCACTGGCCGAAGAGAAAGCCTCCGAGGATGCCTGTGGCCTCGCCGGGAATGGGCGAGATGATCACCTGCAGCGCCTGGAGCGCGATGAACAGCAAGGGGGCGAGGATCCCCCACTCCGAGAGCGTCTGCTTGAGGAACTGCTTGTCGACGTAGAGGCGGACGAGGTACTGGTAGGCGGGGGCGTCGGTCCACACGAGCCAGACGCAGTACCCGATGATGGCCGCGCTCACCAGCGACGCGAGGGCCCAGCGAGAGCCGGAGGTCAGAGCCGCGCTCCCGCCACGCGTGTCATGCCGCGCCCGTTCCCGTCACCAGCGGGTCGGGATCGAAGCGCCCGAACCAGCCATAGCGCGGCCACCAGCGGGGCAGCATGGGCTGTCGCGCCGCTGCCTGCGCCAGGGTGACGAACCACCGCGTGGGCGTGTGCTCGGCCATCCACTGCGCGACGCGCAGGATTCGATAAGGAACGCGATAGCCATCGACGATGGTGCGATACCGATCGAGACCTTCCTGGAGGCCGAGCCGCCCGTCGAGGATCTGCTGCACGATGCGCCCGCACTGGACGCCGAAGTAGAGGGCGGGCCGTATCCCCTCGGCCGTGAGAGGCAGGCACTGCCCCGCGGCATCGCCCACGGCGAAGAGTCGGCCCACGGTGGGGCGGAAGAGCCGGTTCGGGAAATAGGTGCCGTGATACGTGGTGCCCACGGTGCCGCAGTCGCGCAGGAAGCGCTCGAGGGCGGGCTTCAGCTTGGACAGGCCGACATAGGACCCGAGCCCGATCAGGCTGCCCTTGCCGACGGGAAAGACCCAGCCGAGGCCGCGCGGGATCAACCCGCGATCGAGCCAGAGATGTAGACCCTCACCGGAGAGGTCCGTGTGAGTCTCGAGGCCGAAGGAGAACTGTCCGCCCGCGGCCGTGGCCGTGGCGCCGGAATTCACCACGGCGCGACGCCAGCCGGAGCAGTCGACCACGATGGGCGCGGTGAAGCGTCCTTCCGTCGTCACCACAGCGCCGTCGTCGACCCCGATCACCGAGGTCCGAAGGAAGCGAGCGCGCACCTGCCCCAGCATGCCCAGGCAGAAGCGCTTGTAATCGAAGGTGCAGAAGGGAACGGCCGAGAGGTCGTACGTGACGGACCGCGTCGGGCCGCGCACGGTGAGCTTGTCATGAACCTGCAAGACGCTATCGGCGACGCCGAAGGCCTCAGGCACCCAGAGGGGCGTGCCGCAGGCCGACGTCTGCACGGCACCGATCTCGTTGCGGTCGAGCAGCAAGACTTCGCCGTGAAGCTGCCGAGCCACCGCCAAGCCGGCGAAGCTGCCGCCCACGACGATTGCGTCATAATTTCTGGTGGGCATGCTATCGGATAGTCCGATAGACGCCAGGGGAAGTCAAATATCGCTGGGGCTTGCGCAGCGCTCGCATGGCAGCAGCGGGTCAGTCGCTGTAGAGCCCAACGGTATCGCCGTTCGGATCGCGCACATAAACGGCAGGGAGGAGCTACGCCGGACCCGAACGGACGGCGCAAGAGGGCGGAGCCCTCGCTTCCCGGAAGGCGGGGATGCGCTCACGGCCGCGGGCGCCGCGCCGCCTTTCGCCTCGCTTTCGCCGCGCGCCGCACGATGGCCTCGCGCTCGACCGTGGCCGCCTCGATGGGCCTCTTGCTCTTCTTGTTCTTGCCGACGCTCTTTCTGATGCCCATGACAGGATCCAGTGTACTCCAGGGCAGCGACGGCTGCCGCCATGGCGCCGCTCATGCGCGATCGGTCAGGGCGAGCTCGAGATGATTGTGGCAGGCACGGCAATCGAGTCGCCACGTCGGCGCAAATCGGTTGCCCGCGGTAAAATCCTGCTCGAACTTGCACCGGGGACAGACGCCGTGGACACGCACCACCGTCTCGGCATCGCGGACGCGCATCACCCCCGTCACGATGCCGATGAGGAGGAAGCCCGGCACGAGGACGAAGTGAAGCCCCGGGATGAAGATGCAGGCGCCGGCGATCGCCCAGAATGTCCCGGCGCCTCGGAACCCTCGCGCGAGTCGCTGACCCGGGGTCAGGCGCGCGACCGATACCTCGGCATGGCTCGGCATCGACCCGAAGGCGGTGAGGGAGGCGTCGAGCACCTCGGGCTCGATCACGCCGCCGCCGCCGTACGCATGGCCTGGGGCTCGCGAAGCCGCCGCTCGACCGTGGCCCAGTCAACGTTGCGGAAGAATGCGTCGATGTAGCGCCCCTTCTCGTTCGCCGCGTAGTCGCGCATGAAGGCGTGCTCCCAGACATCCATCACGAGGAGCGGCTTGAATCCGGCGGGCACGCCGTCCTGATGCAGGGTCACCCAGTGGTTCGTCACGCGGGCGGTGGCGGGGTCCTGGCAGAGGAGCACCCAGCCCACGCCTCGCATCCCGCCAATGGCCCGGAAGTCCGTCTGCCATCGCTCCACGGAGCCGAAGGCGTCCCGGAGCGCGGCAGCGATGGCGGAGCCGGCGGCCGGGCGCGGATCGGCGCCGCCGCGAAGATTCGAGAAGTAGTACTCGTGCAGGATCATGCCGTTGTACTCATAGCCGAGACGACGGGTCAGCTCGGCGAACTGCATGTCGCGGCCCGAGGCGCGGCCCTGCGCGCGGAGGGCGGCCAGCTCGTCGTTGAGAATGTTGACCTGCCGGACATAGCCGGCGTAGAGCACGAGGTGCTCGGCGACCTGCAGGGCGGACAGGCCGTCGAGCCCCTCGAGATTGGCGAAGCGCTGCTCCTGGTAGCCCGTCGCGTTCACATACGTCATTGCCGACTCCTCCTCACACCGCGATAGCGCGGTGCATCCGCGAAGCTCCTACACCAGACACTACGAGTGGAGCATGAGAGAAGGATGAGAGCGGAATGAGAAGGAGCTTTTCGAGTGCTGCGTCATGGTCGCGGGTGCCCGCCACCGTGGTCAGGAGGCGAGTTTTCGGCGGCGAACTCGCCGGCCGGGAGCCTTCCCAGCATCCGACCCGTCCATGAGGAGCCGCTTGGCCACGAAGTACTTCTTCGGGTGGCGCCGATTCTCACGGGCCCGCTCGCGATAGCGCTCCAGCTGCCGCTCCAGGGCAGCCATGACCCCGTCGAAGGCGAGCCGGGGCGTGGCGGCCACGTGCTCGATGTGAATGGCGGGACGATAGGGGACGCGAAGATCCACCGCGCAGCGCAAGGCCAGGCCGCCCTTGGGACCGTCATCGTCGAAGAAGGTCACGCGAGCGCGGATGGGGGCGGCCTTGATGGTCTCGAGCGCCGCGCCGACGAGCCGGCCCACGCGCCCCCGTAGCATCGGATCTCTCTCCAGCCCTTGGATGTCGACCTTCATGGCTTCCCTCCGAGGGCGACGCCGGCTAGCGGCCGCGCACGGTCAGCACGGGGCACCGGGCCCCCGCCACCACGCGAGATGCGACGCTGCCGAGAAAGAGCCGGACGAGGCCCGTGCGTCCGTGCGTCCCGATCACGATGAGGTCGGCCTTCCGACGGCGCGCCGCGCGGAGGATCTGATCGTCGGCCACTCCCTCTACGAGGAGCACGGTGGCGCGGGCCCCCGCCTTGCGGGCCTTGACCTGCAGCGCGGCCAGCCGCTTCTCGGCGTATTTCCGCGCCGAGGCTTCGAGGTCCTCGTAAACCTGGGGGGCGACATAGCCCTCGCCGCCGATGGGCATGGGCGGCGCGAGCACGTGAAGAAGGAAGAGCTGAGCGCGGTCGGCCCGAGCCAGGGCCACGGCCCGCGCGAACGCCGCACTCGAGGCGCCGGAGAAATCCGTCGGATGAAGGATGCGCCGCCACTTGATCATGGATGCCCTCCCGGGAGCGCTGACTCCTACCCGGAGCATAGCATGCCGTCGCCGGCGGCCCGGCGTGGGCCTCAATGCGGGCGCGGGCGCGCCGCATGATCTCCTCCGTATTCCATGCGATAGCGGGTGCGGCGGGCGGCTTCGAGGGCGGGCGTGCTGAGCGAAAGCGTGGCGGTCCCGCCCGGCTCTATTCGCGTCGGCACCGGCACCGCGGATTTCGCCCAGAGAATCTTCCCGAAGAAATCATAGAACTCCACGGTGACCCGGACCACGCGCACGGGACGCAGCCCACTGTTCCTGAGCAGGGCGACGTGCTGGACGGACGGCGCATGGTGGGCGTTGGGCCTCTTCTGGACGGCGGCCGGCGTGCGCGTCTCCTGGACGACCACCACGGGGTCGCCGTCCGTCGCGAGCGCCGGGCGGGCGAGGGCCACGAAGGCCAGGAGCAGGAAGGCGGAGCACCAGTACCTCATGCTCCGGGACGCTAGGACGCCGACGCGACGCCGTCAATGTCCCGAGTTCGATACGCGAGCTCGAGGGACTAGTCGAGCTCGACGTCCGGCTCTTTCGTCAGCAGGTCTGGCACGGTCTTGCCTGACTTCTTCAGGCTGTCGACGCGGTCCTTGATGGTGTCGCGATAGCACGCGGTGAACTGCCGGATCTCGCCGCGGGAATCGGCGTCGGCGTGGACCTTGACATTGCCGTCGAGGTCGACCTGGTCCACGTGGAGCGTGTGGTAGCGGCTCTCGCAATGCCCCGCCGCGTCCAGGAAGATGTCATGGCTGAGCCGCTGCTCCGGGGTCATGCTGACGCAGCCGGCGCCAAGTAACGCGAGCCCCGCGAGAATCCCGTGCGCAGTGCGCATGTCGTTCCTCCGCTATACTGCGGCGCATCCTAGCAATCTCTGCCACGCTCCGGTAGGGGGGTGCACGATGCTCACGGCGGACGAGATCATCGCGCGGCTGGGCCTCCGGCCGCATCCGGAAGAGGGGGGCTTCTTCGTCGAGACCTATCGTGCGGCAGAGCGCCTCGAGGCCTCTGGGCTCCCCCCTCGCTACGGCGGGCCCCGCGCGGTCAGCACTGCGATCTATTACCTGCTGACACCCGAGACCGTCTCGGCCCTCCACCGCCTCGCCTCCGACGAGGTCTTCCATTTCTACCTGGGAGACCCGGTAGAGATGCTTCACCTGCTGCCGGATCGGTCCCATCGGGTGCTCACGCTGGGACACGATCTGGCGGCGGGCATGACACTCCAGGTGGTGGTGCCTGCCGGAGTGTGGCAGGGCGCGCGACTCGCGGCCGGGGGGCGATGGGCGCTGCTCGGCTGCACGGTGGCGCCGGGCTTCGAGTTCGCGGACTACGAGCACGGGCGCCGCGGGCCCCTCGCGCGGGGGTTCCCGGGCGCGCGTGACCTCATCGTCGCGCTCACGCGCTATGATAGCCGGCATGACGCCGCGAGCTGACGCGGGCCCGCATCGGGTGCTCTGGGGATTGGCGCTGGCCGTGATCGTGCTGGCGGCGTTCTTCGGGGGCATGCTCGTCGAGCGTCTGCGTCTGGACGCCAAGCGAGACGAGGTGATCCAGCGGTACAATCGCGTGCTCCAGGAGCACCGGGAGCAGCAGATGCGCGCCGAGAAAGCCACCTCGCGCTAGCCGGCTGTTTCAGTATTCTCCCTCACGAGCAGGAAGTTCTCTAGCCTGTCGGGGTCTGGTCGTACTTGAGGACCCGCACCTTCTCCATCGTGATGAGCCCGCCCCGCATCATCCCGTCCACCTCTGGCAGCACGGCCTCCAATCGCTCCTGCGAATCCACGACCTCGATGACGAGGGGCAGGTCGGCGGAGAGGCGCAGGATATTCGCCGTGTGCACCACGGAATTTGCCCCGAAGCCGGCGACGGCGCGCAGCACGGTGGCCCCCGCCAGGCCCCGCGTTCGAAACAGCTCGAGCAGCGCGGCGTGCAGCGGGCGGTGCTCCCAGCGGTCGCTCTCGCCGACGAAAATGCGCATCAGGACCTGCTCTCCGTCCAGCTTCCGCATGGCTACAGTCCTCCCTTCCATCCGACCACGACCCGTCCCAGGCCGAGGCCGAGCACGCAGACGACGAGGCAGAGACCGGTCGTGAGCACGATGTTGGCGGCCGCCCCCAGCCACGATCCATTCTCGATCAGGCGGATCGTCTCGTAGGAGAAGGACGAGTACGTCGTGAGGCCGCCCATGACCCCGATCGTGAGCACGAGACGAGTCGTCTCGGGAATGGCGAGGGTCGTGAGTCCCACCTGTTGAATGAACCCGATCAGGAACGAGCCGAGCACGTTGATGAAAAGCGTGCCATAGGGGAACTCCGGGCCAAGCCAGCGCGCAGCCAGTCCGCCGATGAGATATCGGGCCCCCGTCCCCACGGCGCCGCCCAGACAGATCAGCAGGAGGCGCACGGGGCGCGGTTCAGTCGAGAGGGGGACGCCGCGCGGCCCACGGGTGCGCCGCTTCGAAGGCCGCCGAGGCGGCGAGGACCGTGCGCTCGGCGAAGCGGCGCCCGACGATCTGCAATCCCACCGGCAATCCCGCCGCCGTGAAGCCCACGGGCACCGTGGCCGCGGGCTGCCCGGTGAGATTGAAGGGGAAGCAGAACGGGATCCAGCCGAGGGGGGAGACGGGTTCGCCGTTGATCTCCTTGACGGCGGGGCGCGCGACGGGAAACGGCGGCACCGCCACCGTGGGCGTGATCAAGAGATCGAAGCGCGCGAGGAAGCGCTGCACCTCGGTCCACAGCTCGTGCCGCCGGCGCGCGGCGGCCAGGTACTGATCGATGGTGACCGTCCGGCCATGCTTGAGCAGGGCCACGAAGCTTCGGTCGAGCTGCTCGGCCGCGTCGTCGAGTCGCTGTCCCCACGCCGCGTGGGTCTCCGCCGCGCCGATCGTCCGGAAGATCTCCTCCGGATCGTCCCAGCCCGGTGACACCACTTCGACATGACAGCCCAGGCTCTCGAATCGCTCCGCCGCCTCGGCGCACAGCTCGGCCACTTCTGGATCCACGCGCGCATAACCCAGATCCGCCGACCAGCCCACGCTGAGGCCCTCGAGTCCGTTCTCGCAGGCCGCGAGGAAGGGCGACCCGCTGTCGGCGGGCAATGACCAGCGGTCGCGATCGTCGGGCCCCGCCAGGACGTCGAGCATGAGGGCGGCGTCACGCACGGTGCGCGTCATCGGCCCCGTCACGGAGAAGTTCTGCCATCCGGGGAAGGTCGGTCCGTGAGGCACGCGCCCGAAGGAAGGCTTGAGTCCGTAGATCCCGCAGAAGGCCGCAGGAACCCGGATCGACCCGCCGCCGTCGGTGCCGAGGGCGAGCGGTCCCATTCCCGTCGCGGCCGCGACCGCCGCCCCGCCGCTCGAGCCGCCCGGGGTGAGGGACGGGCTCCAGGGATTGCGCGTGATGCCGAAGAGGGGATTGTCGGTCACGCCCTTGTGACCAAACTCCGGCGTATTGGTCTTGCCGAGGATGATCGCGCCCGCTCCCTTGAGGCGCTCGACGGAGACGGCATCCTCCTCCGGCACGTGGTCGGCGAAGAGGCGCGAGCCGCCCGTGGTCAGCACGCGGCGCGTGAAGACGAGGTCCTTGATCGAGACGGGCACGCCGTGCAGCGGTCCGAGCTCTTCTCCGATCATGACGGAGACTTCGGCGGCCTGGGCGGCGTCCCGCGCTTCCTCGGCGGTGACGGTGCAGTAGGCGTTGAGGGCGGGATTGTGGCGCTCGATGCGCGCGAGGGCGGCGTCGACGGCCTCGACCGGGGAGACCTTGCGCGCGCGGATCAGCGCGGCAAGCTCGAGCGCGGGAAGCCAGATGAGGTCGTCGGCGGCCACGGGTCTAGCGAGCCACCCGGGCGACCGAGACGACCTCGGCGCACGCGACACACAGCACGGCGGCGCCGATCAGGAGAGCACGCACGCGTCGAATTGTATCATCATCGTGACCATGGACCGCGCCGCCCCCGCCCGCTTGGCCGCCTGGCTGGACCGCGCGGAGATACTCGCCCTCGATCCGCCGCGACTCGAGGCTCTCCGCGACTCGCTCAGCGCGCCCGATCCCCCGATCTGGGTCGGGCGCTGGGGCACGCTCGTCGGCTTCGAGGCGGGACCGGCTCACCGGCGCCTCGTGCAGTTCGATCGCCACGGTCACCTCGTAGCCGCGCTCCGATGGTCGCCCGACGGCGAGCTGCGCTGGGCCCGCTGCCGCACGGCTGCAGGGGCCTGGATCGGCGTGGAGCCCGGCGTGGCGACGCATCCGGGGTGGGGTCGATCGGATCAGCTCTGGCTTCTGGACGGCGCGGAGCCCTGGCGTCCGGTCGAGCCCCTCACCGTCTTCCGCTCGCTCGAGTGGGCGCGCCTCGACCACATCCCCCCGCTGGCCGAGCCGGGCCGCTTGCCTCATGGTGCGGGCAGCGCCGTGCTCAACCTCGTGGCCGCGCTCATGAAGGACCAGGGCGTGGCCCGCGTGCGGTATCGCGGTCCCTTCCCGTCGGAGCGGCTCTTCACCACGCTGCTGGAATGCTTTCGCTACGACCCGCGCCAGACGCTGCCGCTCGAGCGCTTCGTGGCGGACGGCGGTCTCGACTGGCTTCCCGCGCCGTACGAGAGCCATCGGGTCGCGCCGTGGGTGACCGTGAGCTTGCGCGAGAGCATCGACACCGTCACGGCCGACGGCATCACCTTCTCGCGGCCGGACTGGCAGGGCGTGGCGCGCCGCGAGCCGCGCGTGGTCCGGGTAGACGGCGAGCGCGTCCGCTGCTCGTTCTGGGTCCTCGGCGGTCCGCTCGAAGACCGTCTCGTGCTCGACCAGGCGGGGGAAGTGCTGGAGGCGCCCGCGGCCAAGGAACCAGAGGCGGCGCCGGCGCCCTTGCCCCCCGTCTGGAACACGATACGGCCCTCGCCGACCTCATCGCACGCGAGAGCGCGGCGCCCCTCGCCGCCACCATCAAGGACGTGCTCCGGGATGTCGTCATCGAGTGGGGCGCCGTGCCGGACGATCTGCTTCGCGCCTGGGATCGCCGCATCCGATTGAGCGGGAGACTGCGGGAGGCGGGTCAGGCCTCCCTGCGCGGCGCGGCACCCGGACAGGAGCGCGCGGAGCAGGCGCTCCGCTTCATCCTGGAAGTGGCGCGTCTCCTCGGCCCCGAGATCAGGACCCGGGCCCAGGCTCTCCTCGAAGCGCTTCCCGAGAGCGAGCAACGGCGGAGACTCGAGGCGGCCGCGGCCGAGCCGCCCCCCGAGCTGGATGATGCCCTCGACGAATCCGTGGGGAAGCTGATTGCCCTGGTGGCGCGAAGCGCCTGACGAGAATTAGTGCCGGGCCAAATGGCGAGCTAGACGAGGCCCGAGGAAGGCAGCGACCCGAGGCGTACGTGTTTGTACGTTGAGGGTCGCTGCCGACCGAGAACGAAGTATGGCGAAGTCAGTTGGCCCGGCACTAGGCGTGCTTGGCGGAGAGGATAAGCCAGGCATTCAGGCCGACGAAGGCCATCACCGACAGGAGGGAAAGCGTGAAGTAGGCGAGGTAGACGACTTCCTGCCGCCGGAACCGCCCCAGGGCCAGCCGCTTCAGGAACGTGCCGCGCATGAACTGCGAGGACTCCTGGGAGAGGCGCGGCATGCCCACCGCGTCTTCGAGCACGTGGTAGCCGTCCATCTCGAGGAAGGAGAAGGGATAGATGCAGACGATGAACGACTGCAGCTGCAAGACGGCCGAGGCCGCCACGCAGGCCTGCAGGAGCCCCGGGCCGAGCGCGTTGGCCCAGATGACGCCGAGCATGCCCAGGACGAGGTGCACGGTGGGACCCGCCAGGGCATTCACCACACGCGCGCGGCGCGAGGCCATGAAGAGGTCGGTGACGTCGGCGTAGAAGGTCGGCACGACCAGGTGGTGGACGATGAAGCCGACTTCCTTGACGCGGCGGCCATAGTGCACGCAGGCGAGCGCGTGCACGAGCTGGTGAAGGGCCACGGTGAGGAAGAAGGCGAGCTTGAGGGCGATGATGGCCACGATGGCGTGGTGCCCCAGCGCAGAGCTGATGGCGCCGAGATCGTTCCAGAGGTGGACGAGGGCGCGCGTGCCGAAGGCCGTCAGGACGATGAGGCCGATCACCGCGGCTGGCGTGAAGAGGAGCCAGCCGCCCCAGCGGTGGATCCGCTCGAAGAGGTCGTTCCAGCGGCGGCTCGACACGTTGAGGCGTTCGATGGCGTGGATCCCCGCTTCCATGGCCCGCGCGGCGGGATTGCGCCGGTTGCGCGCGAGGATGTCGCGGAGCCGCGACATCGGCCGGAGGGTGAGCAGATCGGCGAGCAGGAGCTTGCGGATCAGCTGGGGAATCTTCTCGAAGTCGAAGGAGCCGTAGCGCATGACGTAGGCCACGGCGATGTCCTGCATGCTCGCGCGCCCGTCCATCTGCTGCCACAGGAAGCGCTCTTCCTCGTCGAGCTGGAGATAGTTCTCGGCGCGGCGACTCTTGAGCACGTACTTCTTGGTGCCGGGAACGCCCGACGGCAACTGGGCCAGCTCCCACTGGTCGTCGGGGAGCCGCTGGGGGCG
>WNGL01001639.1_pt1 | contig 30709 bp, 36 predicted proteins | sample 5400591 | NCBI WGS metagenome assembly WNGL01 (sample SAMN13153377, study PRJNA577476) | soil metagenome | isolation source: 80 cm soil or saprolite under Garry oak tree replicate 1 | place: USA:California | collected 2016-06-15 | reverse complement strand
TATCTCGGAGTGGTGAATCTGCGGTCTTCGAGTATCTTCTCCAGAGCGGAGATCAGGCTGGGCACGTTTTCCCTCGCCGTCTGAAAGAGGAGCGCGTGCTTGATGCGGCCGTATTCGTGGGCGAGGATGTTGCGCTGACCGATTATGCCCCGCCACTCGATCTCCGGGTGGCTCGCCTGAAATTTCAGGGTGACGCGTCTGGCCGATGCGCCTACCAACTCGAGCATCCTCTCCAGTGCACGCTGCAGCACGCGATCGCGCAGGAAGGTGTCTGCTTGCGTGCTGCAGACCAGGTCGTGTGCCTCGCGCGCAGCTTCGAGCATGTCGTGAAGGTTCGCCGCGTCCCTAGTGCCGGGCCTCATAGAGAGTCTTCAGGTCGGGAAGAATGGTCTTGCGGCGATACGGATTCCTGAGGATCTCCGGGCTGGTGATATCGACCTTCCGGTGATCGAACAATACGGAGAAGTCCTCCTGCATCGCCGGATAATCCCAGAGGGAGGTCTTGCTCGCCGGATCGAACTCCACCATCAGATCGACGTCGCTCTTAGGACCCATTTCGCCGCGCGCGGCCGAACCGAAGAGGCTCAGCTTCCTGACGCCGTACTTGCGGCACAGCGCGGCGATCCTTTTCCTGGGAACGCGGAGCTTGGCCGACCGTGCGCTGACGGCGTATTGCGCCTGCGGCTGTTGCAGCACCGCCGCCGGGCGAGCGCTCACCAGGACCTTGGCGACGATACTGCGCAACTCCTCGAAGATCGGCGAGCTGCGGTTGGCCTGGTAGTGCTTCTGATTGCCGAGCCGGCTGACCGTCACCAAGCCCGCCGCGGCAAGGCTCGCGAGCTCGCGCTGGACCGCGCCCACGCCCGCGCGCGCGGCGCGCACGATTTCGTTCGCGTAGAAGCTGCGCTGCGGATTGCCGAACAGCAGCCCCAGCACGCGGCGCTGCGTTTTCGAGAAAAGCGCGTCGGACAGCTCGGATTCCTTCGTTCCCATATTGGGAATGATAGCTTCCGCGCCGGGTTCTCGCAACTGCCGGGAGGTGACCTGTCCAGGGTTGGCTGCCCTGGGAGACTGAAATAACGGTTCGCCCCATATTAGTTTCGGGCGGCCAAAGAATTGGTCTTATAATGCGCGAGCCCCAAGGAGCGGGAAATGCCGGCTGACCGGGAACGCCTTCGCGCCCTCATCGATAAGCTCTGCATCAGCGAGGGCGATTTCGTCTTGAGCACCGGGGCCAAGTCACGCTACTACTTCGACTGCAAGGCGGTCGCCCTCGACGGCGAGGGGCTGACCCTCATCGCTCAGGCTTTCCTCGAGGAAATCGAAAAGCTCCCCGTGAAGCCCACCGCCATCGGCGGCCTCACCATGGGAGCCGACTTCATCACCGCGGCCGTCATCATGCTGTCGCACCAGACCGGCGGCAAAGTGCTGAAGGGTTCGATCGCCCGCAAGGAGCCGAAGAAGCACGGGACCCGCCGCAAAATCGAGAACGAGCTTCCGCGCGGGACGAAAATCGTCGCGATCGACGACGTGATCACCACCGGCTCCTCCACGCTCCTCGCGTGCAGGGAGTTCGAGGAGGCCGGCTACGAGATCGTCGGCATCCTCGCCGTCGTCGACCGGGAGCAGGGCGGGAGGAAGACGCTCGAAGAGAAGTACCAGCACGTGAGGACCCTCTTCAAGACCTCCGATTTTCCGAGGCTCGCATCGCTCGCGCAAAACGGCAGTGCGCGGGCCGTGGCCTAGCGTTCCCGCGAAGCCGTCCTTTTCCCGGGGACGCGCAATCTGCCCGGCCGCGCGCCGACTGCGTATCGTCTCCGCGGCTGCCGCAGCTCCTTCGGGGGCGGGCGTGCATGTGCGAGCAGCGCTTCGGCGATCGAGCGCGGCGAATGGATTGTCACGCCGTGAATCGCTTTGCCGTAGAGGCGGCCGAAATGCGTGCGATCGCCGGTGACCAGGGCTTCGCAGCGATGGCGGATCGCGGCGGCGAGCACGGGCCGGTCTTTTTCCGGAAGCGGCAACGCGCCTTCGAGCGCGGGATCGGGTGCGTGAATCGGCCCGGTGCGCAGGCGCGCGAGGAGCGTGTCGAGGACAGGCAGGCCGTCGGGGAATTTCGCGGCAAGATTGCGGCGCGCTTCCTCCGCGACAAATCCGTCCGCCCAGCATTCGTGCCCGGCCTCGATGAGCAGGTCCAGCAGCCGCCTCACGGCCCCGTCGGATTTTGCGGCCGAAAAAAGGATGTTCGCGTCGAGGAAAATCCACATCGACCGGCGATCAGCGCGGGGTTTTCTTTCTTCGGTTCAGGACCTTCTCCAGATCGGCCTCGGCTTCGTCGAACTCGCCGATCCGCTTCTCGCTGTAGACCTCGACCGGAAGCGTCACCGCAGGACTCGGGCGTCGTTTCGGCGATGAGATGATCGTCGGGCTTGAGGCCGAGCGCGGCTCGGAGTTTCGCCGGCAGCGTCACAACGCCGCGGCTGGTGACGGTGAGGGTGGCTTTCATGGGGGCAGATTAGCAGAAATGCAGTAAATCGGCAAAGGCGACCGCCGGCGCGTCTTGTGGCCGTTCGAGCATGTCATGAAGGTTCGCCGCGTCCCTAGCGCCGGGCTTCGTAGAGCATCTTCAGGCCAAAGAATTGATCCCATAGTGCGTCGGTCGCAAGCCCGGCAAGCGCCCGACGCGGCCGCTGCCTTGCATCCGATATGCGCATACACTATGCGCAATATTTTTTCCTGAACCCGCCATGCTGACCCCCGCGAACGCGCCCCGCCGGCGCAAGAAAGCCACCAACCTCAGCATCGATCACGACCTGCTCGAGCGGGCGAGGCGCCTCAAGCTTAACCTGTCGCAAGCGGTCGAGGCCGGCCTGCTTGACGCCATCCGCCGGCACGAGCGCGTTCAGTGGCTGGAAAAGAATCGCGCTGTGCTCGACGCCTACAACGAGCACGTGAAAAGGCACGGGGTATTCAGCGACGGCGTGCGCTCCTTCTGATTGCGCAGCTCGACGTCTATCGCAACGCCAACCCCACCAGCCGCGCGCGCGTCCCCTCATGGACCCCTTACCCCCCGCGGCCCTGCAAAACGAGATCCCCCGCTCGATTTCGCGCGAGGACATGGCGAAGCTGCCTATCCGCCGCTACGAGGGGAGGGTGTGCCTGGTGGCGACGCGCGAGGACCTGGAAGAAGCCGGGGCCGACCTCGAGCAGGAAAGCCTCGCCGGATTCGATACCGAGACGCGGCCCGCGTTCAGGAAAGGCGAGAGCCATCTGCCCGCGCTCGTCCAGGTCGCGACCGCCCCGCGCTCGTCCAGGTCGCGACCGCGCGCGCGGTATACCTCTTCCAGCTGCGCCGCACCGAGGTTCACCCGCTGCTCGCCTGGCTCCTCTCCGAACCCCGCACCATCAAGGCCGGCATCTCCTTGAAGGACGACCTGCGTCCGCTGAAGCAGGTGTTCGCCTTCGAGGAGAAGAACATGCTCGACCTGGGAATCGTCGCGCGCCGCTCGGGGCTGGGCCAGACCGGAGTGCGCAACCTCGCCGGCATGCTCCTCGGATTCCGCATCCCCAAAGGCACCAAGACCTCGAACTGGGCCGCGCCGCAACTCTCCGCCGCGCAGATCGCCTACGCCGCCACGGACGCCTGGGCCTGCCGCGAGCTCACCCTACGCTTCCAGAGCCTCGGACTGCTCGCCTAGTCGCCGCCCGCCGGCGGCATCGGCTTCTCCGAGGAAAGCGTCATCCAGCCGCGCGCGATGCGGTACAGCACCCACAGCCCCGTCACGATCCACAGCGCGAGCGCCACCGGAATCCCGACCATCGTCACGAACGCCACCCCGCCCAGGAAGAGCCACAGGAGCGCATACCAGAACGTGCGGATCTGCCAGCCGAAATGCGAATCCAGCCACGTCATGCGCACCTCCGAGCGCTTCGCGTAATTCAGAATCACCGCAATGATCGACGGCCAGCCCGTGAGAAACGCCGTCAGCACCAGCACCGAACTCGCGAGGCCGGTCAGCGCGCTGAACGCGTGCAGCGCGTAAATCACGTGCGCGAGCGTGATCATCCCTTCGCTGGGATGGCGGATGGTGGTTTCGGAGGAGGGGTTGGGGGTGGCCATCTTGGCGGCTCGAATCTCAGATAGGGATCTGCTTGAATTCTCGCTTGGTGAACGGCGAGCTCTTGAGACCGATCTTAATCTTCGTGACGATCACAGCATCCATTGCGTCGTGCGGCTTAAAGAGACCCTGTTTCACCAGCTTATCAAGATACGCCTCAGTTTCGATACGCGCGCTACGGTAGACGACAAAGGTGTCTTGCTTAACAAAAGGATGACAGCCGGCCGCAAGCACGCATGTACCATCGTGTTTGATCCCTTGTCGAACGGTGCTTAGGTTGACTAATACCACGCATGGATTAGGGCCGTACCCAGGAAACTGCTTAGGATTGTTGAGAATGACGAAAAGGTGATCGCCCTGGCTCCCCGAAGGCATGAGCAACGTCTCGCCTTCGCGGGCCTGCCATCCCGCCACGTCGTATCCTAGTCCTTCAGGGACGCGAAGACCTTATTGATCTCGTCTTCCGCGTACAGCTTCGCCAACGCAACCTTTGTTTGCTCGTCAGTGAAATTCAAGGCTGCAAAAAGTTCCTCCGGCCGCACGGGAATCATAGAGCCTTCAGGGTCTTTCCATTCTAGGCAGTGCGTATGCGTATAGTCGCGCAATCGCATCCCGCTCATGCGCCCGAAGCGACCCCAAATCTCCGCCAGGATCTCCAGGTCCGCCTCGCTCAGCTCTGATAAATCCTTCTCGGGAGACTTCAGTACTTTTGGATTTCGCAGCGCTAAGTCATGTTCAGCGCGGTCCGCAATCCAGAAGTCCCAGCCACCTTTAACGGACTGGAGTTCTCCATTCATATGATTGTAGGTACTCGACAGCACCGGCCCGTGCGGCATAGAAACTAATCGATCGCCGATCATCGGCTCCCCATATTTCTCGAACGAACGTCGCTCAGCGAGATACAGAAGCTTCATGAGCTTAAGTATCGAGAGGGGTTTACCGGCGCGGAAGAGAAAGTAGGCCGCCACCTGCGCAGCCTTCTTCTCGTTGAAGAGATTCTTCAGCATCGTCGCCCTCCGCATTACGCGAGTATCGAGCGCCAACGTTGCATGGTTGCAAGCTTACACATCATGCGGCCATGCATGCAAGACTTTCCGATAACGCAGTGTGTATCACGCGGTCATCCGAGAAACCGTTCGTTATGCCAAGCCAAGAATTCGAGCGAAGGCAGCTCGTTCTCCGCCTTCGGCACGAAGGCTAGTTTCTGACCGTCATGTTGATAATATTCATGACCGTTTTCGAATTCCGTCTTAATTCTTCGACTGACCTCTACCACCAACTTGGGGGTTACAGTTATGTATCCGGCATCGAATAACCGGTGAAAATCAGAGCGAAGGAGCAGCCCGTTGTTGATCTGATGTGGACCCGATTCAGCGTACGGTTTGATATGGGCCGCTTCCAGCGCAGGCAACGTCCGTTCGCCGCTTATGGCGCAACGACGGTGATACGCGTCGGTGACAAGAACCCGAAAGGCACCCTGGCCTAGTCGGGGCTGGACGAGTTGTGGCTCACCATACCGTGGGACCTCTTGTTGAAGTTCCGTCTGAGCGTTCTGAAGGCGAAGTGCCACCTCTTTCCAAAGTAACCTGCCATCCTCTTCGGAAGTATTGAAGGTCTTTCCTCGTTGAGTATTGGGAGGCCAACTCGGTGGCACGGGAATCCACTGATCCTCGGAAAAGAATATTGGATCCGCAAGAACGTTGCAGCCGATTCTTGGATCAGTCGCCGATTGATCCTGACGAAGCCGCCTAAGTCGGTTCACCAAATCGACATATGACGCGGTGCCGTTCTTCTCCCGAAAAGCGTCCCAGGCGAGCGATGCCGGGAGCACCAGGAACCGCACGAAAAGACCGCAACCCGCGACGAAATTGCTTTTCCGTAACTTGAAAAGAAAATACGTTCCTTCAACAATCGCGCGCGGCATCGACGCATCGGTTGGTTGCCAGAAATTGGCTTCGTCAACGCGGCGGCTCTCCAAAAATTGGAACCAATCGGGATCTGTTACGGCCACCCAGAACTTCATGGTGCGCAATGATTCGAAGCAAAGAGTTGGTTGATCAGGTCTGCCGTGATCTGAAACGTGCCCAGCACCGTCGGGTAAAAAAAATTGCTGCCATGAGCGAGTGAGTTGCGCAGCGATGGGAACGACTCTGCGAGGATCTTGCAATACTGCCGGGGATCTTCCGGCGAAGCGTACTGGAATCTAGAATCGATCTGGTTCCACATATCCACTTTGGCACGGCGAGCCTCTTCGTGCCGTCGGTGAATTGCGAAGCCTTCGTCACGAATCCATCCCGATTTGATCGCGTGTTGAAGCAGACGCTTAAGACCGGGTGATCGCCTTGGCGCTCCTGCCTTCTGTGAACGGCGAGCCAGCAACGCAGCCTCCGCCGCGACGTGGGCCTGTAGCTCAGCCACCATCAGCAGCCGGTGAGAAAAGAATGCGTGGAGGTAAACGTTCCGGGCGTTTTCGAAATGCTGCCGCACCGGCTCAGGTACCGCGTCAGTGACTTCGATCTCGGCAATCATCCGGTGATGGTCCTCAAGCGTACGCCGCCGAATATTGCCAACGTTGTCGATCAATGCGAACCCATCCCACCACGAATCGGGTGTGGAGACTTCGGCGAGCGACTTCAGCGGAACAAGTGTCACGTCTCAGCTGGAGAGAAAGCGCAGTGGAGCACGGATTGGAAAAGATGATCGCCTTGGCGTAGCGCCTCGCGCTGGCGCGCTTTCAGGTCCTCGTGTCGTTCCACGAGCGTGGCGAACTGACGCTGGTCTCTTAGTGGGGGAAGGATGATCCTCAGCTTGCGAAGCAGTCCGGCGTTGAGAATACCCATGGTTCCCCCGTGAGACATACGCATAAGTTCATGTTGAGTCATTGGATGTTCTATGAACTTAGCAAGAAATGTTGAATCCAGAACCGCCGATTTTGGAGATATCTTAAGGAGTCGTGGATTGATTATGCCTCGCCTAACTCCGTCTGGAACCACGACGACTCTACCAAATGTACCGACTAAGCTGATCAACACATCACCCGGCTTCACTTCATAAGCAGCAAAGTCACCAAACGTGCTTTTGCTTATATAGTAATCGCCGATACTGAAATCGCCCGCTATTACTTGCTCTTGGCCGTAGACCCGTATTCCAGAATTGGAGTAGCTATCCTTCTTGAGTGACGAGCCGAAAGGGCCCGCCTTAATACCGTTACTCTCTGAACAGGCGTCCTCCAATCGTGCAATGTTCCAACCCTTTTCATTCCTTACCGGGTCACCGAAGAGTTCGAGGAAAGCGGCGGGGAGGAAGGACTCGCTAAGGTCGAGGGCGTAGCGGCAGGTGCGGCGCAGTCGATCGGCCTGCTCCAACAATCCGGTGATCCGCTTTTGTTCAGACAAATTGGGCCAAGGAATTCTCTGTTCATAAGCGTCTTCACGGTTTAATCCCGGAATTGCGGCGGACTTGTTGAGGCGAGTTAGGTCGAGTTTTAGCAGCGTGAAATAAAGCCAGCGTAAATCGCACGGCTGTTTGGTTTTCTCTACGAAGTAAGTCGTATCGATCGGGTAGCACGGTTTACTGCTCCAATTTATTTCACCGATTGAGCCTTTTCGCCCAATTACGATTGTTGGGCCGCTGGTTATGGCTTGGTCGTGCCAACCAACGATCCCATTGGAGCCGAATACAGGCACTTTGCCAGGACGGCGGTGCTCTTCTTTCAGGCTATCGCCGTAAACAAATTCGCAGACCTCGCCAAGCTGGACGGCGCGCGCACTCACGGCTGACCAAGCATCTTTTCCAGTTCGGCAACATCAGCAGTCACGACGAATTCGAGTTTCCGCAGTCTATCGAGCGTGACGGAGGTCTTTTCGTAAAATACTTCCTCCTGCTCGATCTGCCGGTAGCTGCTGGCGGAGAGATCGTAGTTGTTGACCTTGACTTGATCCTGCGTCACCCAGAACTGGCGGCCGAGCTGGTTGATCTCGGTTTGCAGCGGCGTGATCTGCGCCTGGAGGCTGGCAAGTTCTGCTTCGGCCTGTTCGCGCGCCGCGCGTGCGGCGTCGGCATTGGTGTCGTTTGCGACCACTTCCTCGAACTTGAGGCGATGGATGATTTCGTGATGCTTGAGGCGATCGGCTTTGAGCGGGGCGATCTGCTTTTGCAGATCGGCAAGCCGCTGGGTTCGCTTTTGCTGGAACTTCGCGTCGCGGCGATGATTCCAGCAGTCGAGTAGGTCCGGAATATCGTTCGCTGGGACTTTCTGGCGCTTGTCGTCGAGCGAAAACCCGTCGTGCTCCATGTCGTAGAACCAGATCTTTTCCGTCGTGCCGCCTTTGGTGAACCGCAGCACAGCGGTGGAGACGCCCGCATAAGGCCGAAACACGCCGCTCGGCATGGAGATCACCGCATCGAGCCGGTTCTGCTCGATCAACAGTCTTCGGATCTCGACGTGGGCCTTGCTCGATCCGAACAGCACGCCGTCGGGCACGATCACTGCCGCGCGTCCGCCGTTCTCCAACAGACGCAAAAAAAGGTGCAGGAATAGGATTTCGGTCTTCTTGACCCTAGTGGGCAGTGAAGGGTTGATGTCGGCAGCGTCGATCGCGCCCTTGAACGGCGGGTTGGCAAGCACGATGTCGTAGGAGCGCTCCTCGTTGAAGGCCTTGGACAAGGTGTCGCTGTAGCGGAAGTTGGGCGACGGGATGCCGTGCAGCATCAGGTTCATGCTGCCAATGCGCAGCATGGTCATGCCCGAGTCGCTGTCGTAACCTGTGATCGCTTGCCGCTGCGCGTCTTCAGTGAATACTTCGCGCGGAAGTTTGGCGCCCGTAACACCGTGCGGATAGCCCTCCTCGTCGTAGGTCAGATCGCGCGGATCGGTGTGAGTTTCGAGCAAATGCTGCCAGGCATTGACGAGAAAGCCGCAGGTGCCGGCTGCGGGATCGCACACGCGTTCCCCGGGGCGCGGATCGACCATCTTCACCATCATGCGGATGATGTGGCGCGGCGTTCTGAACTGGCCGTTGGTGCCAGCAGTGTTTAGCTTGGATAGCAGGTATTCGTAGAGATCGCCCTGCACATCCTGGTTCTGCGCTGAAATCTGCAAGCCGTCGATGGCCTTGCACGCTTCGATCAGCAGGCTTGGCTTGTTCATCTTGAACTCGGCGTTTTCCATTTGCTCCGCAAAGGATCCGCCCGCGCCGCCCAGGGTCTTCACAAAGGGAAAGACTTCCTCCTTGACGGTCTTGAGCGCCTTGTCGGCCGGCAGTTGCGTCCAGTACGACCAGCGCAATTCCTTACGCGGATAGGTCGGCATGTACTTCTTGTCGCGTCGCTGAGCGGCACGCTCGTTATCCTGCTCCTTCTCGTCGAGCCGCTTGAGGAATAGCAAGAAGCTCAGTTGCTCGATCGCGTCGAGCGGGTTCGACAGCCCGCCGGACCAGAGCTTGTCCCAGAGGGCATCGACGTCGGAGCGCAGCTTGGAATCGGTCAGCATCGATCAGGCCGCGAGTCTATCGGTGAGCTTCAGGATTTCGCGCACTTCGGCCGGGCTGAAAAAGCGATCGACCGCGTTGCGGCCGAACACGGTAAACGGCGGCTCATAAAGGTCGGCCTCGGCCATGCGGCGCTGCTTGAGGAACAATTCCTGTACGGCGCGAAGGAAACGAATCTGATCGGCATTGTAACGGTGCGCGACGATGTGGTGCTCGAACGCGCGCTGTACGACCTGGGTGTAGTCAGGTATCGCGTCGAGCGTGAGAACGTGCCGCAAGAAACCGAGAAAGTTGTCGGTCTTGAGCCCGTAGGCGCTGCGGATGAGCTTCGGCGAAAGCTGGAGCTCACCCCCGCCGAGCTCGCGGTGCAGCGTACGCTCCAGGTCGACGAGCTGCTCGTCGCTCACCTCGCGGCCCTCCCGGATGGCGGCGAGCGCCGGGTGCGTCTCGACAATCTGCAGGATGCGACTTTCGACACGCCGGCGGTATTCCTCGACGTGGATTTGCTCGCCGCCCTCGCCGACCGAAATGTAGCCGCGCGTTTCGATAAAGTCTGGCAAGTCGATCTTGAGGAACGCACTCGGACGGTTACGCCGGTTTTTCATCAGCGGCGCAAGATCGACGATCAGGCGCGTCAGCTGGCCCGGCTCAGCCGAAGCGAGAGCGCTCGATAGCGCAAGCTTGGCGCTGGGGAAACGCTCGACCAGCTGCTCAACTTCCGGCAGGAGGCTCACGTCTTCGGCGATCGACTGCAGCAATTCCGGTGAGGGTCGGCCAGCTAGAATCTGCAGCTTCAGACGCTCGACTTTGTGCGTGAATGTTTCGGCTGCAACATCGACGTTGGCAGCAAAGCGAAGCAGCGGCCCCACCTTTACGCGCAGGAAGTTGATCTTGGCTGGGGTAACCAGCGTCCAGAAACCGTCCTCCCATGCTTGCTCGATCTCCCTCCAGACCTTGCGGACTGGAAACGAATCTTGCGGAATGCGGTTCAACATCGCCCGCAGATCCCATACCGTCTGCGTGAACGGGGCGGATCCACGACCGTGCAAATAGGCTTCAAGCAGTTTCAAACGTGTGTTGAATATTGAAACCAACACCGGCACTTCCGAAGGCATTCGATCGTCTGCTCGCTTGTTGAAATCGTTTTGCCAGAAGTCGATGATCTTGAATTCGGTCTTGCGGCCTTCCGGCAGACGATCGAAGAACTTGCACGCCTGGTGATTGCGCGTGCCACGGCCAATCATCTGCCAGAGCTTGATACGGGACTGCACTGGCTTCATGAAAATCAGATTCACCACCTCGGGAATGTCCACGCCGGTATCGAGCATGTCCACCGACACGGCGATACGCGGCAAGTCGTTCTTCTTGAACTTGGTGATCAGGCCGTCGCCATAGCTGCCGTCGCGCACGCGCTCGCTGGTGGACGTAACGACTTGCACCACCCCTACGTGCTGTGGGTACATTTCCTCGAACACCTCGGCGATACGGTGTGCATGAGCCTTGGTCATCGCGAAGACAATCGTCTTGCCCGGAAGCTGTCCCGATTGGTCCTTGAGACAGACTTCCATGATTTCTTCCCACTGCTTGCGGAGCGTGTCCTTGTTGCTGACCTCGATCTCGAGTTCAGTTCCGGCATAATCGATAGCGTCGGGATCGATACCTTGCTCGATCAGAGCGTTGCGGTCTTCCTCGGTGAGATCGGCACCCTTGATGCCCTTGCGCTGAAAGCTGGTGTGCGCCTTGTACAGACTAAAATCTACCAGGAAGCCGTCTTTAACCGCCTGCTGATATTCATAGAGGAATGTTGGCGTCGCGTTTTCGCACTGAAAAACCCGGAACGTGTCGCGATCGATGAAACTGGCCGGCGTCGCGGTGAGACCGATCATGCGTGCGTCGAAGTATTCGATGACTTCAGTGAAACGCCGGAAAATGGAACGATGCGCCTCATCGAAGATGATCAGGTCGAAGAATCCGGGATTGAATTTTTGAAAGCACAAACTCAGGGTTTGCTCGGTCGCGACGAATAAACGCTTCTGAGTATCGACCTTCCATGTGTAGATTCGGTCGCGCGGTTCGTTGGGCAGATGAGCCTTGAATCCGTCTGTGAGCGCCTGATCGACAAGCGCGTCGCGATCGGCAAGGAATAGCATGTTCTGCGCTTGATTCGCGCGCAGAAACAAATCGATTAGTGCCATCGTAGTGCGGGTCTTGCCTGTACCAGTAGCCATCACTAATAGGGCGCGACGCTTGTTGGCGACAAAGGCTTCGGCAACGCGGCGAATAGCTTCATGCTGATACGGACGTTCAACGATCCTAGGATTGATCGGAACGCTAGACAGCGGTTGACCATTCAGTCTCAGGAACAGCAGGCGCTGTAAATCCTGGGGCGAAAAGAAGCCGGCGATCATGCGCGGGTTGGTTTGTCCGACCTCCCAGAACCATGTTTCGAGTCCGTTGGTCATGAAGCCGAATGGCGAGTACGACTGACGTTTGGAGATTTCAGTTACGTAATAGCGGAGTTGTTCATCGGCCTCGCGGGGGCTGCGCGAGCAGCGTTTCGCCTCGACTACGGCAATGACTTCGCCGCTGGGTGCGTAGAGACAGTAGTCCGTAACCCCATTCCACGGCTCGGCATCATAGCCGTCGACGGGAATTTCTAAGCCGACCTGCGTCCGATCTTCGAGATTCCAACCAGCCTTAGTAAGGGCTGGATCAATGAGAATGTAACGAGTCCGCGCCTCGTTAAAAGAGTCAGCACGGTTTTGTTGGCTCATGAATGGAATGTTGCTTCGTTGGGAAGAGAATAGCACTAGAGAAATCCTCGGGCTCGCGGGAGGGAGCCACTCTCTACAGTGAAAAACAAACGGGCGGCCTCAGCCGCCCGTCCTATCTTGCAAGACCTTGAATTGCCTTACGCCACTTTCCTCCCAACCACCCCAAACAGCGCTGGCACCGCCTTCTCCTTCCCCCGCTCGTTCGCAGGCTTCGCTTCTCTGCGTTGCTCATCCGCCTGCTGATGTCGGTGGTACTCGAGCTGCTCCTGACGAACCGACTGCTGGGCTTTTTCCGAGGGCATGACGGGGGCGGGTTGGCGTTGCGGGCGTCCGCTTCTCGCTTGGTCGCGTGACCTCCCCGGCGCTCCGCGCCACCCCTCCTCATGCGAGGAGGGGAAACGCTTCGGCTGCTGTTGCTTCTGTCGCTGTCGTCCGCGCTGCTGATTCTGCCGCTGTTGTCCCCGGCGCCCCTGCGGTTCGGGTTGCGCGTGGTGGTAGCCCGAGCCCGGTTCGAATCCCGGAATGATCTGCTGCTCGATCTTTTTCCCGATGAGCCGCTCGATGTCGCGAAGGAGGGTGCGGTCTTCGCCCGAGACGAGCGACACGGCCTGGCCGCTTTCCCCCGCGCGGCCGGTGCGGCCGATGCGGTGGACGTAATCTTCCGGGACGTGCGGCAGGTCGTAGTTCACGACGTGCGGCAGCGACTCGATGTCGAGGCCCCGCGCGGCGATGTCGGTGGCGACGAGCACCTGCAGCTCGCAATCCTTGAAGCGCTTTAGGGCCTTCATGCGCTGCGGCTGGCTCTTGTTGCCGTGGATCGCGGCGGTTTCGATGCCGTCGTTCTCCAGTTGCTCGGCGAGCCGGTTGGCGCCGTGCTTGGTCCTGCAGAACACCAGCACCTGCTGCCAGTTGCCCGACTTCACCAGGTGCGCGAGCAGCTGGCGTTTCCGGTCCTTGTCGACCGGGTGCGCGATCTGGCCGATCAGCTCGATCGGCATATTGCGCCGCGCGACTTCCACGGTGACCGGGTCGTGCATGAAGCCCGCAGCGAGCTTTCTCACTTCGTCGGGAAAAGTTGCCGAGAAAAGCAGGTTCTGCCGCTTCGCGGGGAGTAAAGCCAGCACGCGGCGGATATCGTGGATAAAGCCCATGTCGAGCATGCGATCGGCTTCGTCCAGCACCAGGATCTCGACCTGGCGCAGGTCGATCGTCTTCTGCTGCACGTGGTCGAGCAGGCGCCCGGGCGTCGCGACGACGATATCGACGCCGCGGCGCAGTGCCTGGACCTGCGGCTCGAAGCCCACGCCGCCGTAGACCACGGCCGCGCGCAGCTTCATGTGCTTGCCGTAGGTGCGCACGCTCTCCTCGACCTGCACCGCGAGCTCGCGCGTGGGCACGAGGACGAGGCAGCGCACCGGATGGCGCGCGGGCGAATGGCTGACGTTGGATTTTCCCGCGAGCAGCTGCAGTATCGGCAGCGTGAAGGCTGCCGTCTTGCCGGTGCCGGTCTGCGCTGCGCCGAGAAGATCCCGGCCTGCGAGTACTACGGGAATGGCTTGCGCCTGGATGGGGGTGGGTTGGGTGTAACCCTGCTCGGCGACTGCGCGGAGCAGCTCGGACGATAGCCCGAGATTCTGGAATGACGTTTCGATGTAACTCTCCTAATGTTTATCAGGAGGAGGATGTGGAAGAGCTGCGCTCTTCCTTTTGTAAACCGCTCCTGAAATCGGCCTGGGAAGGCTTTGCCTTCGCACCGGTTCAGGCAGAGAAACTGCTTTGGAAATTCGGGGAACTTGGGAAAGAACCGCGAAGAGGCTGTAACGCTAACCGGATAACGCGTAACAGAAACCTTGGCGCGCACTATACAGGGGTTTGGGGAGGGGTGCTTGGGTTTCGCGAAAATGGTGTGGGGCGCGCAGGATCTCAGGCAGAGGCGTGCTGCCTGGCGCGGACTTCGTCGTACATCGCGTCGGGGGCGATCTCGGCGCCGTTGGGCCAGGTGACCACGCCGTCCTCGAGGCGCGCCTGCGCGAAGTAGGGTTCGTCGGCCAGGGGTGCGAGGATTCCGTCGAACTTGTCCTTCGACAGGTCCACGATACCGGACAACCCGTCGGCAAAAGTCACCTGCAGCCTGTGTCCGGGAAGGGCTTTCAATTTCGTCACTTTCCAGGGAATCATCTGCGTTACTCCAGCGGTCGAATCGGTTTTGGCGCCTGATTCGCGCGGCAAAGGCGCCAGTCTTCCATGAGCTCGTCGCGATGCTCGGCGGCCCACTCCAACACCAGCGCGAGCGCGCGCCGGGGCATGGTTCCGCGCAAGACTCCCAGCGTCTCGATGCCGACGATCGCCTCGAATTCGCCGTAACGGGCGTGGAAGTGCGCCGGTTCATGTTCGCGCCAGTACATGGTGACTACGATACCGAAAAAAGAGCTGATCGTGGGCATCTTGGGTTTTTGCGCACCCGGTCTTGATGAGGGTCTCCCTCGATCAAATAAAAGCCGCCGGCGAAACGTTAAAGCGCGCCGCGAGCGCTTTGGCCTGCCGCGAGTTGATTTTGCGCTTTCCGTTCAGGATGGCGCTCACCACCGGCTGCCCGCCGAGCTCGCGGTGCAAGTCCGTTTGCGTCAGGCCGTTCTGCTCCATCAGCAACCGCAGCACTTCGCGCGGCGGCGCGTCGGGCACGGGGTGAATGCGTGACTCGTAGGCAGCAACCAGTTCGCCCACGAGATCGAGCAGACCGGCAAGCGGATGGCGCTCGTTTCCCCCCACCAGATCCAAAAGCTGGTTCATGAATGTGACAGTCTGATCGTACTGCTTCGGCGTCTGGATCGCGGCGATGCCGATGCTGCTCCGGAACGCCTGCCAGGCACGCTCCGCGGAAGCGGGGTCGAATTCCTTGATCTTCATTTACCCTTCCTCACTTTCGCGCTCCAGCGCTCGTATTCGGAATGGGTGAACACGTGCCGAATATAAAGTTTTTGCCGATTGAAATGGATCGCCGTCACCACGCGGTAGCCCCCTCCGCCGACGTTGAATACGATGAACTTGTCCACCTTGTCGGCGGAATTGAAGGTCGCGCGCACCGCGGCGAAATTCGGAAACGTCGCGCCTTCCACTACCTTGAACCATGCCGCCATCGGACCCTGCGCGGGCGGATGGACCTTCCAGAACTCCGCGAGCGCCTTGCGGGAGATGACGTGCATGGCGGATTATAGCAGATTGCTATAACACTGCAACCGTCCGTTTTAGCTGGCGCCGGGGTCAAAGCGATTTACGTCAATTCCCAACCGCGGCTTCGCGCTGAAATCGAGCCCGCCAGTGCCCACCGTCGGCGGCTTCCTATGCGGCCGCCGCCGGCTTGCCGCTCATCAACCGCTCGAGATCCGCCTTCACCTGAGCGTTGTCGAGCGCGACGCGCCCCTGCAGGCGCATCAGGATCCGCGCGGACAGGTCGATCATGCGCGGGTCGCCGGCGCGCATGTTGGCGGCGAGGGTGATGAGCGGCAGCGCGTGCGTGTTGCGGAAGCCCGGGCTCGCGCGCTCCATCGCTTCGATGACGGCGTTCTGCGCGCGCGCGACGCCGATCAGGATGTCGGCGAGGTGCTCGGTGGTGAGGTTCATGGTCTCCCCTGGCTTGAGCTGTTTGGACGAGGCAGGATAGCACCGCCCCGTAATCAGGCGCGCGCACCCTTCCGTGGTGCGCATTCAGCAGCTTGCAAGGTCACGGCCGTGATTTCCTGCTAGAAAGAGGCGCGAAAGCCTTTGGCACGCTAGTTGCGTCGCGCTAAGGTGTAGGAGCCCGTTGTCTTCCGCAAAGCGGGCTCGCCCGATGGGAGGATCGCCATGCCTGGCCTGAAGCAAGTGTTCTTGCGCGCCCTCGCCGCCTCGTCGGCGGTATTTTTCCTCGCATCCGCAACTGCCGCGCCCGGGGAACCGATGCTCCTCGTGGCGAAGCGCAGCTTCGAGGATCCGGTCTACGGCGCGACCATCGTGCTCGCCAAGCCCGTGCAGGGCGGCGGCCACGTCGGCTTCATCGTCAACCGGCCGACGAAGATGAGCCTCGCCCAGCTCTTCCCCGAGCACGAGGCCTCGAAGAAAGTCGCCGATCCGCTCTTCCTGGGCGGCACCGTGGACATGAACCTCGTCTTCGCCCTGGTGGAGACGCACGGGAGCAGGAAGGACGGCACGATCCGCATCGCGCCGGATCTCTTCCTCGCTTACGAGACCAAGGCGGTCGACCGCATCATCGAGTCGGAATCCGACCATGCGCGATTTTTCCTCGGGATGGTGGTGTGGCGGCCGGGGCAGCTCGACGACGAGCTCGACCGCGGCCTGTGGTACGTCGACGAGCCCGAGGCGAAGCTCGTGCTGCGCAGGAAAACCGACGGGCTGTGGGAAGAGCTGCTGCTGCGCCTTGAGGCGCGCGCGAATACGATTTAGCACCCCCCCACCGGATTCATTCCTCGCCCCACAGCGGCTTGCCCAGATCTGCCGAGGAAAACATCAGGTTCAAGCTCAGGCTTACGCGGGTTTCGGCGCTGGCGTTGGCATCGACGGAGTGGTACAGATACGAAGGGAAGACGAGCAGCGTGCCGTTCCTGACCCGCACCACGACCTGATCGGTGTTGACGTTGGTGAGCGCCGTGACCGGCGGCCGGATGACGCCGGTCTGGCTGCGCGGGTCATGGAAGTTGATGGTGTCCGCGCCGGGCCAGGTGCGCACGTAGTACGCGGCGCTCAGGTAATTGTTGGGGTGGCTGTGAGCGCGGTGCGCGGCTCCCGGCGCGTACAGGTTCGCCCAGCAGCCCGTGATCTCGACCGCCTCTGCGCCGATTTTCAGGAACTGCAGCACGCCGGCTGCGGTGCGGCTAACACGGTCGCAAAGCTCGCGCAATTCCTCCCGCCGGTGTAGAGCATGGCCCGACTGCCAGGCTTCGCCGGTCTTGAGCTCCGGCAGCCCCTGCCGCAGCGAGCGCAGCAGCCCGAGCACGCTCGCGTCGATCGCTTCGTGCACTTCGGCTCGCAGCTGGGTTTTCCATACCAGGGTGGGAAACAGCGAAAAGACGTCCGATTCCTCGATCCACGAATGCTTGCCCGATGTCGCCATGGAGCCCCCGCGCGCGAGCGGACTCGGACTACTGCGCTTCTATCCCCGCGCGCTTCAGCACCGCGGCCCAGCGCGCGATCTCGGTGACGATGAACGCGGCGAACTCTTCGGGCGAGCCGGCCGCGGGGATCGCGCCCTCGTTGTCCAGGCGGGTGCGCAGCTCCGGCGTCTGCATGATGCGGCGGATTTCTGCGTTCAAGCGCTCGATCACCGCGCGAGATGTGCCGGCGGGCGCGAGGATGCCGTACCAGCCCGATGCATCGAACCCCTTCACCCCCGACTCGTCGAGCGTCGGGATCTGCGGCAGCGACGGGAGGCGCGTCAATCCGGTCACCGCGAGAGCGCGCAGGCGTCCCGAGATCACGTGCGCCATCACCGCCGGCGCACCGTTGATGCCCATGGACAACTGCCCCGAGATGAGATCGGTGAGCATCGGCCCGACGCCCTTATAAGGCACGTGCAGGACGTCGGTGCCGGTCGCGAGCTTGAAGTATTCGGTGGTGAGATGCGAGGTGCTGCCCGAGCCGGCCGACCCGTAAGTAAGCTTGCCCGGATTCGCACGCGCGTAGGCGATCAGCTCGGCAGCGCTCGCCGCGGGCACCTTTGGGTTCACCACCAGCACGCTCGGCACCATCGCCATCAGCGATACCGGCGCGAAGCTCTTCACCGGGTCGTAGGGAAGGTTCTTGTAGATCGCCGGGCTCACCGCGAGCGGGCCCAGCTGCCCCATCACGAGCGTGTAGCCGTCGGGCGCGGCCTTCGCCGCCGCCTCCGAGCCGATCGAGCCGCCCGCTCCCGGGCGGTTGTCGATCACCACCGCCTGCCCAAGGCCCTCGGCGAGCTTCTGCCCGAGCGCGCGCGAGAGGATATCGGTCGAGCCCCCGGGCGGAAAAGGGACGATGAGGCGGACCGGGCGCGAGGGGTAGGTCTGCGCGTGCGCGGCAGTGGCAATGAACGTGACGAAAAGAAGCGCGGCGAGACCACCCCGCCGCCTTCGGCGGCACCCCTCCTCATTCGAGGAGGGGAAAAAAAACGACTTAGCGCTTTGGCGCGCCAAGCTGCGCCGCCATCCAATCGGCGGTCTGGTCGCGGTAGCGGTACCAGAGATTGTTGACGACGTGGTTGCCGCCTTCGATCACCGAGAGCACGCAGGGGCCCGAGACGGCGGCGGCGAGCTTCTCGGCTTGCGAGTGCGGAGTGAGGCGGTCTTTCGTCCCGGCGACGATGTAGATCGGGCAGGTGATGTTCTTCGCGCATTGCGCGAGAGAGAAGCGCAGCGCGACCTTGCCCGCTTCCTCGAGGTTCGCGCTCTTCGAGCGCACGCGGAAGGCTTCAACGTTCATCTGCGGGCGGCCGGTGAAATCGGCTGAGCGCTCGAAGGGGCCGGAGAGCGCGACGCAAGCGCGGATGCGGCGCTCGAACGCGGCGGCGCGCGGCGCGTAGTAGCCGCCGAGCGACACGCCCCAGATGCCGGCGCGCGCGTTGTCGACGTCCGCGCGCGTCGCGAGATAGTCGAACACCGCTTTCACCGGCTTCTCGTATTCCGGGCAGAGCGCGAGGTCGTACTCGGCCTCGCCCTGCCCCGGCCCGTCGAAGGCGAGGGTCGCGAGGCCGCGCGCGAGGAAGCGGTTCTCGTAGTCGTCCATCTCTTCTTTCGCCGAATCGAGGCCCATGCACATGACGACGATGGGCGGCTTGGCCGCGCCTGCATTGGGCGGCTTCGAGGCATACGACGGCTGCGCCGTGGGCTTCCTCAGGTTCCCGTAGAGCTGCTTGCCCTCGTAGGGAATCGCGACGCGCTCGCCGGGCGGATCGAGGTGCGGCAGCGCCTTGTTGCGGCATTCGACCGCCCTGCGGTGCGCTTCCTTCATCTGCGCGATGTCGTTCACGAAGAGGAACTTGCCGAAGTGGTAGCACACCGCCGCGCGCGTGAAGTGCGCTCCGGCCGAGGTGTTGTAGCCGCCGGCCAGGGCCTTGTTGCCCATCTCCTCGTGGATGGCCGCGCGCGCCGACCACGCCGCGCACCAGTCCTCCCAGCGCGAGACCGACGCGGTCACCTCCTGGAAATCGGCGAGCGGCACGCCGTTCGCGACGAAGCGCGGCGCCCAGTGGGAGATCGCGGCCTCGACGCGGGAATCTTTTTCGGTCTTGCTCTGGATGACTGCGGACATGTGCTGCTCCTTATTCTAACCACCCCGGCGCTGCGCGCCACCCCTCCTCATTCGAGGAGGGGAAATTCGCATCGCCCTACCACCCCGGCGCTTCGCGCCACCCCTCCTCATTCGAGGAGGGGAAATTCGTGCCGGTCTCACTGTCCCCTCCTCTCTTGAGGAGGGGTGCCGCCGAAGGCGGCGGGGTGGTCTCAAGCTCCCAGCGTGACGAAATATCCCGGATCGTAGCGCTCGCCCGCCCGCGCTCCGGGCCTGAAGGCGGAGGACAGCGTGTCGATCTCGCCCTTGTCGAGCGCAAGATCGACCGCCGCCACGTTCTGCTCGAGCCACTTCTCCTGCTTCGTACCCGGGATCGGGAAGACGTCGTCGCCGCGCGAGAGTAGCCACGCGAGCGCGACCTGCGCTGAAGTTGCCCCGCGCTTCGCCGCGACCGCCTCGATGGTTTTCACGAGCTCCAGGTTCTTCTCGAAATTGCCCGGACGGAAGCGCGGCTGCTTGCGCCGGACGTCGTGCGCCGCGATGTCGTCTATCTTCCTGATATTGCCCGTAAGGAGCCCCCGGCCGAGCGGAGAGTAAGCGACAAAGCCGATGCCGAGCTCGCGGCACGCCGGCAGAATCTCGTCCTCGACGTCGCGCGCCCACAGCGAATATTCGGTCTGCAGCGCGGTGATCGGGTGGATCTTCGCGGCGCGCGCAAGGGACTTCGGTCCCGCTTCGGAGAGTCCGAGGAAGCGCACCTTGCCCCCTTTCACCAGGCCCGCCATCGCGCCCACCGTCTCCTCGACCGGCACGTCCGGGTCGATGCGGTGCAGGTAGTAGAGGTCGATCGTTTCGACGCCGAGCTGCTTCAAGCTCGCCTCGCAGGCCTCGCGCACGTACTCGGGCCTGCCGTTGTAGGCCTTCGTGCCGTCCGGGTTGTCGATGTTGCCGAACTTGGAGCAGACGACGGCGCCGTCGCGCCTGCCTTTCAGCGCGCGGCCGAGCATGCGCTCGTGCCGCCCTTTCATGTAGCGGTCGGCGGTGTCGAAGAGCGTGACGCCCAGGTCCATCGCGCGGTGCACCGTCGCGATCTGCACCTCGTCGTCGCGCTCGCCGAAGTTCGTGGTGGCGCTGCCCGCCCCCAGGCCTACGACCGAGACCGTCGGGCCGTGCTTCCCGAGCTTGCGGTATTTCATGGATGAACGGCCGGTGGTGCCTTTTCTTGCGGCGATCCCTACGTTCACTGCTCGCTCTTCGCCACTTTCCCGTCGCTGAAGTACACCATGTAATTGCGGAAGCGATCGCGCCAGAACTTCCACGTATCGAGTTCGGTCGATACGGTGGCGACCTCGGGAGGATAGCCGACGCTCACCAGCACCGCCTTCTTGGACATTCCGACCTGCACCTGTCCCGCCCTGATGGCCTTGATCTCCGCGGCGGTGAGGCCCTGGGTGAGCGCCGCGAAATTGCGGGTGGTGAGGAAGCGGCCGATCCACTGTTCCGCCGTCACTCCGGGATGGTGCTTTCCCACGAACTCGATCGAGAACTTCATGCTGAGCTTCGGGTCGGTGAACTCGAGCTTCCTCGAGGAGCGGTTGACCTCCGTCACTTCGCTCCCCGCGGGGAAGAGGTTGCCTTTCTCGTAGTTGGTCGAGTAGACCTTCGTCGGCTGTTCGAACCAGATGTTGTACGCGGTGTAGAGCTTGTCCGCGGCGGACGCGGCGCTCGACCCACCGAACGCGAGGATCGCTGCAAGGGATGCTGCGCGTGCTCTCATTTCCAGTCTCCTTCTTCTCGGTTGATTTTCAAAACCTCGCGGCCCTCAATCGGCCTTGATTCCCGTCGCCTGGATGATGGGCGTCCAGCGCGCAAGCTCGGATTTCACCCAGTCGCCGAGCTGCTCGGGCGAGCCGGGCGCGGCCGCCACGCCCTGCTTGAGAAAGGTTTCCTGCGTCTCGGGCGCGCGCAGGACGTCGCCGATCTCGCGATTCAGTTTCAGTATGATCGCGCGAGTTGTTTTCCCCGGCGCGAACAGACCGAACCACAGCTTGATCTGCATGCCTTCGATGCCCGCCTCGACCGCGCTCGGGATCTCGGGCGCGCCCGCGAAACGCGCGGAGGAAGACACCGCGAGCGCCTTGACCTTCCCGGCCTTCAGCTGCCCGTGCGCGGTGAGCGGCGAGAGGAATGACACCGGCACCTCGCCCGCGAGCACCGCGGTGAGCGCATTGCCTGCGCTCTTGTAGGGAATATGCTGGAGCGGGATCCCGGTGACCTTCTTCAGGAGCTCGCCCGCGAGATGGCTGGTCGAGCCGTTGCCGGCCGAGCCGTAAGCGAGATCGCCCTTCTGCTTCGCGTAGGCGATGAACTCGGTTGCGCTCGCAACGGGAACGGAAGGGTGGGTGACGAGCACCACCACGCCCTGCGCCACCATGGTCACCGGCTCGAAGTCCCTGAGCGGATCGTAGGGCAGGCTCTTCGCGTAGAGCGTGACCGCGCTCACCATGGGCCCGATGTGTCCCATCACCAGGTTGTAGCCGTCGGGCGGCGATTTGGCGACGACGTCGGTGGGAATGGTGCCGCCCGCGCCCGCGCGGCTGTCGACGATCACCGGCTGCCCCCAGCGCTCGCTGAGCTTCTGCGCGATGTAGCGCGAGAGGTAATCGGCGGTGCTGCCCGTGCCCTGCCCGAAGATGCGGATCGTCCTCGACGGATAGCCCGCTGCCGGGTCCTGGGCGTGGGCGAGCGCCGCGGCAACCGCGAAAGCTGCGAACGCTACCGAGCTTCTCATCGGTATCTCCTTGTCACTGCGAACCACCCCGGCGCTTCGCGCCACCCCTCCTCATTCGAGGAGGGGAAATTCGCGCTGGTCTCACTGTCCCCTCCTCTCTTGAGGAGGGGTGCCGCCGCAGGCGGCGGGGTGGTGCAGTTAATCGAGCTTGGCACCTGCCGCCTTGACGATCTTCGCCCAGTGCGCGAGGTCGGCCTTGATCTGCGCTGCGAATTCTTCCGGCGTGTTTCCCACCGGCGAGAGCCCGTCCCTGTCGAGGCGCTCGAGGAAATCCTGCCGCTTGATCACGGCGACGGAGTCGTCGTGGATCTTCTTCACGATCTCGCGCGGCGCGCCCGCCGGCGCAAAGAAGCCGTACCAGGCGGTGATGTCGAAGCCGGGCAGGGTCTCGGCGACCGCCGGCACGTTCGGCAGCGCCTTTGCCCGCTTGGGGCCGGTCACGGCCAGCGCCTTCAGCTTCCCGCTCCTCGTGAGCTGGATCGAGGCGGTGATGCCGCCGAAGATGAGCGGCACCTGGTTGGCGAGCACATCGGCGATTCCCTGGCCGAATCCCTTGTAGGGCACGTGGATCATGTCCATGCTGCCCGCCATGGTGCGGATGTATTCCATCGCGAGATGCTGCTGGCCGCCCGCGCCCGAGGACGCGTAGCTCACCTTGCCCGGCTGCGTCTGCACCAGCGCGATCAGCTCCTTCACGCTGTTCGGCGCGAACGCCGGGTTCGCCATCAAGACGAAAGGCCCCGCGGCGACGTTGACGATGGGCGCGAGATCGCGCACCGGGTCGTAGGGCAGCTTCGAATAGAGGTGCGGCGCGATGGTGATGGTCGCGTCCGCGGCGAAGAGCAGGGTGTAGCCGTCGGGGGCCGCTTTCGCGACGTAATCGGTGCCTATCGTTCCGCCCGCGCCGGTGCGGTTCTCGACCACGACCGACTGGTTCCAGATCTTCTGCAGCTCCGCCGACATGACGCGCCCGTAGATGTCGGGCGTGCCGCCGGGCGGGAAGGTGACGATCACCCGGACAGGTTTGGACGGATAGCTTTGGGCCCACGCCGCCGGCGAAAGAATCCCCAGCGCGGCGAGCGCGACTATTATTCTCAACGACATTTCACAACCTCCTCGAACTACACCGCGAAGGATATCACCGGCGCACCACCCCGTCGCACCACCCCGCCCGCTACGCGGGCACCCCTCCTTAAGAAAGGAGGGGACAAAAGAAAAAGGCGGCCCGTTTGTTGTTGTTGGGGTCCGCCTCCGAGCAACAAGCTCCGCGCGTTTTTCTTGTTTTACGGCTTCTCCCTTATTTTCTCTGGCGGAGCTTGCGGATGGCTGCGAGCTGTGCGGCAAGGGTGGCGAGCTCGGCTTCGACGGTGGCGATTTCCTGCTTGTCCTTGGCGTGGCGCCGCGCTTCCTCGGCGGCCTTCAGGGCCTCGGTCGCCTTGGCCTCGTCCAAGTCGCGGCCGCGGACCGCGGTGTCGGCGAGCACGGTCACCACCTCGGGCTGCACTTCGAGGATTCCGCCCGCGACGAAGACCAGCTCTTCCTCGCCGCCGCCGGAGGGCTTGATCCTCACCGATCCCGGCTTGATGCGCGTGATGAGCGGCGTGTGCCTGGGATAGATGCCGAGCTCGCCCGCTTCGCCGGGCAGGACGACGAACTCGGCCTCGCCCGAGTAGATGCTCGCCTCGGCGCTGACGACGTCGACGTGTATCGTGTTTGGCATGTCCCCGTATATTCCTGACCACCCCGCCCGCTTCGCGGGCACCCCTCCTTAAGAAAGGAGGGGATAAGGCAGCCGCTATTGCAGTGTTTTCGCTTTCTCGAACGCTTCCTCGATCGCGCCGACCATGTAGAAGGCCTGCTCGGGAAGCGCGTCGCACTCGCCCGCGACGATCATCTTGAAGCCCTTGATCGTGTCCTTCAGCTGCACGTACTTGCCTTCCTGGCCGGTGAAGTTCTTCGCCACGCTGAACGGCTGCGAGAGGAAGCGCTGGATCTTCCTCGCGCGCGACACGGCGAGCTTGTCCTCCGGCGACAGCTCGTCCATGCCGAGGATCGCGATGATGTCGCGCAGCTCCTTGTAGCGCTGCAGCGTCGCCTGCACCGAGCGCGTGGTGTTGTAGTGGTCCTCGCCGATGGTGTTCGGGTCGACCTGGCGCGAGGTCGAATCGAGCGGATCGACCGCCGGGTAGATCCCGAGCGAGGCGATGTCGCGCGAAAGCACCACGGTCGCGTCCAGGTGCCCGAAGGTGGTGGCGGGCGACGGATCGGTGAGGTCGTCAGCCGGCACGTAGATCGCCTGCACCGAAGTGATCGAGCCGGTCTTGGTCGAGGTGATGCGCTCCTGGAGGCGCCCCATCTCCTCGGCGAGGGTGGGCTGGTAGCCCACGGCGGAGGGCATGCGGCCGAGGAGCGCCGACACCTCCGTTCCCGCTAGGGTGAAGCGGTAGATGTTGTCGACGAAGAAGAGGATGTCGCGCCCCTCGTCGCGGAAATACTCCGCCATGGTGAGGCCGGTGAGCCCCACGCGGAGCCGGTTCCCCGGCGGCTCGTTCATCTGGCCGAACACCATCGCGACTTTCGACTCGGTGATGTTCGCGAGGTCGATCACTTCCGCCTCGATCATCTCGTGGTAGAAGTCGTTGCCCTCGCGCGTCCTCTCGCCCACGCCGGCGAACACCGAGAGGCCCGAGTGCTGGGTGGCGATGTTGTTGATGAGCTCGAGCATGTTGACGGTCTTGCCGACGCCCGCTCCGCCGAAGAGGCCGATCTTGCCGCCTTTCGCGAACGGGCAGATGAGGTCGATCACCTTGATGCCGGTCTCCAGGAGCTCGACCGAAGGCGAGAGCTCGTCGAACTTCGGCGCCGTGCGGTGGATCGAGCGGTGCTCCTCGCTCTTGATGGGGCCGGCTTCGTCGATCGGACGGCCGAGGACATCCATGATGCGGCCCAGCGTGCCCTTGCCGACCGGTACCGAGATCGGCTTGCCCGTGCTCTTCACCTTCATGCCGCGGCGCAGTCCGTCGGAGGACCCGAGCGCGATGCAGCGCACCACGCCGTCGCCCAGCTGTTGCTCGACCTCGAAGGTGAGGCCTTTTTCGGCGAAGCTCTTCACGTCCGAGTCCTCGAGCACGAGCGCGTCGTAGATCCCGGGCATCGCGTCGCGCGGGAATTCGATGTCGATCACCGCGCCGATGCACTGGACGATGGTTCCGGATGTCTGGGCTTCTGCCATGAGTTTTCCTAGCGGCGCTTTCCAAAACGGGTTTCCCCTCCCATCCCCTCCTCATCTTGAGGAGGGGTGCCGCCGAAGGCGGCGGGGAGGTGGACGGGTGCGCCGAAGGCGCGGGGTGGTGGTCGGCGCGCAAGACCACCCCGCCTGCTGCGCAGGCACCCCTCCTCAAGAGAGGAGGGGAAGAAAGCGTCACTCATCCCTCGATTCATACCGCCGCCGCTCCTGCGCGCCTCATACCGCCGCCGCTCCGGCGCTTCATACCGCCGCCGCGCCGCCGACGATCTCCGATATTTCCTTGGTGATCCCGGCCTGCCGGTTCTTGTTGTAGACGAGGGTGAGCTCGTCGATCAGGGTCTCGGCGTTGTCGGAGGCGGCCTTCATCGCCACCATGCGCGCGCTCTGCTCGGAGGCCATGTTCTCGGAGACCGCCTGGAAGATGATCGCCTCGATGTAGCGCGTGAGCACCTGCTCGAGCACGGCCTTCGCCTCGGGCTCGTAGAGGTAGTCCCAGTGGCTCGCGGGGGAGCCGAGCCGCTCCCCCGAGAGGGGCAGGAGCTGCTCCATGACGGGCTCCTGCTTCATCGTGTTGATGAAGCGCGTGTAGAAAAGCATGAGGCGGTCGAAACGGTCCGCGACGTAGCCGTCGAGCATCACCTTCACCGCGCCGATTAGCCTGTCCATCTGCGGCCGGTCGCCGATCTGCACGACGTGCGACACGACCTTGCTTCCGAGGCGCTGCATGAAGCCGAAGCCCTTGCCGCCGATCGCGCACACCTCCATTTTCTCGCCCTGCGCTTCCCATTCCTTGTATTTCCCGAGCGCGAGGCGAAGGAGATTCGTGTTGAGCGCCCCGCACAGGCCCTTGTCGGTGCTGACCACGATCATCCCGACGCCCTTCACGGTGTCGCGCTCCACGAGGAAGGGATGGCGGTATTCCGGGTTCGCATGGCTGATGTGCGCGGCGACGTTGCGGATCTTCTCGCCGTAGGGACGCGCCTGGCGCATGCGCTCCTGCGCCTTCCTCATTTTGGAGGCGGCGACCATCTCCATCGCCTTGGTGATCTTCCGGGTGTTCTGCACACTCCGGATTTTCATCCTGATTTCTTTCGTTCCTGGCATCAGAAGGTACCGCTCTTCTTCCAGTCCTCGATCGCCGCCTTCAGGGCCTTCTCTTCGTCAGCGGACAAGTCTTTCTTGTCTTCCATGGTCTTTACCAGCGAGGCGTACTTGCCCTTCATGGTGTCGCGCATCGATTTCTCGGCGGCGAGCGCCTTCTTCACGTCGATGTCGTCGAAGTAGCCGTTGTTGACCGCGAAAAGGGTGAGCGCCATCTCCCATACCTGAAGCGGCTGGTACTGCGGCTGCTTCATAAGCTCCGTGACCATGCGGCCGCGCTCGAGTTGTTTCCGCGTCGCTTCGTCGAGGTCGCTCGCGAACTGCGCGAACGCGGCGAGCTCGCGGTACTGCGCGAGCGCGAGGCGCACTCCGCCGCCCGTGTCGCGGCGCTTCATGATCTTGGTCTGCGCCGCGCCGCCCACCCGCGACACCGAGATCCCCGCGTTGATCGCGGGCCGGATTCCGGCGTTGAAGAGGTCGGTCTCGAGGAAGATCTGGCCGTCGGTGATCGAGATCACGTTGGTCGGAACGAACGCGGTGACGTCCCCGGCCTGCGTCTCGATGATGGGGAGCGCGGTGAGGGAGCCCGTCCTGCCTTTCACCACGCCCTTCGTGAACCTCTCCACCCAGGCCTCGGAGCAGCGCGCGCCGCGCTCGAGCAGCCGCGAGTGCAGGTAGAACACATCGCCCGGGTACGCCTCGCGCCCCGGCGGGCGGCGCAAGAGCAGCGAGATCTGCCGGTACGCCCAGGCCTGCTTGGTCAAGTCGTCGTAGATGATGAGCGCGTCCTGGCCGCGGTCGCGGAAATACTCGCCCATGGTGCAGCCGGAGTACGGCGCGACGTACTGCATCGCCGCCGACTCCGAGGCCGAGGCCGCCACCACGATGGTGTAGGCCATGGCGCCGTGCTCCTCGAGCTTGCGCACCACGTTCGCGATGGTCGAGGCCTTCTGGCCGATCGCGACGTAGACGCAGATCAGGTCCTTGCCCTTCTGGTTGATGATGGTGTCGACCGCCACCGCCGTTTTGCCCGTCTGGCGGTCGCCGATGATGAGCTCGCGCTGGCCGCGGCCGATCGGCACCATGGAGTCGATCGCCTTCAGGCCGGTCTGCACCGGCTGCGAGACGGATTTTCTCCACACCACGCCGGGCGCGACCTTCTCGATCACGTCGGTCATCCTGGCGGGGATCGGCCCCTTGCCGTCGATCGGCTGCCCGAGCGAGTTCACCACGCGCCCGAGGAGCTCCGGGCCCACCGGCACCTCGAGGATGCGGCTGGTGCACTTGACCGTGTCACCCTCGGTGATGTGCTCGTATTCGCCGAGGATCACCGCGCCGACCGAGTCGCGCTCGAGGTTGAGCGCGAGGCCGAAGGTGTTGTTCGGGAATTCCAGCATCTCGCCCTGCATCACGTCCGAGAGGCCGTGGACGCGGCAGATGCCGTCGGTGACGGTCACCACGGTCCCTTGCGTGCGCACGTCCGCCGACAGCGAGAGATTCTGTATCTTGCTGCGGATCAGCTCGCTGATCTCGGATGGGTTCAGCTGTTGCATCGTTGCTCCCGGTAAACTTCTCTATCCCCTCCTCGCTTGAGGAGGGGTGCCGGCGCAGCCGGCGGGGTGGTAGTGTGCCATCGCGTCGAACCACCCCGGCGCTTCGCGCCACCCCTCCTTGTCCAAGGAGGGGATTGCAGACCGATGAATCGCAGTCACGTGTTCAGCTCTTCAGCGCCGCGGCCATCTCTTCGAGCTTGCCGCGCACCGAACCATCGATCACTTCGTCTCCGGCGGTGATGCGCACGCCGCCGATCAGCTCCTTGTCCACGGCGACGCGCGGCTGGACCCTGCGCTTCAGGCGCCGCGAGATGTCCGCGACGAGGCCGTTGATCTGCGCATTGTCCAGCGGAAAAGCGGTGCGGATCTCCGCTTCGACCACGCCTTCGAGCTCGTTCTTCAGCTCGATGAACTGCTCGTGGATCTGCGGAAGCAGCGCGAGGCGGCCGTTCGCGATCAGCACGCGGACGAAGTTGCGCGCGTCGACCGGAAAATCCTCCCTGCACAGCTCCATGAACAGGTCGTAGAGCTGCTTCGCGCCGAGATTGGGATTGGAGATGCACGAGCGCATCCCCGGGTGCGCCGCGACCCGCGCCATGATCGCGAGCCTCTCCAGCCACGGGGCGAAGGCGCCCGCCTTCTCCGCGAGCCCGAACACGGCTTCGGCGTAGGGCCGGGCGATGGTGGCGGCTTCGGCCACTCAGATTTCCCGCTTGAGCTGACCGAGCAGCTCGGCGTGCGCTTCGGAGTTGATCTCGCGGCGCAGGATCTTCTCCGCGCCGGCGACCGCGAGCGCGGCGACCTGCTCCCTGAGCGCTTCCCTCGCGCGCACGACCTGCTGGTCGATGTCGGCCTTGGCCGCGGCGAGGATGCGATCGGCCTCGGCCCTGGCGGCGGCCTTCGCCTCGTCGAGCATCTGCGCGTCGCGCTTTTCCGCCGAACCGATGATCTCGCCGACGCGCTCGCGCGCCTGGGCGAGCTCCTCGTGCGCGCGCCTGCCCGCAGCCTCCAGGTCGCGCCTGCCCTGCTCGCCCGCGGCGAGGCCGTCGGCGATCGTCTTCTGGCGCCGCTCGATCGCACGCATCAGCGGCGGCCAGATGAATTTGGCCGTGAACCAGATGAAGAGCGCGAAGGCGAGGGCCTGCGCGATCAGGGTGAAGTTGAGGTTCATCCCAGCGCGCCGAGCAGCGGGTTGGCGAACGCGAAGAACATGCCGATCCCGAGCCCGATGATGAACGAGGCGTCGATCAGGCCGAGCAGCAGGAACACCTTTGCCTGCAGCGCCGGGATCATTTCCGGCTGGCGCGCCGCGCCCTCGAGGAAGCGGCTGCACATGATGCCCACGCCGACGCAGGCGCCCAGCGCGCCCAGCCCGACCATGAGGCCGATGCCGACGCCGGTATAGGCCTGTACCAGGGCGACGAGTTGGAGTTTTTCCATCTATTTTCCCTTTCTAGAACGTCAGTTGGTCAGTGGCTTTCGTGCGCCATCGAAATGTAGACGACGGTGAGCATCATGAAAATATACGCCTGCAGCGCGACGATGAGGACGTGGAAGATCGCCCAGATCAGGCCGAGGGGCACGGCGAAGACGGTGCCGGCGAGACCGGCCCCGGCCATCATCCACAGGAGCAGAAAGATGATCTCGCCCGCGTACATGTTGCCGAAGAGCCGCAGCGAGTGCGACAGGGGCTTCGAAATGTACTCGACCAGGTTGAACAGGAGATTCGGCAGCCACAACAGCACGTTCGAGCCGAAGGGCGTGCAGAACAGCTCGTGGATCCAGCCGCCCAGGCCCTTCACGGCGATCGAGAAATAAATCATCAGCAGCCACACCGACAGGGCGAGCGCGAAAGTCGTGTTGACGTCCGCGGTCGGCACGATGCGGAATCCGTGCGGTGCAAAAAAATTCGTGACCCACGCCACGATGTCCGCCGGCAGGAAATCCATGGCGTTCATCAGCAGCGCCCACAAGCCCACGGTGAGCGCGACCGGCGCGATGAACTTGCGGTCGCCGTGGAAGATGTCCTTCGCCTGGTTGTCGACGAATTCGAAGAGGATCTCGACGAAGGCCTGGCGCTTGTTGGGAACGCCCGAAGTCGCCCCGCGCACCACCCACCAGAGAAAACCGAGGCTGAAGACGCCGAGCACGGCTGCGGTCACCAGCGAATCCACGTTCAGCGTCCAGAACGAGCCCTCGCCCACCTGGTGCTGGAGGAACGTGAGGTGATGCCCGATGTAGGAGCTCGGCGTCAGTTCATGCTCGGCGGCCATTTGCGGGAAGCTCTTTACTTTTCGCGAACCAGTATTGCCATGGTGAAAATCAGGACCGTGGCGATGAACGTGCCGATTAGCCCGATCGCGACGACGTCCCTGTACGCCG
>WNGL01001277.1_pt1 | contig 30727 bp, 33 predicted proteins | sample 5400591 | NCBI WGS metagenome assembly WNGL01 (sample SAMN13153377, study PRJNA577476) | soil metagenome | isolation source: 80 cm soil or saprolite under Garry oak tree replicate 1 | place: USA:California | collected 2016-06-15 | reverse complement strand
CCCGCTCGAGCGCCGCCGCCGGATCGTCACCCGCCGCGGCGTCGCTGTGCAGCTCCTCGTCGAATTCGGTCGTGAGCGCGTCGCCCCGGTGCCGGCGCCGCCAGGTGTGTGCGGTGTTGCGGACGATCGCCAGCAACCAGGCGCGGCCCTCGGGGGCCGCACTGCCCCGGAACCCGGCGAAGTACGTGAGCGCGCGCAGGTAAGCGTCCTGGACGATGTCCTGCGCGTCGTGGTCGTTGCGCGTCAGGTAGCGCGCCAGGGTGTAGGCGGCGTCCAGGTGCGGCAACACGATCGCCTCGAATCGCTCCAGCTCGCTCGGCTCCAACCAGTCCTCTTGGGGGTCGCGGACACCTTCGAGTGAGGACTCCGCGCGCGGCGGGATTATTCCCGAGGGAATAAGCGCACGGCGCCTGGGGTCTCCGGCACTGAACCATTCTGCCGTCACACCATTGCCGGAGGAAGACCTCATATGACCAGGGAATACCACGTTGCGGCGAGAAACGGCGCCGCGCTGCTGCTCGCCGCCCTCGGGCTCAGCGGGGCGCCGCATCACGAGCTCTCGGAAGAGCCCGTGCAGGTCGCGGCCACGCTGTCCGAGTGGAAGGTGGAGCTCTCCCAAGTGACGATCGCGGCCGGGACCGTCAGGTTCGCCGTCACCAACGCCGGCAGCATCCCGCACGGATTCGCAGTCGAGGGACGTGGGATCGAGAAGGCGATCGAGACGATCCAGCCAGGCCAGAGCGACACGCTCACGCTGAGCCTCAAACCCGGGACGTACGAGGTGTACTGCCCGGTGGGTCAGGACTCACACAAGAAGCTCGGCATGGAAACCCACCTGAAGGTCGTGAGCGCGCGGGGCTCGGGCTCTCCGGGCTATGGTGCCGCCGAGATGGGCGCGTCGCACGCCCCGGCAGTGGCGGTGCAGGCGATTCGGGTGACGGGCGGCGGGCCCGTGATCCAGATCCTGCCCGGCCCGTTCCCCTTCCCCGACAGCGCGGCGCCGATCCTCCAGGCGTTCGGCGACGAGCGTGAAGGACTCGAGTCGCAGGTGAAGAACGGCCCCTACTCGAACAACGTCGCGCCCAGTTCCGGCTCGTTCACCTTCACGGCGTGGGACAAGGGCGCCACCCGCGACTCAGTGGATGGCGTCGCCGAGTTCACCACCCAGGACGGCGCGCGCTGGAAGCTGGTGCTGGACCGCGTGCAGACGAAGGACGTGCCGCATCACCCGCGGTTCGGCGGCGTGATTCTGGGGCTGTACTACCACGGCGCGACCCAGGTGCACACCCCGCTCGTGCCCACGATCAACAGCGCAGTGGCGCTGTGGGCGTTCGGGCACCTCTACAAGAACGATGCGCTAGTGACCGACAACGCGCTGGTGCACGTGATGCTGTTGTCGCGCACCCGCCGGGACGGTGATTTCGGCCTCGCCTGCTGGGACTGCTCCAAGAACAAGATCGAAGAGCTGCAGCTGCAAATCCTGCCCGCCCCGGGCGAGCCGAAGTTCGACGCGCCCGGCGGGTTCCTGTTCGTCAACTGGGAAAAGTCCAGCTCCCGCAAGGCGAGCTGAGGAGGATCGAATGCGTTTACGCGCACTAGGCATCGGTGTGTTCGCGCTCGCGGCGCTCGCGGGCTGCGGCAGCAGCTACGGCACGGGGACTTCCGGCGGCGGCGGCGGACCTGGCGGGTCCGTGACCGTGGGGAACAACGGGCAAATCGTGTTCATCAGCGCCCACAACGGCACGGCAAACCCGGCGGTCGACACGGTGGCGGTGGGCGGCACTGTGACGTGGACGTGGACCAACAACCAGGGCGTCTCCCACAGCGTCGAGTCCCAAGGGTCGACCTCGTTCGCGAGCAGTCCGATCATGAGCGGCAACGGCCAGACCTACGCCGTCACGTTCACGGCGGCGGGAACCTATCAGTACGATTGCGCGGTGCACGGCACGGCGATGAGGGGCACGATCGTGGTGCGGTGACAAGGGGCTCGGTCAGAACATGAACCCGGCGCGCACGTAAATCGCCGTGCGCTCCGGGCTCTTTGCCACGGCGAGCGAAACGGTGTCCGCGCGCCGGTGGCGCCAGGCGAACCACACCCCGCCGCCAGCCGCGGCGTGCCAGCGGTCCGACAACTCGCCCGGGACCCATACTCGTCCCGCGTCCGCGAGCCCGAAAACGCCCAGGTCGCCGACGGGGAGGAAGCCCACGCGCAGCCGCAGCTCCGCGTTCGCGTACGCGCCCGAGCGGCCGGCGGACCGCTGCTCGGCGTAGCCGCGGACGGTCGTCTCTCCGCCAACGTAGACCATCTCGTGAAACGGGACGGTGCCTCCCACCGCCGCGCCGCCCGCGCGCAGCGCGAGGGTCGCGGCCGGCGGGTCGCCCGCCGACACGTAGGTCGATGCCTCGGCCGACACGCTCCCGAACGGGCGGACCACGTCCCATGCGGCGGGAGACCACTGACCGGCGAGGCGGAGGTGTGTGCCCCCGGCCGCGGCCGCTGGCACGTCACGCGTGTCGAGCTCCACTGCCGCGCCCGCCCCGGCCTGGCCGAAGTCCCCCGCGCCATAATACGGACCGGTGCGCGAGAGCAGGGCGGCCGTGTCCGCCCGCGTGTGGGCGTATCTCACGAGCGGCCCCAGCGTCAGGCGGAGTCGTGGAGCAAGGGGCAGGGTGACCGTGGGCGCGAGCAGGAATTGCTGCTGGTGCACGGCGTAGACGCTGTCAGGCTGCGAGCCGTCTGTCTCGTTGCCGAAGCCATAGAACCGGATGATCTCGAGCCCCGACGCGCGCAGCTCGACGTTGAGGATCGCCGGGGCGAGCGGACGGCGGAATTCCCCGGCGACCTCCGCGCGGTACGTACGCGCGGCGGTCGCGTACTCGGCTTGCGCCAGCAGACGCGTGCTGGGCGGGAGAGCGCGGAACCCGTAGCGGGTGTGGACGACCCCGGCGCCGAGCAGGAGTCCGACGCCAGGGGAGTAGCTAGCGCCGAAGAGGGGAACCGTCTGCGGGCGCCAGGCGTCCGGCGGGCCCTGCGCGGCCGCGGTGCGCGCCGGCGCGGCGCCGAGCGCTGCGAGGGCGAGGAGAGTCCTGGCCGGTCGAGCCATGTAGTATTCTACGGTCTCCCACGGAGCAAGGCTCGATGAACTGCAAACCGGTGATGGCGTTGCTCGTGCTCGCCGCCGTCCCGCTCGCCGCCCAGCAGCCGGCGATGCCGGAGATGATGGCAGGCCCCATGATGCACGAGATGGGGCCCGCCATGATGAAAATGATGCTGTACACGCCGCAGCACCTGCTCGCTCGCCGGGACGCCCTCGGCCTCACGATCGACCAGGTCGATCGCCTCACGGCGCTACGGGAGGGAACGAAGGCGGCGCAGGACGCCGCCGAGGCGGAAGCGCAGGCGCACCTGAAGGAGCTGGAGCAGGTCGCGGGCGCCCCCAAGCCGGACACGAGCGCGCTCAAACTGCACTTCCAGGCGGCCCATAACGCCATGGGCAAGGCCCACTGGGCGATGCTTGCGTCCGCCGTGCAGGCGCGCGCGGTGCTGACCGACGCGCAGCGGGTCAGGGTTCAGGCGTGGGCCGACTCGATGCAGGCGTGGGCGGAGCAGCACCGCAAGATGATGAGGCCCGATCGGTCGCACTGACGTCGACTTGACGTATCAATATATCTTGATATATTGTCGCCATGGCTACGACAGCCCTCCCCGACGTCGGCCGCGCGGCGCGCTGGTTCCACGCCCTGTCTGATGAGACGCGGCTCGAGATCGTGCGCCTCCTCTCGCACGGCGAGCGCTGCGTATGCGAGCTGCAGAGTGCGCTCGATGCGGCCCAGTCGCGACTGTCGTTTCACTTGAAGACTCTCAAGGACGCGGGGCTCGTGACCGACCGGCGGGACGGGCGCTGGGTGTACTACGCGTTGCACCACGACGCGCTCGATGAGATCGCGGCATTTACGGCTGCAGTGAAACCCGGCAAGCATGCGGGCAGCTGCCGGGCCGCATGCTGTCAATGACAAGGACCTTCCGATGAGCGGCCCAAACATCAAGGAAACGGTGCGGGAGAAATACGGCGACGCGGCGCTGCGCGTGCTGGCGGGAGAGAAAAGCAGTTGCTGCGGCGGCGCTGCTGCGACGGGCGGGTGCGACCCGATCACGTCGCACCTGTACGACCCCGCCGAGACCGCCGGCCTCCCCGAGCAGGCGGTGCTGGCGTCGCTGGGGTGCGGCAACCCGACCGCGCTGGCCGAGCTTCACGCTGGCGAGATCGTTCTCGATCTGGGCTCGGGGGGCGGGATCGACGTGCTGCTCTCGGCGCGGCGCGTGGGGCCCACCGGCAAGGCGTACGGTCTGGACATGACCGATGAGATGCTCGCCCTCGCGCGCGAGAACCAGCGCAAAGCGGGAGTTGAGAACGTCGAGTTCTTAAAAGGCGACATCGAGCGCATCCCGCTCCCCGACGCGTCGGTGGACGTGATCATCTCGAACTGCGTCATCAACCTCGCTGCCGACAAGCGGAAGGTGCTGGCCGAGGCGTTCCGCGTGCTCCGGCCCGGGGGCCGGTTCGCCGTGTCGGACGTGGTCGTCCGCGGAGAGATTCCGCCGGCAGTGCGTCGCAACATGGAGCTGTGGGTCGGCTGTGTGGCGGGTGCGCTCGAAGAACGGGAGTTCCGGGCGCTCCTCGCCGCAAACGGCTTCGCCGACATCGGCATCGAGCCCACCCGGATCTATCAGTTCGAGGACGCCCGTGTGTTCCTGGAGGGCGCCGGTCTCGACGCGGAGGTGCTTGCCCGCGAAGTCGGCGGCCGGGTGATGGGCGCCTTCGTGCGGGCGCGAAAGCCCCTCGCATAGGCGATGTTCCGGGTCCTGTTCCTCTGCACAGGCAACTCGGCGCGCAGCCAGATGGCGGAAGCGCTCCTCAACTGGAAGGGGAAGCAGTGGTTCCAGGCGGAGAGCGCCGGGTCCCGTCCGGCCGGCGGCGTCAACCCGTACGCGGTCGCGACGCTGCGCGAGTACGGCATCCCCTGGGCCGGCCATCCGCCGCGCGGCATCGACGGTCTCGAGCGCCAGCGATGGGACTTCGTGATCACTGTGTGCGATCGAGCGAAGGAGTCCTGCCCGATCTTTCCCGGTCAGCCCGTTCTGGCCCACTGGGGGATGGCGGACCCCGCCGAGGTCGAAGGCGACGAGGCCACGAAGCAGGCGGCGTTCCGGGATGCGTTTCTGCTGCTCAGTCGGCGGATCGATTTGTTGCTGGCGCTGCCGCTGGGCAAGCTCGAGCGGCTCGCGCTCGCAGCCCGGGTGCGCGCGATCGGCACGGCGGCCGGCTAGGTGTCGGAGCCTCGCAACTGCCGCAGCACGTACTCGAGAATCCCGCCGTGACGGTAATACTGCAGCTCCTGCGGCGTGTCGATCCGCACCGTGACCTGGAACTGCGCGGTCGAGCCATCGGGCCGGCTCGCGTTCACCGTCAACTCCTTGCCGCGCGGAAACCCCTCGGCCAGCACGTCACCGAGCCCCGTCACGTGGAACGCTTCCGTGCCGGCGAGGCCCAGCGTCTCCGGCGTCTGCCCGGGCAGGAACTGGAGCGGCAGGACGCCCATCCCCACGAGGTTCGATCGGTGGATGCGCTCGTAGCTCTGGGCGATCACCGCGCGCACGCCGAGCAGCCGCGGGCCTTTCGCGGCCCAGTCGCGCGACGAGCCTGAGCCGTACTCGTTTCCCGCGATCACGAGCAGGGGCACGCCCTCCGCCTGGTACTGCACCGAGGCATCGTAGATCGTCATCTGCGCTCCGTCCGGGAGGTGGACGGTCACCGGCCCCTCCGTCCCAGGAGCGAGCAGATTCTTGAGTCGCACGTTCGCGAACGTGCCGCGCACCATCACCTCGTGGTTGCCGCGGCGCGAGCCGTAGGAGTTGAAGTCCGCCGGCTGCACGCCGTGCGCGATGAGGTACTGGCCGGCGGAGCTCGTCTTCCGGATCGAGCCGGCGGGGGAGATGTGGTCCGTGGTGATGCTGTCCCCGAGCAGGCACAGCACGCGCGCGCCGCGGATGTCGCGCAGCGGCCCCGGGACGGGAGGCATCCCGTCGAAGTACGGAGCTCGGCGGATGTAGGTCGAATCGGGCTCCCACACGAACCGCTCGCCCGCGGGAACGGGGAGGCCGCTCCAGCGCTCGTCGCCCTTGAAGACTTCGCCGTATTCCTTGTGGAACATCGCGGACTTGATGGACGAGCGGACGACCGCGTCCACCTCCCGCTCCGACGGCCAGATATCCCGCAGGTAGACGGGCTTGCCGTCCTTCCCCGTGCCGAGCGGCTCCTGCTGCAGATCGCCGTCAATCCGTCCGGCTAGCGCGTAGGCGACTACGAGCGGCGGCGACGCGAGGTAGTTGGCGCGCACTTCTTGCTGGATCCGTCCCTCGAAATTGCGGTTGCCGGAGAGCACCGAGCAGACCACCAGCTCGCCCTCTGCGATTGCGGTCGAGACGGCCTCGGGTAAGGGCCCTGAGTTGCCGATGCACGTCGTGCAGCCATAGCCCACGAGGTGGAACCGGAGCTGCTCGAGGTAGGTCATGAGGCCGGCCTGCCGCAGGTAGTCGGTCACGACCTTCGAGCCCGGTGCGAGGCTCGTCTTCACCCAGGACCGGGTCTGGAGGCCCTTCTCCACCGCCTTCTTGGCCGCCAACCCGGCGGCGACCATCACCGATGGGTTCGAGGTGTTGGTGCAGCTCGTGATCGCCGCGATCACGACCGACCCGTGCTGCAGCTTGCAGGCGGTCCCATCGATGGTGAGATCGACGTGGGTGCGGCGCGGCGGCGCGGCCACGGCGGTCCCGCCCCCGAACGGCTGGCCGCCTTCGGCCTCCCAGTGATTGCGTACGTCTGTGGGCGGAGCGATGGGCGACGTCGGCTTCACCAGGCTCGGCAGCACGAGAGAGAAGTTCCGCGGCACGTCGCGCAGCGCGACACGATCCTGCGGCCGCCGGGGCCCCGCGAGGCTAGGCTCGACGGTCGCGAGGTCGAGCGCCAGGGTGTCGGAGTACGCAGGCTCCGGCGCCCCAGCCGCATGGAACAGCCCCTGCTCCTTCATGTACGCCGCGACGAGCCGCACTTGGTCCTTGGGCCGCCCGGTGAACTCGAGGTAGCGGAGTGTTTCCTGGTCCACCGGGAAGATTCCCACGGTCGCGCCGTATTCCGGCGCCATGTTGCCGATGGTGGCGCGATCGGCGAGCGGCAACGTGGAGATCCCCGGGCCGTAGAACTCGACGAACTTCCCCACCACGCCCTTCTTGCGCAGCAGCTCGGTCACGGTGAGCACGAGGTCGGTGGCGGTCGCGCCCTCCGCGAGCTTCCCGGTGAGGCGGAACCCCACCACCTGCGGGATGAGCATCGACACCGGCTGGCCGAGCATGGCCGCCTCGGCCTCGATCCCCCCGACGCCCCAGCCGAGCACGCCGAGCCCGTTGATCATCGTCGTGTGGGAGTCGGTGCCGACCAGGGTGTCCGGGTAGGCCTGCGGCATCGAGCCGCGGCGTCGTGGCGTGGTAAAGACCACGCGCGCCAGGTACTCGAGGTTCACCTGGTGCACGATCCCGGTGTCGGGCGGCACGACGCGGAAGCCCTGGAACGTCTGCTGCGCCCAGCGCAACAGGGCGTAGCGCTCGCGGTTACGCTGGAACTCGAGGTCGGCGTTCACCTGGAACGCGGTGGGGGTGCCGAACTCGTCCACGATCACGGAGTGATCGATCACGAGCTCGGCGGGGAGCAGCGGGTTGACCTGCTTGGGGTCGCCGCCCATCGCCTGCATCGCGTCGCGCATGGCCGCGAGGTCCACGACCGCCGGTACCCCGGTGAAGTCCTGCATCAGGACGCGCGCCGGCATGAACGCGATCTCGTCGTCCGGCGTCTTTGTGGGATCCCAGCGCGCGAGCTTCTCGATCTCGTCGCGGCGCACCGTGCGCCCATCCTCGCGGCGCAGCAGGTTCTCGAGCAGGATGCGGAGCGAGTAGGGGAGGCGGCTCACCGGCAGGCCGCGCTGCTCGAGCGCGGCGAGGCGGAAGATCTCGAAGCTCTGCCTGCCGACCTTGAGTGTGCCGCGGCTGCCGAAGCTGTCCCGGGTCGTCATTCCACGCTCTTCACGTCCACCACGAAGTATTGGGTTTCCCCGAAGCAGCTCGTCGGAATGCCCACGTGCTGGTGGTACGCGAGCGCGACGCGCTTGCCCATCGTCTGGTTCACGCGCGCGGCGACCGAGTCGTCCCGCACCGTGAAGTAGAACTTCTCCGACATCGTCCCGGGGATCGAGACGATGGCGAGCTCCCCTTCCCACGTCTTACAGATCCAGCCCTTCTTGGAGAATTTCTGGACGTATCCCGCGCGCTCCCCCTTCGAGTAACTCCACGTCAGCGCGCTCCAGGTGTAGAGCACGAAGAGCACGATGGGCGTGAGCAGCGCGGCCGCGATGAGGAGCTTCTGCTTGCGCGACAGGGTGAAGGGCACGCGGGAAACCTAATGCGGAATGCGGAATGTGGAATGTCGAATAGGCAGGCCCGCTTCGAGACGCCGGTCGTTCAATTCCGCATTCCGCATTCATGTCACCTCGTATACTTCCGTCTTGTATGCCACGAACCCGCGCTTCTGGTAGTTCGGCAGCGCGTGCGGGTGGTCGAAGGTGCACGTGTGGAGCCAGACGCGCGAGGGCCGGAGCGCCCACGCGTCGCGCACCACGCAGGACAACAGGTGCTTGCCGAGTCCCTGGCCGATCGCGCCCGGCGCCAACCCGAAGTAGGCGATCTCGACGGAGTTGTCGTCCGGCACGCGCCGCAGCTCATACCACCCGGCGAGCGCCCCTGCGCGGGTCGCTACGTGCAGGGAAATCTCGGGCTGCGCCAGGTGAGCGCGGATGTCCGCGTCGGTCCAGTCCCAGCGGTCGCGCCAGTGGTACGCCTCGCCGACCGTGCGGTAGCACTGGCGGTAGAGGGCCGGGGTCGGCCGCTCGACGCGTTCGATGACGAGGCCGGGAAAGTCGCCGACCGCTGGCTGAAACTGACCGGGCTCCCTGAGTTCGAGATACGTTCGCGTCGCCCGCACGTCATTCCTTTGCGTCTTGGCGTCTCAGCGTCTCGGCGTCTATTTTCTCCCCATGACCTTCAACCGCATGGGCACCGTCCCCCTGCCGCTGGCCCTGCACCTCGCAAGCTACACGGTGCTCGGGTTGTTCTGCTGCTTCGCGGGCGTGCTCAACCTTATCGACCCACTCAAGATCCCGCAGGGCATCATGTTTCTCGCCGTGTGCGGCTTCAGCTGGGGCTACGTGTTCGGGATCCTGATGGCGCGCAAGGAAGTCCTGGTGTTGGGCTTCCTCGCGAGCATCGCGTGGCTCGGGGCGGCCTTCGTCGGCGCGGTCCGGTTCGGGTTCGACTGGCGGCTCACCGCCTTGCTCGTCGCCCTGGGCGCCTACGGTCTGATCGCGCTCGCAGTGTACCGCCGGCGCATCCTGGAGCACTGACCGGCCGGCTCACCCGATCGCGGTCGTCTCCACGCTCTCGGGCGCGGCCGGCAGCTCCACCACGAACCTCGCTCCCCCGAGCGAGGAGTCCTCGAGCCAGATCTTCCCGCCGACTTCGGTGACCACGCGCTGGCAGATCGCGAGGCCCAGGCCGGTGCCCTCGTCGGGCCCTTTGGTGGTGAAGAACGGGTCGAAGATGCGGGCCCGGATGTCCCGCGGGATCCCGGGCCCCGAGTCCTCCACGACGATCCGCACCCACCCCTCGCGCGCCTGCGTCGCGAGCTGAATGATCGCGGGTTTCCGGCCGCGCACCACGTACTCGGCGTTCGTCACGAGGTTGATCACGACCTGCTGCAGCTCCTGGCCCAGGCCGAGCACGGGCGGCGCGGTGTCGTCCAGCTGGGTGCGGAACTCCACGCTCTCGGCACGCAGCACCCGCTGCCGGATCTCGGCTACGTCGTGCACCAGGTCGTTCATCTGGACACGCGTAGGCGCGGTGTCGGCGCGGCGCGCGAGGCGGAGCAGGCTGCGCACGATGCGGGCCGCACGGTCCACCTCGCGCGTGATGGTGGCGGCCGTCGTGCTCGTTTCCTGGTCCTTGCTGGCGCGGCCGAGCAGCTCCGCCTCCATACGGATCGCCGCGAGCGGATTGTTGACCTCGTGGGCCACGCCGCTGGCGATCTCGCCGACCGTCGCGAGCTTCTCGCGCGCGATCAGCTCGCGCTGGGCGCGCAGCTCGTCGGTGCGGTCGTACAGCGCCACCAGCAAGCTGTCGGGCCCCACCCCCGACAGTCCCGTCACGGTGCAGTCACAGATCCGCCGGTCTCCGGACGGTTGCGTCACCAGCACCCGGCCGTGCCACGGCTCGCCGTGCCGCGGGCGCGCCAGCACGAGGTGGAGCGAGATCTCGCTGGGCGACAGCCCCAGCGCCTCGAGGTGGATCCCCAGCGCTTGTCCCTCGGAAGGGATCCCGAACAGGCGGCACGCCGCCTGGTTGAGCTGCTGGACCCGGCCCTCACGGTCCACGAGCGCCATCGGCAGCGGACTGCCGTCCACCATCGCGTGCGCCCGCTCCGCCGCGGCCCGCGCGCCGCTCACCGCCTCCGAGAGCTCGAGCCCGCCCGCGATGTAAGCGGCGACCGCCGCGAGGTACTGGAGATCCACGAGCCCGAACGGCGACGGCTCGTCCGCGCCTGGACGGAGATAGCGCACCACGCCCACCGCACCCGCCACCCCGCTCGACGTCTTGAGGGGCGCGAGCATCGCCGCGCGCGCCGCGCCGGACGGCGACAGGCCCCGCTGCGCGTCCGGCTCGGCGAGGATGTTGTGGGTGAGGAGCGGCTCGCCCGTGCGGACCACGCGGCCGGTGGTGCTGCCGTTGAGGGCGATCTCGACGCCATCGAACTCCATACATTGCCCCACCGTCGCCGCGACCCGGAGCGTGTCCCCGTCCGGGCTGCGCAGCGCCACGTACGCGCCCTGCCCCTCCACCAGGCTCGCGACGCTCTGCAACGTGTAGTGCAGCAGCAGCTCCCGCTCGGGAGCGGCGAGCAGCCAACGGGACAGCTCCACCAGGAACGTCCCCAGCCGGCGCTCGCGCTCGAGCCCGGCCCGGCGCGCCACCATCACGGCGAGGTGCGAGGCGATCTCGATCGTCGAGCGCAGCACTGCGGCCGGGAACCCCTCGGGCAGGCCGCGGCATCGCACGCTCACGTGGCGCCCGTCGGCATCGTGGAAGTCGCTGAGGAAGGTCTCACCAGCCGCACCGGGCGGGCCCGCCTCGAGCGCGCCGGCCTCGTTCAGCCCCTTGTACGTGAGCTCGACCCGCGCGCCCGTCCAGTCGCTCAGGATGTCCGTCGCGGCCTGCCAGAAGGCCCTCGTCTGCTTCGCTTGGCCTGCCTCGGTCAGCAGGCGGCGGATGGGATCGATCATAACCTCAACCTACGTCACGAGGGAACGTCTCGGAAATGCGTCGCGAAGGGACGTCGCGAGGCGTCGTAGGAGACGGTTCTCCGCGACGTTGCTCCGTGACGATTCTTCGTGACGACTCACCCGCGACGTCTTTCGTCTATGGGTTAGTCGGCCGGATGTCGATTTCGCTGATCATCGCCCGGTCGGATACCGTCAGCGCTGCCACCACCGCATGCGCCACGTCCTCCGGCCGGAGCAGCCGTTCGCGGTTGGCCCGCTGGCGATCCCCGAACGACGTGTCGACGGACCCGGGGCAGACGGCCACCACGCGGACGCCGTGTTTGCGGACGTCGAGCATCAGGGCCTTGGAGAACCCGAGCACCGCGTGCTTCGACGCGCAGTAGGCCGTGCCGCTCTCGACTCCGTTCTTGCCGGCGAGCGAGGCGATGTTCACGACGCTCCCGGCCCCCGCCCGCTTCATCCCCGGAAGGAACGCCCGTGTGAGGAGATAGAGGGATCGCACGTTCACGCCCATCATCTGGTCCCACTCGTCGAGCGACAGCTCTTCGACCGGCTTGAACCGGCCAATCCCCGCGTTGTTGACGAGGATGGTTGGAGCGCCGCGCTGCTCGGTCACGAACGTCGCGAACGCGCCCACGCACGCGGGGTCCGATACGTCGCACGGCATCCCGATCGCGTCGATCCCGGCCCCCCGCAAGTCCCCGAGCGTCGCCCGGACATTGGCCTCCGTACGGGCGCAGATCGCGAGCCGGACCCCCGCCCGCCCCAGGGCGAAGCCGATGGCGCGCCCGATCCCCTGGGTCGCCCCGGTGACGACCGCCAACGAGCCGGCGAGCTCCATGGCCAGAATATACGACAGGACGTGACGGAGAGGTGTTGAGGGAACCGCCTGGCGTTTACAGGGTTATGAGCGCGGACTTGCTTGATGCGTATTCCCAGGCCGTGACCGGCGCCGCCGAACAGGTGGGGCCGTCAGTCGTGAGCGTCGACGTCCGGCACCGTGTCGAGCGGCGCGGGCGGCCGCCGCGGAACGTGCCGGGCCAGGGCTCCGGATTCGTCTTCACCCCGGACGGCTTCATCCTCACCAACAGCCATGTCGTGCACGACGCTACGCGGATCGAGGCCGGGTTCCCCGACGGGCGCCGGTTGCGGGCGGAGCTCGTGGGCGACGACCCCGACACCGACCTGGCCGTGCTCCGGGTGGAGCCCGGCGCCCTCGCGGTAGCCGAGCTGGGCGACTCGGGGACGCTACGCGTGGGCCAGCTGGTGGTGGCGATCGGTAACCCCCTGGGGTTCGAGAGCACAGTGACGGCGGGCGTCGTGAGCGCGCTGGGGCGCTCGTTCCGCTCGGTGTCCGGGCGGCTGATCGACGACGTGATCCAGACCGATGCGGCGCTCAACCCGGGCAACTCCGGCGGGCCGCTCGTGGACTCGCGCGGGCGGGTGGTGGGCGTCAACACCGCCGTGATCCTGCCGGCGCAGGGGATCTGCTTCGCGGTGGGGATCAACACGGCGAAGGTAGTGACCGGCCAGCTGATCCGGCACGGCAAGATCCGGCGCGGCCGGATCGGCGTCGCGGGGCAGAATGTGCCGCTGCTGCGCCTCGCCCAGCGGGCGCACGGCCTCGACGGGAAGAGCGGCGTGCTCGTGACCGGCGTGGAGCCGGGCAGCCCGGCGGCGCGCGCCGGGGTGAAGGCGGAAGACATCATCGTCGGCTTCGACGGCAAGCCGGTCACCGGGATCGACGACTTGCACCGGTTGCTCACCGCCGATCGCATCGGCGCCCAGACGACCCTGGTCGTGCTCCGGGGTGCCGAGCGGATCGAGCTGCCCATCGCCAGCGTCGAATCCGCTCCCTGAGGCGTCTCTCTTGAAAGGAATACCCATGGCTGCAACGACCGGCGGCCCGGGAGGGCCGCTCGGCGCCGGGACCGCGGCGCCCGACTTCACGCTCCAGAGCACGCCCGACCGGGCCGTCTCGCTGCGCGACCTGCGCGGCCGGCCCGTGATCCTCGCCTTCTATCCGGCCGACTGGAGCCCGGTGTGCGGCGACCAGATGGCGCTCTACAACGAGGTGCTCCCCGAGTTTCAGCGCTACAACGCGGCACTGCTCGGCATCTCGGTGGACGGCGCGTGGTGCCATGCCGCGTTCGCGAGTGACCGCCACCTGCGCTTCCCCTTGCTCGCGGACTTCGAGCCCAAGGGGGCGGTGGCACGCAGCTACGGCGTGTACCGCGCCGGCGACGGCTTCACCGAGCGGGCGCTGTTCGTGATCGATGGAGCGGGAGTGATCCGCTGGAGCTACGTCTCGCCGGTGGGCGTGAACCCCGGGGCGGACGGCATCCTGCGGGCCCTCGAAGCCCTCGCCGGCGCCCGGACCACGGCGTGAGCACGCGCGCGACTGCGGCACGGCTCACCCTTCCGGTCGGCGACCGGGATCACCTCCAGGGTCCGCCCGACGCGGCCGTCACGCTGGTCGAGTACGGCGACTACGAGTGTCCTCATTGCGGCCGCGCCTACCCGATCGTCAAGGAGGTCCAGAAGCAGATGGGCCGCCGGTTGCGGTTCGTGTACCGCAACTTTCCCTTGCGGGAGACTCATCCGCATGCGCAGCACGCGGCGGAGGCTGCCGAAGCCGCCGGTGCGCAGGGCAAGTTCTGGGAGATGCACGACCGGTTGTTCGAGCGGCAGTTCGCGCTCGACGACGACGCCCTGATCGAGTACGCGGGTGACCTGGGGCTCGACGTCGCACGGTTCCGACGGGAGCTCGCAGATCGGGTCTATGAGCCCCGGGTGCGGGAAGACTTCCGGAGCGGCATGTTGAGCGGGGTGAACGGGACGCCCACCTTTTTCATCAACGGCGCGCGGCACGACGACGCGTGGGACGTGGAGCCGCTCCTCGCGGCGGTCAAGCGCGCCGCTAGGCGCTGATCGCGCCCGGGAACCGCGCCGGGTCGACGGCGAACCCCGGAAACACCGCTGAGAGATCCTTCGCGCCCAGGTGCCGCGCGAGGATTTCGGCGAACAGATCGCGAAAATCCGTGGTCACCGCGACATCCCGTCCTTCGAAGCGCCGCGCTGGGTCGAGGCCGGGCCACCTCCCCAGCACCGTGCCGCCGTTCACCGGCCCGCCCAGGACGAGCATCGCGGTCGCGTGCCCGTGGTCGGTGCCCGCGTTGCCGTTCTCCCGCACGGTGCGGCCGAACTCGGACATCGTGAGCACGACGACGTCGCGCAGCTTCTCGCCCAGGTCCTGGGCGAACGCCCAGAGCGCCTGCCCGAGGTCGCTGAGTCGCGTCGCGAGCTGCCCCTCGCTCGCCCCCTGGTTCACGTGCGTGTCCCACCCCGTCACGTCGGCGAAGGCTACCTGCACCCCGATGTCGGCCTTGATGAGCTGGGCGATCTCGAGCATTGCCTTCCCGAACCGGCCGCGCGGGTACGCGGCACCGTTCGCAGGCTGGTACTGCGCGGGATCGACCTGTTTCAACGTCTGCACGGCCTGGAACGCCTCCTGCGACGAGCTCGAGAGCAACCCGGTCGCCGAGCCCGCGTACAGCTCTTCGAATGCGCGCGTGAGCCGGTCGCGTCCCGCCGGCTGGGGCGCACGCAGGCCGAACGCCCGGAGATCGTCGATGGCGAGACTCGGCGCTGAACCGGCGAGGATGCGCGGCAGCTGCGGCCCGAAGGCGACGGCGCGGAACGGCGTGTCGGCATGCTCCCGGTCGTGCTGGCAGTAGCGGTTGAGCCAGCCGTCGGGCGTGGCCTTCACGCCCGGCGTGCCCGACTCCATGTAGTCCTGGGCGTCGAAGTGGCTGCGCGAAGCGTCGGGCGAGCCGATGGCGTGGATCGCGGCCATGGTCTTCGCGTCCCACAGGGGCTTCAGCGGCGCGAGCCGGGGGTGGAGCCCGAAATAGCCGTCGAGATCGATGACGTCGTTCGCCGGCACCGCGATCCGCGGCCGCTCCCGGTAATACATGGGATCGCCGTGCGGCACGATCATGTTGAGCCCGTCCACGGCGCCGCGCTGGAAGAGGCAGACGAGAACGGGGCGGTTAGGCGGATAGCCGGATAGGCGGTTAGTTGCGAACGCCGCTCGGGCCAGAAAAAGTGGATCGAGCCCGAAGCTCACCAGCGCCAGGCCTCCCGACTTCACGAACACGCGTCTCGAGATTGTCATCGTCCCACTCTCCTCACTAACCCTATCCGCCTAACTACTGCCTCTGAAACTCCGGCCCTCCCAGCACCAGTCCCACGGCCAGGGCCCGGGCCTCGACGCCATCGTGGATGTCCGCGAGCTGCTCGCGGATCACCTTCATTGTATTCGGCGACATGGCGCCGCCCAGCAGCTGCTCATTCACCGCGGCGATGAGCCGCTCGCCGTCCGGCGTGGCCGCGATGATCGAGTCGAGGTTCGCCTGGACGCCGGGGAGCTTGCCGGCGGCGAGCGCGACTGCGGCGTTCATGCGGTCGAGCAGCGCCCCGCTGTTCACCCAGGCGTCCTGGTTCTCCGGGTACCCGTCCGGCGCCACGTGGAGATACAGCGGCTCGCCCAGCCGCGCCACGAGCTGGGCGAGACGCGGATTGGTGTCGGGATCGGCGGCGACGGCGCGCGCGGCGCTCACCACGAACTCGAGCGGCGTCTTGACCTTGCCGCCCACCGTGCGCGGCGCCCAGAAGTCGGGCGACGTGAAGATCGCCCGCAGCACCTCGCGGAGGTCGCCATGGGAGCGCTGCCAGGCGGCGACCGCGTCGTCCACGCAGCCGTCCGGTGGGTCGTCGCTCACGAATCGCTCGCACAGCTTGCGGCTCACGTGGTGCATCGTGGCCGGATAATTGGCGAGCAGCTTGAGCAGCCGGATGGCTTCGTCCTTGCCTTGGCCCGCCGGGAACCTGACGCCCAACACCGTTTTCTCACGGTAGTCATGCGCCCACTCGTGGAACTCGAAACCGCCGCCCTGCTGGGGCCGCTCGATGCTCCAGCCGGTGAACATGCGCGCCACGTTGATCACGTCCTGCTGTGTGTAGCCGCCGTCCACGCCGAGGGTGTGCAGCTCGAGCAGCTCGCGGGCGTAGTTCTCGTTGAGTCCCAACGCCACGCTCTCCCAGTTGTCGAGATAGAACAGCATCGCCGGACTCTCGGCCGTCGCGATCAGGAGGTCCTCGAACCTGTCCATCGCGTGGGGGCGGATGACATGCTCGATGTAATCGGGCGTGAGAAAACGGTCTGCGCCCTTACCGAGGAACACGTTGAAGTGGTTGGTCCAGAAGTCGACCATCACCTCGTACAGCTGGCGCTCGGAGAAGGCGGCGCGCATGACCGCGAGCTCGGCAAACTGGCCGGCGAGGCGGCGGGCCCGCTGTTGGGTGGGGGTCGGATCTTGTTGTAGGAGCGCAGCATGCTGCGCCCCTACGCTATCGCTGCCGGCTCTGGCCTCGGGCGCCTGTCGTTGCCGCTCCCGCCGCTCCCGCTGCGCCTCGACGTACAACCGCGCCAGGTCGCGGCGGTCGTAGTCGAGGAAGCGGAACTCGCGCTCTCGCGCGGCGCGGTCGCCGTCGGCGATCTGCTCGGGCGCAAGCTGCCGGTCGATCCACCGCATCACGCCCTCCCGCGCCACGCGCTCCACCTCACCGGGGCGGGGCCCATAGGCGAGGCGATTGAGCGCGTGGAACGCGGAGTCGCGCGGCGACAGCTGGGCGGACAGTCGGACTGTCGGACTGACGGACAAGAATGCCAAGAGCAGCGCGGCGCACACCTGACCTCGCTCGCGCACTCGGTTCGACCGTCCGACGGTCCGACTGTCCGACGTATTCATGCGGTTATATTGACGCACGGCCCCGTGGACAAGTTAAGGTTGTGACGAATCCCTCACCCCGCTTCATCCCGCACGGCATCCTGCCGCAGCCCAGGAGCCTGTTGTCCGGGCCGGACGGGAAGCCACCCACCTGGAGTGAGCGGCTCCAGGCGCTCAAGTACGTTCCCCCGCTCCTGAAGCTCGTGTACGAGACCCACCGTGGCTACACCGTGGCGATCCTCGGGCTGCGGGTGATCCGCTCGTTCGTGCCGCTCGCGGTCCTGTGGATCGGCAAGCTGATCATCGATGGCGTCATCGCCGCGATGCGGGCGCGGGCCGGGGGGAGCCCGGTGGACTGGTGGTATCTCGGCGGCCTGGTGGGCCTCGAGCTCGGCGTCGCCGTGGGGGGCGAGGGGCTGGCTCGCGCCTCCTCGCTGCTCGAGAGCCTGCTCGGCGACCTGTTCTCGAACCGCATCAGCGTGCGGCTGATGCAGCACGCCGCCACGCTGGACATCGCGCAATACGAAGACGCCGAGACCTACGACCACCTGGAGCGCGCGCGCCGCCAGACGGTGGGGCGGATCGGCCTGGTCGCGCTGCTCCTGTCGACCGCGCAAGACCTCGTGACCCTCATCTCGCTCGGGGCGGTGCTGCTGGTGCAGCTCCCCTGGCTCCTCGTGCTGCTGGTGGTGGCCGTCGTGCCGTCGTTCCTGGGGGAGACCCACTACGCCGCTCTGGGCTATTCCCTGCTGTTCCAGTGGACCCCGGAGCGCCGGCTGCTGGACTACCTCCGCTACGCCGGGGCGTCGGACGAGATGGCGAAGGAGGTCAAGCTCTTCAGCCTCTCCGACTTCCTGGTGGGCCGGTATGCAAAGCTGTCGGACGAGTTCTACGAGGAGAACAAGCGGCTCGCGGTCAAGCGCAACATCGTTTCCACGCTGTTCGTGACGATCGGGACGCTCGGCTACTACGGCGCCTACGCCGTCACGATCTACCTCACGGTGCTGGGGCGATTCACGATCGGCGCGCTCACGTTCCTCGCGGGCTCGTTCCGCCAGAGCCGCGACCTCATCCAGCGCATCCTGCTCTCGCTCTCGCAGGTCTTCGAGCAGAGCCTGTATCTCTCGGACCTGTTCACGTTCTTCGACGTGCAGCCGCGTGTGACGTCGCCGCCGGGCGCGCGCCCCGTGCCGGTGCCGATCCGGCGGGGATTCGAGTTCCAGGACGTCGGGTTCCGCTATCCCGGCTCCGACCGCTGGGCGGTGCGGCACCTCACGTTCAGCTTCGCGCCGGAGGAGCGCATCGCGCTCGTGGGGGAGAACGGGGCGGGGAAGACGACGCTCGTGAAGCTGCTCGCCCGCCTGTACGACCCAGACGAGGGGCGCGTCCTGCTCGACGGCGTGGACCTGCGCGAGTACGACCTCGGCAGCCTGCGGAAGAACATCGGCGTCATCTTCCAGGATTTCGTGCGCTACGACTTCATCCTGAAGGAGAACATCGGGGTGAGCCAGGTGGAGGAGCTCACCGACGATGCGAAGATTCGCGAGGCCGCGCGCCGCAGCCTGGCCGACTCGGTGGCCGCCCGCCTCCAGAAGGGCTACGACCAGATGCTGGGCCGGCGCTTCGACGGCGGCGTGGAGCTGTCCGGGGGCGAGTGGCAAAAGGTGGCGCTGGGGCGCGCCTATATGCGCGACGCCCAGGTGCTGATCCTCGACGAGCCCACGGCGTCACTCGACGCGCGCGCCGAGTACGAGGTGTTCCTGCGGTTCGCGGAGCTGACGCGGGGACGGATGGCGGTGCTGATCTCCCACCGCTTCTCGACGGTGCGAATGGCGGACCGGATCCTGGTGCTGCAGGGGGGCGAGCTGGTCGACCAGGGGACGCACCAGGAGCTGGTGGCGCGCGGCGGGCTCTACGCCGAGTTGTTCAGTCTGCAGGCGGCGGGCTACCGCTAGCGGCGCCATATCGTAGCGCATTGTCCTCATCATCATCATCGGCCGTCGCCCCTCCACGTCTCGCGCGTCGGCTCGCGGAGGAGATCGCATTCGTAGTCAAGGCGGCGCGGCCAGGTTTTTGGCTCACGTCGACTTGGTTTTATCTCGTGCCCGTTGGGGGGCGAAATGTCCTCGATCAGGCGGAGTTCTGGCTCGGTCTCGTTTACGTGACCTTCCCGCTCGGCCTGCTTCTCTACGGCTGGAACGACGTCGTCGACGCCGAGGCCGACCGATTCAACCCGCGCAAAGGAACGTACCTGTTTGGGGCGCGCGGCACACCGGAACGACTCAAGCGCTTGCCATGGCGGATCGCGTTCGTGGAGGTACCGTTTGCGGTCCTGTTCACGCTATTACTCGGACCCAAGGCGCTCGCGTGGTTCGCGGCGCTGATAGTCGTCACCGCGATGTACAATTGTCAGCCGTTCGCGTTCAAAGGACGTCCCGGTTTCGACCTGCTGAACCAAGCGGGTTACCTGCTGGTATTCGTCCTCGCGAGTTGGCTGAACCATGTCTCACAGGTGCCATGGTTCACGTTCCTGTTCGGCGCCATGTTTGCGATGCACTCCCATCTGTTTGGCCAAATCATGGATTTGGAACCCGATCGACGCGCTGGCCGTCGGACGCTCGCTGGCGTCCTAGAAGCAGGGCGAGCAAAATGGCTGTTGATCGCGTTTCTCGCTGTTGAAGCTGTGCTGATGTGGACGTGCGCCCGCGATCCATGGCTCGCTGCATTCCTCGCGGCAAGCGCTGCCTGGTTCATCCTGGACGCGATGCTGCTGTGGCGCGATCGCCCTTACTCGCTGGGTGAGATGCGGCTCTTGTTCCTGGTATGGAACGCCGTGGCCCTCGCTTCAATGCCCTGGATGTGGCACGCGGCTTCGCTCGCGCCAAGGTAGGGCTCGCCGCGGCTTGTCGCCGTCATTGTCCTGCTGTGAACGTGTAACACCACGCCTCGCCCTCGAGCACCGTCTCCCCGGTCTGGCGCTTGACGACCATCCTCAGGCGACATACCGGCTTCGTCTCGTGCACGCTCAGGACCTCTGCTTCGGCCGTGATCGTGTCCCCGATGTACACCGGCGCGGTGAACTTCCAGTTCTGGCTCAGGAACACGCTGCCCGGACCGGGCAGGTCCATCGCGACGAGCGCGTGCAACAGCCCCGTCGTGAGCCCGCCTTGGACGACGAGCTTTCCGAACTTCGTCCGTTCGACGAACCCGGCGTCGAAGTGGAGGGGATTGTAGTCGCCCGTGAGCTGCGCGTACGTCGCCACGTGATCGGGCGTCAGGGTGAGGCTGCGCCGCGCCTTCTGGCCGACCGTCACCCTCACGCCAGGTCGGTCCCGGAAGACGGCGCGACCCAGCCCCTCCACGTCTCCTCCGCCGGGCCGATCGTGAGCTGCTGCTGGTGACGGACCAGCGGCATCCTGAGCAGCAGCGGCTCCAGGCTCAGTTTCTCGAGCCAGCGTTCGTCGGAGAGTGTCGCCGACTTGAGCCCGAGCTCGGCGAACCGCTTCGAGTCGCGATCGACGAGGGCCTGCGTCCCGAACTGCTGCGCGAAGCGCCGCAGCTCCCCGAGCGACGCGGCGCGCTCCTGCAGGTCCGCGAAGTGCGTCTTGATCCGGCGCTCGGAGAAGAACCGCAACGCGGCGCGGGTGGCGGCGCTCTTCCTCACCCCGAAGATCTGGACTTCCATCTCCGCTCTAGCTCCCCGTCGCGAACCGCACCGCCCCGAGATCGACCAGCCCCTGCAAAGTCTCCTCGAGCTGCGCGACTTCGAGCCCGGCGCCCGCCGCCAGCTCCGCGAGCGTCCGCTTCCCGTCCGCGAGCTGCACGACGGCCGCGACGGCCCCGTCGCTGCGCGCCACGGCGACGCGTCCGTGCGGGGATCGGGCGACGAGGAGCGTGGTCGGTCCCTGGGGTGCTTCCGGCACTTCGGTCCACGGCTGGAGCAGCAGGGGGAGCACTGTGGGCAGGTCGAACGCGAACTGCAGCAGCAGCGTTCCCTCGACCTTCTCCGGAGGGTACTGCTCCCTGCTCCCTGCTCCCCCGGCACCGTCGGAATCCCGCCACTGCCGCGGCCCCGCCTCGACCACCATCATCGCCTCCTCGTAGCGGAGCAGGTCGGGCAGATACGGCACGGGCGCACCGGCCTCCGAGACGAACTCGACCACCAGTCGGGCCACGGCCCGCGCCGTCTCGCGGCTGCCGAGTACCAGCGTGGGGAGCAGCGCGTCGAAGCCCGGCCGCTTGAGGATGGCCTCCGGGCGGCGGCCAGTCACCCGCGCCAGCGCGCGGGAGTACTTGAAGAAATGGACGATCCGCTCGTGGTAGAAGTGCCGTGCGAGGAACCGCGCGTAACGCTCCACGCGGTCGGGATCGGCGAGCGCGCGGCACCGCCACTCGGCCGACGCGCGGTACGGCGCGTCCGCGAGCGCCCGGATCACGTCGTCCTGCAGCGCCCGATCGCTTCGCCGGGGTGTCACGGGGTTACGGCATCGCCACGGGGGGAGGCAGCGGGCTGCACGGCCGCAGCCGCACAACGGCTGTACGGCCGTCGGAGACGATCTTCTGCCCCGACGTGTTGCGCGCCTCCGTGACCGCGCCGGGCAGGGTCACGTAGTCCATCAAGTCGGCGCAACCGCCCGCCTCGAGGTCGTGCACGATGCGGTCGCGCTCGCGATCGACGTGGGAGTCGATGCGGTGGGTCGCCTGCGGCTCCCATGGCTTGAAGATCACGCCCACGTCCTTGTTGGCGGCGCCCACCCACACAGACGGGAGACTGTCGAGCAGCCACATCCGGATGTGATGCCGGATCCGGACGTTCGGGCCGGGCAGCTCGTACGCGAGATCCTGGGGCCGTCCCTCGAAGTACTGGGTGCTCACGGGAGCGCTGGTGGCGGGCCGGCTCGCGATCGCGGCCGTCACCTCTTTGGTGACGGCCAGGACGGATCGTTTCTGGGCGCGCACCCAGCCGGCGCTCCTGAACGCGCTGTCGATGTCGCTCGCGGTGCCGAGCAACAGGACGTTGAATGGGTCGCCGAGCACGGTGCCTCCGCGATTCTCAGTGCGGGGCACGAACTGCGGCAGCGCCGGCACGTCCGCGAGCTCGCGGTGCGGGCTCGCGGCCTCGCAGCGGTCGCCGCCGGTGACCTCGAGCGGTTCCGTCAGCCGGATCCCGCCGATCTCGCCCGCGATGATGCGCACCGGAGGCCCCCGATGTACCAGCGAGTAGCTGCCCAGCAGGGCGACGGGGACGGCCGCGAGGTCGGCCGCCGCCGCGACGCCCGCCGGCACCAGCCGCTTGCCGACGCCGACGACCGACGTCCTCCCGCTGGAGACGAGCCCGGAGTCCGTGAGGGTCCCGGGTTTCGCGTACTCGAGCGTGTCGAGCACGCCCGCGATCGCGGTCCACAGGCCGGGGCGCACCTCGAGCGAGTCGAACCGCAGGCCCAGCCGCCCGTGCCGGCCGAACCGGCCGCCGCCCCGGGAGACGACGATGTGGCCCTTCGCCCGGGTATACGGCGGGACCACGATGCACGAGTCCTGGACCAGGGCGCCCATGGTCTGCACCAGCACGGGCGTGCCGACGGTGTCCTTGCCGCTCGTGATGCGCTGGAGGAAGCGGATCGGGACGCGCGTGCCCGCAGGGATCACGGTGCCGCCGAGCAGCAGTGCGAGCAGCGGCGACGCGAGGGCCCTCATAGCGCGCGCCGTATCCGCTCCACGCTCCGGAACAGCAGGTCCGCGGTGAGCGAGGGAGAGAAGGCGTCGAACGTGACGGCCTTCGCCTGCGGGCAGCGGCTCACGGCGCAGGCCATGAAGTCGAGCATCTCGTCCGTCGGCTCGGCGGGCGCGATCCAGGGTCCCTTGAGGTCGTCGTCCTGCTCCACTCCCGCGACATGCAGCTCGACTACCCGCTCGAGGGGGAACTCGGCGAGCCACTGCTCCGGTTCGAGGCTGCGGTAATGCGCCTGCAGCCACACGTGGGGGAGGTCGAGCAGGAACCCGACGCCCGTATCATGGAAGAAGCGCTGCAGCCACTCGGGCTCGGGCATTTGACTCGCCTTGACGTCGAAGAAGCCCGGAATGTTCTCCATCACGAGTGGCTGGTCGAGACGAGCCTTGAGCGCCTTGGCGTTCGTCACGAAGCGCGCGAGAAACTCTTCGGTGTAGAGCGGCGGGAAGACGTAGTTGAGGCTGTAGCTGCCGTCCTCGGTGTGCAGACATTGGAAGTGCTCGGCGACCCAGGGCGTGCGGTACAGCTCGGCGAGCGAGCGGGCGCGTTGGATCGAGCGCTCGTCCAAGGGCTCCGACAGCTGGCCCAAGTAGTCATGGAGCAGCAGGGTGTAGCGCTCGCGGATCGCGGGCCACCAGGGGTCGCTCGCGGCCGGCGGGTCGGCCATCGCGAGGTGGTCGATGCCGTCGGCACGGGCCAGCTCGGCGCCGAGGTGCGGATTGTAGAAGGCGCCCACCATCAACTGCGTCATCAGTCGTCCCGTCATCCGTTATCTGTAACTACTAACCCCTGTTCGGCCAGTTGGTCACAAAACACCTTGACCTGGGCTGCAATCATGGGCTTCTCCCCGCGGTCGGTCCACTCCGCGGCGATCGCCTCGGCGCTCGTCCGGCCGTCGAGGCGCTCGACGATGAAGCGCTCGCGCTCGCCCCATGTGGCCGCTTGCGCATTCAGCTCGGTGGTCGCGCGCGGCAGCCGGAAGGCCTCGACGACGAGCGCGTCGATCGCGGACAAGGCCTCGGGTGTCAGGTGCCGGGTGCCCGCGAGGTTCTCGTCAACTTGCGCCTTGGTCCGTGCGCCGGCCAGCACCACGACGACCCCCGGCTGCGCCAAGACCCACGCGAGGGCGAGCGCCGCAAGCGGCACTTCGAGTCGCGCGGCGATCGGGTGTAAGCGCTCGACCACGCGGCGGCGCCGCGCGAATTCGGGGCCGTGGAACCAGAAGAGGCCGCGCCGGTGATCGCTCGCCGGGAACTGGGGGGGAGCCGCCGCGTACTTGCCGCTCAGGAGCCCGGAAGCGAGCGGCCGGTAGGCCAGAAAGGCGAGCCGGCGCTCGCGGGCGAGCGGCAGCTCGCGCTGCTCCACGTCCCGGTCGAACAGGTTGTACGGCCCCTGGTAGGAGACCAACGGCACGAGCTCGAGCGCCCGGCGGATCTGCAGGTGGGTGGCGTTGCACAGCCCGAGCGCGAGGGCCTTCCCTTCTTCCTGCAGCCTGTAGAGCCCTTCGAGCTGCCATTCCCAGCGCTCCCGCGCTTCGTGCAGCTGCACCAGGTCGACGTAGTCGCTGTTCAGGCGCCGCAGGGACGCTTCGAGCGACGTGCGGGGATCGTCGCGGGGACCGACTTTGGTCGCGATGGCGACCCGTTCGCGATGCGCCCCGAGGGCGCGGCCGAGCAGCACTTCCGAGGCGCCGTTCCCGTAGGTCGGCGCGGTATCGAAGCACGTGATGCCGCGCTCGAGCGCTCGCTCGACCGCGGCGCGGCGGTCGCGCTCGCCTCCCGGTGCGCCCCACCCCTCGCCCCCCACTGCCCAGGCCCCGAAGCCGAGACGGGGCTCGAGGGTCGTAAAATGCAGAGGGGGCCCGAAGTCAGTCCGGGCCCCCGGGTGCATCAAAGCCGCTCCCTCTAGGAGTGGCAGGTGGGGACCAGCTCGCTCGTCTCGACGATCTCGGGACGATGACAGCTGGGAACGAGCTCCTGCATCTCGACGATCTGCATTACTGCCTCCTTGAAAGGGCCAGGAAGACGGCTGTCTGGACAATCCTACGGGTTGCCGTCACACCCGTCAACCGGTAACTCTTGATTCCCGGGCTGAGGCCTGGGCTCGGCATTCCCCGTGCTAAACCACTAATCAGGGCGTTCAGGGGCCTGCATCTGCTTCGTGATCCCAATTCACGCGCTGCTGACAGAGAACGATCTCGCGGACGAATTCGTTTCCGCGTTCCGCGCACGGCGCCTGCCGGAGCAGTTCTTCTACTGGTTCCCGCTCTCCGTGCGGGCCTGGCTCGCGCTGTGCTCGGACGGCGCGTACCGCAACTTCGTGCGCTCACACTCGCTGATCGCGCGGTCCGCCGCCGAGCTCGCCCGGCTGTTTCCGCCCGGCCCGCTCGAAGTGCTGAGCCTGGGCGCGGGGCAGGGAGACAAAGACCTCATCCTGCTCGAAGGCCTGCGCGAGCACGGCATTCGCGTATCGTACGTGCCGCTGGACACGAGTCAGGCGCTGCTGGAAATGGCGTGCGGCGGCGCGTTGCGCGCCCGCTTCCCCGCGTATGGCATCAAGGCGGACTTCACCCGGCCGGAGCACCTGGCCGCCCTCGCGCCCGAGCCGGAGACCCCGCGCCGCCTCGTCCTCCTCATCGGCAACACGCTCGGCGCCTTCGACCCTCTCGCCGCGGCGCGTGAGCTGGCGCGCCTGCTCCGCCCCGGCGACCGCTTGCTCGTGGACGGTGAGATCTATGCGGGCGACGCGACCGTCGCGGGCTACGACAACCCGCTCAACCGCCGTTTTGCCTGGGCGCCGCTCCACGCCGTCGGGATCCGCGACGCGGACGGCGACCTCGTGTTCGAGGCGAAGGACGACCCCCGGCTTCCCGGATTGCACTTCATCCCGAAGCACTTCCGCGCCCGCCAGGATGTCGAGGCCCGAACCGGCGGCGAGGTGCTGCGCCTGGCACGCGGCGAACGGCTCGACATGAGCCACTCGTACAAGTACGCCGCCGCCACCTTCCTTCGGGTTCTCGCAGACGCCGGGCTCGCCGTGCGCTGGCAGGGGCGGAGCGAGGATGAGCGGTTTCTCATGGTCTTGGCCGCGCTTGCATGACCGCGGCGCTTGAGGTGCGGGGGCTCGGGTACGAACTGCCGGGGAAGAGGGAAGAGGGAAGCGGCCGTCACCTCGTGCAGGACGTCTCGTTCACCGTGGCGGCGGGTGAGACGCTCGTACTGTTGGGCCGCAGTGGCTCGGGGAAGACCACGACGTTGAAGCTCATCAACCGGCTGCTCGAGCCCACCACCGGCGAGGTCCTGGTGGCGGGGGAGCGCGCCGCCGGCGTTCCCGCGACGCGGCTGCGCCGGCGGATCGGGTACGTGATCCAGGAGATCGGGCTGTTCCCCCACTTCACTGTGGAACGGAACGTGGGGCTCGTCCCGCGCCTCGAGGGATGGCCGCCGGCCCGGATCGCTGCGCGAGTGCGCGAGCTGCTGGCGCTCGTGGGGCTCGACCCCGCCGCCTTCGCGCGGCGCTACCCGCACGAGCTGTCGGGTGGCCAGCGCCAGCGGGTGGGCGTGGCGCGCGCCCTCGCCGCCGACCCCCCGCTGCTGCTCCTCGACGAGCCATTCGGCGCGCTCGATCCCATCACGCGGGTCGAGCTGCAACGCGAGTTTCAAGCGCTCAAGGGACGGCTCGACAAGGGGATGGTCTTCGTGACCCATGACGTGCGCGAGGGCTTGCTGCTCGGCGCGCGGATCGGGTTGATGCACGAGGGGCGGCTTGCGTTCCTGGGGACGCCGGAGGAGTTCCGTCGATCAGACCAGCCGGAGTGCCGGGCGTTCATGGCCGCGGCGTGAGCCCCCGCAGCGTCGGTGCTGGGAAACGATTCGTTCCCGGGCTGAGAGCCCGGGCTCGGCGATTTGTGCGTCCTGTAAGGACGCACCCCACGCCGAGCGCGCCCTCTCAGGGCGCGTATCACTCGGGAGATCGACGATGAATCTCGTGGATTTCTACGCCCGCAACTCTGAGGAAGTCCTGGGACTCGTTGGGCAGCACCTCTCCCTGGTCGCGCTCTCCACGGGGATCGCGGTGGTCATCGGCGTCCCGCTCGGCGTCGCCCTCACCCGCTGGCCGGCGTGGCGCGGGCCCGTGCTGGGGCTCGCGAACGTGTTCCAGACGATTCCGAGCCTCGCCCTCTTCGGGTTCCTGATCCCCCTGCCGTTCATCGGCGGGATCGGGGCGACGACGGCCATCGTGGCGTTGGTGGTGTACGCGCTGCTGCCGATCGTGCGGAACACGTACACGGGAATCGTCGGCGTCGATCCGGCGGTGCGCGAGGCCGGTCGGGGGATGGGGATGACCGACTGGCAGCTCTTGACGCTCGTCGAGCTGCCGCTCGGTTTCGGGGTGATGCTCGCCGGGGTCCGGGTCGCGACGGTAGTCGGCGTGGGGACCGCGACCATTGCGGCGGCGATCGGCGCCGGTGGCCTGGGCGTCTACATCTTCCGCGGCGTGGCCATGGTGAACGACACGCTGATTCTCGCGGGCGCGCTCCCGGCGGCGCTGATGGCGCTGGCGGCGGACGGACTGCTGGGGCTCGCCGAACGGCGATTCGCTTGGCGCGCGAAATGAGAGATCCGGGTCGGCGGGGGAATACCCGGGCTGAGAGCCCGGGCTCGGCGCCGTGTGCGCCCTGTAAGGGCGCACCCCCGGCCGAGCGCGCCCTCTCAGGGCGCGGACCACGCACGACCAGCACGGTTGCACTGTCGCTGTCTCTCCTGCCGCTCATACTCGCCGCCGCCCTGTTCCTCGGGGGGTGCGGCCGCCGCGATCGCGTCGTGGTCGGGTCCAAGAACTTCACAGAATCAGACCTGCTGGGGGAGATCGTGGCGCAGCAGATCGAGCGGCGCACCGGGCTGGCGGTGAAACGACGCTTTCACCTGGGCGGCACGTTCGTATGCCACGCGGCGATCACGGCGGGGCAGATCGACCTGTACGTCGAGTACACGGGGACGGCGTACACCGCGGTGTTGAAGCGGCCGCCGGTCGCCGATCGCGACAGCGTGTATCGCACCGTGGTACGCGACTACGCGCAGCGCTTCGGGCTCGAGTGGGGGAAGCCGTTCGGCTTCGACAACACGTTCGCCATCGCGGTGCGACGCCGCGACGCCACGCGCTATGGCCTCGCGCGCATCTCCGACCTGGCGAAGGTGGCGCCGCGCTGGCACGCGGGATTCGGCTACGAGTTCCTCGAGCGCGCCGACGGCTTCCCGGGGCTCGCGCGCGTCTACGGTCTCCGGTTCGCCGCCCCGCCCACGGCCATGGACCTCGGGCTGACGTATCGCGCGCTGGCGGACGGGAAGGTGGACGTGATTGCGGGGAACTCGACGGACGGTCAGATCCAGGCGCTGGACCTCCTGGTGCTGGAGGACGACCGTCACTACTTCCCCCCGTATGAAGCGGCGCCGGTGATCCGGTTCGCGCTGCTCGAGCGGCACCCCCAGATCAGGGCCGCGCTCCAGCAGCTCGCGGGCAAGATCCCGGACGACGAGATGCGCCGACTCAACGCGCTGGCGGACGTTGAGCATCGCGACATCGCGACCATCGCCCGCGACTGGCTCGCGCGGAACGTCCCGTGAGCGCGCGCATCATCCGCAGTTACCTCACGATCACGTTTCTCTTCAATCTCGCGATGTCGCTCATCTGGGGCATCGACACGCTGTTCAAGATGGGCGCCGGGCTCGACATCATGCAGGTGTTGCTCACGAACTCGGCGTTCACGCTCGGCTCGATGGTGTTCGAGATCCCCACGGGCGTCGTGGCCGACACCGTGGGGCGGCGGGTCTCGCTGCTGCTCTGTCTCGTGACGCTGTTCGTCACGACCCTGTTGTACGTGGCGATTGCGTGGCGCGGCTGGGGCTTCTGGGCGTTCATGTGGGTCTCGGTCTTCCTCGGGCTGGGCTACACGTTCTACACCGGCGCGGTCGACGCATGGCTGGTGGACGCGCTCAAGGCGACGGGGTACGCGGAGCCGCTCGAGCCGGTGTTCGCGCGCGGCCAGATGGCGTTCGGCGTGGGCATGCTCGTGGGCACGATCGGCGGCGGATTCCTGGGCCAGATCCATCTCTCCATCCCCTATCTCGTACGGGCTGCGATCGTCGTGCCGCTGTTCGCGCTTGCGTGGTTCCGGATGCCGGAGCTCGGCTACACGCCTCGCGCCCTCGAGCTGCGGCGCGTGCCGGCCGAGATGCGCCGCGTGTTCGTGGCAGGGATGGAGTACGGCCTGCGGCATCCGGTGGTGCGACCCGTGATGCTCGCCTCGCTCGTCTCCATGAGCTTCATGATCTTCGGTTTCTACAGCTGGCAGCGCTATTTCCTCGACCTGTTGGGCAAGAACCTCGTGTGGGTGGACGGCGTGATCAGCTCGCTCGTGGGCGTGAGCCTCATCGCGGGGAACGCGCTGGTCGCGCCGCTGTCCCGCGCCGTGCCGACGCGCGCCGGCGTGCTGGCGCTCTCGGTAGCCATCCAGGCGGCGACGGCAGCGGCATGCGGCCTGCTTAGCGACTTCTACGTCGTGGTGTCACTGTACCTGGTGTATGGCATGGCCGTCGGAATCGCGCTGCCCGTGAAGCAGGCGTACTTGAACGCCCACATCCCGTCGGCGCAGCGCGCCACGATCATTTCGCTCGATTCGATGTTCGCGAACGTGGGTGGGGTGGTGGGGCAGTCGGGGTGGGGGTGGCTCGCGCGGGTGCGCTCGATCGGGGAGGCGTGGGCCTATTCCGGCGCGACGCTGCTCCTCGCGCTGCCGCTCTACTGGCTGGCGCGGCGGGGTGAGTCGAGGGAAGTGGCGTTGTCGCTCGAGCCTGATTCGACCCCGTGAGGGCTCGCCTCCAGCTCGTGCTGGCCGCCGCGTGCTTCTCCACGGCGGGCGCGGCGATCAAATGGTGCGCCTTCGGGGGCTGGCAGATCGCAGCGTGCCGCGCCGTGGTTGCCCTGGTCGCGATCTTGCTGCTCATCCCCGAGGCCCGCCGCGCGTGGAGCTGGCGCGTGGGGCTCGTCGGGATCGGGTACGCGGCCGCCGGCCTGCTGTTCGTGCTCGCGAACAAGCTCACCACCGCCGCCAACACCGTGTTCCTGCAGGCGACCAATCCGCTGTTCGTCGTCGCGCTCGCCCCCTGGCTGCTGCACGAGCGCGTGACGCGACGCGACGTCGCATTCATGGGCGTGCTCGGCGCCGGTCTCGCGCTGCTGTTCGTCGAGGGCGGGGGAGGCGGGCGCCATTTCGCCACGGCGCCGAACCCTTTCCTCGGCAACGTGCTCGGGGCAGGGAGCGCCGTGGCCTGGGCGTTCGCGGTGACCGGCTATCGCTGGCTCGCGCGCCAGGGCGCCGGCGACCACGGTCCGGTCGCGAGCGCGGCCGCATGCGGCAACTTGATTGTCTTTCTCGTCAGCCTGCCCTGGGCGCTGCCACTCGCCGCCGGGCGCGCCGCCGACTGGCTCGTGGTGGTGTACTTGGGCGTGTTTCAGCTCGGCCTCGCCTACGTGTTCCTCTCGCGCGCGATCGCGCGCGTGCCGGCGCTCGAGGCCTCGCTGTTCCTGCTGGTCGAGCCGGTGCTCTCGCCCGTGTGGGCGTGGCTCGCGCACGGGGAGACGCCGGGGCCCCTGGCCGTCGTAGGCGGGGCGGTGATACTTACGGCCACAGCAGTGAAGTCGTGGAGTGATACAGGCACTGCACTACTAGACGCACAGACGCACAGCAGTTGACAGTTTGAGTGAACAG
>WNGL01001276.1_pt1 | contig 30742 bp, 21 predicted proteins | sample 5400591 | NCBI WGS metagenome assembly WNGL01 (sample SAMN13153377, study PRJNA577476) | soil metagenome | isolation source: 80 cm soil or saprolite under Garry oak tree replicate 1 | place: USA:California | collected 2016-06-15 | reverse complement strand
TGCCCCGCGCCCCGGCTCCGCCCAGCCGCATCAGCTGCGTTCGCCACCCAGTCCGCACCTTATGCCCCACCCGCCCCACGTCACCCGTGCGTCCCGCGTCAATCCCGTCTCTAACCGGCACAATGCAACATCGAGCCGGTCATAACCGGCATGGTGTTACATCGCGCCGGTTGGATGTTCAAGGTGGCGTGGGCAAAGGCCGTCGAGACGGCTCTCCTCCACGCAGCCTTGCTGCTCTATAATGCTCATAATGGCACGTATCGATCAGAAGCGTGCACATCATGTGATCGATGGGAGCCACGGTGAGTTACCTGACGGACGAGATCGCCAGCCAGCCCGAGTGCTGGGCCAAGGCGATCGAGATGGCAGGTCCGGCGGCGTCCGTGCTGCCCGGTCCAGGGGAGCGGGTCGCCGCGATCGGCTGCGGCTCGTCGCTCAACGTGGCGCGCTGCTACGCGCTCTTGCGGGAGGCCGCGGGCCACGGCGAAACCGACGCCTTCCCCGCGTCGGAGGTTCCGGCCACCCGGCGCTATGACCGCCTGGTCTACATCTCGCGCACCGGCACCACCACCGAGGTGCTCGACGCCCTCCGCCGCGCTCCGCGTGACGTGCCGGCCATCGCCGTGACCGCCGACCCAGACGCGCCCCTCGCCCGCGAGGCCCGCGACGTGGTGCTGCTCGACTTCGCCAACGAGCGGTCCGTGGTGTCCAGCCGGTTCATCACCAGCGCGATCGTGCTGCTCCGCGCACATCTCGGCGTGGCCTCCGGCCCCTCGCACGAGGCCTGCCCCGGCGCGGACGTCCGCGCGCTGCCCGACCTGGCCGCGCGCGACCTCGGTCGCCCGCTGCCGCCGGGACTCACCGAACGCGCCGAGTTCACCTTCCTCGGCCGCGGCTGGGCCGCCGCGGTGGCCGACGAGGCGGCGCTGAAACTGCGCGAGGCCTCGCGCACCTGGGCCGAGTCGTACCCGGCGATGGAATACCGGCACGGCCCGATCAGCGTCAGCGACGAGAACACGGTGGTCTGGGCCCTCGGACAGGTGCCTGCCGACCTGCTGGCGGACGCCCGCCGCACCGGCGCCACCGTGATCGATTCGGACGCCGACCCCCTGGCCGGCCTGATCGGAGCGCAGCGACTGGCCGCCGCGCTCGCGGCGCGGAAAGGCATCGACCCCGACCGGCCGCGAGCCCTGTCACGTTCTGTCATTCTGGCGTAGTGCACCAGGTCCCAGCCGCCGCTCGGACCCCTCACGGCCGCCGCCGCCTGCTGGCCGGCGGCCGGGTGGTGACACCCGACGGAGTGCTGGATCCCGGCTGGATCAGCCTGGCCGGAAGCGTGATCGACGCGATCGGCCCCGGCGGGGCCGCCTGGGCCGGACTGCCCGTCACCGACCTGCGCGGGCACTGGGTGCTGCCCGGATTCGTCGACATGCATGTACACGGGGGCGGCGGCGCGTCGTTCACCGAGGGAACGCCCGGCGACGCCAGGCGCGCCGCCGAGTTCCACCGCCGGCACGGCAGCACGACCATCGTGGCCAGCCTGGTCACCGCGCCGCTCGCCGACCTCGAGGCCAGGGCCGCGACGCTGGCCGGCCTGGCCGACGAGGGCGTCATCGCCGGAATCCACCTCGAGGGCCCTTTTCTCTCCGCGGCCAGGTGCGGCGCCCAGGATCCGCGGCACATGATCCCGCCCGACCTGACTGCCTTCGAGCGCCTGCGCGCGGCGGCCGCCGGTCATCTGCGTGTCATCACCCTCGCACCCGAACTTCCCGGGGCGGCCGGCCTGATCGAGGCGGCGGCGATGGCTGGGGTCATCGCCGCGGTCGGCCACACCGACGCCACCGCGGACCTCACCGCGGCGGCGGTCGACGCCGGCGCCACCCACGCGACGCACCTGTTCAACGGCATGCGGCCGCTGCACCACCGTGAGCCAGGCCCGGTCGGCGCGCTGCTCGACCGGGACGAGGTCACCTGCGAGGTGATCGCCGACGGCGTGCACCTGCACGACACCGCCGTCCGCCTGGTGGCCCGCGCGGTCGGCCCGGGCCGGCTGGTGCTGATCACCGACGCGACGGCCGCCGCCGGGATGCCTGATGGCCGCTACCGGCTCGGGTCGATGCACGTCGACGTGGCCGGGGGAGTGGCACGGCTCGCCGGAGACCGCGAGCCGGGGACCGCGATCGCCGGCTCGACCGCCACCATGGCCGGCGTGGTCAGGCACGCCATCGCCGCGGGCCTGCCGGTGACCGGGGTGGCCGCCGCGGCGAGCGCCAACCCGGCCCGCGTGCTCGGCCTCGGCGACCGCACCGGCGCCCTGCGTCCGGGCCTGGCCGCCGACCTGGTCGTCTGCGACGAGGACTTCCGGCTGGCCGCGGTGATGCGGCACGGCGAATGGCTGGACGGGAGCCCGTGACACCGGGGCGGATCAGCTCTTCGCCCGTACAGAACCGGTGAGCTGCCCTTCCACCGCCCGCACCTCGCACACCACGGTGCGCTCGCCCGCCTGCCAGGCGGCCTGGTTCGGGTAGATGAATTCCTGGGTCAGGTCGGCGTTGGCCAGCTGCGGGTTCAGGTAGCTGGCGAAACGGCTCTGGCAGCCGTTGCCCGCGTCCTGCTGCACCGCCGCGGTGCCGGGCCAGGATCCGGCCGGCAGGCTGAACGTGGCGAACACCTCGGCATCGTGCGGGCTCGCGCAGGACAGCACGGTGACGGAGAGGGCATTCGCCCCCGAGTTGACGCACTGGCCAGGCCGCAGGCCGAATTCGGCGGCCGGCCGGTAGGTGATCACCGTCTTCGGCCGGAACCCGTGCGTGACCACGGCCAGCACTCCCACCGCCACCCCGACCAGGGCGATGACCCCGAGGATGATGCCCGCCACGGCGAGCGGGCTGATGTCCCGTCTCTCCGGCTCAGCGACCAAGCCCGGCTCGCCCGCTTCGGCCTCGGCGGACGCAACGTCCCTGTCGCGGCCCGATGCCATCTCCTCATCCGCGGGCGCAGCCGGCCAGGGCACCACGTCGGCCGGAACGGGAACCGCCTCGGCCGGCGCCGCACCCGGCGGCACTGCCTCGGCCAGCACTGCCTCGGCTAGCACCGCCTCGGCTAGCACCGCCTCGGCTAGCACTGCCTCGGCTAGCACCGCCTCGGCTAGCACCGCCTCGGCTAGCACCGCCTCGGCAGGCGCGGCTTCGCCCGGCTCCGCCGCGGACGCTTCGGCTGGCTGGGCTTCGCCCGGTTCCGCCCCGCCCGCTTGCGCCACCGCAAGCTCGGCCTGCGCTTGCCCGGCCTTCGCCGGTTCGTGAGGGATTCCCTCGCTCACCCCCGCAGGCGCAGCCATCCGCCCTCCCACATGCACAGTGCCCGCCACGGTCGGCCCGCTACGCCGGCGCTCTAGTCGGACGGCGCACGACCAAGATCACGAGGTGCGCCCTGCTCCCACTACTTTCCCACGTATTGAATAACGACACATCGGGCAAAAAGATCTCCTGGCCCTCGCGGCGCGGGTCCGTCGGCGAGCCCGGATCCGTCCGTCGAGCAGGTGCGTCTCGGGCGCCAGTACCCTTGGCCAGGTGCGGCTGACGGAATTCTGGGATCGTATGAGGGCGCAGTTCGGCGAGGTGTACGCGCAGAGCGTGGCCAAGGACTACGTGTTCGACAACCTCGGCGCGCGGACGGTCGAGCGCGCCCTCGCGGACGGGGTCGACGCCAAGGTCGTCTGGCGCGCGGTCTGCGACACCTTCAAGGTGCCCGAGAACCTGCGCTAGTAACGTCCAGGCCATCCTGCACCCGGCCGTCGCTCGTACGGTGCGGTGAAGGAGCGACCGCCCGGCAAGATCGTCTGAGTTAATCCAGGGTGATGACGCCAGCGGCGCAGGCTGATGATCTTCGCCGGCCTGCAACCCGCACCACGCATCCGGTCGCGACTGTGTCGTCCGTTCCGTGCCGAATCGCTCGCATGCCCCTATAAGACGATCTTCCGCGAAGGCAGAGTATGAGTATAATATTAGATTTAATACTTGACGTCAGCATTTTAAGTGAGGTGCCGCGAGCTGCCGGAGGTAATAGGGGTGGTGGAAGACGAAGGCGAACCTCTCAGGTTTCGTCTGGATGAGGATTACCAGGAAGCCATTAGCTTCCATCGGTGGTTCGCGATGCGCAGTACGGGTGCGGCCCGCGCCGCTGTCGCATTTACCACATCACCCGAATGGCTTGGCGATCCCGAGAAGCTTGCCCTGGTAGCCAGTGGCGACGATGCTGCGATCGGCGTGGCAATCGCCGAAGGCAGGTCGGGTCGCAAACTTGGCAAAATTAACTCGCGTAGTACAAATGACGTTGAGCGGCTGCTCGACTTGTGTGCTGGCATAGGCACCATGGGAGCCACGGCGGCCCGCCTCGGATTCGATGCGCTGTCGGTCGAAGTCTCGATTGTTCCGCATCTGATTGACCGGGTACTGCACGATTTCGCAGTATCCATGGCGGATCATTCGGACATGGCCGCGGGGGTGGGCGAGAAGCATGCGAGTGCCTGGCGCGGCCTGGTTGCCGAGGTGGAGGACTTCGCTAACGCGGTCTGGCGCGGCACGAAAGAACGCCTGAAAGAATTGTTCGAGGAAGATGTGGACACCAGGCTATGGGTGCGTATTACTGCGTGCCCCTTCTGCGGAAGGCAGGTTCCGCTGCTCTCCAACGCGAGGCTATCCCGCGATACCGCACTGGATATCTCGCCAGATCTCCGGCCCGGCAACGACAGTGAATTTCCGCGATTCGGGCTGCTGAGAAGGGAGTTTCCTGATCTCAAAGGGACCATTGCCAAAGGTTTTTGTACGTGTCCGGCATGCCGTGGCCGCTTCCCCTTCCGCGGACATGATCTGATTCCCCTCCGCTCGGTCCCGGTGGCGGTCCGGATGCGAAATAGCAGCGTATTGAGCGAAATCGATTCACCGAGTGCTTACGTCAGGAAGGTTAGCGAGGCCTCGTATGATTCACTTGCCATTTCTTCGCAGAACCTAGGTAATCGCACTATTCTCCCGGCCGGAAATGCGATATTTCATGACGTTTACGGCGATCCCATAAGCGTGCGAAATGCGTTGCTGCCACGGCAGCGAGCATATTTTGCCGCTCTCGCCGAGTCGATGGACCGAGAATCCGCATTGCTTAACGAGCGGTCTGCGCTTACACGTGATCACCGACTGGCCGTCCGAAGTGCCGTGGCGCTATTGATTAGCGGGCAGGCCGACCACGTTAACACCTACGCCCATTGGCTTATCGATAAGCCCCATCCATCAACTTCGGCCGGGCCGCTGACGCTAGGCGGCCTGTTTACTGAGGTTGGCGGATACTGGCTTGAACGTTTCTGGCAGAATCACTTGCGCCATCTGCTTAACCTGCTCCAGGAGAATTCTTCGTCTCCGCGCCCGGTGCGAGCGATCCAGGCGGATGCCGCCGAGATACCGCTCGACGATTCATCGGTATCAGCGATTGTCTGGGATCCGCCCTATTACGACAACGTCGACTACGACACAGCAGGCGAACATTACCAGGCTATCTTGGCTGCGATGGTGCCCGATCTCGTCGATGAGCCTGTGGTCTCGCCCAAACTGCCTCGTGCGGAGTGGACCAAACGCTACGAGGGCGCTCTACTGAGGCAAGCGGGCGAAGCTCGACGAGTAGTCAGCTCGACAGGCCACATCGGTGTCTTCTGGCTTGCCCGCAACCGGGCCAAACTTCAGCCCTTCCTGGATATGATCAGGCCAGCGGGTCTGCATCTCCGGACGGCGGTACGTCTTGATACGATCCGGCCGCCGAGAGTCGCCACCGCGACTGGCCCGCTGACCTACCTCTTGGTCTTGCAGACCAGGTCCGCTGCTGCCTCTGCGGCTGTCGTCGATGCAGAGACGGTCCTTGCGCTGGCTGAGGATGGGGCCCTGTCTTTGTATGACGGGCTTGCGGATCTGCTCGAATCCGCATGGGAGCCGGCTTACCTGGACCGGAGGATCCCGGCGGAATTTCATGGTTCGTTGCGGCAGCGCCTCGCCGGGTTCCTGGCCAGTCATCCAGAACCCGAGCAGCTGCTCGATGAACTCGGGTGGCCAACCTTGTTCCGTGAACTCGTGAATCGCGGTGCCGACCGCGATGAGATAGGTGCGCTTGATGTCCGGGGACTCGCGCAGCAACTCCTCGCCCGGCTGGGATTCGCGGTCGCCCGGCCAGCCAGGTTCTCTATCCGCGAGAAGCTGCACGAATGCGAGAAAGTCCGGCGCACGCTGGAACTGGCCGACTCGATGGAGGAGATCCGCGGAGCGTTTTTTAGCGGTTTCTCACTTATCGAGCAAATTCTGCGCTATACATCGTTCGCGTGGAGCTATCTCGCATGTGGCAGCCAATGGAATGAGGCACTCGATCAGATCATCAGCCCGGCGACTTATATGCATGTTTACAAGGGGCCGACGAAGCTTAACTTCGGCGATTACCGTCTCCTCTTTGAAAAACTACCGGCTACTTTTGCTACCGGTGATCGTTCGCACGAAAGAGAACTTTTTGTAAAGATATCGCGAGCGCTCAGGAAAGCTAAGATAAGCGAAAAGCTCTCGAATCTTGTATCGTTGCGCAATGATATAGATCATGTCAATAAGTCTGCCGTTCAGCTCTCGCTTCCTCAGCTTCGCCAAAAGTGCAGCACCGTGCTCGCACAGGCTCACACGGCCCTGGTCAGCCTGGACAGCCAGCAGTATCTTCCAGTGACCGTCCATCCAGAAGAAGAACGCCGTGACCGGTACGGCAGGCGGGTGCTGCGGCTGCTCGATACCGATAGTGTCGCTATCGAGGTCTACGTCGAAAGAGAAACGGATCTTACCGAGCCGCTCATTTATTTCGCTTCTGACAGCAGCCGACGAGATGTCTACCCGAAATTCATTCCCGCGGCGTTCGTAGAAGAACTCCTTGGCCTTACCGAGCAGGATTCCCGGCGGACGCCGGACGGAAGCCCGGATCATCCATCGTGACGACCGTCCGCTGCAGGGCGGTGACTCCGCGCGGCGAGCGCCGCCGGCGTCAGCGGCCGAGCAGGCGCGGAGTGTTGATCTTGTCCGGGGCGATCTTGAGGATCACGCGGCCGTGCGGGCCCACGGCCGGGGCGTAGTCCTGCCCGGTGTACTTGCGGGACAGTTCGTCGATATGCCGCCGGGCCTCGTCGCCGGTGATGGTCTCCGCCACGTGCCCACGGACCTCCGCCCAGTCGTAGGGGTTCTCGCCGTGGATCAGCACGGTGATGCGCGGGTCGCGGGCCACGTTCCTGGCCCGCTGCCGCTGCGGTTCGGTGTTGACCAGGACGTGCTCATCGTCGGCGTCGACCCAGGTGAGCAGCGCCTGCGGCTGCCCGCTCGGCATCAGCGTCACCACCGTGGCCAGGTTCTTACCCTTGGCAAGGCGGATCACGTCCTCGTCGAGCGACATCACTGATCTCCTTGGTGCAGGGGAGGGTACTGACTCTTGCCGATGGTAGTCCGCCGCCGGTCGCGGGCCGCTGCCAGGCCCAGGTCTCCTCGCAGGCCTTCAATTCCTGGAATTCTGGCGCCGCTTTCGGCGTGTCGCTCATGATCGAATACACGTTCGTTCTATAGTGGTCGAGTGGTGGTGATCACTGGCCTTGAAGGCCGGGGAAAACGGCTGCGAAGATCCCCCGGGCCAGGTGCCGCGCGGTGCCGGGCGGAAATGTCGGAGGCGGCGCGTAGCGTGTCCACCGATGACCGCCGGGGGAAGTCCGGCGGGACCGAAACTCAGACGACCTGGGCGGTGCGGGAGGTGCCCGCAGGCCCCTAAACCCGGCAGGGAGTCCCCATGGCAGTGAACAGCAAGTCGAGCCCGGAGCGGGCGGGCGACAGGGAGAAGGCCCTGGATGCCGCTCTCCTCCAGATCGAGCGGCAGTTCGGCAAGGGCTCGGTCATGCGCCTCGGTGAGGAGACGCGGGTGCCGGTCGAGGTGATCCCGACCGGCTCGATCGCGCTGGACGTGGCGCTGGGCCTCGGCGGCCTGCCGCGCGGCCGTATCGTCGAGATCTACGGACCGGAAAGCAGCGGTAAGTGCCTGACCGCCGATACCTGGGTGTGGTCCGACCGAGGGCTGGAGACTATAGCCGAGGTCTTCGAGCGCGCGGGCATGAAGGCGAGCTGTACGTCGCGCGTTACCGATGTCAGCGAATCCGGTATTCGCCTGGTCAATGAGAGGGGTGAGCTCGAGACCGTCGTCGCGCTGACGCACAACAACCGGAAGCCGGTTCTCCGCTTGAGGCTGCGGTCGGGGCGGACTGTCAGCGTCACCCACAACCATCCGCTCCGTGTCGTCAGCGACCGCGGATTCATCGTGTGGCGTAAGGCCGGGGACATGCGCGCAGGTGACACGGTCGTCTCTGCCGGGTTCGGCGCCGTGGAGGCGGCGGGAGGAGGCGGGCTCAGCGAGGACGAAGCCGTCCTGCTGGGGTATCTCGTAGCAGAGGGAACCCTCTGCTACGAGCACTCGATCCGGTTTACCAACTGGGATCCCGAGGTGAGCGGCGAGTTCGCCCGGCTTATGGAGCACATCAGCGGAGTTCCAGTCCGCAACTACGGCAACAAGGAGTTCGCTGTCCAGGGCAAGAAAGTCCGGGAACGGTTCGCGAAAGAATACGGCCTCGAATACGTCAGAGCGGCAGGTAAGAAGGTTCCTACCTGCGTACGCGTATCAGGGCACAAGGCGCAGTGCGCTTTTCTTTCGGCACTCTTCGAAGGCGATGGGTGGATTGATCCATCGTCGACCATCGGATTGGGTACTGCGTCGGAGGAACTGGCCCGGCAAGTCCAGCTGATGCTCTACGGACTCGGAATCCCGGCGACCGTCTCCTCAAAGTACAACGCAAAGTACGAGCGCGACTACTGGTCCGTGACGGTTAATCCCGCCGTGGCCGGTCGGTTCCTGTCCGAAGTGGGGTTCCGTTCTGCTCGCCGGAGGGCGCAAGTCGAGAAGTGCTTCAAGTTGTCACCCCGGGACCCTCAATTCGAGAACATCCCGAACATGGCAGGCCTACTACAGGACCTGCGTGATGACTGCGGAGGCGACAGAGGGTTCGACGAGGTGGCGGGTGACATCTTCCGCAGGGATATGTCTCTGTCCTGCTCTCGTCAGCGCTTGACGAAGATCGTCGAATGGTGTGACCGGCAGGAAGATCGGTTCTCGGCAGGAGCCAAGACGATCGTGGAGTACCTGCGGATGCTCTCGACGCTTCCATACACGTACGAGGAGGTTGTCGCGATCGAGGACGGAGGGCCTCAGCCGACCTTCGACGTGGTCCTCCCTCGCACCCACAGTTTCATCGCCAACGGCATGCTCTCTCACAACACGACTGTGGCGCTGCACGCCGTGGCCAACGCGCAGAAGGCCGGCGGCATCGCGGCGTTCATCGACGCCGAGCACGCGCTGGACCCGGACTACGCTAAGAAGCTCGGCTGCGATACCGACGCGCTGCTGGTTTCCCAGCCCGACACGGGCGAGCAGGCGCTCGAGATCGCGGACATGCTCATTCGGTCCGGCGCCATCGACATCGTCGTCATCGACTCGGTCGCCGCGCTGGTGCCCAAGGCGGAGATCGAGGGCGAGATGGGGGACAGCCACGTCGGGCTCCAGGCGCGGCTCATGTCCCAGGCCCTGCGCAAGATCACCGGCGCGCTGAGCCAGACCAAGACCACCGCGATCTTCATCAACCAGCTGCGGGAAAAGGTCGGGGTCATGTTCGGAAGTCCTGAGACGACCAGCGGCGGCAAGGCGCTCAAGTTCTACGCCTCCATCCGGCTGGACGTGCGCCGGATCGAGACTCTCAAGGACGGTACCGACGCGGTCGGCAACAGGACCCGCGTCAAGGTCGTGAAGAACAAGATGTCGCCGCCGTTCAAGGTGGCCGAGTTCGACATCCTCTACGGCATCGGGATCAGCCGGGAGGGCAGCCTGATCGACCTCGGCGTAGAGCAGGGAATCGTGCGCAAGTCGGGCGCCTGGTATACCTACGAGGGCGACCAGCTGGGCCAGGGCAAGGAGAACGCCCGCAACTTCCTGCGGGACAACCCCGACCTGGCCAACGAGATCGAGAAGCGGATCAAGGAGAAGCTCGGCGTGGGCCCGCGCCTCGACACCGACGCTGACGCCAGCGCCGCCAGCGCCGCCAGCAACGGCAACAGCAGCGCCAGCGCCAATGGCCACCCAGCCGGCAACCGCGCCGCCCAGTCGGCCCCGTCCCGGACCGCCACTACCGTCTCGGGCGTCACGGTCTAGCTCATGACCCGCAACGGCCGGGCTTCAGGGTCAGGGGAAGCAGCGGCGTCCGCGGCCACGGCCCGCGACGCCCAGGACCCTGAAGCCCGCGCCAGGCAGATCTGCCTGCGGCTGCTGACAGCCGCGCCCCGGACCAGGGCGCAGCTGGCCCAGGCGATGCACCGCGGCGGCGTCCCGGCCGAAGCCGCCGAGGCCATCCTCGTCCGCTTCACCGACGCCGGCCTGATCGATGACACCGCGTTCGCCCGGGCCTGGGTCGAGTCCAGGCACCACAGCCGCGGGCTGTCCAAGCGATCCCTGTCCACCGAGCTGCGGCGGCACGGCGTCCAGAACGAGGAGATCCGGGAAGCGGTCGACGCGCTCGACCCCGAGCAGGAAGTGGCCACCGCCCGGCGCCTGGTTGAGCGGAAGATGGCGAGCACCCGGGGTCGCCCGGCCGAGACCCGCGCCAGGCAGGCGGCGGGCATGCTGGCCAGGAAGGGCTACCCGCCGGGCCTGGCCTTCAGGCTGATCAGGGAGGCCATGCAGGGCGAAGACGCGGAAGCCATCGGGCTGGACGAACTGGACCCCGACGCGTACCTCGACCCCGACGCCGAGGACCCCGGCCAGGCCCGCGAAGCGGACCTGTAACCCGGACGGCAGTGCTACTCTCCGTAACCAATGCCACCATCGCCACCGGACCGAAGCAGCCCGCGCTCCCACGCCCCACCACTCCCGGCGCCGCGCCCGGCCGGGCCCACCCGCCGCGCTGCATATCCCGTCTCCGCAGGCAGAACGCAACGCACGATTCGTCCGGTTGACGCACAGTTCGCGACGGTCAAGGATGCTTTGCTTGATTAAAAGGTTATCAAGCCTTAACCTCGCGGCAGCGAGATGTTGTCCCATCCTGCACAGAAATCCAGCGGAGGAGAAACAGGCAACCACGCAAAGTAGCCACTGCTGACGAGACGATCAGCCGACGGGCGGATGCGGCGTGCGACCGCCCGCGCCGGGGCATAACCCCCGGAGCCGAGACGGTAGTAACACCGAGACGGTGACAACACAAGGGTGCCCCGAGGGCTTTGAACGGAAAGGGGTGACCGTGAGCAGCGGATTGTCGCTCGCGTTCATGGTGATCGGGTTGCTCGCGGTGGTATTCGCGCTCGTAGTCGTCTGGCGCCGGACCCCGGGCAGGCCAGAGGCCCAGATAACCGCGGACCGCAGCCAGCTCGACAGCGCCACCTCCGAAGCCGAACACATCCGAGCTCGCGCCGAGACCGAGGCCACCGGGATCCTGGAACGAGCCCGTCAGGAAGCCGAACAAGCCGCTCAGGGCCGCCGCGAAGTCGAGGAAGAGATCCGCGCGGTCAAGGATGAGGTACGCGAGCTGCGCGGCGACCTCGAGCGCAGGGAAACCCGCCTCGCCGACCGCGAGCAGCGGCTCGACGAGGAGCTCAAGCGCATCGAAGACCGCGCCCAGGCCCTGAGCCAGCGCAGGCAAGACCTCGACCGCCGCGCGGCGGAGCTGGACCAGCTGGAGGCAGCGCGCAACAAAGAACTCGAGCGGGTCGCCGGCCTGACCGGAGCCCAGGCCAAAGCCGAACTCGTCGCGGTGATCGAGAACCAGGCCAAGCGCGAGGCGGCCCTGATGGTCAGGGACATCGAGCACGAGGCCAGGTCGGAGGGTGAGAAGCGGGCCCGCAAGATCGTCACGCTGGCCATCCAGCGGGTCGCCACCGAGCAGACCAGCGAGTCGGTGGTCTCGGTGCTGCACCTGCCCGGGGACGAGATGAAGGGCCGCATCATCGGGCGCGAAGGCCGCAACATCAGGGCCTTCGAGTCGGTGACCGGCGTCAACCTCATCATCGACGACACGCCCGAGGCCGTCCTGCTCTCCTGCTTCGATCCGGTGAGAAGAGAGATCGCCCGGCTCACCCTGGAACGGCTCATCCTGGACGGCCGGATCCACCCGCAGCGGATCGAGGACGCCTACGAGCGCGGCAAGGCGGAGATCGATCAGCTGTGCCGGCGGGCCGGCGAGGACGCGCTGGTCGAGCTCGGTATCACCGACATGCACTCCGAACTCGTCGGCCTGCTCGGCCGCCTGCGGTACCGCACGTCTTACGGCCAGAACGTGCTCCGGCACCTGGTCGAGTCCGCGCACATCGCCGGCATGATGGCCAGCGAGCTGCGGATGGACCCGGCGCTGCTCAAGCGCTGCACGGTCCTGCACGACATCGGCAAGGCGCTCACCCACGAGGTCGAGGGCAGCCACGCGCTGATCGGCGCGGAGATCGCCCGCCGGTACGGCGAGCCGGAGGACGTGGTGCACGCCATCGAGGCACACCACAACGAGGTCGAGGTCCGCACGGTCGAGGCGGTCCTCACCCAGGCCGCCGACGCCATGAGCGGCGGCCGGCCGGGCGCCCGCCGCGAGTCGCTGGAGATGTACGTCAAGCGCCTTGAGCGCCTGGAGCAGATCGCCGGGGGCCACGAGGGCGTCGAGAAGGTCTTCGCCATGCAGGCCGGCCGTGAGATCCGCGTCATGGTCAAGCCCGACCGGATCGACGACATCCAGGCCCAGGTGATCGCCCGCGACATCGCCAAGCAGGTCGAGGAGGAACTCACCTACCCCGGCCAGATCCGCGTCACCGTGGTCCGCGAATCCCGCGCCACCGAATTCGCCCGCTGACCGCCACCAGAAAAACCTTGGTCCCGAACGGGCCTGGTTGCCCGTACCCTCACCCGCCTTCGAGCGGCACCGGCGTGACGCCCGGCGGCACGAAGCCCATGATCTGGCCGTAGAAGGAGAGCTCGGCCTCCAGGCTGGCCACGATGCTCTCCGCCTTCCTGAACCCGTGCGACTCGCCCTCGAAGGTGATGTACGCGTAAGGGATGCCGTGCGCGGCCAGGTCGGCCGCGATGGATTCGGCCTGCGCGGGCGGGACGACCGGGTCATCGAGCCCCTGCAGCAGCAGCACCGGGCAGGTGGCGTCGTTCACGTGCCCGACCGGCGCCCGCTCGGCGTAGAGCGCGTCGCACTCCGGCAGCGGCCCGATCAGCCCGTCCAGGTACCGCGACTCGAAGTCGTGGGTCTGCGCCGCGAACCCCCGCAGGTCGGCCACGCCGAAGTACGACGCCACCGCGGCGAATACTCCGTCTTCCCTGGTCCCCCTCCCGTTGGCTTCCCGTACCACATCCGCGATCCGGACACCGGAGGTCACGGCGGCCAGCGCGGTCCAGCCGCCCGCGGACCCGCCGCGGATGCCGAGCCGCTTCCCGTCCGCCTCGCCCGCGTCGGCCAGGGCCAGCGCGGCCGTCATCACGTCGGCCACGTCCACGACGCCCCACTGGCCGCGCAGCCGCTCGCGGTAGGCGCGGCCGTACCCGCTCGACCCGCCGTAGTTCACGTCGATGATCCCGATGCCGCGGCTGGTGAAGAACGCCTTCTCCAGGTCGAGCCGGGGCACGACCTGTGCCGTGGGACCGCCGTGCACCCAGACGATGTACGGCGGCCGTTCCCCGCCCGGTGCCCGGGCGGCGGGGTTGGCCGGCGGGTAGACGAGCGCGTGCACGACCGAACCCGACGGCCCGGTCAGCCGGGCCGCCCGCGGCACCGGCAGGTACGCGGGGTCCGGCAGCGAGTCGGCGCTGCGGCTCAGCTCGCGGACGACTGCACCAGTCGAGGCCGGGGCCTGCGGCTCCTCACCCGAAGCAGGGACGTCGACGCCGATCACGCTCATCGGCACCGCCGGTCCGCCGGCGATAGTGGCGACGGTCTGGCCCGCCGCCGAGAGCCCGTGGACGAACACGCTGTAGGGCAGGTCCAGATCGGTCAGCCGGCCGGTGTTCGGGTCGAGCACCCCCAGCCCGGTCTCCCCGGTGCCGTGGGCGACCGCGATGCGGCCGTCGCCCAGCACCGCGTACGGGCTCATGCCCAGCTGCCACAGCGGGCTGGCGAACTCCTCCTCCCGCGGGCACAGTGCTCGTGGAAGACAGGGGGCTCGCGGCCGTGTTGACTCAGCCTTCGGCGGGCCAAGCAGGTCGGCCAGGTAGAGGTTCCACCACCCGGACCGGTCGGAGATCACGTACAGGCTGCGGTCGTCGCGCCAGACGGGCGCCAGCACGGACTCGGCGTCGCCGCCCATGATCGGCTGCTGCTGGCTCGTGTCGCTGACCGGCACGGCGCCATTGAGCGCCGCGACCCGGAGTTCGGTGCCGTCCCACGGCATCCGGGGGTGATCCCAGCAGATCCAGGCCAGCCGGGTGCCGTCCGGCGACGGTACCGGGTAGGCGTAGAAGTCCGAGCCGCTGACCAGCACCCGGATCGCGCCGGGATCGCTGGCGGCGGACCCGTCCAGCGGAACGGCCACGATCGCGCGCGCGATCCGGCCAGCGAAATGCCGTTCCCGCACGCACCACACCTCGTCCCCGGCGGGGGAGAGCACGAAATCGGCGAACCGGTCGGCGGCGTCCTCGCCGGGCTCCGGTGTCAGCGCTACCGGGGTCGGGGCCACCGGGTCTGTAGTTCCCGCGCACCGGTACAGCCTCTGGTCGCCGAAGTTCGCGAAGACGAACCCGTCCGGCAGCGGCAGGTACGACTTGCCGCCGTACTCGTGCACCCGGGTCCTGGCGTTCCACGGTGCGGGGAGCAGGTCCCGGCTGATCCCGTCCGGTCCCCGGCAGACGACCGCCAGCCGCCCGCCCTCCTCGGGCCGCGACTCCTGCCACCACACCCCGGCGGCGTCGATGGTCGGGAAGGCCAGGCCGACCTGCTTGCGCGCCACGTCGGCGCCGTCGATGGGGGAGGGCCATTCGCCGTAGATGTACGCATCTGTAGCCGTTCGCATACAGATATCATGCCGGATTCGGCCACAGAGATCACCAGGCACTCTGCTATCGGATTCGGTGCCCGCTCCGGCCCCTATCCTGGTGCTGTGACAGCAGGCGCCAGGACCTACCAGATCCGCACCTACGGGTGCCAGATGAACGCGCACGATTCCGAGCGCCTGGCGGGCCTGCTCGACGAGGCCGGCTACCAGCCCGCCGGGGACCACGAGACCCCGGACGTGGTCGTCTTCAACACCTGCGCGGTCCGCGAGAACGCGGCCGACCGGCTGTACGGCAACCTCGGCCACCTGCTGCCGCAGAAGAAGAAGGGCATGCAGATCGCGGTGGGCGGCTGCCTGGCCCAGATGGAGCGCACCCGGATCACCCAGCGCGCGCCCTGGGTGGACGTGGTCTACGGCACGCACAACATGGGCTCGCTGCCCGCACTGCTGGAGCGGGCCCGGGCCAGGAACGAGGCGCAAGCCGAGTTCGCCGAGACGCTGGAGGCCTTCCCCTCGCTGCTGCCCGCCCGGCGCCAGTCGGCCTACGCGGCCTGGGTCGCGATCTCGGTGGGCTGCAACAACACCTGCACGTTCTGCATCGTGCCGAGCCTGCGCGGCAAGGAGAAGGACCGCCGCCCCGGCGACATCCTCGGCGAGATCCGCGCGCTGGTCGCCGACGGAGTGCTCGAGGTCACCCTGCTCGGCCAGAATGTGAACTCCTACGGGGCGGAGTTCGGAGATCGCAGCGCGTTCGGCAAACTACTGCGCGGCTGCGGTGAGATCGAGGGCCTGGAGCGCGTCCGGTTCACCTCCCCGCACCCCCGGGATTTCACCGACGACGTCATCGACGCCATGGCGCAGACGCCGAACGTCATGCCTAGCCTGCACATGCCGTTGCAGTCGGGCTCGGACCGCATCCTGAAGGCCATGCGCCGGGCCTACCGCCGGGACCGCTACCTGGCCATCCTGGACCGGGTCCGGGCCGGCATTCCCGACGCCGCCATCACCACGGACATCATCGTCGGCTTCCCCGGCGAGACCGAACAGGACTTCCAGGACACTCTGGACCTGGTGCGCCAGGCCAGCTTCGCCGGCGCGTTCACCTTCCGCTACTCCATCCGCCCCGGCACCCCGGCCGCCACCATGAACGGCCAGGTGCCCGCCGAGATCGTGCAGGAGCGCTACGAACGGCTCACCGCCCTGGTCGAGGAGACGACCTACGCGGAGAACCGCAAGCAGGCCGGCGGATGCGTAGAAGTCCTGGTGGCCGAGGGCGAGGGCCGCAAGGACGCCGCCACCCACCGGATGTCCGGCCGGGCCAGGGACAACCGCCTGGTCCATTTCACCCCAGCCGCTCTGCCCCCTTCCCCGGGCGCCCCGCGCCCCGGTGACGTCGTCACCGTGACCGTCACCCGCGGCGCGCCGCATTACCTGCTGTCCGACGCCCTCCCGTTGTCCCTCCGCCGCACCCGCGCCGGCGACGCCTGGGCCGCCGCCGGCGCCGCGCCCGCCGTGCCTCCCGCCGCCGCCCCCGTCCTGCTGGGCATGCCAGCGTGCCCTCCGCTGGGCTGAATCCTGGGGAGCGGGTTCTGGACCTGGCCGCTCGGCTGAATCAGCCTGCCGACAGGCGCGTGTTGTCGAGTACGGCCTCGGCGATCATCCCGAGGGTGGCCCAGTCCACGAAGCGACGGCGACCCAGCTAAGGGCACCGTCGGCTGTCGCTTCCCGGATGTTCCCGGCAGCAACGCCGGATGCCCTACCATGCGGACCAGGCCAGTGTCCAGACCTTTGGAAACCCGTCAGTTATGAAACTGATAATGAGCAATCGCATAGGCAGGTAGTCATCGCGGCGGCAATAGGCGCGATCGTCGAACTTGTGGTGTTTACCATTTCCCAGGTAACCGCGCGTAATCTGTATATTATACTCGGCGGCCTCGCGGGCGCGGCGTTGGCCCTCGTGCTGCAGAGGTACTGGCTCGCGGTCCAACTCACCGAGGTGAAGATAACGATTCCGCAGGTGAGTGAAATGACGTTCGTGGTCAACAACGATGCGCGCCAGGTAGCGTGGAAGCTCTACGTCGAGACCGCGACCCGAGTCTCCACGTAGGCGCTCCCGGACGAGGCCGGATTCATCCGGGAGGCGCTGACCTCCTTGTATGGGCTGTTCGCCACGACCAGGGACGTCCTCAAAGGCAGCCGCCCTTCACTGCCTGTTTCCGGCGAGCCGACCGTGGAGCACCTGGCGGTGATCATGCTCAACAGCCACCTCCGGCCTTTCCTGTCGAAGTGGCAGCCGCGGCTGCGCGAATACGAGAAAGCGTACCCTGATGACCCGGAATCGGACTGGCCCGATAACGCGGCCTGCCGCAGTGAACTACGCGTTGTCCAGAACAATCTGATGACATTTGTTCTCGGTTTCGCGACCCTGGCCGGCGTCAATGACGCTGAGTCAATGATAGGCCCGGCCAGCGTGCCCTGACTGTAACAGGAAGTTGCGCAAGTATTTCGCAGTGATCTGACGGCAGATCTCAGACCGGTGACGACGGGCGTAGCCGGAGTAGGGGATCACTCGGTTGAGCCCTTGCTGTGTTTACCTAGCGGGCAGCACCGGTGTCATGGATTGTCTAGATGAGCCGGCCTGCGCAGACACGCTGGCCGGCAAATCCGCTGGCGCGGACCTGATGACAAAGGCCCAGCCATCACTTAACCTGACATGGACGGACACGCCTTACCCTTTACGGGGGAGGAGGCCCAGTGGATTCTCAGGCCCGACCCAACGGCAGCGGATCAGATCGGTCCTATATCGCCGATCTGCGGGGTTTCACGCTAGGGCAGCTGGCCAGACGGGCCGCTGACGGTGAAAAAGATGTGACTGGTGTAGTCTCACGTATTGTGGCTAGCCGGGAAAATCCTGCTGGTGTCCCGGCTATGATGTTCAATTCCACAATATGAGACTTACCGGATGTCGGCTTCTATAAGTCAGTACGTCCTGAAGGTAAGCAGCCGGTGTGACCTCGCCTGTGATCACTGCTACGTCTATGAGCATGCTGATCAGAGCTGGCGTGTTAAGCCCAAGATCATAGCCGGGACGACGGTCCGTCAGGCCGCATGGCGAATAAGGGAGCATGCCGAGGCTCATCGGCTCGGCGAGGTTCATGTCGTGCTGCACGGCGGTGAGCCGCTTCTGGTGGGACACGATGGACTGCATGGAATCATCAGCACGCTGCGATCTCTGATCGACCCGGTGACCCGGCTGGATTTGAGAATTCACACCAACGGCGTCCTGCTCGACGAGAGACTGTGTGAGCTGTTCGCCGATTATGCCGTCCAGGTGGGAGTTTCGCTGGATGGCGACCGCACTGCGAACGACCGGCACCGCCGGTTCTCCGACGGGCGGAGCAGCCATCGGTACGTGCGACGCGCCCTCTCCTTGCTGCGGAGGCCGGAATACAGGCATCTTTACGCGGGCATTCTGTGTACCGTCGACGTGGAGAATGATCCGATCGCGGTCTATGAGGCGTTGCTCGCGGAGGCGCCGCCGCGTCTCGACCTGCTGTTGCCGCACGCTACGTGGGAGCAGCCTCCGAACCGTCCCCCCGGCAGCCGGGTGCCCTATGCCGACTGGTTGGGGCGGATTCATTCCCGATGGAACGCCGATGGCCGCCCGTTGCCCATCAGGTTCTTTGATTCGCTGCTGGCCGCCTGGAAAGGGCGTCCCAGCGAAAGCGAGGCGGCGGGCCTTGATCCCGTTGATCTCCTGGTCATCGAGACCGACGGCGCATGGGAACAGACGGACTCACTGAAGACGGCCTTCGAGGACGCGCCGGCGACCGGCCTTGACGTCTTCTCCCACTCGGTCGACGAGGCCGCGGCGCACCCCGGCGTGGCCGGCCGCCAGGCCGGGATCGCGGCACTGTGCCAGACGTGCCGCGAGTGCTCGCTGGTACGGGCATGCGGAGGTGGCCTCTACGCTCACAGGTACAGTTCGGATAGTGGCTTCGATAATCCTTCCGTTTACTGCGATGACTTGAAAATCCTGATTCCTCAGGTGATCGCCGGAGCGGGCCATGTTCCCATGGCATCAGCCCAGGAAAGCGATCCCGCGATCTGTCATTTCCTGCCCGGTGGGGCCTTCGAGGTGCTGTCCGCGGGGCCAGGCGACGAGACGGCGATGGCGTCGCTGGCCGAGTCCCAGTGGTCGGTGATCCGTGCCCTGGTCGCTACCGTGGCTTCGGGCCTGGACGGCAGCGGCGGCGATCTCGGGAGGGCGGCAGCCGACGGATGGATGCTTCTCTCCTCGCTGGAATCCGAGCAGCCCGAAGCAGTGCGCGACGTCCTCACATATCCCTTCGTCCAGGCGTGGGCGGTGCACTGCCTGAGCCCGGCGAGCAGCGCTGATCTTGACCTGGACCGTGCGCACCTGGCAGGGATAGCCGCCGCGGCGGCCCTGCGGGCCGGCATAGAGATCGAACTGATCCTGCCGGTACGCGAAGGAACCATCTACCTGCCGGCTTTTGGCGCCCTCACCGTGGGCGCCGGCACTGGTCGCACGTCGGCGGTACGTGTTTCTCCCTCAGGGCTCAGCTCCCGGCACGGCGGGCTCCGGTGGCAGGCCGTCCGCCGTGTAGCGGCCGGGGAATTCTCCGTCACCGTGGAGGATACCGACCCGTTCCGCGACTGCCAGGCCTGGGCGCCGGCCGGACGGCTGCCGGCCGGGGAATGGAAGGCGTGGCGGCTGGCCTTGGCGGCTGCGGCCCGGCAGCTCGCGGCCGAACTCCCTGCCTACGCCAGCGTGATCGGCAAAGGCTTGCGCTCTGTGGTGCCGCTGCGGCCCGGGGCTGCCGGCCACAGCCGCAGCGGCACCGCCCGGCACGCGTTCGGGGCGGTGGCGCTGGCTCTGCCCGATGACGCCGGCGCCCTGACCGAGTTGCTTGTTCACGAAATGCAACATGTGAAGCTCACGGCCTTGTCCGACCTGTTCGACATGTTCGCAGGCGACGGCAGCTTGTTCTCGGTACCCTGGCGGCCCGATCCCCGGCCCATCGAGGGCCTGTTGCATGGCACCTACGCCTACCTGGCCATCGCCGAGCTGTGGCGGTCCCGGTCCAGGCGAGCCCGGGACGAAGAAGCCCGCCGCTGTTTTCTCTCGTACCGGTCCTGGGTCGAGGAAGGAATCGAGACCTTGCTGAGTGCGGGCACCCTGATGCCGGCGGGCGAGCGTTTCGTTCATGGCATGCGCTCGACCGTTGAGGCATGGGCCGATGACCGGTGAATTCGCGCCGTGGCCACCCTGGCGCGAGTGCGCTAGCCGCGAGCAGCTGGCGGCCGACCTTCAGGCGATCGGCCTGCGACGGGGGCAGGATCTTCTTGTCCACTGCTCTCTCCGGCAGGTCGGGCCGGTAGAAGGCGGCGTGGCCTCGCTCCTGGACGCGATCCAGGATGTGGCGGGATCGGAGGCGACGATCGTGGCACCGGCCCAGACCACGTTGAATTCCCTCACCTCGAGCGCCTTTCAGGCTGCCACGGCGGGTCTCGACGCTGAAGAACGCGCCAGGTTCATCGCCGCGATGCCGGGTTTCGATCCTGCTACCACACCGTCGACCGGGATGGGGGTGTTTGCTGAGTATGTGCGGACACGCCCGGCTGGGCGCCGCAGCAACCATCCGCAAGTATCCTTCGCGGCGGTCGGGCCCGGGGCGGACGCCTGCATGTCTGTACACGATCTGGACTGTCATCTCGGTGACCGGTCCCCCCTGGGCTGGCTGTATGGCGCTGGTGCCGCCATTTTGCTGCTGGGCGTGGGATATTCCGCATGCACCGCCTTCCACCTGGCTGAATACCGCATGCCCGGGGAGCCGCCGCGGCGCATCTACAAATGCTTCACCGCCGAGGCAGGAACACGGGTCGAGCACGAGTTCACCGACATCGCCCTGGATGACACTGATTTCGGGATGCTAGGCGCGGCACTGGACTCAGCCGCCGAACTGGACGCCGCGTCCGGGCTGCGGCACGGCCAGGTCGGGGCGGCGGCATGCAGGCTGGTCCCGCTGCGTCTGGCCGTCGATTTCGCATGCTCCTGGCTGGAGGTCCACCGCGGGCGGGTCGCCTCATGACAGAACAGCATCATAGCTTTCTATATTCACATCTCGCCCTTATCATTATCCCAGCACCGGCGGGGCGGGAGGTGGGACACGCGGTGCCCGACGATGACTATGGATCACCGTTCTTCCTCAGCTATTCTCATACCAGAGGGAACTCGTCAGCAGCGAGAGATACGCGCAGGTTGTTCGAAAAATTCTTCCACGACTTGGCGGAGAACGTCGGTGAGCTGATCAGCCCGCCGACGGGCGTGCCAGCCGGCTTCATGGACCGGGAAATGGGAGGCGGTATGCAGTGGACCGATGAATTAATACATGCCGTGGGAACCTGTCACAACCTGGTGGCTCTGCTGTCACCCCGGTACCTGAAGAGCGAATGGTGCGGGAAGGAATGGGATGGCTTCGCGCGCCGTGCGGTGCGGAAGCTGGAAGGAGCGAAGGCTTCTCCCCGCCAGGGATGCATTATCCCGGTCAGATGGGTACCTTTCCCCACGGTGCTGCCTCATCCGGTCCGCACCAGGCTGGTCTATTCGCCAACGCGCGACCTTGATCCGCTGGCCCCCACTCATTACGAGCAAAATGGCATCCTGGGCCTGCTGCAGGTGAGCCGCCTGAAGAAATGTTATGAGATAGTCACCTGGCAGCTCGCCATGCATATAGCAGATATCTATCACAGCCAGCGGACGGAAGTCCGCTTTTTCGACCCTGCCGAGCTGAATAATGCCTTCCCGGAGTGATAGCCATGGCTGCTAGAAATGGCGCGACCGAGTCATCGGATAAGTACCGGCCGTATTTTTTTCTCAGTTATGCGCACTCGCCCCCGCTGGTCGGCTATCCAGATTCGGATCCCGATCGCTGGGTCACGACATTCTTCAATGACCTGACGGCCGCGGTCACGCGGTATGCCTCCCCGCGGCCGGACCTGACACCGGGGTTCTTCGACAAGCAGATTCCCTCCGGTTCGGACTGGAAGAAACTCGTCACCCGTGCCCTGGGCGCGGCTCAGGTGTTCGTCCCGCTCTACTCGAATGGGTACGTCACCAAGTCATTGCCAGGTCGCGAATGGGCCTGCTTCTACAAGCGTGCCGAACGGGCTGGCCTGGTGAAGCCGGAGCGCAGGTTCGCTCCCGTCTTGTGGTCCCCGCTGTCGGGGGGCAAGAACCCGCCCCGGCTTCCGGAGGCGCTGGCGCTCGGTGCCGATGAGCCCGGCTACGCGGCGAACGGCCTGCGGGCGCTGCTTAGAATCGAGTCGGATTCCTACCAGGCTGTGGTGAGCAACTTGGCGAAGCAGATCGTCGAGCTCGCGGAACAATCCCCGATAGCGCCGTCGCGTGTGCCGGACATCGATACGGTGAGAAGCGCGTTTGCGCACATTGCGGACCGGCCGAAAATCTCGATCTTTACCATCGAAACCGCCGCGCCGACGGTCGGCGTCGCGGCCGGGTACCGCGATCCTCGTGGCTACGGCGACAGCGGTGTCGAGTGGCAGCCCTTCGCGCAGCACAAACTCCAGCTGGCCGAATACGCCAGGCAGGTCGTCGAACGGCTGGACCTCGAGGCCGAAGTCAGCGAAATTATGGTCCGCGATTCGCGTACCCGCAGGCCGGGGATCATCCTGATTGATCCATGGTTCATTGCCGACGACAACGGCCGTACGGTGCTTGAGTCGGCCGTACAGGATCTACCCAGGTGGGTACTGCCCCTGCTGATCCTCGACCAGCCCGACGACGCCAGCACGCAGAAGTTCGCGGACCAGGTCAGGGAGATTCTCAATGCCGCCGGGGCGCTGCCCACCGATACATCGCGCCGGGGCGCCATCGGGGTCAGCTCGTTCGACAGTTTTGTCTCAATCGTGCGTGACCTGGCCGTTCAAGCCGAACGACAATACCTCAGGTACCGCAGTGGGCGATATCAGGGCCGGCGAGTAGAATCACCACCGTCAAGCGACCGGCCGCGGTCGCGCCTTCCCGTGGAGCATGATGGACAGGGCAGGCCTGCGCAATCACCAGATCCGTTGGGGGAGAAGAAGCCAGATGCCTAACGCGGAAGAGAGCCAGTCGCCAGGTGAGGGCCAGATCGTCACGTTTTACTCGTTCAAGGGGGGAACGGGACGGACGATGACGCTCGCGAATGTGGCCTGGATCCTCGCGGCCAACGGCAAGCGAGTGCTGATCGCCGACTGGGACCTCGAGTCGCCCGGTCTGCACAGGTTCTTTCAGCCATTCATGGACGCCGACGCCGGCAAGAAGCCGGGCATCGTCGATTTCATCCGCGGATACGCGTATGCGGCGGTAGATGCCGAGATCGATCCCGACGCGCTCTACACCGGCAGCGAGGAGTCGAGGAGCAGCGCGCGCAATGTGATCACCGGGATAATCAACAAGCATGTCGACCAGGTGAAAGATTACGCCGTCCCGCTGAACTGGGAGTTCCCGGACGGCGGGGTCCTGCATTTCCTGTCGCCCGGTGGGCAGGAAGAGGGAGACTACCATGCGACCCTGAGCGCCCTGGACTGGGAAAACTTCTGGGACAACCTGCATGGCGGCCAATTTTTCGACGCTCTGCGTAGGTACGTGAAGCGCAACTACGATTACGTCCTGATCGACAGCCGGACTGGTATCAGCGACGTCGCAGACATCTGCACGGTGCATCTGCCCGACATGGTGGTCGACTGTTTTACCCTGGCCACTCAGGGAATAGAGGGCGCCGCGATGATCGCCAAGATGGTTCAGGGACACACCGGCCGCAACCGCAATATCGCGATACTGCCGGTGCCCATGCGCATTGACCACGAGCAGGAAGAAAATGTGCAGGTCGGCCTTAGATTCGCGGCCGAGCGGTTCGAAGCCCTGCCCGCGGGGATGTCGGAAGAGGAGCGGAGAAAATACTGGGCCGAGATAGAGGTGCCGTACCGGTCGCAGTACGCCTATGAGGAAACGCTCGCCACGATCGGCGACCGGCCGGGTTCACCGAGGGCCCTGGTCCCCTACTATGAGCGGATCGTCGCCAGGGTCACCGGCGGGGAGGTCAGCAGCCTGCCGCCGAAGGAGGAGTGGCTGCGCCTGCGTACCCGGTTGCTGTTCTCGCGATCAGCCAGCCCGCTCGAGGTCGTGCTCGACTTCAGCCCGGAAGACCAGTTGTGGGCCGAGTGGATAGCGGCCGTTCTGGCCAGTGCCGGGATCTCCATCCGCTGGGTCCACGAGGCTCCCGTCAATCCCGATGACGCCGAGATGCCGTCGCAGACCGTCGCGATCGTGTCGGACTTCTACATCTCCCGGATGCGCGAGTCCGGGATCGCGGTGAACCCCGGCCTGCTCATCTCGGTGACCGAGACGCGAATGCCACCCGGGCTCGCGGAGCTACCCGCGATCTACCTCGCCGGCGTGTCCGAGGACGAGGCGGTGAACAGGCTGGTCACGGGGCTCAAGGGACGGCGGCCGACGGAGCTGGAGCCGGGGACCGGGGCGCTGCGGTACCCGGGCGCCGATCGCCCGCAGGTCCTGAACATTCCCGCTCGCAACGTCAACTTCACCGGCCGCGACGACGATCTCCGCGCACTTCGCGAAGAATTGCGATCGCGAAGCATGGCGGTCGTGCTCCCGCTGACCATCCAGGGACTTGGCGGGGTCGGCAAGACGCAGGTGGCACTGGAGTACGCGCATCGCTTCACGGCAGACTACGACATCATCTGGTGGATGAACTGCGGCCAGGCGCAGTACATCGACGCATCGCTGGCCGACCTCGGGCAGCAGTTGCGAGAGGTGTTCGGGGCGGCCGTGCCCGAGGCGGGCGGTGTCTCCGAGGTCGTCCAGCAGGTGCTGCAAACCCTCAGCGAAGGGCTGCCGGACCGGCGCTGGCTTCTCATTTACGACAATGCCGAAGATGTCGACGAGATAAAGAGGCTCCTGCCATCCGGCGGGGGCCACGTGCTGATAACCTCACGCGAGGAAAGCTGGACAGAAGTCGGCGGGACGCCGCCTCTCCAGATGGATGTGTTCACACGCGAGGAAAGCGTCAGCCATCTGCGCCGACGGATGCCTAATATTTCCGAGACGGACGCTCACGAGATCGCCCGCGTCCTCCGCAACATACCGCTGGCGGTAGCCGCGGCCGGTGCCTTGCTGGCGGTCACGAAAATTTCCGTCGCCGAATATATGCGCCAACTGGACCAGCAGCCGACGCGCACCTATCCCGAGGATCATCCGCTCAGTACTTATCCGCCTGAGGTCACCAAGGCATGGAACCTCTCCCTCGACCACCTCCAGGAGAAGTCCGCCGCCACTGCCCGGCTGCTGAGAATATGCTCGGTGATGGCGCCGGACATCAGCCTGGACCTGATCTACAGCCAGGCCATGGCGGACACGCTGCGGGACCTTGATCCCACCATCTCCGAGCGGACGTTGATAGCCCGGCTCATCCGGCAGATCGACCTGCTGGCATTGATAAAACTCGATAACAATAACAGGCAGATACAGGTCCACCGTGTGGTCCAGGCCGTCGTCAATGAGCGCATGTCGGCGGAGGATAAGGCAGCCGCCCGGCGCGCCGTCCATCAGATGGTGGTCGACGCCCGCCCGGAAGGCGATGTCGATGACCCGGTGACCTGGCGGCGTTACCGCGTGATCTGGCCACACCTGACTCCTTCGGGGGCCATGTGGTCGGCCGAGGACAACGTCCGCCAGCTTCTCATCGAGCGGGTGCGTTACCTCCGGCAGCGGGATGACCTGGCGCGCGGTGGCAGGCGAGCGAGAGAGATCGAGCGTGCCTGGAAGCTCATGCTAGCCGGGACCACGGATCCGGAGATGCCCGATTCGCTGGTGATGGTCAGGGGGAAGCCGGAGCCTGAGATGGCCGAGTCGCTGCAGCGGCAGCTGTATCGGCTGCAGTTCAACCTGGCGAACATCATGCGCGACCTGGCGCAATTCCAGGCCGCCCGGGCACTGGACGAGGAAGTGCTGGCCGGGCAGCTGGAACACCTCGGCGAGGAACATCTCCATACCCTGCAAACCCGCAGCAGCCTGGCCGGCGACATGCGAGCGCTTGGCGAATACGGGGAGGCGCTCAAGCTAGACCTCGAGACCTACACGTTCTGGAGCAACGGATACGGCGAGGAATACCGGGGAACGCTGACGGCCGCGAACAACCTCGCCCTGTCCCATCTGCTGACCGGGAACTTCCGGCGCGCGCTGGCTCAGGACCGGCTGACCCTTGACCGCCGGACCCGCGTCCTCGGGTCGACCAACCCGAGAACACTCAACTCCGGCACGGCCGTCGCGCGCGACCTGCTGGAAGGCGGCCGTTACGCGGAAGCGGTCACCCGGATGGAGTCCGTCTGGGGTCAGTGCCGCGACACTCTCGGCTCCAACGACCGCATCACGCTGAACGCGCGGCTGCTGCTCGGCGTGGCCCTGCGCTGTGCCGGCCATGCGGACCAGGCCGAGGTCCACATCGCCTGGGCCAGAAACGGCCTGAGCCGCGGGTTCGGACAGGACAGCACCGATGCCCTGGCGAGCCGCCTGAGTCAGGCACTGAACTGGATGGCGATGGGACGGGAGCGGATTTCTGAAGCCAAGAACGCGGCGCAGGACGTTCTGCTCGTCTATAAGACCCGGGTGGGGGCGGATCATCCGCACTCCCTTATCTGTCTGCTGAACATCTCCACCGCGCTGTGCATCGAGGGAGACTACCCGGCCGCGGAGACCGAGGCCCGGGCGGCGGCCGACGGGCTGGAGGACCGGCTCGGCGCGGCACATCCCTACACGCTGGCCGCGCGGATGGTCCTCGCGGGCGTGTGGGCCAGCCAAGGCAAGCTCGCCGATGCCAGGGAACTGGAACAGTTGGTCACGACCGAGCGGGAACGGGTCCTCGGGCCAGACCATCCGGATACGCTGCGCTGTCGCGTGAACCTGCTGCTGACCCAGCAGGCCCTGGGAATCGAGCGAGCTCCGGTAGAGCGCCAGGCAGTGGCCGGGGACCTTGGCGCGATAGTGGGAGATGAGCACCCAGACGTCATCGCGGCCATCAATGGCACTCGACTGCTCTGCGCGATTGATCCGCAGCCATTCTGACGCGCGGGCCAGCCTGGCCTTACACCAGGCTTGGGCTGGCTCCCGCCAGGCTCGGCGAGCGGACGCTCCTGCCGCCATCCGCGTCAGCAGGCCGCCCGGCTTTCTGCTCCTTGTCTGCCGTTTCCGCAACCCATGCCAGTATCTTGGGCAGCACCGCGACCGCGCCGAAATGGGCTGCTCCTTTTCCTATCTCGAGATGTGGCCTGCTGATCCTCTCGGCCAGCCAGTACGTATGGCTGGCCGGCGAGAATTTATCGTCGCTGCCTGTCCATAGCTTTACCGGTACCGTTATCTCGGATAGCTTGAAGTTCCATGGACGGCTCAGGGCGACCACATCGTCGATCCACCCGTCGGCGGACTCGCGTAGTGCATCGGCGTGTACCTGAGAAATTATCCGGCGGAGCGCCCTGCTTCCGATAACCTCTTTATCGTGACCTACCAGCTCCGGCCAGAGCAACTTGATCAGGCCTTCTGAATTGTCGCGGACCCGGTCCGCTTGTTCCTTGAGCATGGCGATCAAGGCACCCAGGTCATCCTCCTCGGCTTTACGATATGCCTCGGCATTGGAAATCGCCATTCCAAATTTCCAGTCCAGGCCTTCGGCATCGCAGGGCGCCAGGCTGCCGATGGCGGCTGCGCATATCACCCTGTCTCTCAAGATCGCGGCGCAGGCCAGTGCGTGCGGGCCGCCACCTGACCGGCCCACGACGCTGAATTTCTTAATTCCGAAGTGTTCGGCGATAGCCTTGACATCGGCGGCAGCGTCGGCCACGCCGCGGTCAGGGACCCGGTCAGAGCCTGGATAACCGGGCCGGTCATAACTGATCAGACAGATACCCAGCCGGTAGAGAACAATTCCGCGCGGACGCGGACCATTGCGTCCGCCCGGCGTGCCGTGAAGCAGGAACACCGGGGTTCCTTCCGGGTCGCCGGCGATGTCGACAGACAACTTGCGCCCATCCGGAAACCTGCGATCACCCCGAGCGGTGACCACCTGTGTCACGGCAGCCTCCCCTGCACATGCCAGGCTCTTCGCCTGAGCTACCTAGTCGCCGCGCCGCCCCGCTGCCTTGGCCAAAATTTTTTTATTCTCTAACGATAGTCCATTAACGCCAGGCTTGCGAGTACCAATTCTTCTGGGACAGTCTTGGCAAGAACGGCCTTGAGTGCCGCCCGTTTCCTCACTTCGTCATCGAATTCCCAGCCGATTAAGCTCTCGTACATCGCAAAATAGTAGCCTGCCGGCCTCCCCTCTCACAGCATCTTACAGATGTATTAAGGTATCAGTTCTGCAACACCCGTGTGCCCCCAGGGGCGCCAAACTGGCAGGTCGCAATCACCCCGCGCAGTCCCGAACCTTAGACGCGACCCCGGGATCGCAGGTTTACAGCGTTCCAAGTTAGCACAAGAGTTCGATCTCGCTGGCGGATATATAGGCCTTATCGTCGTAGATAGCCCATTGTTCGAGTGACGTGGCGTCGCCCCCGCGCCACGGCTCGAAAGCTGGGTCTAGTATCCGTGGCGGTTCAAGCTTGAGTGGCGCAGGCGGTCAGCCCGCATGATCCTGAGGCATATCTGACCGTGATGGCCTGCTTGTAGTCAAACGATACGTTCGTGTAGTTGAGCCACTCGGCCTCAAGGCGTGGGCGGCCGCCGGAAATGGGTCCAGACGGCCAGCAAGGCGACCACCACACCGGTCATCGTGGTCACGACGTCAGGCGTCAGTCGCCCCGCCATCGCCAGGAGGCCGTCAAGACGGACACGAAAACGATTAGGTCAGCTTTCCCCGCACCCGGCCGGTTCTTCGCCGGACCTACTATGTAGCCGTGTCGGCCGGGCTACTTGGCCCCAATTTCCTAACGACAGTCCTTAACGCAAGGCTTGCGAGTACCAATTCTTCTGGCGACAGTCTTGGCACTCCCGGGTCGTTTAGACGCGGCACTCGGGCAACAGGTTTACAAGCTTCCGAAAGTCCTGCCTGAGTTTGATACTGCTCGCGAAATAACGTCTACAATCGACAAAAAAGCCGTATCGTTGAGCCGCTCCAGTACGTCGGCTCGTCCCGGCCACGCTGCCTTGAAGATCTCTAATCGGCCAAGGCGGGCCCGTCACCGCTCCGCGAGGTCGTGCAGGAAGTCGATGAGGCCGGCGAAGTACACCTGCTGGTCGTCGTACATGGCCATGTGGCTCCCGTCCGGGCAGTACAGGTAGCGTCCCTGCGGCAGCCGCCCGGCCATCATCTCCATGTGGGCCGGGTCCATGGTGTCGTGCTGCGCGCCGATGACTAGGGTCGGCACGTCGATCGAGGCCAGTTCCTCCGCCCGGTCCCAGTGGGCCAGGCTTGCGTCGGCGCTGATGCCGAGCTCGCTGGGGCCCTGCATGGACACGTAGATGGCCGGGTTGATGTGCGCGAAGCCGCGCACCACCGGGTCGGGCCAGTCCGCGACGGGCATCCGCAGCACGTGATGGACGTAGTGCTGTTCGTTCAGCAGTTCCATGTACCTCGGGTTGTCGGTATCCCCGCTCGCCTCGAGTGACTTGATCTCGGCCAGCGCGCCGGCGTCCATGGCCGGCATCAGCACCTGCTCGGCGTAGGCGTTGTAGGCCGGGACGCTCGACATCATGCTGGAGATGACGAGCCCGCGCAGGTGCTCCTGGTGGTGCAGCGCGTACTCGGTGGCCAGCAGGCCGCCCCACGAATGGCCGAACAGGACGAAGTTCTCCCGGCCGAGTCCCAGCGCCCGCCGGACCTGCTCCACCTCGTCGACGAAGCGGTCGAGGTCCCACAGTGACGGCTCCTCGGGCTGGTCGCTGAAACCCGAGCCGAGCTGGTCGTAGTAGTAGTACTCGATCCCCGCGCCGGGGAGATAGCTGTCGCAGGCCTCCAGGTACTCGTGGGTCGCCCCTGGCCCGCCGTGCAGGAGCAGCACCCGCAGGCCGGGGTTGTTGCCGGTCCGCTTCACCCACACCCGGTAAGGACCCTTGGGCGTGTCTACCGGAATCATCCGGGCACCCCCGCTCAGCACGTCCTCCCGCCCGGAGTTGTCCAGGTACCCGTTCATCGCCCGCGCTCCTCCCGTGATCGGCACCGCACCCGACGGATTATCCCAGCTGGTCAGGCAAGAAGATAAGACCGGGCCAGGCGGATCACCGCCTGGCCCGGCCGTCCGGGGAGCGCTACCTCACCCCGGACACCTCGAGCTCACCCGCGTACGCAGCGGGCAGCTCCCCGGTCGGAGCGGCCGGTGCGGCCGGAGCCGGGATCCGCAGCACCCGCGCCAGCCCGGACGGCAGCCACCAGTTGGCCCGGCCGAACAGGGCGACGAGCGCCGGGACGAGCAGGCAGCGAACGACCACCGCGTCGATCAGGATGCCGGCGCCGAGCCCCGTGGCCAGGATCTTCAGGTCGGTCTGCGGCCCGGTGGACATGGACAGGAAGCTCAGCATCAAGATCGCGGCCGCGCTGGTG
>WNGL01009541.1_pt1 | contig 30759 bp, 30 predicted proteins | sample 5400591 | NCBI WGS metagenome assembly WNGL01 (sample SAMN13153377, study PRJNA577476) | soil metagenome | isolation source: 80 cm soil or saprolite under Garry oak tree replicate 1 | place: USA:California | collected 2016-06-15 | reverse complement strand
GCGAAGCGATTGCGCGGCAGGCCGGTATCGAGAACGGTGACCTTGCGGCGGGCACGGCCGAGCTGCAGGGCGCCGGCGAGACCGGCAAAGCTGCCGCCGATGATGATGACGTCATCCATGGTGATGGGCTCCGTGTTGTGGATGGAGGGGGTTGGGCTGGGCTTGGTGCGCAATATCTCCCGTCGGAATGTGGGATTTTACGATAATCCCTGATTCGAGGTTTGTCTGGAGCACTCTTCGACGGGCGCGGACCAACTGCAACGCGGCCGCAAGGCCGGCATAGCTTCCGCCGATGATGATTACGTCGTACATGGCTAGACTCCTTTCGTGGTTGATGCGCCTCGCGACGCCTGCGCAACCGGTCGCTAGCGTCGCGGCTCCGAGTGCGATGAACTCGCGCCGCTTCATTTCGTCCTCACGGACTTGTGCTCACGACCGGAGGGAAACGCCGGCCCGGTCCTCAGCCCGCTTCGCTCTGGAAGTGGTCTCGACCGGCGGGATTGGGGATGGTCGCCAACGCCTCTTCGTCCTTCGACCTCGGCACGATCCGGAACCAGATGGCGTACATCGCCGGAAGGAAGACGAGCGTGAGCACCGTTCCGGCGAAGGTGCCGCCGATCAAGGTGTACGCGAGGGTCCCCCAGAACACGGAGTGCGTAAGCGGGACGAAGGCAAGGATGGCCGCGAGCGCAGTCAGGATGACGGGCCTCGCGCGCTGAACCGTCGCTTCCACGACTGCTTCGAACGGAGCGAGCCCCTCCTTCAGGTTGTGATGGATCTGTCCGAGCAGGATGAGCGTGTTGCGCATCAGGATGCCCGAGAGCGCGATGAGCCCGACGAGCGCGTTGATGCCGAACGGCTGATGGAAGATCAGCAGCGTCGGAACCACCCCTATCAGACCGAGCGGCGCCGTCGCGAACACCATGGCCATCGCCGACATCGAGCGAACCTGGATGATGATGATGAGCAGCGTCAACGCGATCATGATCGGGAACAGGGGCAGGAGAGCCTTGGTCGCCTTCCCGGATTCTTCGCTCGATCCTGCCTCCTCGATCCGGTACCCCGCGGGAAGTCGATCGATGACCGGACGCAGCTCCTTGAGAACCGCGGTCGAAACGTCCGGGGGTTGCAGGCCTTCGGCGATGTCACCGCGGACGGTGATGGTCGGGGTTCGATCCCGACGACGAATGATCGGGTCCTCCATTCGGAGCTCCACGGTCCCCACTTGAGAAAGAGGCACGCGCTGACCTGCCGACCCGATGAGGGTGAAGTCAGCGATCCTCGCGGGGTCAAGCCGCGTTTCGCCGGCCGAACGAGCTACCACCTGGACCGACCGGATGTCCTCACGGACCTCCGCGATTGGAACACCCCTGAGGAGAAACTGGAGCTGCAGTGAGACGGCGCTCGAGGTCAGCCCGAGAGCCTGCAGCCGATCCTGCTGCAGTGACAAATGGAGCGTCGGGATACGTGCTCCCCAGTCGATGTTCACGGTTCGCATCATGGGGCTCGCCTGCATGATCTTGCGGGCGTCGGCAGCGATCTCGCGCAGCTTGTTCGGGTCGGGGCCAGCGATGCGATACGCGACAGGGAAGGGGGAGGGCGGGCCGAAGACGAGCTGCGTAACGCGAACGCGAGCCTCCGGCGCGAGGCCGTCGGCGGCTACGCGGCGGAGCCGCTCCTTCAACGCATCGCGCTCCGCCTCGTTCCCAGTCAGGACGACGATCTTCGCGAACGACGGATCGGGAAGTTCGGGCGACATCGGGAGGTAGAAGCGAGGCGCGCCTTGACCGATGTACGACGTGACGATCTTCGCCTCTGATTGCTTCGCGAGCCAGTCCTCGACCTTCTTCGTCGCGCCACTGGTTTCCTTGATCGAGCTTCCATAGGGCAACTGGATCTCGACGAGCACCTCCGGTCGATCGGAGGTCGGGAAGAACTGCTTGCGCACGGCCCCCATGCCAAGAATGGCAACGACGAAGGAACCGACGACAGCAGCCGCCACGAGCCACTTTCGATGAATGACACGACCAAGCAGACGGCGGAAGCGATTGTACGTCGGCGTGTTGTAGATGGCGTGCTGCCCGCCTTCGATCTTCTTGATGTCGGGCAACAGCTTGACGCCCAGGTACGGCGTGAAGGCGACGGCCACGATCCAGGACGCGATCAGCGCGATGCCGACGATCCAGAACATGTTGCTCGTGTACTCACCTGCCGTCGATCGCGCGAAACCGTTGGGCATGAATCCAACCGCGGTGACGAGCGTTCCGGACAGCATGGGCGCCGCAGTGTGACTCCACGCGTAGGCGGACGCGGCGATGCGGCTGTTCCCCTCCTCCATCTTCACGATCATCGTCTCGATGGCGATGATCGCGTCGTCGACGAGCAGGCCGAGCGCGAGAATCAACGAGCCGAGCGTGATCCGGTCGAAGCATGACCACGCCGAGCGCCACGAAGAACTTCAACATGAACTCGTCGACGGCCGAGCGAATGTTCACCGCCTGATCGGTGACCTTGGTGAGGCTCATCCCCACGGGGAATCCCGCGTTGATGGTGCCGACCTCCTTGTCGAGGGCGGCCCCGAGATCGAGCCCGTTCCAGCCCTCGCGCATGATGATGCCGAAGAGCAGAGTTGGCTCTCCGTTGTTCCGGACGAGGAAGGTGGCGGGGTCCTCGTATCCGCGCTCGACGCTCGCTACGTCCGACAGCTTGGCGGTGCGTCCCCGCGCCACGATCGGGGTATCCCGGATCTTCTTGAGCTCGTCGAATGCTCCGTCGAGGCGGATGAAGACCTCGGGCCCGCGTGTGTCGATGGAGCCCGCGGGCGTCACGAGATTCTGGCTCGCGAGGGCGGAGAAGATGTCCTGCGGAGAGATCCCGAGGGTTGCGAGGCGATCGTGTGAGAAGGCGACGAAGATCCGTTCGGCCTGTTCACCGATGATGTTGACCTTCTTGACCCCGGGTACGTGGAGCAAACGCTGGCGGAGCGATTCGGCGTCACGGACGAGAGTCCTTTGCGGCTCCCCTTTCGCCTTCAGGGCGTAGAGCGCGAACGTCACGTCGGCGTACTCGTCATTGATGATGGGACCGATGACGCCTGCCGGGAGATGGCGCGCCTCGTCGCCCACCTTCTTCCGCGCCTGGTAGAACTCGTCCTGAACCTCCGACGGTGGCATGTCGTCGCGGAGCTGCAGGAGCGTGAACGCCAACCCCGGGCGCGCGAACGTCTCCGAGCGGTCGTACCAGCGGAGCTCTTGAAGCCGCTTCTCCAGCCGTTCCGCGACTTGATCCTGCATCTCCTGCGCGGTCGCGCCCGGCCACGCGGTGACCACGGTCATGGTCTTCACGGTGAAGGCCGGGTCCTCGGCACGTCCGAGCTTGAAGAACGCGAGGACCCCCGCGATGGAGATCAGGAGGATCGCGAAGAGTGTGACGGAGCGCTCACGCACGGCGAGAGCGGAGAGATTGAATCCGCTCATGGCTTACCCGCCCGGACCTGGGCGCCCTCGTGACCTGAAGCCTCTGCGGCAAGCCGGACTTCCTGCCCCTCGTGGAAGGCGTGCGCTCCCAGCGATACGACGCGATCTCCCTCCTTCAGGCCTTCGCTCACGCTGACGGTGTCGTCGTTGATGCGATGTACCTTGATCGGTCGCCACGTCACCCGCGCGGGCTGATCGACGATGGTCCACACACCCGGGCCGCCGCCGGAGTCGAAGAGGGCGCCGATCGGAACTCGCAGATCGCGTGGGGCTCCGTCTTCAGGCACGACGACCGTGATGGTCGCTCCCAGCGGTGCATCCGCGAGCGGCCCCTCCAACACGTACTTGGCTTGGAAGGTCCTCGTCAGCGGATCCGCCGCGCTCGACAGCTCTCGAAGGTGCGTCGGAACGACCACGCCCGCGCGGCCATAGAGGGCGGCCTGTGCGCTCGACCCGAGAGTTGGCCGCAAGGTCTCCGGCAGTTGGACGACCGCCTCGCGTGGCCCGTGTTGCGCAAGCCGCACAACGGTCTGACCGGCCGCCACGACCTGACCTGGCTCGGCCAGCGTCTCCACGATCACGCCGTCTGCGTCAGTCACGAGCAGCGCGTACGCCGTCGCATTGCGCGCGACCCTGGCTTGAGCCTCGACGGCTTTCAACTGGGCGCGCGCGGCCTCCGCGCTCGCCTTCACACGCTCGTAGGTTGCAACCGGCTCGGCACCGTCGGCGACGAGGTTGCGGTCGCGCGTCTCATCGTCCGTGGCCTGCCCTGCGCGCGCGGCTGCCGCGACGACGGCCTCCTCCTGTGCGTTCAGCGCAAGCCTGAGGTCGACGTCGTCGAGTCGCATCAGCGGCTGTCCTCGACGGACCTGCTGTCCGGAGCTGACGAGGCGCTGCAGGACCTTGCCGGAGACGCGAAAGCTCAGGTCGCTCTGCACTCGCGCGGCGACCGTTCCGGTGAACGAGCGCGTCGGGGAGGCCCCCTTGCTCGCGACGACGGCGATCCGCACCAACGGCGGCTCCGTTCGCGGATCGTTGCTCTTCGGATGGCTGCACCCTGACAGAAGCACGGGCAAGCCGAGAGCGAGGAACGCGGGAAGACGAAGGAAGTGGGCTCTTCCAGAGGACATAGGTACCTCTCCGACGACGAGCTCGACGACAGGGGAGACGGTGTGCTCGCTCATGGGGCCGCCGCGTGCTGATCGCGTCCGGCCGCGTGCTCGAGCCGCGCACGCGCGACGCGTGCGTCGACGCGAGCGTTTATCCACGCGAAACGTGCGCTAGCGAGATCCGTCTCCGCGTCGAGCACATTGCTCGTCGTGGCGCGAGCGTTCGCGAAAAGCGAGCGGGTGACGCGGTGCGCCTCCAACGCGCTCTCGAGCTGCTTATCCGTCGCAACGACCTTCGCGTCCGCAGCCCGGACGGACTCGAAGTACTGGACGACCTCCACGGCGAGCGCGTCTCGGAGTGCGTTGCGCTGTGCGACGAGGGCATCGCCTCGCGCGTCGGCTTCGGACGCGCTGGCGTGCGCACCGGGGATGTCCGTTGGGGTCCACGTGACCGCCACGCCGACGGCCCATGTCGCATGCGACACGGCTTCCGGCGGGAAGAACCGCGGGTTGGGGTTCGCGTACGCCGCGCTGGCGAAGGCCCCCACGGTCGGCACATACGTGGCCCGCGCGACGCTCCCCTGGGCCCGAGCAACCAATGCCGCGGCGTCGAGCTCATGAAGCTCCGCCCGCGTGCGGTAGGCCTCGCTGAGCCATTCGGCCTCGTTGCGCGCGACGGAGTCGAGGGGCGCGTTCACCGCGTCGTGCGTGGTCAGTGACACCGACTCGGAGAGGTGAAGCAGCGTCCGAAGCCGGGTCTCCGCCGTCGCCCGCTGCGCGTCTGCTTCGGCCAGCGTCGCCTCCGCGCTCGCAACCGCGCTGTCGACTCGCAAGGCATCCGCGCGGGAAGCGTTGCCCTGGCTCAGCTGACTCGCCACATCGGTGAGATGGGCGCGCTGATCCGCCACGCCCTTCTTCGCCGCGTCCACCGAGGCGTTCGCGCGAATCCATTCGTAGAAGGCGATCTGTCCCGCGAGGCGCGCGCGAGAGTCGGCGACGACGGTCTCCCACTTCGCGGCGTCTCGCCCGTGCTTCGCCGCGTCCAAGCCTCTCGCGAGCCTGAGAACGTAGTCGGTGAGCGGAAGGATGAGCGTGGCGTCGAGCGCGTAGTTGTCGAGGATGGGCGCGAGCGACACCGGCCCGGTTGACGCGGTCGGGGGCGACACCGTTCCAGCGGGAGCGTCCGTCGCAGCGATGCCGAACGGAAAGAGCGGCGACGGCGTAAAGTCGCTGAGGCGCGTGTACCGCGCGGACACGCCGAGCTTCGGCAGGAACGCGTAGGACGCCTCGTCCACGCGAGCCTGAGCCGCGCCCTGCGTGCTGCGAGCCGCGGCCGCCTCATAGGAAGCTCGCACGGCGCGGTCCGCCGCGCTCGCAGCGGTGAGCTCCTCGGCCCATGCACGCTGACACACGAGCGCAGCGACCGCGCCCGCCGCGATACCGAACGGGACTCTCTTCATGCGCACCGTTAGCCTCCATTTCGGCGCTCGCGGCCGGATTGGCCGGGCTCCTCGACGCGTCGCCACGTCGAGATACGTGTACCTACACTTATCGCAGGCCGTCAAGTCCGGCAGGCGTCCCTTGCGGGGGGAGAGGCTACGCTGAAACGAGGGCGAGGGTCCGCTTCAGGTGCTCACGCAGGTTCTCGACCTGACTGGCGCCGAGCAGGCTCCGGACCTGCTTCTGGCTCTTCTCCCAGAGGGGGAACGCCTCCTCGATGGCCTGCTCGCCCGCCCGCGTGAGCAGCACGATCCGGGCGCGCGCGTCGGCTGGATCGCGCGCCACTCGAAGCAGCCCCGCCTTCTCGAGCGGTCGCACGTTCCGCGTGAGCGTCGTGCGATCCATCCCCAGGACGTCCGCCATCTTGCCCATGTTGGCACCCGCGTCGCCCAATGCGGCGGCGGCGCCGAGCAGGGTGAGCTGTGAGGCCTGCAGGCCGGTGGGCCGCAAGTTCTCGTCGTAGAGTCTCGAGAGGGCGCGCGACGTTCGCCGCACGCGCATGCAGATGCACTCACTCTCCATCGCGCGCGCCGCGCCCCGGAAGGTGACTTTCATACCATGTGTATATGCACGAACGGCCCTGGCGGCAAGATCGCGTCAGTTCTTGGTGCCCTCGCGAGTCCGCGATCGCATGGCCGGTACGACCTCGCGACCGCAGAAGTCGTGCGGGCAGCAGGCGGCCGGGCGACCACGAAAGGAGAATCCTCGCGTGATCTAGGCGACCGCCGCTGCCGCGACGTGCCGGTCCTCGTCCGCGTTGTTCATGGCATCGACAAGGGGCTCGTACCCGGTGATCGCTGCTTCCGGGAAGGCACGCTCCATCGCCGCGCGCAGCGGCGCCGCGGATCGGTGCAGCGGAAGTGAAGGCCGCACGACACGGCTCCGTGTCACCCGTGACGCCGTGACACCTTCCCCCGAACACTGGTACACGGGGGAGGGTTACGACTCGAGGAGGAGCCTCGGCTCGCCCACGTGCACGAGCTCCTCCGAGCACGACATCCCCCGCACCGGCGAGACGTCCGACGAGACCGCCAGAAGCACAGTCTGCTTCAACGCTGAAATCCCGCCCCCGATATGAACCTGCGACTCCCATAACGGAAGCCGGCCACCGACGAATACTGAAGGGCGGTCCTAGGCTTGATCACGAGCTGGAAAAGCGACGGCCCGTGCAAGCTGCTCATCCCACCGTCGGCAGAGCAGTCTCTGGGATTCGGATCGCGCCAGACGAGACCCTCACGGCCGCGATCCGACCGTCGGCCACCTCCCGGTACATAGTCGCCCTGCTCACGCAGAGTCGTTCGGCCGGCCTCGCGGACGGTTAGGAAGCCGGACGTACTCACCGTCCGCTGTGCCTGAAACGTGACTGAGAGGGCCGGTCCGGGCCGATTTGGCCGGTCTGTATCGGAGCCCCCACTTGAGCAGGCGACAGTGATATCGGGCACATCGGTCGCCATCGGATCGGAGCCGACCGTATCGGATCCCGGCGGTGACCCTTCGGGACCAAGGGGTCGCAGGTTCAAATCCTGTCTCCCCCGACTCATAAGGCCGCGAATCCACACGGGAAACTGTGGATTCGCGGCCTTCGCCGTTTACTGTGCGTGACTCGTCTGCAGTCGTTTTCAGCGGCAAGGTTCGCGGGGTTGCGCGCGGTAATGCGACGTGGGGGCCGCGAAGCGACTGGAAGCACGGCGTGCTGAGGCGGGCATCCTCGAGAAACGATCGTCCCGCTTGGTCGCGAGCCAACTCGCAGTGCGTTTCGAAGACGTGGTGTGTTCGGTAGCTACCGCGGGCACCGCACCAGTGTGACCGATGACACGACCGCGATGATCGCCAGAGTGGTTCCGGTTCAGTTCTTCTTCCGGATGAATCTCTCCCAGAACCGGGTGGCGTCCCCGATCCATCCTTCGGCGCTCGTGCCGATGCCGGGTCCGAACCCGTGTCCGAGCCCCGGATACGTGCGGTACTCGACCACCGTTCCGGCTCGACGCAGCGCCGCCACGCGCCTCTCCATGGCCGACGGAGGAGCAATGCCATCTTGCTCGCCGACGACCACGAACGTCGGCGGCTCGTGGGACGAATGGTCCGAGTGCCCCGTGTACGCCATCACGACGGCGGTGGGCCTCGGAAGATCGCTGCCGCCATACGCCGCCACGCCGTGCGACCCGATCGCGGCCGCCATCCTTGCGCCGGCCGAGCTGCCCCAGACAGAGTAATTCGAGGTGCTGACGCCGAGCATCTTCTCGTTGTCGAAGATGTACGAGAGCGCGGCAGCCAGATCCTGGGTGGCAACCTCGGCCCCGCGTCCGGCTCGATACCTGAGGACGAACGCGTTGTATCCCCTGCGGCTGATCTCTGCGGCGTAGGGAAAGCCCTCGTGCACGCTGCCGACGTACGAGAATCCGCCGCCCGGACAGATCACCGCGAACGGCGCGCCGGCCTTCCCCGAAAGAAGAACAGGCCCGTCAGCTCTCGAGAGGGCTGCTTCTGCGTTCGCGCCCCGGCGTAGAACCGGTAGAACACGGTCTTGCCGCCCGCGACATCGTCAATCATGCGATTGAGCGCGCTCGTCACCGTCTCTGGATCGACATGGCTGTGGTACGGGAGCAGCGAGCCGATGTCCGTCAGGGGCATGCGGTCGTCGTACGCCCGGTCGTCCCACGGCAACAGCAGCGCGCCGAATCCCGCAAACGCCGGGTGGTTCAGGAGGTCTCGCAGCGTGCTGCGAGGGGTGAGATGGCTACTGCCCGGTCTTCCGGCCACCTCGATCTCCCTCGTCCGTCCACGAACGGGCGGCAGCATGAGCAACGACACGATGATGGCGGCGCCGGCGCCGCCCCTGGTGACGCGTGGATTCACGGCGCCTTCGTCGCAAGCTCCCTCGCGACCTCGATGAAGAGGCGCAAGGGTCCCGAGCGCTGCGCCCGGCTCGGGAAGTAGAGGAAGAACCCGGGGACGGTCGGCGCGTACTCCTCGAGCACGCGCACGAGCCGCCCCGTGCGCAGCTCCTCCTTCAGGGCGGGCTCGAAGGCGTAAGCGAGCCCCAGCCCCTGCTCCACCAGCGCCAGCGTCAACCGGCGGTCGTTCGTCACGACGCTGCCTCGCACCGGCACACGCCAGTTCCTGCGGCCGCGCTCCAGCTCCCAGGCGAACAGCGCCCCGCTCGACGGGATGCGGAAGGTGAAGCATTCGTGCCGCAGCAGGTCCTCGGGGCGCCGGGGCCCGCTCCGACGCTCGAGGTACGAGGGCGCCCCCACCACGACGAAGCGAAACGCGCCGGTCAGCCGCACCTGCACCATGTCCCGTCGCGGAAGGTACCCAGCACCGGCGTGACCACGTAAGGCACCGCGACCTCCGGCACGGTGAGCTTCAGCCGACCCACCGCCTCCCCCGGCTGCGCCGCCACCTCTTGCAGCGAGGCGAGCGCCTGGCCGAGGCCCGGCCCTGCGCCTTCGAGCAGCCGCCGTCCTGCGTCCGTGAGCGCCACCACGCGGGTCGTGCGGGTGAAGAGCACGACGCGCAGCTGCTCCTCGAGCTGACGCACGGACTGGCTCACGGCCGCCGGCGAGACGCCGAGCTCTCGCGCCGCCGCGCTGAAGCTCTTCCGGCGGGCCGCGACAAGGAAGGTCTGGAGCTGGGGCAGGAGCGTCGTCTTCATGGAGAGGGTCGGGGTGGGCCACGTGGCCCCGCTTCGCCGCCCATCGAGAGTACCGCATCGGCGGCGGTCGATCTTCAAGCGCAGCTTACAAGCCCATCGATCTCCCGGCGCCTACCTCGCTGCCGACGCGACCGCTACTGTTGTCGGGTCGTTGCGGAGCCACCGGTCGAGCCCGCCGGACACCGCGCCACGCACGAAGGGACGGCAAGACCATGACGGCACAGAGCCCCTCCATGACTCTCAACAACGGCGTGCAGATGCCGGCACTCGGGCTCGGCGTCTTCCAGAGCCCGCCGGCCGAGACGGCGGGGGCGGTCGAAGCCGCCCTTGCGACGGGCTACCGGCTCATCGACACCGCGGCCGCGTACGGGAACGAGCGCGAGGTCGGGGAGGGCATCCGGCGCTCCGGGCTTCCCCGCGACCAGGTGTTTGTCGAGACGAAGGTCTGGATCAGCGACTACGGGTACGACGCCACGCTGCACGCGTTCGACAAGAGCGCTCGGAAGCTCAGCGTCGACCAGCTCGACCTGCTGCTCCTTCATCAGCCGCTGCCGTCGGCGTTCGACCGTACGCTCGAGGCGTACCGGGCCCTCGAGAAGCTCCTCGCGGACGGCAGGGTGCGCGCGATCGGCGTGAGCAACTTCATGCCCGAGCACCTCGAGCACCTCCTCGGCGCGGCCTCCGTGGTTCCTGCCGTGAACCAGATCGAGGTGCACCCGTACTTCCAGCAGACCGCGCTTCGGCGCGTGCACGCGGAGCACGGCATCGTGACGCAGGCCTGGTCGCCGATCGGTGGCATCACCTCGTACAGGGGCCTGGAGAAGAAGTCGTTCGCGGACCCGACGCTGCTCGAGATCGCCCGCCAGCATGGCAAGTCGGCGGCCCAGGTGATGCTCCGGTGGCATCTGCAGGAGGGCCGTTCGGCGATCCCGAAGTCGGTGAAGCCCGCCCGCATCGCCGAGAACTTCGCCGTCTTCGATTTCACGCTCACGCCGGACCAGGTCGCCGCCATCGACGCGCTCGACACCGGGGTCCGCGGCGGGCCGGAGCCGGACAGCATCACCCTCGAGAAGTACGGCAAGGCGATCCCCGAGGCATGAGGCCCACGAACGCCGAGTAAAGGAGCGGAGATGAGCGGAGACATGGACAGGGAAAACATCGCGGGCAAGGTGGTGGTCATCACCGGCGCCAGCAGCGGGCTCGGCGACGCGACCGCTCGCCATCTCTCCGAGCGTGGGGCGACCGTCGTGCTCGGCGCGCGCCGCATCGACCGCCTGAACGCGCTCGTCGACGCGATCACGAGGGGCGGCGGGAAGGCGCTCGCCGTCGCCACCGACGTTACTGACGCGGCGCAGGTCCAGCGCCTCGTCGACACGGCCGTCGAGCGGTTCGGGCGCATCGACGTCCTGCTCAACAACGCGGGGCTGATGCCGCACTCGCCGCTCGAGCGGCGCAAGATCGGCGACTGGGACCGGACGATCGACGTCAACATCAAGGGAGTCCTCTACGGCATCGCGGCCGCGCTACCCCACATGCAGCGGCAGAAGAGCGGCCACATCATCAACGTCTCGTCGGTCGCCGGCCACACGGTCCGTCCGGCGGGAGCGGTCTACTCCGCGACGAAGACCGCGGTGCGCGTGATCTCGGAGGGGCTTCGCCAGGAGGTGAAGCCCTGGAACATCCGGACGACGATCATCTCGCCGGGCGCGGTCGCGACGGAGCTCCCGCAGAGCGTCACCGAGCCGGACGTGGCCCAGGGCATCGCGCAGTTCTACGAGGAGTACGCCATCCCACCGTCCTCGTTCGCTCGCGCCGTCGCCTTCGCGATCAGTGAGCCCGAGGACGTCGACGTCAACGAGATCCTCTTCCGCCCGACACGGCAGGCGCTGTGATGAGCACGTTGGAACGCAAGAACGTGGTCGGACGCCGCTCATTCCTGGTGTCGGCGGGAGCGCTCGCCGCAACGCCTCTCCTCGGTGGTGCGGCCACAAAGGCTCCTGCGCAGCAGGCGGCGCAGAGCAGGACTCCCGCACCGAACGCGGCGGGACGGCGGAGGCTGGGATCCCTCGAGGTCTCCAGCGTCGGGCTCGGCGTCCAGAACATGAGCCGCACCTACCAGACGACGATCCCGACCCGACCCGAGATGCTGAACATCATCCGGACCGCGTTCGACCGGGGCGTCACCTTCTTCGATGCAGCCGAGGCGTACGGCCCACACGAGGTCGAGCGCATCCTCGGCGAGGGGGTCGCGGCGTTCCGAGACAAGGTCGTGATCACCTCCAAGTTCGGCTGGAACATCGACCTCGAGACGGGCGAGCGGCGGCCCGGCCTCAACAGTAAGCCCGAGCACATCAAGCTCGCCGTCGAAGGGATGCTAAAGCGCCTGCGGACCGACCGGATCGACCTCCTGTACCAGCACCGGGTCGATCCCGAGGTGCCGATCGAGGACGTCGCCGGGGCCGTGAAGGACCTGAAGCAGCAGGGAAAGGTGCTGCACTGGGGCCTCTCGGAGATGGGGCTCAAGACGCTGCGCCGGGCTCACGTGACGCTGCCGGTCACCGCCGTCCAGAACGAGTATTCGATGCTCTGGCGCGGACCCGAGAAGGAGGTCCTTCCGACGTGCGAGGAGCTCGGGATCGGCTTCGTGCCGTGGAGTCCGCTCGGCGTCGGGTTCCTCACGGGAGCGGTCGACGCGAACACGCGGTTCGCGCAGGGTGACATCCGCGGCGTCGAGTCCCGCTTCTCTCCGGAGAACCTGCCGCAGAACCTGGCGCTGGTCGCGCTGCTCGGGCGCTGGGCTGAGCGGAAGCGGGCCACGCCCGCACAGATCGCGCTGGCCTGGCTCATGGCGCAGAGGCCGTGGATCGTGCCGATCCCCGGGACGACGCAGATGCCGCACATGCTGGAGAACATCGGCGCCGCTGACGTGCGGCTCACGTCGAGCGAGCTCGCCGAGCTGAATGGAGCCGTGTCGGCAGTCCAGATCCGTGGCGCCCGGCTCCCGGATCAGGTGCTGGTCTTCTCGGGGGTGGAGGCGCCCCCGAAGAAGTGAGCCGAGGGACCTCATGCCAGAGCGGAGATACGAAATGAACAAGCGCCAATTGGGAAAGAGTGGACTCGAGGTCTCGTCGATCGGTTACGGCGCCATGGGCCTCAGCCACGGTTACGGGCCGGCCATCGACAAGCAGCAGGCGGTCGCGCTCCTCCGCGCGGCGTTCGAGCGTGGCGTGACCTTCTTCGACACCGCGCAGATCTACGGACCCTTCACGAACGAGGAGGTCGTGGGCGAGGCGCTCGCGCCGTTCCGCGAGGACGTGGTGATCGCGACCAAGTTCGGCTTCGCCTTCGACGCCGACGGGAAGACGACCGGTGCGCTCGACAGCCGGCCCGAGTCCATCCGCCGGACGACGGAAGGCTCGCTGAAGCGTCTCGGCGTCGAGACGATCGACCTGCTCTACCAGCACCGCGTCGACCCGAACGTCGCGATCGAGGACGTGGCGGGGACCGTGAAGGAGCTGATCGCCCAGGGGAAGGTCAGACACTTCGGGCTCTCCGAGGCCGGCGTCGGGACGATCCGGCGCGCGCATGCGGTGCACCCCGTCGCGGCCGTTCAGAGCGAGTACTCGCTGTGGTGGCGTGAACCGGAGGAGGCGGTGCTGCAGGCGTGCGAGGAGCTCGGTATCGGCTTCGTCCCCTTCAGTCCCCTGGGAAAGGGGTTCCTTACCGGGAAGATCGGCGACACGACGAAGTTCGAAGCGGGCGACCTGCGTGGCACGACGCTCCCGCGCTTCACGCCCGAGAACATCAAGGCGAACCAGGCGTTCGTCGACTTCGTCAAGGAGGTCGCCGCGCGGAAGCAGTGCACGCCAGCGCAGATCGCGCTCGCCTGGGTCCTCGCGCAGAAGCCCTGGATCGTGCCGATCCCCGGGACCACGAAGCTGCACCGCCTCGAGGAGAACCTCGCCGCGGTGAACGTCGAGCTCTCACCCGACGACCTCCGCGACATCGACGACGCGGCGTCCCGGATCACCGTTCAGGGCGTTCGCTATCCCGCGCACATGCAGTCGATGATCGACCGCTGAGCGGGGACGAAACCGAACCGGCCCCGCCAAACAGTGTTCTGACGGGGTGAACGTGAGGAGCTCCAGATGAGAAGCGCGATCTTGAAGGCCACCCTTTGGGCGGCGGTGGGAGGTCTCATGGCTCGCGACGTGAAGGCGGCGGACTACAAGACGAACCCGTTCACCTTGGTCTACGACGGTGCGATCACCAGGAATGAGCCCGGCAAGGTCAACATCCATCCGGTCACGTACAAGCTCGATGGCCTGGATATCTCGGCCAACGTCTACGCGCCGGCAAACTACGACCCGTCGAAGCGTTACCCGGCGGTCGTCGTGGCGCACCCGAACGGCGGCGTGAAGGAACAGGTCGCGGGCCTCTATGCCCAGCGCCTCGCGGAGCAGGGCTACATCACGATCGCCGCCGATGCGGCGTACCAGGGCGCGAGCGGCGGCCAGCCGCGCAACGTGGACAAGCCCGCCCACCGCATCGAGGACATCCACGGCATGGCGGACTTCATCGCCCGGTATCCGGGTGTCGACAGCAAGCGTCTGGGCCTGTTCGGCATCTGCGGTGGCGGCGGCTACTCATTGAAGGCGGCGCAGACGGACAAGCGCTTCAAGGCCATCGCAACCTTGAGCATGTTCAACTCGGGGCGAGTGCGTCGCAATGGCTACAACGACTCGCAGCTGTCCACCATCCAGGTGCGCCTTCAGCAGGCGTCGGGCGCCCGCACGCAGGAGGCAGCCGGCGGGGAGATCCTCTATTCAGGCGATGCCAACCTGACCGATGAGCAGATCGCCAAGTTGCCGTTCGACCTGTACCGGCAGGGCTACGAGTACTACTGGAAGACGCACGCGCACCCCGGCTCGACGTTCAAGTACACGACGAGCAGCCTTCTGGATCTCATGAGCTTCGATGCCACCGACCGACTCGAGCTGCTCGACAAACCCTTGCTCATGATCGCCGGCAGCAAGGCCGACAGCCTGTACATGACCGAGGATGCGTTCGCCAAGGCCACCGGCACGAAGGACAAGGAGCTCTTCAAGATCGACGGCGCCACGCACATCGAGACGTACTGGGTTCCCAGGTATGTGGACGCCGCCATGAACAAGCTGACGGAGTTCTTCGGAAGGTCCCTCAGGAAGTGACGCTCATGCGGACGCGACCCTTTTCCTCGTCGAGTCGGCTGTGGCTCGTCGCGGCGCTCCTCGGGGCGAGCGCTTGCGTGAGAGCCGCGCGAAGCGACGCGCCGGCCTCCGCGCTGCCGGGACCGTCCGCGCTGGTGCTCCAGGAGCAGGGGAGCTTCGCCGTGGGCGGGACGATCGTGACCAGCCCTGGCACATTCGATCCGCACCATCCGTCATCGGAGGGTGGGACGCTCCATGGCGACCACGCGTACGTCTTCTACCAGGTCCCGGTCGAACCGCGGCGATTCCCCCTGGTGTTCTTGCACGGCGCCGGCCAGTTCTCGAAGACGTGGGAGACCACGCCCGACGGGCGCGAAGGATTCCAGACCCTCTTCCTGCGTCGCCGATTCCCGGTGTATCTGCTCGATCAACCGCGCCGTGGTAACGCGGGGCGCAGCACCGTTCCCGCCACGATCACAGCGACCCCCGACGATCAGATCTGGTTCGGGATGTTCCGCTTCGGCATCTGGCCAGACTACTTCCCTGGCGCGCAGCTCTCGCGAGACCCCGAGGCGCTGAACCAGTTCTTCCGCTCGATGACGCCGAACGGGTCCCTTCGACGCGGAGGTGACCTCGCGCGCCGTTTCAGCGCTGTTCGACCGGATCGGCCCTGGCGTCCTCGTCACCCACTCTCAAGGCGGCGGCCCGGGATGGCTGACCGCGATGAAGAACCCGAACGTGCGCGCGGTCGTCGCCTACGAGCCTGGCAGCGGCTTCGTGTTCCCGGAAGGCGAAGTGCCTCCCGCCATGCCCTGTCTCACCGGCCCACTCGAGGGCGTCGGCGTGCCGCTGTCGCAGTTCATGGGGCTCACGAAGATCCCGATCATCGTGTACTTCGGGGACAACATCCCGGAGGAGCCGTCGAAGAACCCGGGCCAGGACAACTGGCGCGTTCGAATCGCGATGGCGCGGCTGTGGCGCGACGCCGTCAACCGGCACGGGGGCGACGTCACGCTCGTTCATTTCCCGGACCTCGGGATCCGCGGGAACACGCATTTCATGTTCTCGGATCTCAACAACCTCCAGATCGCGGACTTGCTCTCGAGGTTCCTCGCAGAGAAGCGGCTGGACTGATGACGAAGCGAGGGCTGGGAGGTGCACACATGCGAACGACGCTGACCAGCATTCCGGCGTGGGCGCTGGGCGCGGCTCTCCTCGCGCTCGGGTGCGTGCATGGGAAGGCGAATTCGATGAATGCGGACCTCGCAACGGAGGGGTTGAACCCCAAGCAGCAGCGGATCGTTCCCATCGCCGCGTTCACCGCCAAGGGCGACCTGCCGAGGCTCCGGAAGGCGCTGGGCGATGGACTGGATGCGGGCTGGACGATCAACGAGGTCAAGGAGGTCCTCATTCAGATGTACGCGTACGCTGGGTTCCCCCGCAGCCTCAATGGGCTCGCCACCTTCAGCGAGGTGCTCGAGGCACGGCAGCGGAGCGGGATATCGGATGAGCTCGGCCGCGAACCGAGCCCCAGGCCTGCCAACCAGAGCAGCGTCGAGCTCGGCGCCGAGGTGCTGACGAAGCTGACCGGCGCGCCCTCAACCGGCCGCCCTGGCGAGTTCTCGCCCGCCATCGACACCTTTCTCAAGGCCCATCTCTTCGGAGACATCCTGGCCCGCGACAACCTGGATCTCCAGAGCCGGGAGATCGCGACGATCTCGGCGCTCGCCACGCTCGAAGGCGTGAATCCGCAGTTGGCGTCGCACTTCAAGGCGGGCCGCAACACGGGCCTCACCGGCGCCCAGCTGGAGCACCTGATCCGCATCATCGACGGCGAGGTCAGCAAGGAGCGGGGCGCCAACGCCCGCGCCGTCCTGGCCGAGGTCAACCGCAACACGCCGGCTGAGCCGCTGCACCCGTCAATGGGCGCACGCGGAGGAGCGGGTTCGATCGCGCGGGCGACGATCAGTGTCCGGCGAACCCGGGAGCAGCCCAAGGAGACCGCGCCGGCGGAGCACTTCACCGGTACGGCGCACGTCCAGCGAGTGCTCCAGGCCGACGCGCCGGCACGCGTGACGGCCGGCGTCGTCACCTTCGAGGCCGGTGCGCGAACCGCGTGGCACGCCCACCCGCTCGGCCAGATCCTCGTCGTGACAGCTGGACGCGGCTGGGTGCAGCAGTGGGGAGAGGCGCCGCAGGCGATCGCAGAGGGCGGCGTGGTGTGGATTCCTCCCGGCGTCAAGCACTGGCATGGCGCCGCGGCGACTGCGGCGATGACCCATCTGGCAGTCCAGGAGCAGCTCGGTGCCCATGCGGTTCACTGGATGGAGCAGGTGAACGATGAAGAGTACCAGGCAGCCGAACGCGCGCAGTGAGCGGGGCGCTGTGCATCGCCGGGTGACGGCACGGCGACCGGCAGCGAGACGTCGCACTGCCGGGAGCCCCTACGTCATCTGCCACATGGCGCCCGCGGTCGACGGCCGGATCGTCACGCGCGACTGGCCGCTGGTCACCGGGCTCACGGCCGAGTACGAGCAAACCGCCGCCACCCTGCGCGGTGATGCCTGGATCATCGGGCGCGTCTCGATGGAGCCCTACGCGGGCAAGGCGACGTTGCCGGCGAGCCGCGAGCGCCTGCCGCGGACCGACTTCGTCGCGCGGGCTGACGCACCGTCATACGCCATCGCCGTCGATCCGGCGGGAAAGCTGCGCTGGAAGTCCGGGTCCATCGACCAGGACCACATGGTGACCGTGCTCACCGAGCGCGTGTCGGATCGGTATCTCTCGTTCCTCCGGGCGCGCGGGGTGTCCTACCTGTTCGGCGGGCGCGATCGCGTCGATGTGCAGGCGGTCCTCCGCAAGCTGCGCGGGCACTTCGGGATCCGCCGGCTGCTCCTCGAGGGCGGCGGCAAGATCAACGGCTCGTTCCTCGCTGCGGACGCCATCGACGAGCTCTCGCTGCTCATAGCGCCGGTGGCCGATGGGACCCTCGGCACCCCGACCCTGTTCGACGCGGGCCCGCGCGGCGCGACGAGGCGCTTGGAGCTCCTGTCCACCGAGCGACGCCGCGGCGGATTCCTGTGGGTCCGGTATCGCGTGCGGCACGGAGGGAAGTGACGCCATGGCATCGAATCGAAACACGAAACCGGACGGCGCACCTTCCTCCTGTCGGCGGTGCGCTGGCGGCCGTTCCGCTCCTCGGTGGCTCGGCCGCACCGGCCCCTTCGCAGCGGGATGAGCCGGGCACGGCTCCAAGCGGACGCAAACGGACGTAAACGGCTGCACCGGGCTCGTACCAAACGTACCAAGCCCAAGCTTCGTCTTCTCGCTGGGTTACGACCGCGGCGCAAGGTAGCGGTCCCGGCGCCCTTGGTACACCGCCGTGCAACCCACCGAGACGTCAGGAGAAAGACAGTGGAGGCGCCGGGAATCGAACCCGGGTCCGAAAGACGCTACGTCACAGCACTACGAGCGTGTCACCTTGACCCAGGTGCCGGGTACGGCTGCCTCGTTTGGTCTTTCACCTGAAAGGAACAAGGCGATCCTTTCAGACGGCATCCCTCGTCTTGCGCCACACCCGGTACCAGGAAGATCTTCCGGGGTGACGGCTGAGCTCTCGAAGTCTCAGCAACATGACCATCGCTAGGCTGCGGCGGCGGACATGTTGATCATGGGCTCGTTGGCACATGAACATTGGTCGGCTTTTAACGAGGCCTGCTGACCAACCTCGGCTCGCGCTACGACTTCACGATCCTCCGTCGAAACCAGTTCGCCCCCAGAAGATCTGCGAACTTGCACCCTTTGTAAGCGCTTGGGACGGGTAGTCAAGCGCTGGGTGGCGGTGGTCCCCCTTGACCCCTCACCCCAGCCCTCTCCCCTGTCAGGGGAGAGGGGGTGTTGGCTGAGGGCCTCCTGCGGCCTTTGGTCGCTCCCTTCGCTCGGGGGGTGGCTTGGGACCTTGGAGGGCCCACGATGGAAGTAGGCGGTCGGACTGGAGCTTGGTTGATCGGCCGTCGGGGGGAGGGGGCCGTGCGCGTTCGGGTCGGTTCCGTGCTCCTCGCACTATCGCAGGAGGAGGGGCCGTCGGAGCTGGCCCGCGAGCTTCGCGGCGCCGGTCTCGACGCGATGGAGGCCTCGCCGGGGAGTCCGCCCGACCTGGAGGGCATCGACGTGATGGTGGTCGATGCGCGGCTGCACCCGTGGCGTCCCGCCTGGCTCGGCAACGAGCATCGCCACCCCGGGCTGCAGGTCATCATCGCCAGCGACGAGGCAGGCCTGCCCGCCGCCGTGCGGGCGCTGCGGGACGGCGCGTCGGATCTGGTCGTCTTCCCGCTCGCGGCCGGCCACCTCCACGACGCAGTGGTGCGCGCGCTGGCGCGCCGCGATGGGAGCGCGATCTCGGACCGCACGCCGGAGCAGGCGCGCTGGTCGGAGATGGGCCGCCTCGCGGGCGGCCTCGCCCACGAGCTCGCGAACCCGCTCGCCATCATCCTCTCGGGGCTGACCAGCCTCGAGGACGCCCTGGCGACGGTCGCGCCGGCGATCCCGTTCACGGCGAGCGACGCTCGCGTCCGACCCGGCGGCGGTGTCCTCGACCGACGTGGCGGAGGCGGTCGCGATGGCCCTGCGGGTGGGCCGGGCAGAGATCGCCAACCACGTGCAGGTGACCGTCGAGGTGCCCGCCGGCGTGACGGCCGTGGCGAGCCCCGGCTCGCTGGCGGAGGCGCTCCTCAACGTGCTGCGCCGGGCCGCCCAGGCCGTCGAGGCCTCCGGCCGGCGGCGCGGCGCGGTGCGGGTCCGCGCCGGCCAGCAGGGCGACGAGGTGCTCATCGAGCTGGAGGACGACGCCGCCTCCGCTGGAGACCTTGGCCTCCGGCACCTCGCGGCCTGGCTGCCGTCCGGCCTCGCGCCGGGCCCGGGGGCCTATGCGCTCATCGCCGCGCGCGACCTCGTCGAGCGGCAAGGAGGCACCCTGTCGGCCGAGCCGGCGATGAGCGGCGGCACGGTGATCCGCATCGCGCTGCCCGCGATCACCGCCACGCACCCGGACGCGCATACACCGTGACGAGCGGCACCTCGTCGAGCGTCACCAGCGCGACGGGAGCCGGCGCCGCCGGGAAGGCGCCGGCGCCCGGGGCGGGCGGCCGGAGCGCGCTCCAGGTGCGGAACTCCTTGTCCCGGAACTCCTGGTGGAAGTGCCACAGCACCACGTCGGCCTCCTCCGGCCCGTTCGCCCAGCGCAGGTCCGGGCGGAGCCGGCCATCGCGCTGCCAGGCGCGCACGGCGAGGTAGGCGGTCTCCTGCCACCACACGCGACCGCCCGGCGCGGCGTGCGCGTTCAGCTCGTCGAGGGCTCCCACCGCAGCGTCGCCCCAGTACTGGCGCTGCATGCCGAGCGACGCCGCCCCCGGCGCGCCGCCGGCGAGCTCGTTGTACGCCGCCGTGCCGTACGGGTGGACGTGGGCGACCGCCCAGCCCGCCGGCACCAGCGCGACGAGCGCGAGCGCCGCCGTGACCGCCCCCGCCCGCGCCGGCCAGAGCGCGCGGCCGCAGGAGACGAGCGCGCGCGCGCCGAGCAGCGCCAGGAAGGGCATGGCGGCGAGCCAGTGCTTCACACCGCCGAAGTGCGGGACGGTGGGCCACGCGATGAGCGCGAGCGGGAAGAGCGCGTTCAGGAGGAAGAGGAGCTCGTCGGACGAGCAGGAGGACGGGGTTCGCCCTTCGACTCCGCCCGGCTGCGCCGGCCTACGCTCAGGGCGAACGGGTGACAGCCCGACGGACGACCACAGACGCCAGGCGCCGTGCGCGAAGCCGCCTGCATAGATTCCCAGCACGGCGGCGGGCACGGTGAGGGCGGTCACGACGAAGGGGTAGGCGACCGGGAACGGAGGATCGCGCAGGACCACTCCCAGATACTGCCAGCTGTAGTTCTCGTGCTCGAGGTGGAAGGCGACGTACGCCCCGAGGCGCGCGGCGGTGTCGCGCCAGAGCCAGGGCCAGCTGGCGACCAGGACGAGCGGACCGAGGAGCAGCATGGCCGGGAAGGCGAGCGGGAAGCGCGCCTCGGCAGGAAGCGCTGCGCGGCGCCCGGCGAGCAGCCGCACCGCCCCCCAGTGAAGGGCGAGGAGCGGTGGCAGGAACCAGGCGTTGTGCTTCACGGAGAGCGCAACGCCGAAGACGAGTCCGGCCAGCGCGGCCCGGCGGAGTGCCGTGCCGCAGTCGCGCGCCGGGCGCAGGCTGTGGCGATAGGCGAGGACGGTTGCGAGCCAGAGGGCGCAGGCGGGCAGGTCGAGCGCCGCGGGATGGCCATGGTAGAAGTGGCGCGGCACCATCCAGAAGAGGGCGGGGGCGAGGAGCGCGCCGCCGAGGCCGGCCAGCTCGGAGCCGGCCAAGGCGAGGAGCGCCGAGACGAGTGCGCCGAAGAGAAAGGCGCCGCAGCGCGCGCCTTGCAGGTGGCCCGTCCAGCCGAGCCGTTCCGCCAGGAGGGCGTGCGTCGCGCCGTAGACCGTCTTCGCGAGTGCCGGGTGCTCGCGGTTCACCTCGAAATGCCGGTCGAGGTCCCGGATCGCGCGAGCCGGGGAGCGCGCGAGCTCCGCCCAGAACGATGCGTAGGACTCGCCGGCCACGAGGTAGATGGCCTCGTCGCGGCCGATGCCCTGGGCGGGCGCGGTGGCCGCGAGCAGCGCGAAGGTGAGGAGCGCCCACACCATCGCCAGGAGCACTGGCCCTCTCCCCGACCTCGTCACGTTGCCTCCTCTCCCTCTCCCCCGACGGGGGAAAGGGAGGCTTGCCTCCCGCAAGGGGTGAGGGCTGGGGTGAGGAGGCCCGGTCGGTCGAAAGGTCTCGTCACGGCAGCATGTACGCGTCGAGGCAGAGCGGGCGCGGGCCGGGGTCGCGCGTCGAGAGGGTGAGCGTCACGCGCGCGGTGGCGCCGGCGGACGGGTGCGTGATCACCTCGAAGCGGTGCCAGCCTGGCACGCCCGCGGGCTCCGCCAGCGCGAGCGGGCGCTCGCCGCCGACCTCCACGCCGACCTCCACCGGCTCCTCACCACCGAGGGAGGCCTCGCCCACGATGCCGGTATGGCCACGGAGGGTGCGGCCGAGCGGCACCGCGTCGAAGGCGAGCCGGAGCGCCGCGGCGCCTGGCGAGGGCTCGATGGCGAGGCAGGTCCGCGGGAGGCCCTCCACCTCGCGCACGTGGCGCAGCACCGACGGACCTCCCCTTCCCGGGCAGCGGAAGCCGCCGGAGGCCGGGACGCAGCGAGCTTCACCCCAGGTCACGGAGGCTCCCTCCAGCCGGTCGGGCAGGAAGGCCAGCGGGAGGACGGGCTCGGCGAGCGCGAGCGGGGTCAAGGCCAGGGCGCCGAAACGAGCGGTCGCGCCCGGGGCGACGGCCCTCCCGCGCAGGTCGCGCTCGACGTCGCCCGCCGCGCCGGGCGCGCGGGGCAGCGCCAGCAGCCACAGCCTGCGCAGGCCTGGCAGGTCCTCGCCCGTCAGCCGTGGGAAGGCGAGCACCGGGAGCGCCGGCGGCAGCACCGCCCGCGCCCGCTCGGCCCACCACGGCGCCAGCACGACCGCGTCCCCGGCCCGCGCCTCGCGGGCGAGGTGCGCCGCGGCGGCCTGCCAGTCGTCGGAAGTGGGGAGCCGCCGCGGGAGGGTGGCCTGGAACGAGAGCCCGTACAGGCCGAGCGCGGCGATGAGGATGGCGAAGAGCACCGCTGCCGCGCGTCCCGGAGGACGGCCCTCGGCAGCCATGGGCGGGACCGCGCCCTTCACGTTCCCGCTACGTCTTCGCCAGCCGGATGCGCCGCTCGCTCTTGTCGCGGTCGAACGAGCAGAGGTCAGCCTCGGGGCTGGCCGGCAACGAGGGCGACCAGGACGGATGCATGGCGCAGCGCGCGTCGTAGCAGTGGTGCAGGTCCCACATGTGCCCGATGGCGTGGATCGACTCGCGCGCGAGCCGCTTCCGCCACGCGTCGATCGAGGCCTCGGTCACGCCGCGCTCGGGGAAGCGCGAGGTCGAGACCACCGCCTTCTCACCGCCGTACTGCGCGAAGCTCCAGCAGGGCGGCTCGCCGAGCGGCCCGGCCTGCAGCGCCAGCGGCACGCTCGTGAGGTAGAGGACCTTGTCGTCCGCGAAGGTCTTGATGGCGTCGACCTCCGCCACGAGCTTCACCGCGTCGTAGCGGCCGTCGTCCTCCTCGGCCTCGGGCGGCAGGGGACGTTCCCCGGCGTACTCGGTGCCGAGGCCGAAGGCCGTGTAGAGGGTCTTCGAGAGCGCGGCGAGGTCCCCGGCGTCGAACGGCTCCAGCGTGACGATGCGGATCACTTCTTCTTTCCTCGCGCCGCAGCGGGCTTCCTGGCGGGCGCCTTCGGGGCGGGCTTCTTCTTCTCGGGCTTGGACTTCACCTTCGCCTTCGGCTCCGGCTCCGACTTTCGCTTCGCGGCCCGCGCGTCCGGCTTCTTCACCATCTTCGCGGCGGCCTTGTTGGCCGCGGCCGGCTTCGAGGGAACTGGCTTCGTCGGAGGCGGCTTCGAGGCGCGGGCGGGCGGTGACGGCTTCCCGGCCGCAGGAGCTGGCTTCTTCCGCGCGCCGGCGGCGGGCTCGAGGCCCTCGTCGCCCTCGTCGCCGGCAGGCGGGCGCTCCGCGTCCTCGTCGTCGTCCTCGTCGTCGGAGGCCGCAGCGAAGCCGGAATCGGGCAGCGGAATGTCGTCGGCCGAGGGGATGGCGGGCAGGGCGCCCGCCTCGTCGCCCAGGATCGCCGCGGGCGCGTCCTCTCCAGCGGCCGCAGGGGCGAGCGCGTCTCCCAGCCCGAGGTCGATGCCGAGGTCGTCGAGCCCCAGGTCCTCGTCGTCGGTGCGCACCACCTTCCGCCGCGGGCGCGACGGCAACTCGACCGGCTTGGGCGGCGGCTTCAGCTTGAAGCTCACGCCTGGCGGCGGCATGAGCGCGTAGTCGATGTAGTCCTCGGCCAATGCCGGCGGAACGGCCAGCGAGACCGCGATCTCGTGCACGAGCAGGTGGCGCGCGTTGTCGTACTGCTCGCGCTCCTTGGCCGGCAGGGGGCGAATGCGCGAGAGCGAGTGGAGGCCCTTCACCACCTCGGCCACGCCCAGCACCCCGCCCGCGATGAGCCGATCGGCGTTGTCGCGGTGGCGGACCTTCCAGTCGAGCTCGGGGTCGTCGTACTGGGCGGCGAGGTAGTGGAAGACGCCCTCGATCTGCTCTCCGCTCGCCACCTTGCGCAGGCCGATGGTGGGCACCTTGCCCTTCGGCACCAGCACCGCCGCGCCGTCCTCTTCGCGCTCCATGCGGACGAGCTCGAGCTTCTGCCCGGCGATCTCCTTCTTCTCGATGCCGGTGATGCGGCAGACGCCCTGGTTCGGGTAGACGACGCGGTCACCTGGCTCCAGCTCGTCGGCGTCGAGGATGACGCCCTCGACCGCCGGGTACTGTTCCTTGGGCTCGTCGTGCCGGGCGGGAGGTCCTCTCACGGGAACCCCCTTAGCATGCGCGTCCAGGGCCAGCAACGACTTCGCCGGCGCAGCATCGAGCGCCGTCGACGAGCCGCACCTCGGCACCCGGACGGCAGGCGAGACACTGCGGATCTCGCTGCACTTTGACTTCGCGGAACTCGGTCGAGAGCGCGTCGAAGGCGAGGAGGCGGCCCGTGAGCGTCGTCCCGATCCCGAGCAACAGCTTCAGCACCTCGTTCGCCTGGAGCAGCCCGACGATCCCGGGCAGCACCCCCAGCACGCCCGCCTCGGCGCAGGAGGGCGCCAGCTCGGGCGGCGGCGGGGCGGGGTACAGGCAGCGGTAGCACGGCCCGTGGCCGGCCCAGAAGGTCGTGACCTGACCTTCGAACCGGTAGACCGAGCCGTGGACGTTCGGGATGCCTTTCAGGACGCAGGCGTCGTTGAGCAGGTAGCGGGTCGGGAAGTTGTCGCCGCCGTCCACCACCACCTCGTAGCCTTCCAGGATGCGCAGCACGTTCTCGCTCGTGAGCCGCTCCGGGTAGGGCACCACCTTCACGCCGGGGTTGAGCGCGCGCAGCGCCTCCGCGGCCGAGGTGGTCTTGGGCAGCCCGACGGTGCGGGTCGAGTGCAGCACCTGCCGCTGCAGGTTCGAGAGATCCACCACGTCCGAGTCGACGATGCCGAGCGTGCCCACGCCGGCGGCGGCGAGGTAGAGCGCAGCCGGCGAGCCGAGCCCGCCCGCGCCGAGCAAGAGCACCTTCGACGCGAGGAGGCGCGCCTGGCCGGCCTCACCCACCTCGGGGATGACGAGGTGGCGTCGGTAGCGCTCCTTCTGCTCGGCCGGCATCACCGTCGGCTTCACGGTGGGTAGACCGCGGTCGTGCCAGCGCCCGTAGCCACCGGCGAGCGAGGCGACCTGCTGGTAGCCCAGCTCGTGCAGCGTGCGCGCGGCGAGCACAGAGCGGTTCCCGCCCGCGCAGTACAGCACGACCTCGGCGGTGCGATCTGGCTGGAGTGCCTCGATCCGCGACTCGAGGAAGCCGCGCGGCACGTGGACGGCGCCCGGCAAATGCCCCCCTGCCCACTCGTCGGCCTCGCGCACGTCCACGAGGAGGAAGCGATCACCGGCTTCGCGGCGGGCCTCCAGCTCTTCCGGCGCCAGCTCGCGCACGCCGGCGAGGACCGACGCGAGCAGTTCGCGGTAGCTGGTCATGCGCAAGGCTTACCGCCGCGCCCCGGCGCGAGCAACCGCCCCGGCTTCAGCGTCCGAGTCGCTCGCGCCGCCGCGCCGGATCGAGCCAGCGGACGTTCGGGAGCGTGCGCACGGTGGCGGGCGGGAGCGGGCCGCGCAGGGCGCGCCAGATGGCGAAGCTCCGCTGCGTGGCGGTGAGGGTGGTCACCACCGCCAGGATCGCGAGCGCGGTCCCGACCACCAGCGCGCCGCCGCCCGGGCCGAAGAGCCGGTCGAAGAGCGGGGCGAGCGCGCAGGGGGCACCGGTCAGGACGACGCGCTCGGCGCGCTGCATCCCGCCCACCTTCGACTCCTCGCCGGCGCCGAGCGCCTCGCCGCGGGCCCGGGCGTACGAGACGACGACCGACGCGCCGGCGGCGGCCAGGACGGCGTAGAGCGCGCTCGTCTCCCGGAAGAACACCGCCAGCCCCGCGAACGCGAAGAGGTCCGCCACGCGATCGAGGGTGGAGTCGAGGAAGGCGCCTGCCTTGGACGAGCTGCCCTGCGCCCGCGCGACCCGCCCGTCGACGAGATCGAGGCTGGCGGCGAAGAGGTAGAGCCAGCCGCCCCCCGACAGGTGGCCCATGCCGAGCAGCACGGCCGCGACGCCGGTGAGCGCGGTGCTGGCGAGGGTGATGGCATTCGGGCTGACGTGGAGCGCCAGGCAGGCGCGCTCGACCGGGCCCCACAGCCAGATCCACCACTCCATCCACCACTTCCAGATCGGGGCGGCGCTCCGCGCCTCGACGTACGGGGTGCGCGGTCGCCCCACGGTGGCGCAGCGCGCGGCGAAGGCGGCCATGGTGGAAAAGAGGAACAGGCACAGGCCGCCAAGTGGGAGCAGAGCTGCGGCGGTGCGGAGCGCGTCCAGCTTCACCCACGAGTCGAGGTTCACCCACGGAACATAGCCACCAGGGCTGCCCGGCGGCACGGCCAAGCAGGCGAGCGGGCCCGAGGAGGGCGCACCGGACGGGGTTCGAGGGCTCGGGAGCCGCTCGCTCAGCCGGGCGACCGCAGCCGCTTCGCAGCGAGCTGCACGTACTCGTCACTGCGCTCGAGGCCGAGGAAGCGGCAGCCGGCCCGGACCGCCGCGACGCCGGTCGTGCCGGAACCACAGAAGGGGTCGAGGACGAGATCGCCCGGCGCGGCGCTCGCGCCGAGGACGCGATCGAGCAGCGCGAGCGGCTTCTGGGTCGGGTGGCGGCCGTGCAGCTTCTCGCGCGGTCCAGGGGTGGGAAGCGCCCACACCACCTGCTCGCCGCCCGGCTCCGGGGGCTCGGTGATGGTCCACAGGTCGCGCATCTGCTTGCCGCCGTTTTGCGCCTTCATGTCCCGGTAGTTGAACCGGTGCGCGAGCGGCCGCAGCCGCTGCGGGCTCGCCCAGAGCAGGATCTCGGTCGAGTGCGTGAAGAAGCGGCAGGCCAGGTTCGGCGCCGCGTTCGGCTTGTACCAGGTGACGGTGTTGAGGAGGTGGAAGCCCAGCTCCTGCATGGCGTAGCCGACCGAGAAGATGACGTGCTGCGTGCCGGAGACCCAGATCGTGCCGGAGGGCTTGAGGACGCGCCGGCAGGCGTCGAGCCATTTCGCCTGGAACGCGTGGTCCTCCACGACCCCGACCGAGCGGTCCCAGGCGCCCTTGTCGACGCTGACGCGCCGGCCGCTCTGGCAGGTCGTGCCGCCGTTCGAGAGGTGATACGGCGGGTCGGCGAAGATGACATCGACCGAGCGTGGGGGCAGCCGCTCGAGGGTCTCGAGGCAATCGCCCTGCACCAGCGACCAGGAGGGACCTCGCTCGGCTGTGCCGGGGAGGTGGTCCCACTCGTGCAAATCGAGGCGTCGAGCCATGACGATCGGTATGCGGTGATATCGGATCGCCGTCAAAGTTTTGGCCGGCCTGGAGTATGGTGTCGCCCTTTTCGAGGGACCTGATGGCCGATAACGCTCCCGGTAACTTCATCCCCTGGCTCGACGAGGCACTCTCCGGCTGGATCCTTCCCCTGGCCGCCCTCGCGGCCGTGGCCGTGGCCGGCCTCCTCTACCTGACCGGACTCGCCAGCGAGGACACGACGGCGACGGTGGTGGTGCTGGCGGTCGGGCTCGTCGCGGCGCTCTTCCTGCTCCGCCCCGCGCTCGATCCGCGCCGCGACGCCGTCGCCCGCGCGCTCGCGATCGCGGCTGCGCTCGCCACCGCCCTGGCGACGCTCCTCCCGTCGCTCCGGACCGTGCGGCCGGGCGACCCCATGTTCGAGGGTGACCTGGGCCAGGTGGGTGAGAGCATCCCGGTCCCCTCCGCCGCGGCGGGCGCCGTCCGGCTCCTCGTCTCGGGCAAGCTCCCCGAACGCGGGGAGCCTTCGGCGAGCTTCACCATCGAGGGGACCACCCCGGCGGTGGAGGGTAAGCTCGACCGCACTTACGGCTACGCGCGGGTGGGACGCAGCGGCCGCGCGCGCGTCGCGCACGACCACACCTCCGACTACTACCCGGCCCGGCTCCCGGACGGCGCGCGGGCGCTCACGCTCACGCGCCTCTCGGGACAGCTCGGCAGCCGACTGGCGGTGGCCGTCTACCGGGAGCCCATCCCCGTGACCGGCGGTCCGTGGGTGATCGCCGTGGTGGCGCTCCTCCTCGCCTGCGCGGCGGACGCTCGGCTCGGCCAGAAGAACACGCTCTCGGTGGCAGCGGGGATGGCGCTCGCGTTCGGGCTGCTCGTCACCTACAACGCGACCCCAGCCGCGGCGGTGGGGCCGACGGTGGGCGGCGTGGTGCTGGGCGCGCTCACGGGATCGCTCGCGGGGTGGATCGTGGGGGTGCTCGTCCGGCAGTTCGTGCGCGCGGCGCCGAAGAAGCCCGGCTCCACCAAGAAGGCGGTCAGCGCGGCATAGGGGGTGAGGGGGCTTCATGCAGCAAGGCCCGCTGGACGCACCCTTCGTCAAGGAGGCCGCGCGCGCGGCCGGCTTCCACGAGGTCGGCATCGCGCGGGCGGGGCCGCTCGACCCGGCGCCGCTCGACCGGATGCTCGCTCGCGGTGCGGAGGCCGACATGGTCTGGCTCCGCACCCAGCGCGCGGAGCGGCTCGATCCAGCCCGGCTCCTCCCCGGCGCGCGGAGCGTCGTCGCCCTCGCGCTCTCGTACCTGGAGGACCCGAGCGTACCCGAGCCCGCCCATGGCCGGGTGGCGCGCTATGCCCGCGGCCGCGACTACCACGGCGTCATGAAGCGGCGCCTGAAGGACCTCGTGGCGCGGCTCCGGGCGCGGGACCCCGAGGTGCGCACCTTCCACAGCTCCGACCTCGCCCCGGTCATGGAGAAGGCCTGGGCCGAGCGAGCGGGGGTGGGCTGGGTGGGGAAGAACGGCTGCCTCATCACGCCTCGGTTCGGGAGCTGGGTGCTCCTCGCGACGGTGCTCCTCGACCGCGAGCTCGAGCCGGATCCGCCCCACCCCGAGCGCTGCGGCTCGTGCGCGGCCTGCCTGCCGGCCTGCCCGACCGGCGCCATCGTCGAGCCGGGCCTCATCGACGCGCGCCGCTGCATCTCCTTCCAGACCATCGAGCGGCGCGGCCCCATCCCCGAGGCGGTGGCGGAGCGGCTCGGGCCATGGGCGTTCGGCTGCGACGATTGCCAGACCGTCTGCCCCTGGAACCGGGCGCCGCTCGCGAGCTGCGACCCCGAGCTCCGCGCGCGCGACGGCCAGCGCGGCCTCGACCTCGACGCGTTGCTCGGGCTCACGCTGGCCGAGTACCAGCGCCGCTTCTACGGCACGGCGCTCGCGCGCGCCCGCTACGAGGGCTTGCTCCGGAACGGCATCCTGGCCGCCGGCCACGCGGGCGACGCACGCCGGCTGCCGGCGATCGAGGCGCACCTCGCGAGCGAGTTCCCCGGCGTCCGCGAGGCGGCGCGCTGGGCGGCGGCGCGGCTGGCGGCCGCTGAAAGGCCGACCGCCCCGCGCTAAGAACGGCGCATGAGCGATCTCCAGGCACGGTTGGCGGCGGCGTCGGAAGGGGCCGCGGTGGGGCCGGCGCTGTCGCGCGGGTTCTTGCGCGTGGCGGGGAAGGACCGGCACGACCTCCTCCACCGCATCTCCACGCAGAGCGTGAAGGGCCTCGCGCCGGGCGAGACCGTCCACCTCGCCTTCCTCGACGTGAAGGGCAGGGTGGTGGCGGACGGGCTGCTCTTCGCGCGAGCGGACGACCTGCTCCTGCAGGTCGAGCCCGAGGTGGCGGAGCCGCTGCGGGCTCACCTCACGCGCTTCGTCCTGCGCGACCAGGTCCAGCTGGAGGACGTCTCCGCCGCGCTGCGCGTCGTGCCCGCGCTCGGGCGGAGCGGCGTCGAGCGGGCGCGGATCATCGCGCCGGCCGGGACCCTCTTTCCGAACCCCCGCCGCGGGGCGCCCGCGCTGGATGCCGTGCTGGCGCCCTCCGAGGCGGCCGCCTTCCGCGACGCGCTCCTCTCCGGCGGCGCGGTGGCGCTCGCGGAGGGCGATCTGGAGGTGCTGCGGGTCATGGCCGGCGTGCCGCGCCAGGGCGTCGACATCGACGCGGCGCGGTTGCCCATGGAGGCGGCGCTCGTGCAGACGGCCGTGTCGTTCGACAAGGGCTGCTACATCGGCCAGGAGGTGGTGCTGCGCGGCACCTTCCGCGGGCAGATCCAGAAGGGCCTGGTGCAGCTCGCGCTGCCGGAGGGCGCTGGGCCGGGCACGCCGCTCGAGCGGGAGGGGCGGGAGGTGGGCGTCGTCACGAGCGCGGTCGACGCGCCCGAGGGCCGGATCGGCCTGGCCTACCTGCGGCGGGCGCACTGGAAGGAAGGCGAGCGCATCGCCACCCCCGCCGGCGAGGCGGTGGTGCGGCGGGTGCTCGTGACGGAGAAGGATCGGTGAACAGGACCCCTCACCCCGGCCCTCTCCCCTGTCAGGGGAGAGGGAGCGTACCTTCCTCCTTGCCGCGCTCGCCGCCGCCTCCCAGCCGCTCGAGGTCGCGCCGCAGCGCCGCCAGCTCTTCCTTCAGCTCAGCCCGCGTCGCGCGCAGCTCGGCCCGCACGTCCTCGAACGTGTAGCGGATCTCGTCCACCGACAGTCCGAGGAGCCGGCGCTCGAGCAGGGCGCGCAGCGCGAGCAGCCGGCCGAGGAA